>Ga0214923_10000041_pt1 | contig 161754 bp, 144 predicted proteins | sample LL1510_MetaG_FD_177993 | JGI IMG/M metagenome (GOLD analysis project Ga0214923, IMG submission 177993) | Freshwater microbial communities from Lake Lanier, Atlanta, Georgia, United States - LL-1510 | ecosystem: Environmental > Aquatic > Freshwater > Lake | place: USA: Georgia | collected... | reverse complement strand
AATATCAAAGTTGTTTGTTTTTAGTACCTTCAGTGCTGGACCTGCCGGGCGTAGTCCGAAGGTCGAAGCCTGGTCGGGGCGGCGAGACTCGAACTCACAACCCCTCGCTCCCAAAGCGAGTGCGCTTCCAATTGCGCCACGCCCCGACATAAGAAAAATTCAAAAAAATGGGGTGAGCGGTGGGGATTGAACCCACGACCCCCAGAACCACAACCTGGTGCTCTACCAACTGAGCTACGCTCACCACAAATATGTAAGTAGTATATGCCTTTTTGCGTAAAAATCTAGCCAGGTTTTACAAAAAAAGCTTAAAGGCTTATAATGTATAAAGTTATGATTTTATTCAAGAAGCCTTTTGGGTTCGTAAAATAGTCATATTTTCTGAGAAGAATTCTGAAGCGTTTAGAGTTCGGCAAAGTTGTTTTAGGGGTTATTTTGGTGAACATGAAAAAACAGGTTGTATTATTTGTTGCGTTATTTTGTTTTCAAATATCGCTGTTGATGGGAAGTAATCGTGTTATTACGGTGGATTTGGTAGGGTCTTGTCCTAATTCGCGTCGTGAAATTAAGCGTTTATTGGCGTCGGCGGGTCTTTCGGATGATATGCGATCCAGTCTTACTCGGTTTTATAGTCTTGCAAATGATCACGCTCATGTGAAACTTTTACATCAGATGAATCTATCACCCAATGATCGTGATTTGGTATTGTCTGGAGATAAGCAAATTGATATACAATTTACACCTGTAGATAAAGTGCGTATATACTATTTAGAAGATGATGAGTTTTCGCACAGCGATAGTGGTGATGAGCGCACTTTAGTGTGTATGCGCCATTAGGTAGTCCTTTTGTTTGTTGATAGTCTAGCTATTATTTTGGTTGTAATCATTGTTGTGAAAGTGGTGGTATGAAAAATATTCAAATTGTTGGAGCTCGTGAACACAACTTAAAAAACATTACGGTCACAATTCCTAAAGACAGCTTAGTCGTTATTACCGGTCCTTCTGGATCGGGTAAAAGTTCTTTGGCCCTTGATATCTTGTTTGTTGAAGGTAAGCGTCGGTACATGGAATCTTTGTCTTCCTACGCACGTCAATTCTTAGGCATTGCAAAAAAACCAGATTTTGATCGTATCGATGGGCTATGTCCCTCGATTGCTATCGAGCAAAAAACGGTTGGTCATAATCCTCGTTCAACAGTGGGAACCATTACAGAAGTGTATGATTATTTACGTATACTTTTTGCTCGTATTGGAGTTCCACATTGTTCACTCTGCTTCTCTGAAATTAAAGCATATAGCTCGAGTCAAATAGCACAATATGTGGTTGAAGCATACGGAAAACAAACTGTTACCATTGTTGCACCTATCGCACATGAAAAAAAAGGTGAGTTCAAAGCTGAGCTTGCTGATTTTCTGGCAAAAGGCTTTTATCGCTTCATTATCGATGGTCAGTCACATAAAATTACGCATGTAAAACAGATAGAAGAACTCGGTCTTAAGAAAAGTTATAAACATACGATTGATGTGCTGCTTGATAGCATTACGGTTGAGCAGGATTCTGACTGTTTGGCGCGTATTCAAGAAGCTGTGCAGAAAAGTTTTGATTTTACCGATGGCCTTTGCAAAATTTCGGTTAATGGTACGAGCAAATTGTATTCTTCAAAGCGCATGTGTTTAGCATGCCAAGTTGGTTTTCCTGAGCTTGAACCGCGCTTTTTTTCATTTAACTCTCCAATTGGTGCATGTTCTTCTTGTGACGGACTGGGTGTTGAGTATGTGCAAGAAGAAGATATGTACGCGATGCATTTTGGTCGTGAACTGAAACTGTGTCGTCAGTGTCAAGGTAAGCGTCTGCACAAGCAGGCCTTGTCAGTTACGGTGGGTGGTAAAAATATTTTTGAAATTGGTGAGCTCTCAATTGAAGATGCATATCTTTTTTTAAAAGATTTAAAATTAAATGATTTTGATGGTGAAATTGCGCAAGGAATACTCAAAGAAACTTGTGAACGACTCCGATTTTTGATCAATGTCGGACTAGCTTATTTATCGATGAATCGTACAGCTCGTACGCTTTCGGGTGGAGAAGGTCAGCGTATTCGCTTAGCAAAGCAAGTTGGATGTGCACTTAGTGGAGTGCTTTATATTCTCGATGAACCAAGTATTGGCCTTCATCAACGGGATAATGATCGCTTGATTGAAACGTTACATTCACTCAAAAATTTGGGCAACACGGTCGTTGTTGTTGAGCATGACAGTGATACTATCATGATTGCAGATCACGTCATTGATATGGGTCCTGGTGCTGGAATTCATGGTGGTATGGTCACAGCTACTGGAACACCACAACAGTTGATGCAAAACCCAGCGTCATTAACGGGAAAATATCTGTCTGGAAAATTATCAATTGCTATTCCTGAGCAGCGCAGAACTACGAGTAAGTTTTTAACACTTCGCAATGCAACGAAAAATAATTTAAAAGATATTACCGTAACATTTCCGCTTCAGATTATGTGTGCCGTTTCTGGTGTGTCAGGTTCTGGGAAAAGTAGTTTGATTTTTGAAGAGCTTGTGCCGACATTGCAAAAAGAATTAGATTCATTTTTAAAATGGAAGCTGTTCGATAGTAAACGAATTGATGGATTGCAGCACATTGAAAACATGGTGCAAATTGATCAAGCACCTATTGGTCGTACGTCACGTTCTAATCCAGCAACCTATATTGGCATTTTTAATGGAATACGTGATATCTTTGCCGCAGTTCCTGATAGTAAAGTGCGTGGTTATGATGTCGGACAATTTAGTTTCAACGTTGCCAAAGGCCGTTGTTATAAATGTTCTGGTGATGGAACGATCACAGTCTCGATGCACTTTTTACCTGATGTTGTGATGACGTGTAAGGTGTGCCATGGTAAACGCTACAGCGCAGAGACATTACAGATTTTATACAAAGGTAAAAACATTGCAGATGTGCTGGATATGACAGCGCTTGAAGCATTAGAGTTTTTCCGTGCACATAGCTCACTTGCAAAGCGCCTACAGTTAATGTGTGATGTTGGTTTAGAATATATTAAACTCGGTCAGTCTGCGACGACCTTGTCAGGTGGAGAAGCCCAGCGTATTAAGTTGGTTAACGAACTTGCAAAGCGAGGACAAAATACGCTTTATATTTTAGACGAACCAACAACGGGTCTTCATACGCATGATATTGTAAAGCTTCTGGCTGTGCTTAATCGATTAATTGATAAGGGTAATTCTGTTATTGTGATCGAACATAATTTGGATGTTTTAAAGGTTGCTGATTTTGTGATCGATCTCGGACCAGAGGGTGGACAAGCTGGTGGTGCAATCGTGGCCCAAGGAACGCCTGAAGATGTTGCAAAAGTGGCAGAGAGTCATACTGGTCAATATCTTAAAAAATATCTTAACATCCAAGGTTAAATTATAGTTCCTGCTTGCTTGATGGTTGTTGTGGCTGCAAAGAGTCTCTGCGGGTAGGGTTTCTTGGTATTATTTTTGGGGCAGTATGATTGCTTTGGCTTCTTAGTGCAGCGGGTATTGGCGGAAATGGAATTGGTACATATTTCGGAATGGGCGTTTTTGCTAGTGTTGTTTTTGGATTGTTGGCACGAAGAATTGCATCGTGATATCCCACTGCTTGGGCAACTGGTACAATTAATGGTTGTATGTTCTTGTAGAGTATTTTATACGCTATGAAGAGCTCTTGTGTGTATGCTAGTTGTAAAAGTTGATCTTCGAGCAATAGTTCTGGATTATTTCGGATATATTCAATCCAATTAAATGTTTCGTTGTTTCTACCTATTTTTGACGTTATTACTTTGTGTGTTGCACAAAGTTGTTGGTATGCTTGGAATGTAGAACGCATTGATTCGTATGCGGTGTTGACCATGTCTGATTGAGCTGTTAATTGTTGTCTGAGTTTTGTAATTTTGCCTTGGGAAAGCGTCGGAAATGGTAATGCATAAGGGTTATCATATTCGCTTGCTTGAGCTATCTGCGTACTTAAAAGCATGATCATTCCATAATATTTCATAACACTCCAACTGCTAAGTATTAACTGTTATGACTTTAGCAGGTTGTGTGTTTCAAAATCTATAATTATATCAAAATATTTTATGATCTTTGTTTTTTGCGTGTAACTATGGTTATCTTGGCTGACGATTTGATGGTGGTCGAGGTGTTTGTATGAGTGGCAATGCTAAACTATTGTTAGGATTATTTTTTATGTTTTGCCGTGCTGTTGGTGGTCTAGGTATATACATAATTTCAGGTAAGGGTCTCTTTTGATCAGGTTGTTCGAGTACTTTTTGTAGATAGGAAATATTATCACGTATTGTTGCCAGTTTTGGCTCTAATTCTTGATGTAGTTTTAGATTTATTTTTTGATATGTTTTGAATAGGAGCTGTTGGTAGGCCATTTCAAAATAATCTTGAATTGATTTTGGGGTTGTAGAATCGGTAGCACTTGCAATTATTTTGGAATGATGATTTAAGTTGTGTTGCATCCAATTAAAAGAGTTATAGCGTTCTATTTGTTGGGGTGCTTTGCAGAAGTGAGCACAGAGTATTTTGTATTCTTGTAGTTGTGCATTCATTATTTCGTCGCTTGTATTAAGAGTTTTTGTGAGTTGTAATAGTTCTGATTGTTGAATGTTTAGACTTAAGGTTGCTAACCCTCTGCCAATAGAAGACATGGATTGATGAGTCGTTGGTTGCTCGCTTGTCTGAATTGTTATCGGCACGACCAGTACCATGATTACATAGTATTTCATAAAAACATATTTCGTAATTGTTATTGAGGTATCATGATACTAATACATATGATAGAGCATCATCTGTAGTTATAACAAAAGGTATATTTTTTTTGTAAGCAAAACAAGCATTAAGAGGGTTTATATCTCTTAATGCTTGTTAGAGTAATTATTTCTAGACGTTCTTGTCTTTAGCTTGGTCTGTGTTTATTGATAAGGGCGGCTGCGTAAGGAGCTGTTGCTTTCGGGTAATAAGGAGCCGCATCTGCGTTGAGAGTTGATTTTGCAATTTTATTAGCGAGTTTCTCTTGCTTAGTCTTTTTCTTTTTCTTCTTTTTGGGAGTTGCTATTGTTGATTCAGATTGAATGCCGTGGCGCGGAAAAAAAGAAGGAGCATATGGATCTAACTCAGAATCTTGTTGTTCTGTAGCTGTTATTCTGAGAGACAATAGATAGAGATCTCGATCGCTGATAGCTCGATCGCTTGATATCATATATGTTGCATGTAAACAAGCGATGCCTAGTAGAGTGATGAAGCTTGGTGTTCTTTTTTGCATATAAAATTCCCCCATATTAATACAAATGATTTCAATGTTTAAGTATACAGCAAGGGCGTTTTTTTTCAATTGCGGCTATTTGTTTTCCTTTTTATTATTAATAGATCTTTTTGGTCTGTTTTGCAAGTTTTCGGTGCATGTAACGCAATCCACATGAATTTTTATTGTTATTTGTTAGTTGGGGTATAGTTAGGAGCATTTGCGCGTAATTTATAAGGCGGTGCTTGTGGGATTGTTCGTGGTTGCAAGGGTGTGGCTTTTGTGTTGAGACGTGTAGGAATAAATGGTTGTGCTTTAGGGTTTAACTTAGAGGTTAATATGTGCTGTAATGCAATGATTTTTGTATCAGTATAGCTTGGAAGGGCTTTTGTAGCTTCTTCGTAGCTTGGTAATCCTGCTTTTGTGTTGCGACCAGGAAGGTCTGTTCTTTGATGGTAACGAGGTAAGCCAGCAGTTACTTGGTAGCTTGGTGGTTGGCCAAGACCATAGCTTGCTGTTAGATAGTGTGCTGTTAGGCAGATTGTTGTAACTAGCACCATGTTTGTGAGCAACGCTGTGTTCATGTAAAGTCCCCCTTGGTGGATATGGCGTTATGTTTTAAATGGTTATTCTATAGAAAACATTTGCTTTTTCAATGATTTATGCGGCTGTTGCATGGTGGGGTTGGTTGGCAAAAACTATGGGCGTGATATACTATAAAGAGATCAAAATCGTTCTTATATAAGGTTTTTTTGGTATGATATTACAAGTTAATTGGAAAGCTTTTTTCCTGCTAGTCTGTATGAATTTGCAAGTGTATAATGTGCATTCAGTAGACTCTTTTTTCTCTTTAAATCGAATCCAGGAGCCAGTTGCGGTTGATTTGGCAATGCAAAAAAAATTACAATTTCAACGTTGTATGCATCGTTACGCGGTCACTGTTGGAGTAGCTGTGTCGGTATGTGGAATTTTATATGGTGCTTCTGCGGTTCGTCAAGCATTTGATAATCACAAGCAAGGGCAAATGGTTCCTGCGCATATGCGTGTTGTCACTCCGGTTGTACAATCAAACAATGATGGATCTTTCTGGCCAGTTCGGGCTGTAGCAGATGCTGTTAAAGGCATTGGTGGTTCGATGGCTTCTTTTGGTTGGGATATTTCAAAATTTTTAGCAGATAGCGCAACGTTGCTTGCAGCAGGGGTAATTACTAGTGCTGTGTATGAGAACATGCGACAACGGATTGCTCAGGCTTATGCAGATGAATCAGTATTGTGGTTTGTTGAGCAGCAAACAAAAATCAATGGTATTTTTGCAGATTTGAAGCAAAGAACAGCAGAGTATGATTTACATGGTTCACTTCTTTCAAGTGAGATGTTTAATCAGGATGCTTCGGTACATTTAAAAGCATTTGTTGAAGATGTTTCTGAAGCGGTTAGAGATTATCGCCAAGATGACATGATGAGAGATTATGGATATTTTGCTTATTTACTGGGTGAGTTGAAAAGTAAATATGTACGTCAAGCTGATGAGTATGGTTTATTACAAAATCAGATAGTTCCTCATGTTGCTCGCCGACAAAGAGCTTTGGCCTCGGTTGATGGCGTTGATCTGTTTGAAAGAGACCAACAGTCGCGTCAAGATATTGCTGAGCTTTGTTTGCTATTTGCAGCGGAAATGAACAAGTTGTTGGCATTTATTGAGATTCATCAACATAAACAACAAATGCGTATACAAGATTTGGTTCGTGCTGGTAATGCGTATCTTGAGGGTATTGAATTGATGTTGAATGCTTCACTTGAGCAACTTGCTCAAATGAGTAAGGACAACAAGGGTATGTTTACGTTTACCTATGAGTATGAGCGATTATTTACGCAACAAATTACCTTTTTACATAAATATTGTAAGATAGTGATTGCATAACTTGATCAACTAAAGCGCGCAAAAGGATTTGAAGTGAGTGACGGTCAACATCTGGCGGGTCTAACGCCTTTGATGAAGCAGTATATGGCTGTAAAGCATGAATATCCAGATGCTTTGGTGTTGTTTCAGGTAGGTGATTTTTATGAAATTTTTCTTGAAGATGCGCAAAAAGTTTCTCAATATTTAGGAATTACCTTAACCAAGCGGGGGGAGATTAATGGTCAGCCGATTCCGCTGTGTGGTTTTCCTATTCATGCGGTCGATCATTACATACCAAGGTTGGTTAAAGGTGGTTTTAAGGTTGCAATCTGCGATCAATTAGAACCAGCGGTAACTGGCAAAATGGTAGCTCGTGGAGTTACGAATGTGCTTACTCCTGGAACGCTGGTCGCTGATAATCTTTTAGATGCAAAATCTAACTCTTTTCTGTTTTCTTTTTTTCCAACTAAATCAGGCTATGGTCTTTTATTTTCTGAGCTTTTAACTTCGCAACTTCATGCAACTATTTTACCCTATGGTGCACATCGCCAGTTGGAAACAGAGTTGTTTCGTTTTTTACCTGATGAAGTAGTGCTTTTGGCTAATCGGGCGATGAGCTCATATGAAACCTTTTTTAAGCAGCGTGGTTTTTTTACAACATCGTGTGCGCTCGAGTTTGATCAAACTATGATTGAACAAGAAACTGCTTGGTTGCGTCAGCAGCTTGATGCAGTTTCTTTTGTTGAGTTACAAAAAAATACATCATTGTTGTATGCCGCTATTTTGTGGAAACAGTATGTTGCAAAAACACAAAAAAAAGCGTTAGAGCAAATTAAATCTATTGCTTTCTATGAGCCAGAATCATTTTTAATAATTGATGGCGCAACGCAAAAAAATTTAGATATTGTTAAAAACAGCTTTGATGGAACTCGTGCTCATAGTTTATTGTCTTTGGTTGATCAGGCGGTTACGCCGATGGGTTCTCGCATGATTAAGCGTTGGTTGCTCACCCCTCTGGTTGATCTTGCAGTGATTACTCAGCGTCAAGATGTAATAGAACGTTTATATCGTGATAAGTTTTTACTCAAGCAGCTCGTTGAGTTGCTGGAAAAATTTGGTGATATGCAGCGTATTATTGGTCGGATGGCTCTTGATCGTGCACTCTTGCAGGATTATGTTGCGCTTACGCGTATGCTAGCCCTTATGCCTGATGTGCAAATATGTTTGTGGAGTAGCGATCAGGAAACGTTGCACAATTTTGCGCGTAGCATGGTTGATTTTAGTGAGTTGTATGACTTGTTGTTGCGTGCTTGTCATGATGATCCATTAACTGAAGGTATTATTAAACCTGGATATGATGGTGAGCTTGATAGAATGCGCGATCTGCTGCAAAACAGTAATCAAAAAGTTCTAGAGCTGGAGCAAGCAGAGATTGCACGTACGGGAATATCATCTCTCAAGATTCGACATAACAATATTCAGGGTTACTATATTGAGATTACTAAGGCTAATTTAGATGATGTACCAACTGATTACATTGAGCTGCAAACCCTGGTTAATCGTAAGCGGTTTACGATGCCTGCATTGCAGGTATTGCAATCAGAGGTCATGATGGCTCAGCAACAATACGCAACGCTTGAAAAAGAGTTGTTTGAACAAGTAAAAAATCAGGTAAAAAAGTACATTCATGATATTCGTGTGGTCAGTCAGACTATAGCAACGCTTGATGGCCTTATTGGATTGAGTCGTGCATCGTATCAATGGGGTTGGGTACGTCCTGAATTTCATGATGGTACCGATATTTTGATTCGAGGCGGTAAGCATCCGGTGGTGGCGCAAACGCTCCTTGAAAAATTTATAGCCAATGATACCGATTTAAATGATACGCAGCAGGTTTGGATTGTTACTGGTCCTAATATGGGTGGAAAATCAACTTATTTACGTCAAGTGGCATTAATTTGTTTGTTGGCGCAGGTTGGGTGTTTTGTGCCAGTATCACAAGCTCAGTTACCTTTGTTAGACCGTATATTTACGCGTATAGGCGCTGGAGACTTTTTAGCTCAGGGAAAAAGTACCTTTTTGGTTGAAATGGAAGAAACCGCACAGATTTTACAATATGCTACACGACGCAGTTTAGTTATTTTAGATGAAGTTGGGCGTGGAACTAGTACGTATGACGGATTGGCTCTTGCACAGGCTATAGTGGAGTATATTGTACGGCGCATTCAGGCTAAATGTCTTTTTGCGACCCATTACCATGAGTTAACTGATCTGCAGGGTACGTTGGCAGGAGTTGTGAGTTTTTATGCCGATAGCGTGCAGACTCCTGCGGGAATTGTTTTTTTACATAAAATGGTGCCTGGTAAAGCTGATGGTAGTTTTGGTATTGAAGTAGCAAAATTAGCTCATATCCCTGCTGAGGTGGTACATAGGGCTGTAGAGATCCTGTCGGGTTTTTCGCAGGAGGGGCTAAAAATGCCTTCTGTTGAAAGTAGTTTGACCAGGGTTAACAACGAGTCGGTTTTGCTCGCTGGTCACTCGCAGCGTGAAGATTTGGTGGCCTTAAAGATCCGTGATTTAGATATGGAACATGTAACCCCCAAAATGGCCTTTGATCTTCTCTGGGAGCTAAAAACTCTTGCAGAAAAAAGTAGGTAGCCTTTTGAGCTTTAAGTTGAGAAAAGTTATACTTAAAGCATGAAAAAGGTAGAAAATGGGGGGTATTTTATGGAAAAGCGTCTTATCTTTGGTGTACTTGGTGCATTATTGGCTTTAGGAGCAGTAGCTCATAGGTTTTTCAGAAATGATGAATCTGTTATTATTGCGCATAGTGAGCCACGGCGCGTAGTACAACCGAAATTAACAAAATTCCAAAAAATTCAAAAATTATATCAAGCAGAAGCTGATCCTGTCGGTGTTATACCGGTATCGTTTGAGCAGATGAAGTATGATGAGATTCCTGTAGCACCTAAAGTGCAGCAGTCGTCATCTGTATCGTTGGCTTCCACGAGTGCTCAGGCTGAATCTGCGGTAGTGCCTAAAGCATTAATGTCATCTTTGGCTTTACCCGAGTCTCATGTGAGACAGAATGGACCAGAGTATGCTGATACTGTTGTGCAACAACCGGTATATTATGATCAGTGCCCACAGCAAGAGGTTCAAAATCCTCATATTCCAATGCAATCAGCAAATGGGTTGAGCGATGCACCGCAAAGTTCAAATGTTGTTACTGTTGATCAGCAAGCACCGTATTGTGATGATGCGGGACAGCCACATCATTATTTTAATAGATCTCGGCATATAAATGCTTATCAGCCTTATCAAGCATCAACATTGGATGTAAAAAAACCAACTAAGCAACCAGTAATTGATACTGCGCAGCTAGGAGAAGAGAATAGTGAGCCTGCGATATCAAAATCGCTTTTTGGTCGTATGAAGAATATGGTGTCTAAGGTTCCAAAATGGTTATATGGCTTGGGACTTGCGGGGTTATATCCATTCTTGAAAAGTAAAAAGGCTGTTGATCTGCCTGCAGTAGCTGCAGTTGACTCTGAGAAACAAGATGTTGATGTAGCTGGTCAGGTCAACGATAAGTTACATGAAAAAATGGATGAATATACACAGCAGCACAGTCAGTCTCCTGATGGAAATGATCCAATGGGTGCGTTACCCGTTCAAGAATTTGTAGGGCAGCAAGAGGCATCGGTAACTATGGATAACATAGAAGCAAAAATTCAAGCACCAGTATCGGGTGGTTTATTTGGTGCAACGAAAAGATTATTATCTCCTGCTCGATCAATAGATGCAACCTATGTGCCAGAGAATGTACCAGTTGCTTCGGTTGAGCATGCTCCTGTAGTGGCGCAGCAACCGGGTATGGTTTGCAGTGCGATCAATAATGCATATCAATATTTTGCGAAACGTTTACAGAGTACTGCCGGTATTTTATCACTTGCAACTAAAGCAACAGCGTTAGGTTTACAAGGGGGAATGGTTGCACATGGTTTACATCAAGCTCGTAGTGAAGCATTAGCAGATGCTGCATTAGATCAAGCTGTCATGGCAGTAGCGCAAAAGTGTCATGTTGGAATGAAACAATTAGCTGTAGCAAATCCTGTAGTACAACCAATTGATGGTCCATCATATGCTGCTCAGATAGGAGCGGGTAATGTTGGAGCTGTAGCTCAGCAACTTGCTGCAAAATGCGCGATGTTAAGACTTAGATAAGTAATATTGATGATTTGATAGTCGTTTAAAAATTAACAAAAAAGGGATGCCAAGTGCATCCCTTTTTTGTTAATTTTGCGTTTTAATGAGGGTAAAGCATTCCAGCTGCTTGAGAGTTGGTAAGCTTTGAATCCAACAATGAATCAACTCCTGGCATAGGTGTTTCTTTATCAATATGTTGTAAGTGTTGATACGCATTCTTTTTCTTAGGAGCAGATGAGGTGAGTGTTGCAACGTGCTGCGGCTGCGATGACAATTCTGCTTGGCCTGCAGCTGAGAGATTGATTCCAAATAATGTATATTTTTGATTATGAATCGTAACGGTGCCAAAGCCGTCTTGATCAATTAAAGGTGCTAAGTAATTAGAACCAGTAGATGTAATACCGTATTTGTTTAAGTTGGTACTATTTTCGGGTTGTTGATACCATGTCCAGACAGGTCCTAGAGCATGAGCAGCATGCTGTTTGTAGTTACCTTGTGCTTGTTTAATTACCATGACGATGGTTTGACCATTGGTGAGTTGCGCTATGTTTGCATCTGGCCAGAATTGACCAATGGTTTTATTGTTTGAATTCTTAACAGGTATATTAGTACCGTGTACTTCAAGTCCCCATAGTGTTGTATATTGTTTTTGACTACCAGATGTTCTGGTTGTTGACTTAGCGTAGTTTGAGTTTTTGATCGTAGCAAATAGTTGCAGTGCTGGAATTGAAATATTTGGTGGGGTAACAGCTTTCGAGTATTCAACGACGCCAACATAGGTTGTGCCATCTTTCATCGTAGCCGTTTTTGTTTTCTTATTATAATTTTTTAAATCTTTTGAGATTTGGTTAATGCTTGTAGATCTATTATTTGGAGTATTAGATGAGCCATTGTCTTCATCTTTGGTTTGTGGGATACCCCATAGTGTGGTGATGCGGGTTTGTCTTCCACCAGAAAGGATATCATCATTATTGTGTTTAGGATTGATCATCACGCCGAATGGCACTATATCAGGATTGTCGACATTTGGTGGGGTCGTTGCTTGGGATCTTTCGATGACGTTAGTAAATAAAACCGTAGCTGTTTTGGTATCGGCATTATAGATCCCTGTTGTTGTTTTTGGGAGCTGCGCAGGGTCAAGGACAAAGATAGCAGCGCTATCAGTATCTGTTGTTAGAGTTGTTAATGGTAGTAGTAGGTTTGTGTCTACGAAATGATCTTGATTACCATGTTGTTTATACCAAGTGAGACCAGCGCTTTCATGTATTTTTCCATCCAGTCCAATTTCCATGGCATTGATAAAGTTTGTTTTCTTGCATAGAGTAACAACGAGTATTGCCAATGCTGCATATTTGATAATTTTCATATAACTCTCCTTATAGTAAAGCCCATTCGAATCAATCGTATCAGTTTCAGGCAGAAAATAGCAACTGTTTTTTTATGGTACTATGACATTACTTTACAGGGTTGATATTCTATGTTAAAATAACGTGTATAGCATGGAATTTAGGAATCAAAAGGTTTATGTTCATGGAACGACAAGATTCATTCGAAAAATACGCGATTGTGCAGATTGGTGCACATCAATATCAAGCAATTGAAGGTAAAACAGTAGCCGTCGAGAAAATCGAAGGCGAAGCTGGTACAACTATAGAATTCAAAGAAGTATTGCTTAAAAAAGATCAAGCAAATATTCAAGTTGGTACTCCATTTGTTAAAACAACCGTTGTTGCAACGATTGTAAAACAAATGAAAGGTCCAAAGATTATTATCTTCAGATTTAAGCGCCGTAAAAAAAGCCGTGTTAAAAAGGGTCATCGTCAACCATTGACGGTTATTCGTTTTACATCGCTGTAAAATCAGAAAAATTCTAAAAAATATCGGATGTTTCAACAACATCCGATATTTTTTTGTGTTTAAATTTGGTTCAGGGGGTTTACTATTAACCGAATTGTTGCTCTCAGAGGCGAACCTAGCATCAAACCATCAACCGCATTTTTTACTTTCTCCGTAGACTCTTGAAAATGAATGCCGTTGTTGCGTATTTTATAGGTTGATATCGATCTGATATGTGGGGTGAAAAGAGGAAAGTCGGTTATGATTAAAAAAGTAATGAGTATGGTTGCATTGTGCTGTATGTTTGCAGTATCGATGCATGCTAGTTTTGGGGGGCGAGCTCCAGTTGCAAAAAGAGCACCTGCGCCTAAGGGTCCTGTTGTGGGCAGACAAGCAGTAGCAAAAAAAACAGATCAAGCAGCAAAAAATGTTCGACCAGAAGCACCTGCAGCTAAAGCTGTAAAGTCACCAGCTCCAAAGTCTCCCGGGGTAGAAACAAGAAATGCTGTTGCGCCAGAAGGTAGATCAGAATCTCTGGGAGCTCCTGGCTCAGGAGGATCATCAGCTCGATCGGTGCAGTCTGATGAATTTATTGTTCGTCCAGTTACGGACGAAGATCGATTAACGCAAGCGTATGATGAGCAAATAAAAAGTTCTCAGCTGCAAATTGATCTTGCAAGAAAAGAATTAGAGCGTGATCGTGAGCAATTTTTACAATCGATATTTAAAAGTTATGGTTTAAATGATGTTGAAAATGAGCGTGCGCAGTTAGGGAAAGATCAAGCTGTGCTTGATGAGGAAATACGATCTAAATTGGAGCTAGCAGAGTCGCCAGCAGAGCTTGAGGAGTCAGCGCAGTTAGAAGAAACTCGAAGAACGTTAGATCTCGAGCAGCAACAGATCGATGAGGCGGTACAACAAGAAGCTCGTACTTTTAAAGGTATTCCTGCAAAGCCTCAATCTAAATGGGGTGTAATGCTTGAAGAAAGTCAGAGTGATATGTTTGGTGATGTAAAGTTACCAAGAGGGTTTACTGTTTCAAAGCCTTTACAACAAAGACAAAATGCATTGGACGCAAAGCGCCAAGCATATGTGCAAGATTTAGCTAAAAATCTTGAAATGCAAGCACGGATGAAAGACCAAATATTACAAAAATTGTTGCATGAAGGTAGTTTAAAAGGTCGTCAAGATGCAATCAATGCAAAACAACGTGATCTTGATGGCAGTGAAAAAGTAATCGAAGAGATGTTTGTGATGGATCAAGGTTTGCAAGAGAAAATGCAGGCTCAACAAACTGAGTTTGATCAAAGAGAGCAAGAAATTAATAGGCAACAAAGAGTGCTTGATGCATATAAGAGTGAAATACCAAAGTTGATCGCTTCTTCAGAGGTTGCAGCAGCCACAGGATATCAAAATAAATTAGCTATTGTACAGAAAGAAGTTGAACGTTTGCCTGACAGACTTGCTGTACAAGATATGCAAGAAGCATTAGAGCGTGAAGCTGAGGATATGCGTCGTAGCGCAGAGCGCGATAGACAGAATTTACAACAAGAGCGTGATCAGTTAGAAAAGCGTAAAGCATTAGTAGAACAGCAGCGATTAGCAGATCGTGCAAAATTAGCACAAGATAAAGCTACTGAGTCAGCAAGGCTACAAAAAATACAAGATGAAGCAAGAAGAGCTCGACAGCAAGTTGAGTTAGAAAATAAGCAATTGCGTGAAATACAGCGTCAGAAAGAAGCATTACAACGAGAAATTGATGAGTTAGAGATGGCTCGTTTAACAGCTCGTTCGGTAAGGGATATGGAGTCTGCAAGATCATCACAGCAACCAGTAGATGAGCAATTGCACACTACGCGCTCAGTTTCTGCTGATACACCTCGACCAGAAGATCAACCATTAAAAACTGCTCGTTCTGTATCGGTTGGTACTGATAATCTTATTAAATCTACTCCACGAGGAAATTCATTCTTGCGAAGAGTATCACTGCCCCATGGTCTAGCAGCAGTGAAAATGGGTTTGGAAAATTCGCCTGAGTATCAAAAAGAATTGCAGCGTAAGAAGGATGCGTTAGATGCATTAATAGCAGACCAAGCTCGTTTGGAGGAGCAGCGTATACAGTGGCAGCAGCGTGAAGAAGAGTTTGCTCGTGCGTCAAAACCAGGATCTTGGACAGAACGTTTGCAAGCTGGTGCAGACAAAGTAAAACAAGCATTTGGTTGGGCTGTGCAAAAAGCAGTGGGTCCTACAAAGCCAACAATACCTGTTCACACTCTTGATGATGACGAAGAGTTTGATCATATAAATGATCCAGATTGGCAAGAAGAAAATGCTCAAAGAAAAGCAGCGCAACTGCGTAATCAGGAAGAACAACATGCAAAGTTGGCTGATGATTTAGCAGAGAGTCGTCAGGTTCATGACTATATGCCAAGAGACTAAATGAAGTTTATAAAAATTGAGTTAGGATCGTGTAATAGGTCTTTTAAAGTTAGGAGTTTTTAATCATGAAACTTAAAAAGTGTATCATGTACGTCGTTAGTTTTGCACTGATTATGCCATTATCGATGCTCGGTAGTATGCGTCGTTTTACGCCAAAATACCCATCAACCATCATAGGTAGGGGTATAGCAACAACAGGTTATAATCCATATCAAGTGTTAGGAGTTACTCCTTCATCGTCATTGGCTGAAGTAAAAAAACGATATCGTGAATTAAGTTTAAAATATCATCCTGATGTGCAAGATAGTGGGAATGCAGAAAAGTTTCGTCAAGTTCAGGAAGCCTTTGAATTAATTCGTGCTCGCGGTAATTTTACCAATAAGGGTCGCGTTGATGTTTCCCAAGAGCCTGTATCTGAAGAACCAGCATCTCAAGATACTGCGTATCAAGAACCTGTGCGAGACGTAAGAGTTGAAGAACAATTATTAGAACATTTACAAAAACATGATTTTAATAGCGTCATTGCTTTGGCAAATATGTTATCAGTAGAAGGTAAAATAAACATTAAACGCTTTATGGTTCAAGCTCAGCCGGTAATTGCTCAAAAATTATTACAGATATTAGAAAGCAAACCAGGATTGTTTTTTAATTCATTGGAGAAAATTACTGATTTAGGATTTGATAAAGAAGTATTTGTTGATAGCAATCGCCAGAAGCTTGCAGAATTAATGGTTGAGCATATAGCGTCATCAAGCAGTGATTATAAAGGCTTGAGGATAGATTGGTTAAAATACTCTTTAAAAAATTCTATTTTTGTTTCATTAGAAGATTTCGTACAACATGTTGAAGCCACTGTTTTGAATAAGTCTGTATTAATGTCTATAAAATCAAAATTATTGGGTGGCGTAGGTACTTTTCAATCGCTCATTTCCAATTTCTTGGATGGATCTAATTATGTTCCAGCAGATTTTAAGCTGTCTATGGATGTATATGTAATTCTTGTGAGTAAAGGCTATGTTTCAGTTTTATTGCATAATGATCCAATTCAAAAGAAAATGTCAGAGGTCTTGTTTAAGCTGTTTGTATACAGGATTAAGCAAGTAGAAGATGATATTTACTCGTTTCAGTACAATATGCAAAGTTTAATTGAGAGTTTTGCCTGTTTGCGTATATGTGTTGATCAGAAAATAATACAGCGTGAGCCATTTTTAGAATCATTGCAGCAGAACTTTGAAGCGATGATATCAAGCTTATATATGACATCTCGAGAAAAAGGTGATTATGCCTTGAAGGTATTACAAGAGCAGGGTGTTAAAATAGAAGCGCCTTCGCAACGATCATCATTTGATAATGTACGAAACAAATTTGTGCAATTCCTTCAAGATGGTAAATTTGATGCAGCATCACGTTTGTGGGATTCAGTTTTGAGCAAAAATGGGCAGACAGAAGATATCAAGCATATTGTTCAAAATATGATATTGAGTTCTTTACGTAAGCAGAAAGCTCAAGGATTAGCTATTTTAAGGTTTGCATTAAAGCATAATATTGTTTCTTTGGATACTCTTATTCATGCAGAACAATTTTTATCTCAACTGAGTACTGTTTTTATACTTGAGCTGTTCAAACACTGCTCTAAGTATGAAGATTATGTAGCCGTTGCAGATATGGTGATTCTATTGGCTCATGAAGAATTATTGGATAAAAAACAAATAGTTCCGGGTCTAACAGAGTTAATGATTACTCAAAACAAGCAACATTTTAGAGAAAATGAACACAATGCTGCTGGGATGATGATATGGTTTGAAACATTCATAAAGGTTTCGAAATATTTACAAACAAAAGAATTAATAAATCACCAAGAGATACACTATGATTTGGTGGCTTTCTTACCAGCACAATTACTGGATATGCTGATCGTAAAAAATCAGGAACCTTATCATTATAAATATGTGATTGATACTGTTAGGCTTGCGATAAAAGAGCGCTATTTTACTCTGCAAGAATTTTTGCGACGTTTATTTGATAGTTCAGGTTTAAGCTTAGAAGAAAAAGAAAGATTTAAAACTTTACTGATTAATTAATAGAGTATAATACATTTAGTGGCTGGCATTGATACATCAAAATTGATATGTCAGCCACTAAAAAAATTGTCAGATTAAATTAATTACTTATTTGTTTCGAGTGCGAGAATATCATCATTTTTTCCAGCAATTACCAGTTCATCGTAATCAAGGATTGTATAATTGTCGTTAATGGTAATAAATTCTTTATCGCGTTTAACGGCGATGCAATTAACTTTATAATTGTTGTAAAAATCGATTTCTTTGATTTTTTTGCTTACAAACTCTGGCGGAACGCCAATCAGGCCAATTGAAAATGTTTTGCTCAGGCGCGCTAAATTGTTAAATGGTGAGCTGAGCATATCGGCCAAATCAATTGCCGTTTCTTCTTCTGGTCGCACCACAAGGTCGACTTTGAGTAAATCTAAAATCTCTTTTTGTGTTTGTGATGTTGCGCGCGCAACCACTTTGACATGTTTAAATCGTTTTTTAATGATTGCCGCAATTAAAATTGATTGCGCAATATTTTCACCGATTCCAATGATAACCACGTCTATTTCATCAATTCCGATTGCTTCAAGTGAAGCGGTATCGATAATTTCAGTGCAGAGTGCTTGGGTAACATAGTTATGAACGCCTGCGATTTCATGTTCGTCAGAATCGATAGCAAGAACTTCAGCGTTGAGTTCAGAGAGGCTTTTTGCAAGTTGTTTACCAAAGCGACCAAGTCCAATAATACAAAATTTCATAATAATCCTTTTCGTTCTTGTCATCTATCCGAGAATAACATGTTCTTTTGGATAGGATATATCACGCAGATCACCTATTCGTTTGATGCTGAGTATAATCGCAAGAGCTCCAATACGTCCAATAAACATAGAGACTACCATAAAACATTTACCAATGGTAGTCAGGTAGTGTGCTGGAGATATTAAAATACCGTTATTAGAAAATGCTGAGAAGGTACCAAATATGATATCAACAAAATCCCATCTGCCTTCGGTAATTAGTAAGCAAAATGTAATAAATATAATCCATGATAAACTAAGCGCGATAATTGCCATTGCTTTGTATACTTGATCATCAACGATATGGCGGTGATAGAGCATAGCATGTCGTTTTCCTTGTATAGCAGCTTTAATGACTGCGAGGTAAATTGAAAAAACGCTTGTTTTAATACCACTACCGGTTGAAAGTGGTGCAGACCCTATAAACATGGTGATCATGGTGAGTATCAGCGTAGCGAGTTGTACGGTCGCAAATGATACGAGAACAAAACCAGTACTTTTGATAGAGATACTGGTGAAAATTATGAAAGATAGTTTTTGTAGTCCTGACATGTGCAGTAATGTGTGGTGTCGTTCAAGCATCCAAAATAAAATACCAGATACTAGAGCTGTTGAAAGATACATGCGCAAGACTAATTTGGTATGCCATGAGATTGTTTTTGGACCAGTTCTTTGTATCCAATATTTGTTGATTAATTCATGCCAGGTGACAAAGCCAAGACCACCAATAACCATGAGTATCGTGGTGGTGTAGAGTATTAAGGGATTGTGACTAAATTCGATCATGTTGTTAGGAAATAAGCTAAATCCTGCGTTACAAAATGATGATACAGAATGAAAAACAGAAAAGAATAGAGCTTTTTTGAGCGGGAACTGATCATACATGGTAGGGAAAATGATGAGAGCTCCAAGCAGTTCGGTACATAAAGTTAATTTGATGATAAAAAACAATGTTTGTTTGGTGTCTTTAAAGCTTTTAAGTGATAATATTTCACTGGCAATCACTTGCGTATAAATTCCTAAATTACTAAACATGTAAATGAAACAGAGGCTGAGTGTCATCAGTCCTATACCTCCCAGTTGCATGAGGCAGAGCATGATCACTTGGCCGAAATTGGTAAATTGATCAATGGGCACTGTTAGCATTCCGGTAACTGTGGTCAGCGATGTTGCTGTAAAAAACAGATCGATGATCGGAATGTAGGATACTCTTGAAATAGGAAGGGCGAGTAACAATGTTCCTAAGCATGTTGATAAGAGCAATGATAAAAGAATCATATGTTGTGGATAATATTTGAGGAAATATCTTCCCTGCGAGGCTAACATAGTACTCCTTTTTTGAAATATAAGAATATCTCTAACATAGTAATTATTTTTATCATAGGTCAACGTTGGCAAATAGTAGTGGTGTTTTCTATTCGCTAGCTAACAAATTTGCGAGATAATTTTGTGCTTGATCGATATGGATTCTTTCTTGATGTCCTGTATCGCGATGACGCACGGTGATGGTTTGATCTTCCAATGTTTGGAAATCTGTAGTGAAGCATATCGGAGTTCCGATTTCATCTTGGCGACGATAGCGTTTACCAATAGAACCAGATTCATCGAAATCGATATTAATCCATTGTTTTTTGAGTGTTTTATAGAGGTCTTCGGCTGGTTGCGATATTTTTTTCATGAGTGGTAAAACGGCTGCCTTAATCGGAGCAATCGATGGATGTAATTTGAGAACAATACGAGTTTCGTTATCCATCGTATCTTCATGATATGCATCAAAAAGTAGTGTTAAAAATAGTCGTTCCACTCCAACTGATGATTCGACAATGGTTGGGATTTCGCTGGTATTAGTTGTTTGGTCAAACACTGCCAAATCTTTACCAGAGAATTTTGTATGCTGGGTGAGATCGAATTGGCCGCGGTGGGCAATACCTTCCAGTTCTTTAAACCCAAAAGGAAATTCATATTCAACATCGAATGTACATTTGCTGTAATGGGATAATTTTTCTTGGGGGTGTTGGTACATTCTGATTTTGCTCATGTTGATGCCGATAGTTTTGTAGAATTCTTTGCGTTTTTCAACCCAATAGTTAAATTCATCCATACTATTTGCTTCTTTGCAGAACCATTCCATTTCCATTTGTTCAAATTCACGCATACGAAATAAAAATTGTTTTGGGGTTATTTCGTTACGAAATGCTTTTCCGATCTGTGCAACACCAAATGGTAGTTTTGTTCTGCTGGTTGACCAGATATTTTTAAATTGTACAAAAATCGTTTGTGCTGTTTCAGGTCGCAGATATGCCTTAGTGCTGTCATCTTGGACTGCGCCTAAGTTTGTTTGAAACATTAAATTGAAATCACGAATGTCGGTCCATGCCTTGATACCGCAAGATGGACACGATTTGTTGGTGTCGATGTTATCATCGTCGGTACGGAATCTTTTTTTGCAGTTCATACAATCAATCATTGGATCATGGAAGTTTTCCACATGTCCTGATGCTGTCCACATCGCTTGTGGACCAATGAGTGATCCGTCCAGGAAGAACATGTCGCCTCGTTCTGATTGAATAGCTTTTTTCCAGGAGCATTTAATGTTTTCTTTCATTAAATAGCCTAAATGGCCAAAATCATAGAGCCCGTTGATACCACCATAAATATCAGCTGCAGGAAAGACAAAGCCTCTACGCTTACACAGTGAAATTATTTTTTCAAGAGTTACCGTCGGGTTCGACATGATTTTTACCTTTGTTTTGTGCAAAAAAAGTTATCTAAGTAATGTAGCACAGATCCTAGATTTGTAAATGTGTAGAAATGATGCCGTAGATCTTTTTTACAGGGATTTGCTGCATGAATATCTTGCAAAGGTTGAGATTTTTTTTGTAATGTTCATGTAATGTTTAAAAGGGTTGTTGGGGAGAAAACTAAAATGAAGCGAAATATACTATTGAGTATCATTTTCATATTGTTTGGGTGTATGGTTGATATTTCTATTGCGAGTGACTCATCTTTTAGAAAACCTAAGAGACAAGATGTAAGTTCTGTAGCAACAGCAACGGGTATTCCGACCAGAAATTATGACGCAGGAGATGATGACGATGAAATTGAAGATATGCCTGTTGCGGTTCGTGCAGACTCAGGCAATGCACCTCTCGCAGTTCGTCCAACATTAGGGTATGAAGTTGTTGAAACTGATGATGATGATCATGACGTTGTGTTGGATAGGTTAACTGCAATGTTGGCAATGTATTTTAATGGACCAGCTCTATATCGAAATGAAGGTGGACACATGGTGCGTAAAACTCCACTTAATCGTGAGTCTGTCACCCAGTTGATGAGTTTGTCTGAGCCGCAATTGCGCGCTTTTATTGCAAATGTTATTGGAGTTGTAAAGCCACAAAAAGATATAGATATCAAGGGTAAATTCGCAAAAGTTTTACAGCGAGAGCCTGTCCGTGATCTTCTTGGTAATATCCAACCAGCAAGTGATATTATTCGTTTCAGTAATACCAAAGATTTAATCGAGACATATTCTGTTAAGGTAATTGATACTTTATTTAAAGTACAATGTGAAGATGCGTTAACTTTAACATTATATGGTAGATGGGTAAATATAGTACTTGATGAATTGATAGCAATGCAGAAAGAAGCATATGATCAAGCGGTTGGTCAGGTACAGCAAGAAGCAGATGCGATTGCAGCAGGACTCAAAAAGCAGTTTGATGAAGCAGGAACTGTTATGCAAAGTCATAATCGTGAATATGATCAAGCAACTTTTCGAACAAAATTTTTCGCGCTTTTAGGTAATGTTGCAAATATAGGATCTGTTTTGTGGTTGCAGCCTTGGAAGAAAAATGCTGAGCAAGCAGCAAGGCTAGCACAGGAGCAAATGGCGGCAGCTTCGAAACGATCAATTGGCAGACGTGCGCATCAGGTGTCACCAGTTCCAAAAGCTAAAGAGTTGAGTAGCGCTGGTTATGGTCAACTTTATCCATGGATTCACATTGGTGTTTTTTGTGGTGTTACGATGTGGACACTTTATAGATTAAAGCAGGCGGTACAAGCACGAAATATCAGAAATCAACAACCATTAGCTATTCAAGTTAAAGCAAAAAGTGATCATGCTCGTTTACATATATCATTGGTTGGCGATGATGTGCTACGTACGGAGTTGCAACTATTAAGAGATGAAGTGACGTTGCTTTTGGATGAATATAAAGTAAACCAAGAACGAGCTTTGATAGCAGCGCAAGAAGATATTTTACGCGAAGAAAAAAGAAGAGGACAGCATAGAATTGCTGGTTCACAGCCGCGACAAATTGCTCAGCGGCCTCACGTGCCTCAAGCTGCGCAATCTTCTGCAGGACATTTGTCGAGACATCAATCAGCTGCAAAGCAACCAGCGCAAGAGTCACAAAAAAGTTCGAGTTGGTGGCCATTTTAATCGAAGAAGCAATAGTTAGTCCAAATTTGCATGTTGAATGTTAGGGGACTTCGTGATGAAAATGTTGAGTAAAACATGTATGAGTATCATGTTGTGTGTTGGTATGTCATATCAATATGTGGCGAGCAGTATTGAAAATCCATTACCAACCACTATTGGTCGTAAAGTAAAAATAACGGCAAAACATTTTCCGGATTTACAGCAGAAATTCCCTGATGTAGCGATAGATCCTGAGCTGAAAATATTGTGTACGGTTGCATCGCCCAATACTCGCCATGCGATGAAGGTGACCAATATTGATTCTACTGGTCGTCGTCGAAGTCCGGATATTTGGGTTACTATTAATGGTCCTGCAGAATTGGTAGCACAGAAAAAACGAGTTCGTTTCGCGCATGATGTGGTAGACAATACAGGAAAAAATCGATTAGGGATTTCGCGTAGAGCTGTAACAATTCCTGATGTAGATGGTGATGATCAAGAAGTACGTGCATTATCTCGTGATCAACAAGCCTCGTCTGCTGAGCGAGATAATTTACAAGATTTTCGATTTGATTCTCCTGACGGAGCATCAGAGCTGGTAAGTGGTGCGGGTATTAGTATGCAACAATTATTTGCACCCTTAAGACCTGTTGTACGTGTACTGTCACCAGAAGTGAAACCTGTGATTGGGCGGTCTTTGGTTGATGCATTAGATCGTTTACCTGATGATCAATTACGAGCGCTTATTAGTAAGGCTGTAATTTTCCCTGAACCAAGTAAAATTGATTTCGCAACATTGCAAAAAATAGAGTCTGGTGATCCTACAACGGCGATGATATTTAAAAATACGATAAAGCTGGCCAATGTTGTTGCATCTCAAATCATTGATCGATTTATGGATGTGACCTGTGATGCGCCTGGTACCTTGATACAATATCAAGTATGGTTGCAAACTAAATTAATTGTGCAAATTCAAGAGATACTGCGTGCGCAGCAAGATGGCGTGCTTGCTCATTTTGAACGAGAAAAAAAGAATGAACTTGAGCATTTAAAAATAAGCATTAAGGATATAAAGCGTACTGCAAAAAATATAGCTGAGCAGCATCAAGCTGCATTGATGGCATATGGAGCAGTATCTATAGTTGCAGCGGGGGTTCCTGTTGTACTTAAAGGTTCTATTGATCAGGCGTTATCAACGGGTGAGAAACGAATGTTTTATGGTCTTTTTGGAGCAATGACGGTATGGAGTTTATATCAAACTGTACAGACGATGGTTCTACGAAATCATGACCGAGTAAAAAATGAAAGCGTATTGCATGCAGAACAACAAGAGTTACAAAGCGTCGAAAAAATGCCGTATAAACCAGAAGGTGTAATAGCTGCTTTTGATGAGGATATGGTCAGATTTTTACGTAACACTCGAGCAAAAATAGCAAGATTTATTGAAGTTGAAGCACAACGTCTTTCGCGCGATTTGCAGCAACATACAGCACAATGTGAACAGCGAGTTCGTACGGTATCGTATCAAAGATTGCCGCAGGAAGATATGGGTACAACGTTAGATGCATCAACGCAAGTAGAGTCATCAGACCTTTCATGGTTTGGAAACAGGTTGATGCAAGGAGCGAAAACAGTTATGGAATCAGTATAAGATGCAGTCATTTTTGGGTTAAAACATCATCTGATTCTGATCATGATGATGTCGGTTGAGTAGCATTGGTTTCATTATTTTGCAAAATATTAAAGTTAGATAAACTATTCTCATCTTGGTATTAATCTTAACATAGGTAGTTTGTCGTGCGATTGCATGTGGTACTATGTATTATTTATTTTTTCTATAATTTTGCGTGTTATGGAGCGCAGGATAAATCTTTTACTGGTTACCGAAGAACTCTCTCGTCACAAAATATAGAAACATATGTAGATATGACCTCTTTGAGATCTGTGTTGGTTCCCAATGTACAAGCATTAGCTGAGCGTGATAAGTTAGAATCTACTGTTGATAAGCTTGATCCTGGACAATTGATTAGTGTTGAGGGTATTAAGGATTTCAATGCGTATCAATATCATACAAATACGATACAACTGTTGATGCATCAAGTGATGCAACAAGCTTTAGTAGATGTTGCTAAAGTGGAGTGTGCTTCGAAAGAAGATTTGTTGCGATATACAAAGTGGCAGCGGTGTGCTTTGGGTGAATTGCATCGTTGGATAGGGGTGGTGCTGTATAAAAAAGTAAAGAGTACATTAGCAGATTATGCCAAGCAGTGCGTGCTGCAATTACAGCAAGATCGACAAGGCATAGAAACACATCTGGAGCAGTTGGCTTTGCAACGATGGAAATCTAATTTGGTACATGCTGGTTATTTGTTGGGTGTCTCTGGACTGATTGGTTGTACGTATAGATCTGAATTATCTATGTTTAAAAAGATACGTAATACCCTGTTGGGTGTCACCGCAATGGGCGTTTTTTTAGAGAAGCATCGTCGTTGTTTGCAAAAAATAGATGCTGATAAAAAGCAAGTAGAGTTACGGTTGCAAAAAAATAGTGAAATACAAAAACAACTCAAGAATGATGAGTTGTTAACAATGCAGGTACAGGATTTATTTTTGCCGATATTGCAAGAATCTAGAAGCAATTTGAATGTCGCAATTTCTGGTTATGAGTCTCGTGAACTGCAAAGATTAAATCGTGAGAGAGTTATCAGGCAAAAACAGATTGATCAGGCACAGCAAGAAGAACTTCGTCGTAAAAAAACAGAAAAACAAGAAAAGATGCTGCTGCAACAACAAGAAGATCAGCAGCGGCGCAAAGAATCTGCAGAGTTGGTGAAATGTCCTGGTGTTGATCCTGCTGGTACATTGCAACGGAATAATTCTATGAAAAAAGTAGTGATGATGGTTGTTGATACTGGCAAGTCATTACTGACAAAAATGATGCCCGTGTTGTCATTGCTTAGAGGAAAACAAGAAGATCCAACAGGCAGCCAGCAAGATTGATAGCCTCTGGTTATTTTTTGGTTTATCGATACAATCAACTGATAAGTTCTAATTGTATCCGTTATCAAATTCGTCAAGAAAGGAAACTATGAAGATTTTGGATGCCATTTTAAGTGTTAGTTTAATATCTCTTTGTTGCATCTTTGGATATTTTGTACACCAAACATCGCAGCAATTTGGCAATATTCAAGAGGCCATTGTTGAGCTGCAGGAACAATCATCATCATTAAATTACATGCAATCGATGCAGATGATGCCTCAAAAAGATACCAACATGAGTACTGATCTTTGTTCTACTGCATTGTCTTCGCAGTTGTGGTCAAAACTACAAAAGGGACTACAAGATACTGTCGTTCAATTACTCGTGACTAATATGGAAAAACATGTATTACAACCGTACAAAGTTCCTAAGCAAGGTGGATGTACAGGATCTGGATTTATCATTAGTGATGATGGTGAAATTATTACCAATGCGCATGTGGTAAATGGTGCAACCACGATTATGCTTCAAATGCCAAGTTTTGGTAAACATCAGTTTGAAGTTGACTTGGTTGGTATTATGCCAGAAAAAGATTTTGCATTGCTCAAATTTAGACCAGATGATGTTGTTCTTATTGTTTCCACTCTGGGTAAAATGCCTATGTTGCCACTGGGTGATTCTGATTTGGTGACAAGGTCACAAGAGATTTTGGCGTTAGGATATCCACTGGGACAACAGTCGCTTAAAAGTACGACGGGTGTTATTAGTGGTCGTGAAGCAGGAGAGATTCAGATGAGTGCTCCGATTAATCCTGGTAGTTCAGGTGGTCCATCGCTGAACTGTTTTGGTGAGGTAATTGGTATTAACTCATCAGGAATTGTGCAAGCGCAAAACGTTGGATACATTATCCCGATCAATGATTTAAAAATATTTTTGAGTCATTTGCGTGCGGGTGGCTTGGTACGTAAGCCGTACCTTGGTGTGTATCAAGCGATGGCAACTGAAGATTTGGTTAAAGCTCTGGGTAATCCTTTACCAGGTGGTACTTATGTGGTTGAAGTCTTGTCTGATAGTCCACTGCTTGGCAAGTTACTTCCGGGTGATATGATATATGATATTAACGGTGTTCCGTTAGATTTATATGGTGAAATGACAGTGCCATGGAGTGAAGATAAAATTTCATCAGCGAACTATATATCACGGCTTGAAGTTGGTCAAAAAGTTGCGATGACCGTTTATCGCAAAGGCAAAAAAATGAAATTTGAATGTACTTTTGAGCGTACTAAGTTTGCACCAATTCGTCATGTGTTTGCTGAGTATGAAGATTTGCCATATGAAGTATTTGGTGGTTTTGTGGTGATGCCTTTGATGGTCAATCATTTACCGCATCTTGTTCCAGTAGCTCCTGGACTTGCAAAATTTGCTGAAGAGAAAAAACAATCTGATCCTTTGCTGGTTATTACTCACGTAATGCCAGATTCTCCAGCTTATAAAGCTCGGTTGCGTTTAGTCGGCTCAATTATTAAAACGATTAATGGCAAGCCGGTAAATACTCTTGCCGATTTGCATAAAGCTTTAATTGATTCAGGTGATATGATTACGATGGAAACAACAGACAACATTTTAGCTGCATTGACCAAAGATACGATATGTAAAGCTGAGCCGATGCTAGCACGTGCAAATGGATATCAAATTACCCCGATGATGCAAGAGTTGATTGCTCAGCATGGGCAAAAAGGAACTGTAAAACCAGCAGTTACTGCAGCTAGTGTGAAATAATTTAAAAAAGTAAGCAAGAATAATATGGTTTTACTATTTGCAAAACATTCTACTGTGTTATACTAAATAGTATCATTGTAAGCATTCAAGCTTACTCTACTGCGCCTGTAGCTCAATGGATAGAGTACCGGATTTCGAATCCGTTGGTTGTAGGTTCGAGTCCTACCAGGCGCACCATATTTTGCGTTACTTTGTAACCAGCTTCGTATGGCTTTGTTATTCTGACTCTTGTGGAAGTTTTTAGTATATTTAATTTTGTATGAACAATGTGATGACTAGGCTTTTAAAAAGAGGCTTTCACATATAACAATATTGAGCAAAATAATATTCAATGTTTGAATTTTTTTTTAGGATTCATATGTTCTTTGTGAAATGTAAAGTTATGTTGATGTTGTCGCTGTGTGTTATGGGAACGGTTCTTTTTGCTCCTCCAAAAAGAGCTTTGTCAATTATGAGTGATGAATCTATGATACAAGAGGCTCAACGTGAGCGTGATTGTGCGTTATCTCAAATATTAGCTGATTATAATCGTCAATTAAATCGGGCGATTGCGCATAGTGATAGTATTGATTATTTGCGAGCGTTGGAATTGTATCGTAGTAGAAAATCAGAAATACTAGCGCAATTTGTTGTATTAGCAGAAATAGAAAGAGAGCGATCAAGGAAGTTAGCTGTTAAATTACCACCCATAGTATCAATGTCAGGACTTCGTCCCAGAGATCTTCGCGTAAGGCGTTAATAAACGATATATGGATTTTTTGTGTATTATGAATTTGAATTTATGACTACATTGTAGCAAAATTCAGGCAATAGTTTCTATGGTTGGTAAACTATTATTAAGTTGTTGTACTTATAATTCGTAGGGGGAAAGATGGCTCAAAAAACTCAGCTGCTACAAGCTCATAAAAAAGAAGATTTGTTGATTGCGGCAAATTTGCTCAGGAATGGTGAGCTTGTTGCTGTTCCAACAGAGACTGTGTATGGTCTTGCTGCGGATGCAAAAAATCCTCAAGCGGTGCAAAAAATCTTTGTTGCAAAAGATCGTCCTACGAATCATCCTCTTATTGTGCATATCGCTTCTTTTGAAAAAATAGGTTATTGGGTTCAAGAAGTGCCACCCTTGGCGGCAATTATTGCCAAACATTTTTGGCCGGGACCGATTACATTACTTTTTAAAAAAGCAGATCATGTGAGTCCTGTGGTTACCGGAGGACTTGATACTATTGCGATTAGAATTCCTGATAAATTGGAGTTGCTTGAACTTTTGACTATGCTTGATACAGGGGTTGCTGCACCTTCAGCAAATCCTCACAAACGTATTAGTCCCACTACAGCAGAGCATGTGTTAGAATCATTATCTGGTAAGATTGCGGCTGTTTTAGATGCAGGTCCGTGTGGAGTTGGTGTTGAATCTACGATTCTAGATTTAACGTCTGAAGTACCAACAATATTGCGACAAGGTCCTATAACTCAAGTGATGCTGGAGCGCGTTCTATCGGTTCCTGTTAAAGTTGCACAGCATCATACGTCTCGTGTTGCTGGTAATATGAAAGAGCACTATCAGCCGTACACGAAATCAGTATTGATGACACGAGAGCAGATTCAAAGTTATCTTGTTTTGCCAGAACATACAAATCAGAAATGTGCTGTGATGCATTACAGTGGTTTTGAAAATAATATGACCACTTACTTGGGGAATGTTATTTTTCATACAATGCCGCACAATAAAGATGATTATGCGCGAATTATGTATCAAACATTACATGCACTTGATGCGCTTGGCGTTGAGGTTATTTTAATTGAAGAGCCACCTCGGCAAGATCATTGGGGTGATGTTTGGGATCGTCTCTTAAAGGCTACTGCATAATAAGGTATGCGTTGGATGAGATTTGTTGTTTAATTTTTCATGCGAAGAGTAATAAATAAAATTTGCCCTATTTTGAATAGTTTGATTTTTCAATTCAAAGCTTATTCGCGGGGGCTCCATGCAGATGATCTTTTAGATCCTAGCGTGACTGGTGGGAAACATTCTAGAGGTCGGCCGTTTATTTTTGGTTGATTGAAAGCTTTTCTAAGTTCATTCGGGTATATTTTCTGTTTTTGTTGTTGTAATAAACGAGCATTTTCTCGTTGTAGTTCATCGATTCTTCGGTTTTTTTGTTGTATCGTGTCATATAGTTGTGCTCTAGATAGATGAGGCGCAATATTAGGCAGTGCAGAATTTAATGATGCTTGAAGATAGAAGGGTAATAATAGAGCAATAAATCGTATTGTTGTATTCATATATACCAGTTTCTTGTTGTAAAAAATGTTTTTTTTATCATGACTAAAAAATTATCATGAATAGAATAACAGTGGAAACAAGAAAGGAAAGTATCGCAAGATAAAAACAAACTTGTGCAAACGTCCCAGTTGTGTTTGATAGATTTTTAAAACCAAAAACCAATGCAAGAAAAGAGACTATTAGAAAAATTACAGCTAAGTGTAAAAACATGAATGGTCCCATTTTGTGAAATTAAAGAAATATATAGTAAAACTTTGCAATATGTTGTTAGCTTGGCGATAGGTCATGATTAAATCAACTATTGAGTAGTAATGATGCTTGATATGAGCAGTTAAAGTTAATTTCTGGCTAACGATCTGTTTGATGTAAGCATTGTGTGCATTTAGTATGGCATTTTATGCATATAGTATTAAGGTGTTTGGTTGTTTAAGTTTATTTTTGATTAAAAGTGTGTAAATAATTATAAATAATTTTTTTAAACTCTTTTTCATTAAAATATTTTGAGGTTGGACTATCATCGGTGGTAAATCTTCTGGCTAGAACTTTTTTTAGATCTTTATTGAGTATTCCTTCGATAAAACAAGCAAGATCAGTTCGTTGATCTGCTGGGTATGATTCTATGTATCCCTTTAGAAATGATAAGCAATGCTGTATGTATAACGGCCAACGCGTTGCATAATGTTTTTTGAGATATAGCAACATACAAAAACTGGTTAAAATAGCATTGATATCTTGATGTATAGAATTAACATTCATTCCTTCATTGTCAATAAAATAGACCTTATGTGTTACCGGATTGAAAAGTACATTTTTGATACCAAAATCTCCATGGCAGACCGTGGTCCAGTCGCTTGGATTTGCAGAGTCGTTATAATCCATAAAAAGTTGATGAAATGAAGCTAATGATTTGCCAATAGCAAAAGCGGCTTTTTTTATGGTATGTAGATCATGACTATCCAATATATCTTGTGCTAGTTGCCCCTGTGCAGCGGGGGTGACTTCGATAGTTTTTTTTGAACCACCTTCATTTTGATAGAGCAAAACATTTTCAAGCCAAATAATAACGGGCAGATTTTGCTTCGATAGAGCAGAAAAATTGTTGATATCATTGAGATCTCTAAATTTCTGTCCGATAGGTCCATCTTGAATTTCTATTAAGTTCTTTGTTGATTGTGATTTTTTACTGATTTTAAAAAATAATAAAGGGTTTTTTTGGCCGTTGTGCTTACTAATGACTACATACAATTTTTCGCTATACAATCCGCCGGTTATTTCTTTGACTGTGATATTGTCACTGTTGAGTTTATGGAGATATTGTGCTGCAACTAACGCCTTGAGAGCGTTTCTGGTTGGATATCCTTGGCTATCACATGCGAGTGAAACTGTTTTCGGAATAATGTTTGGAATTTTTTCAACGGTATATAGAATGGTATGTAGATTAATAATTACAAAGCTCAACAATATAATTCTGTGCAACATATAGAATCCCCCTTAGATTATATAGCCTCTTTGTATCTACATGAATGTAGATTAAGAAAGCAAGTGTTGGTTATCTGTTGGGCAACGATTGCGACAGTAAGAAATACAATCCTTTTTTTGGGTTTAGGAAAAGAGTATGACGTATAAAATTCTTTGTTCTTTGGTGTTACTGATTTTTGCCACAGGAATATATACTAGCAAGGCAGCTGGGCCAAACAATTTTCAGAATGATCAGCAATTACGTTTCGCAGATATTGCAAATGAACGTGATCGTGGTCTTTTGGCAGAGCAAGACGGAAACCGTGGGGTCGGGTGTTGCGGAGTATTGCATCCTCTAGCAAAATTTACCTTGAGTTGCGTGGCGGTTCTAGACTCCTATTTTGATCGTTACCGATTTGCTAAATCTAGTAGTAACAATACATTAGCGGTTAGCACAAAGAAGAGACCAAAGACAAAAAAAGAGTAAGGTTGAATTGATTTCACCGAAAAGAAATATCTCATGAACCATATTGGTTGTTCATGAGATATTTCTTTTTAGAAGGTATTTTGTAATTATGAAATTCTATGAGGCTGTTGCAAAGATTGTCTTGACTGAATCTCTGCGACTCTTTTAATAAATTGTTGGTCTAACGGTGTCAAGTTATCTAGTTTTTGAAGTTTTTGTATTTTGTGTGAGGGAAAATACTTTGCAAACCATTGTATTGATTCGTCGGTTAATTGTTTATCTAGTCTCTCTTGTTGATATTTGATACAGAAGCTTATAAGCGTCGCAAGTGTATAGCCGTTTGAAATGTTAGGGTCAAAGTTGCATAAATATGTCGCTGCGGTTACTGCGGTTAAGACGTAACTCAATGTTTGAAGATCGTCTGCATTTTGTCTATAGCTACTAGGCAGAAGGAGCGCATAGTTTCTTCTGCCGCAAAAGTATCTATATTCTTCTGGTGTTAAAACTGTTTTTATGGATGCTTGAGATGATAGTGTGCGAGGCTGTTGTTTGTGAGTGCGTTCGGGATGTTTGTGAGTATTGTTTTTTGGTGCGAATATGAATGATGAACTAAGCATCATGCTGATGATCATGCAGGTGGTAAGAGTTGTATAGGTGCGTTGCATTGTATATCTCTTTCAAAAAGTGTATTTCTAAGCTATCGTAAATCTCATTACATTGTTATGAAGTTTCTCATAAAATTTCAAAAAACGATATATTAAAACATATAAATCTATAAAAAAGGATTATACCAATATGAAGTTACAAAATGGATGATTGCAGTACTTCTGCTACCTGTATGTATTTTATTTCTAATGCCAGAAGCAGATTTATATATTATTGGTCATCGTGGTGCTTGTGGTTACGAACCTGAAAATACACTTAGTTCTTTTGGTCGTGCGGTTGATATGGGCGTACGGATGATTGAGCTGGATGTGTATGTTTGTAAAACGGGTGAGCTTGTGGTGATGCATGACGACGAGGTAGATCGAACAACTAATGGTCATGGTCACGTGGTTGATATGACATTTGAGCAGTTGCGGGATCTAGTTGTTGAAGGTAAGGAAAAAATTCCAACATTACAAGAAGTGATTGAGCTAATTGATCGTCGCATTCCTATCAACATTGAACTCAAAGGACCAGGCACTGCAACTGCTGTCGCTATTTTGGTGCAACAATATTTAGCACACGGTTGGACTGCAGATCATTTCGTTATTTCATCGTTTGATCATCAGCAAGTGGCAACATTTAAAAAACTTTGTCCCAACATTAAAACAGGGGTTTGTTTTCATGGGTTAAGGCACCAGGAAGCATTGTCAGTATTGCGCAAGAATATAACGCCAACTTTATTGGTTTAGATGTAGATGTTGTTACACCTGACATGGTCAAAGTTGCGCATGATGCAGGATTTCTGGTATATGTCTGGACGGTTAATGATAAGCATACAGCTGATAGAATGCGCACTTATAAGGTTGATGGTATTTTTAGTAATTATCCTGACAAAGTATAGTTGGCAGGAGTATGTCAGAAAACTTTATGTACGTCTTGATTTTTTTAAAAAGATGGTATGTAAAGCATCAACAGCTTGTTCTAGATTATCATTTACGATTTTATAATCGAAACTATCTTGCATTTGCATTTCGTAAGTAGCACCATTGATTCTCTTTTGTAGTGAGACGTCATCTTCAGAAAGGCGCAGTGATAATCGGTTTTTTAGAGCTTCTAGTGATGGTGGTGTGATAAAAATCGCGATAACATCGTTATTCCAAAAGTCTTTGAGTTTTTGTGCGACATCAGCATTAAGGCAAGCGATGATGTTGCAATGATCTGCTAATTTTGATTGTATGGTATTTCTGCAAATACCGTATGAATTGCCGTACATGGTTGTGGTCGTAATGAACTCATCACGTTGTTGTTTTGTCGCAAAATCTTGTTGAGTTACGAAATGATAATCTTTACCATCGATTTCGCCCGGTCGCATTGGTCGTGTGGTATGCGTGACAAGATACTCTATGGGAATAACCATTTCTATTAATTTAGTTGCGAGTGTGGTTTTGCCAACACCAGAAGGACCAATTAAAATAAAAAGCTTACTACTTGTAGTGTGTACATAGCATGTAGCGATTAAAAATATTATGGTTTTTAGTTTCATGAAAATTCCTATTTACATCAATTGTACCAATGACCAAATACCAAACGATAGAATTGCAGTGCCTGCGATGTAGTTGATCCATTGAAGTTGATGAGCAGATGTTTTTTTATGAAATATGCTGACAATGCTACACAGAAGCAACCACCAGAGCGTGCAGCCCAGTGACATACCTATGATGAACTGTAGTGATTGACTATACCCTGTTACATCAATGTGCATGCTGGTAAAGAATGCCATAAAATCTAAAATAGTTACAGGGCTGATGAGTTTTAAAAAGAAGGTGAGCATATAGGTTTTAAGCAAGGTGCCGTGTGAAATATGAGCGGCACGTAGTGCTGCTTTGGTCATAATGGTTGTGACACCAAGATAGCATAAAAACAAGCCACCAAGCAGTGTTAATATTGTTTGATATGCAAGCAGAAATGTTGCAACGCTGTGCATACCAAGGGCAATCAAAACAACATACAGTAGATCAGCTGTGGCAGCCCCTAGTCCTGTTGCAATGCCAACTCTAAGACCGCCAGCCAATGTATTTTTGATGCAGAGCAGATCGATTGGACCGATCGGTGTTGATATTGAAAAACCAATAGTGACACATCTCAGGAGTAATGAAAATGTCATTATATATTATTGGTTGCGAGGAAGTCTCTGATATGTGCACAATATGCTTCTGGCTCTTCAGCCATGTTCATATGTCCACTCTGCTCTAAAATTGCTACAGCACCATTGGGTAAAATGTCAGCATAATATTGCATGGTTTCTGGCGTTGCTGTGTCATAACGACCGCATGTCAGCAGTGTTGGAATAGTAATAGTCGATAGATTTTCTGTTAGATCAACATTTTGTAAATTTCCTGTTACGGTAAATTCGCTTGGTCCCCACATGTGGAAGTAAACATCGGTACTCATTGCTTGACAAGAATCAATAATGTTGGTCGGCCACGGTTGTATGCGACATGCAAAATTATCAGAAAATAGTTCCACAGCATCTTGGTACTGTTGGTCTGATGTTGTTCCTGCTGTTTCATGTTTTTCAATCAGTTGTAAAAAATCTGGTGATATGCTTGCTGCGAGGTTTTTACAATCTACGATCCATTGTGCTGCACTGATCATAGGGCTTGCCAGAATTAAACCAGCCACTTTGTTTTGGTGTATTGATGCGTATTGCAGTGCAAGTGTGCCACCCCAAGAAAAACCAAGAAGTATTACTTGTTCATATCCTAAGATATCGATGATATCTTCGAGTTCTTGTAAATAAAAAGGAAATGTCCAATGGTCGGGATTTTGGTATTGATCATTAATTTCTGGAAATTCTGAGTTGCCACATCCAGATTGATCATAAAATATGACAGGACGATCAGTGGCTAAAGCTTGCAGGTCGAGCATGCAATGATGTGGGAATCCTGGGCCACCATGTAGGCATAGGATTGGTGTTTTATCTTTTGAATTTTGGGTAAAAAATGTTTGAGACCAGATGCGTGCATGTGTCGTTTGAATAATGTTTGTGGTAGATTGTATCGCATCATCTGCGTAAGCACCGTGCGCTATATTGATAAAAAAATTGATTAATATTAGTAAAGTATATTTTGTGTTCATTAGTTATTCTACTTTCTATTTTTTATATTAATTTTAAATAAGCAGTGTGATTTTCTAGTTAATTAAAATATTTAGAAATTATAAAAAATAATAGTGTTATATACGAAAAAGGATTTTTGTGGTTAATTTATGCGTGATTGCATATTTGTACTCCGGTGATGAGGTGTTACTGTTGTGTGGTTGTGCATTGCCAAGCGGCATAAAGCGACCAATCACTTTTGAGGAAAAAGAATAAAAACTATAATTTTCCAGAATTTTCCAGCTTACCTGCTCCCGCTGGCCCGATAATAGTTCTCATCTGATCAGCATCTTTTTCAGGCACATTAAAGGTGATCGTCATATAATCGGATTGCGGTAGATTTTTGAGCATATCGTGCTTTCTGGTGTATGAATTATTTTTGTAAGATAGCATATCTTGGGATCAAATCATACATTTTATGGTAGTAAGTCATCTTTTTTTAATGTTTCAAGGTATGTAGCAAATAAAGTTGGATTTTGTTTTTGAGCTAATAATTGTAGACGAGCAGCTTTATTTTTGGCAGCGGCTTGTTTGAGATGCTCAGGGATATGTTGAAGGTATGGATTTTCTGTATTGTTTTTTGTTGATTTCTGAGCATGTCTTGGAGAAGCAGAATACTCTATAATTTCGTTGATAAAATTTGTTAGTTCATCCATAAAACTTTTTTTTATTTTTGCATTATTTGGGGCTTTCTTCAAAGCCATCTCTATTGAAAAATATCCTTTGTTGGGATCGAATTGTCGAAAACCTCGTTCATTTGCAATTTTTTGAAGATTTGGAGAGTTCTTTAGATGTTCATAAGCAAAATTATCTGCATCAAATTCTAGTAAAGCTCTAGGCCAAGTATTAGCTAATTTAGATAATACAGGATGGTTCAACCCTAGATTAAGTTTGCATGATTTTGCATATTCTAGAATTTCTGGTGATAATTCAACTTTTTTATTAAATTGTAAACCATGTCTCATTTCATGTAATAATATATAAATTTGAGCTGCACTAGAGAAGGTGAAAAAGTCAGGGTTTAAAACAATTATATTAAAACCAGTATTCTCATAATATGCGGTTGCATGCAATTCGTGGTTAGCTATTTTATTTGTTTTGGATTGCTTGAAAGGGATATTTAGTATATCTAAAGCTTCTTTGAGTAGATTTATTGTGTCTAATAAATCTTGATTTTCGATATCGAACAGGTTGTTTTTTAACAGAAAGTCATCTAATTGCTCTTTTAAGTACTCTTGATTATTTAATGGATCTCTTTCTAAAAGTATAATTATGGTAATTGTGGCAATTATCGCGGACCAGCACACTCCTATTGCGATTTCCAGTTCTACCAAAGGACGATTAAAAATACGTAATATTTTTTCTTTAAGCCATGTTGATCCAGAAGTTCTTGAATAGTGATATGGTTCTTGCATGTATTGTTGCAGTTGTTGATTAAAAAAGCGTTGAAAATGTTCTGGTTGCTGCGCAAGTTTTTCTTTGATCATGGAATCAGCATTTTTCATATTGGTGTAAAAAGCCATAATATCTTCAGTCTCTTCTGGGTGTTGCTGGCAATATTGTAAAATTTCATGAAGTAACATTATTTTTTGTTGCAAAATGAAGTCTGTTTGTAGGGCCGCAGATAGCTTTAAAGATTCGAATTCTTGATAAGCAGGATGATTCTTAAATGTTTGAGCGTACTGCTGTTGTTGCTTGAATATATCGTTAACTCTTTTGGATAGACCTTGACTGCTTATGCTGGTTGTTTCTTGAACTATGCTGGTTGTTTGTTGACCTGTTTTTGGAGTTTGCGTGAGTGAGCTTGGCATGTACGATTGTATTGTTTTTGGTAATCGTGATGCCAGTTGGCGACTCATGCTAAAGTTGGTTGCATTGCTCATCAGTAGGCATAATAGTCCAAAATTTTTTAGCATCTTTTTATTCCTCATTTTATGAAATTAAATCTTCAGCTTCTAATTTTTTAAGATAGGTATCAAAAAGTGTTTCATTTTGTTTTTGAGCTAATAATTGTGCGCGAGCAGTTCTGTTTTTAGCAGCAGCTTGTGCGAGATGTTCAGGGATATGTTGGAAGTATTTGTTTTCTTCTAAATACACTGGTGTATTTTGTTTGAAACGAGACAGAAAACGATTCCATTGTCGTTCAAGCTGTGCATTACGAACAACCTTAGTTTTTGGGTTTTTTCCGAGTTGTAGGATCATTTCTTTTGAGAAATATCCTATTTTGGGATTAAAGCTCTTTTGACCTACTTCTTGAGCTATGTGTTGAATAGATGATGAATCTTTCATCTGCTTATAAGCAAAATATTCAGCATCAAACTCTCGCAGAGGTGAAGACCAAAAAATTCCTTGTTTAAAGAACTCATGAAGTCCCCATCCTAAATTAGTATTACATGATTTAGCATATTCAATAATGTCATCCGATAATTCGACGATACCTCGGTTTTGCATCCCATGTCTCAGTTCATGTAGTAAAATTGCGATTTGAGATGCTAATGATAATTTAAAAAATGAATCATGTTGTAGTACGATTATATCTAATGGAGGAATATATGCAGCCGTTTGAGCAGCAGGGATAAGATTAGAAGGAGTTATTTGTTGAGTGATTTTCAACTCTGGTATATTTAAAGCATTTTTTAATAAATCTATGACTTCTGCTAAATCAGGATCATCTATATCTCTGAGTGAATATATAGTTTTTATTTCATCAGCTGTTTCAAGTGATATCAAAAAACTTTTTATAAGTAATAAGCATTTGCAGGTTGTTTTTAAAGCAATAATGGGAGAATTGAAATATTTTAATATTATTTCTTTAATCCATGTAGATCCATTCGCTTTTGTATATTGATATGGTGTTTGTATGTATTGTTGCAGTTGTTGATTAAAAAAGCGTTGAAAATGTTCTGGTTGCTGTGCAAGTTTTTCTTTGATCATGGAATCAGCATTTTTCATATTGGTGTAAAAAGTCATAATATCTTCAGTTTCTTCTGTGTGTTGTTGGCAATATTGTAAAATTTCATGAAGTAACATTATTTTTTGTTGCAAAACTAAGTCTTGTTGCAGTAATGGTGATAGCCTTAAAGCTTCAAGCTCTTGATAAGCAGGATGATTCCTAAATGTTTGAGAATATTCCTGTTGTTGCTTGAATATATCGTTAACTCTTTTGGATAGATTTTGACTGCTTATGCTGGTAGTTGGTTGATCTATTTTTGGAGTTTGAGTGACCGAGCTTGGCATGTACGATTGTATTGTTTTTGGTAATCGTGATGCCAGTTGGCGACTCATGCTAAAGTTGGTTGTATTGCTTATCAGTAGGCATAATAATCCAAACTTTTTTAACATATTTTCATCCATGTTTTATGATATGAGATCTTCAGCTTCTAATTTTTTAAGATATCTATCAAATAGTGTTTCATTTTGTTGTTGAGCTAATAATTTTGCGCGAGCAGTTCTGTTTTTAGCAGCAGCTTGTGCGAGATGTTCAGGGATATGTTGGAGATATGGATTGTACAGACCATTGAGAGTTTCTTCTGGCGTTGTAATGCTATTTGGTTGCATTTTGGGGGCTTTCTTCAAAGCCATCTCTGTTGAAAAATATCCTTTGTTGGGATTGAAAGTATGCCAATCTCTTTCCTGTGCGATATCTTTAAAAATTGGAGAATTTTTCATATGTTCATAGGCAAAGTTGTCCGCATCGAACTCTTTCAGGGGTGAAGACCAAAATCTACCTGGAATTGCTGTAGACCAAAAAAAAGCTTGTTGGCATAATTTCTCAAATCCCCATCCTAAATTAAGGTTGCATGATTTTGCATATTCTAGTATCTCTGGTGATAATTCAGCCTTTCTATTCCATTGTAAACCATGTCTCATTTCATGTAATATTATGCGAACTTGAGAGGCAATAGAATAATTGAAAAATAAAGGGTTTAATATAATTATGTTGAATGAAGGATCATAAAATGCAACAGCGCTGAGTTCTGGGTATAGAAATGAATCTGGTCTTTGTTTTTTGACGGGGACATTAGGTATATCTAAAGCATCTTGTAATAGTTCTATCGCTTCTGATAAGTTTTGATTATCGATATCTGCACCAGCATTTTTTCCTTGTAACTTTCTTAATTCTTGTTTACAGAACAAGATTAATATCATGAGTTGCACTATGTTGATGCAAGTTTTTAAAGCAATAAAGGGATAATCGAAATATCTTAGTATTCGTTCTTTAATCCACATAGATCCATCAGCTTTCGTATATTGATATTGTTCTTGCATGTAGTATTGCAATCGTGGATTAATATATAGTTGTAATTGTTGATTAAAAAATCGTTGAAAATGTTCAGGTTGCTGCGCAAGTTTTTCTTTGATCATGGAATCAGCATTTTCCATATTGGTGTAAAAATTCATAATATCTTCAGTGTCTTGGGGATGTTCGTAGCAATATTGTAAAATTTCATGAAGTAATATTATGTTTTTATTGTGAAAATCCATTTGTAACGATGGAGATAATTCTTTACTTTTTTCAAGTTTCCAATAAACAGGATGGTTTTCAAATGTTTGTGCGTATTCAGGTTTTTGTTGTAACAGTTCATTAACTCTTTTGGATAGATCTTGACTGCTTATGCTGGTAGTTGGTTGATCCATTTTTGGAGCTTGAGTGAGCGATCTGGGCATATATGACTGTATCGTTTTTGGTAATCGTGATGTCAGTTGACGACTCATGCTAAAGTTGGTCGCATTGCTCATCAGTAGGCATAATAATCCAAACTTTTTTAACATATTTTCGTACCTTTAAATTAGAATCTTTTTTCTATTTCTTTAAATAGTAATGAGCTTCTTTCTTTGCATAGTCAGCATATTGGTAAAGTCGTTTTTTCATGCTACTTAGCCATGATTGAGGTTGTATGTTTTTGAGGTGGGTATTGATAATCTCTTGAATATCTTCTGGTTGTTGCTTGATCCACCGTTGACCACCCAGTGCTGTTAAAGCATCAGTTCTATTGTCAAAGAAAAATTGGCCCAGGTAGAAAACTTTCTGTGCAACTAATTCCCAGTTGATTTGATCGTCCAGGACTTCTTGATTTTTCAGATGAGCGGGTGTACCCAGTATTTCAAAATAATTATTAAAATAGCATTCTAGGGACTTATATATTGTTGTTTTAACCCATGATGCTTCGTCTTGATTTGGATCGATAGGGCTTGCATAATCATTGCCAAAAATTGAAATTATTCCGACCATCTCGGTATGACTTTCATTTTCATAACGTTTTTCTTTGATTTTTTTGGCGAGCAAGATAGGCATAGCAATTTTCTTTATGCGTTGATCTATGAGTCTTGTAAAAATATTGCCTATGACGAGATAGGTTCGAGGTGGTATGCATTTATTTTGATATGTGGCTGTAACAGGAGTTCTTTTGTTCGTTATTATAGTTCTTTCTGACATAGAGATAGCTTCGGTCCAATTTGTTGTATTGGAGTAGATTTCATGGAAAGCCCGACTTTCAAAATTTATGTTACATGCTTTTTTATATAATTTGATGGTATTTAAATCAAATCGATTTTTGAATTCTGTGCTAATCATTTCTTTTGGGAATTCTACCGTTTCTTTTCTGACCATTTGGACAAAATGACCTAGTAAATCAGTTCTATTCAGATAGTTGCCTGAGCAAATAAGGTTTCTAAATTCTTGGTAAGGAATTGGGTTGAGGTATAAATCTTGAAACTTTTTAAGTAATAAGTCTTCTTGTACTTGTTTTTTGTTTTGAGATGCACGGAAAGCTGTTTGGATCTTGATGGCTGCGTATTCTTCTGGTGATAGGTAGTCGCTGAAAGATAGCTGATTGAATGCTAAAGCAACAAGAAAGAGATTTTGAAGTTTCATATCTTTTTTTACCTTTAAAAGTTAAGAGTAAGATTTATATATCTAATCATTAAGATAGAAGAAATAAGGCTTGCCATGCAATGGTTGTATGAAATTTATTGCTTTATGGGCAGGGGTTTCATACAGTATAGGTATGTGGGTGATTGTTGTTCTAATATATAGAAAGGTCTTTGATGAAGATTAAATTGATACTAGGGATGTTGTTTTTGGTGGGCTTAGTGGGTAGGGTCGATGCTGGCGTCAAGCTGGTGGGCAAATCTGCTCCTTTGTTCACTGCGCAGATAGTCTGTCCAGATGGTTCTGTTCGTGATTTTGACTTGAAAGAATATATTGGCAATAAAATCGTCTTATATTTTTATCCGATGGACGATACACCAGGTTGCACGAAGCAAGCAGAATGTTTTTGTAAGAACATGTCTCGGCTTGAGGCTGAGGATATCATTTTGTTGGGTGTCAGCTGTGATTCGATCAATTCTCATATAAAATTTCAGAAAAAATATTCACTACCATATCCGTTAATCTCTGACTCGCGATTAAAACGTACCATTTCAAAAATGTATGGCGCGGATAGCTTTTTATTTGCTAAGCGTAAAACCTATTTGATTAATACCAAGGGTATTGTTTTTAAAGTATTTGAGCATATCACGATTGAGAACCAAATTGATGATATTTTAAATGCGTTTAAAGCTGAAAAACGTAAGTAAATTTTACTGAGTTAAGAAAAACCTGGATGATTAATTAGTCATCCAGGTTTTTTTAGGGCTATTGTGGTCAGTAGCCAAAATTATATTTTCTGATGAATGTTGTAACTTTTGTATCAAAAGCATTATCTTGATGGTGGTTGTACTTTAGATAATGAAAGGTTTTTTATGAAAAATATCAAATGTTTTCTAAGCCTTATGCAAAGATACAAATTCAGGTTAAGAGCATCTATGTGTATAGTTCTGCATGGTTCTTGTCTGATAATTGCAAGCGAGAGATCCGTTGGTTCATTACCTGCGAGATCTTCCGTAATTTCTGAGGAACGCTTACACCGAGAAAAATTGGAAGAAGCATCGTTTTTACAGTATATGACGATGCGTCGTCAGAGAGCGCAAAGCGAACAGATGTTCATATTGCCACTTGAAGCATGTCATCGTGCTGGATTAATTCAAACAGAGCATGTATGCTCTGTGGCACTTATTGATGATTTTCGCAAACAAATGAGCGTGTTGCAACAGTTACAACTTGATAGTTATCGCTTGAGGGCTGAGTTGCTACTTCGTAACGTTTCTTTTGTTCATTGATCTCATGAGCATCGCAAATCCAGGATGTTGATCGAGGGTGCCAGTTTCTTGATAAGTACGATATCTTTTTTTTAGTTCTTTATATTTTTCATCTGGTTCTTCACAATTAAGTATTGCTGCAGCAAAATCGTGTTTTGTTTTGTAATATCCAACTGTATTGGTGAAGCACGCTGTAATTTTTAAGTGTTGACATAAAGCGCTGAGTACAGATTTACAAGAAATACCGGTATTGACCATTCTTGTGCATAAGGGAGTGTGTAAATCTGGATTATGTAGATGTTTGTAGTCCGTTTCTACTTTTTGTATGAATTGTTCTAATTGGCGCGATGGTTTCAATATTGCTGTATTTTTGTTTGAAGCCGCAAATCTGAAAGCATCCTTTCTTGTTTCAGAGGATTGTTGCTGTGCATCAGGTGTGCTTGGAGATACTCTCTGGCGTTTTTTTGGTTGCGTATGATTGGTAATATCTGTTAATCGTACCGAAACTATACGGCGTGATGATTTGTCTTGAACAGACGATAGGATGGTCATGTTATTTGTGCAGAGAAAGATTGATAATGCATATTTCAGGATGTTATTCATGAATTTTCCTAATAAAAACGATAAAAAATGAGCCCCTAATGCTAATTAGATTACATTTTTACTGTTTTTTTGCAATTAAGGTTTAACTGTTTTTTATAGAAAACAGTGTCAAAAAGTAAGGCAAGTTGAGCGATTTGTTGACTGGTGGCTCTGATTGAGTGCTGTTTGTAAATTAGTTTAATAATGATGTTGTAAGGCTTGGTCGCGTAGTAACTGTAGATCTTGGTGGGTAGTAAAAAATGTACCAAAATAGACATTGTATTGGTCATCTATTTCTTCGATGATATCACCTGATTGCATTTGATCATGGGGAATACCGATTCGATCTTGAAAAGGTATTATCCGAGCTAGTTTCTGATCTGCGATGGTCATTTCCAGAAGCATGCCATTACCGATAAACATCATGACATGATCGATTTGGAATGGATGTTTTTTGATTGATGCAAAAAATACAAAATCTCCTGCTTGTAGCTGGCTGCCATGCTGAATTTCTTGTGCTTCTAGGAACTGCTCGCGTGACATGCGTGGTATTTGAAGACCTTGCGTTAAGAAACTCAAATTAAGCAGCGCTGAGCAATCGACGCTTGATATTGCTATTTCGGGGTTTTGGGCACTGCGTCCGCCCCAAGAGTAAAGATTGCCCATAAATGTTTGTGCGGTATTGATGACGGTTTGACGTATGCTATCCATCGATTCATGTAGTATCGGATCTATAAAGTAGACGTCACGGCCATCTATCCAACCTTTGGTGCCATCAGGTAATATTATTTCCCACATATCGTTGCTATGTTGCATTCCCTGTAGTCGGGTACCGATTGAGACGGTACATAGTTTGGTTGAATCTTGAGTTGTAATGGTTGCTAGTTGTCTTCGTACAACTAGGTTATGTGTCGGAAACTCGTCAACTTTGATCGTCTGTTGCTTGAGCATCCAACCTTGATAGCCGTGCCATCCAACTGGGACTAGAAAACGTTGTTGTTGTAACGCGCTTACTTTAATCCATGTTACTCCACCTTGATCAATATATTCTTGCTGGGCAATGATATGCTCCCCCAGCAGTAGTTGTGTAATTTGAAGAGTATTTGTTTCTTCGGATGTTGGTAGGGTAAGATTGATGTCCGCAGCGATTGGTTCAAAGCGTAAATCAGCAACAGGAACATTTACTAACATATTTTGAGGGTACACCTCTTTGGCAAAAGTTGGCAGAGATAGGGCGTTGAAACATAACCAGAGTAATATTTTGTTTTTATTCATCGTTATTCCTTTTTTGATTGGTAATGAAATTATGTTAAAATAATTGTGCGCTTGGATCTAGATATTTGATATATGATCTTGTATAAAAGCGATTACATGCCACAATGAAAAAGTTTTATAATTTAACGATGCCACATTGAAAAGAGTCTATAATCTAGCACACTGTTTACTTAGCTTCATAAATTGCAGTACAGATGTAGCATAAAGGATGAAAGGGGGATTTTATGGAACGAACTTTTGATACAAAGCATAACGAATGCTTTGAGGTGGATAATAATCACGTTGAGGAATATGTTGATTTGGTTGATCAAAATGATTGCGTAGTTCAAACTATGGCTCGATCTGAAGTTTATCAAAAAAATCTTTGTTCTATGTTGCGCTCAGTTTGGTTGATCATCAAAAATGAGCAAGGGCAATTATGGATTCCGCGTCGTAGCTTCACGATGGATCGTTTACCTGGTTATTTGGATGGTTCGGTGTCGGGCCATGTACGTTCAGGTGAAAGTTATGAACAAGCGTTATTTCGCGAGACACAAGAAGAAGCGGGTATCGATCTTTCAGCCTATGGAGTTATTAGTTTGCTGGGTAAATTAACTCCGCATGAGCATAATGCTTTTTGCTTTGCCGTGGTATATGAACTTATTTTGCCAGAAGCTCCAAAGAACTGGAATCGCGATGATATTGCTGAATGGTATTGGTTGACACCTGAAGAGCTAGAACAGCGATGTAGGCAGGGTGATAAGTTTAAAGATATGTTACCTATTATTCTTGAACAGTTTTATAAAAAATAATTTATAATTGTAGGTAAACTGATACTTTTGAGGCGTGTTGCAGTTGTTTGTAGCATGCCTTCATTTTTAAGGATTTGTCTTATGAGTAAAACGGTTATTGTTGTCGGTCTTTCTGCTGCGTCTATGTCGTTTGTTACTAAATTGCGCTCCGTTGATAAAGAGTGTGAAATTATATGTTTTTCAGCAGAATCTCAAATGCCGTACAATCGGTGTTTACTTGCAGATGTTTTAACTAAAGATAGTGATCAAAAAGAGATACAGTTAAAACCAGATAACTTTTTTGAACTCAACAACATTGCATGTTATTTAAATCATCAAGTAACTAAAATAGATACACAAGGGCAGTTGGTCTGGGTTGATCAAAAATCATACCGTTACGATTCTTTATTTTTAGGAATAGGCACTCGTCCGTTTGTGCCAGCAGCACTTCGTAGTCCTGACGTGGCAGGGGTGTTTACGTTTCATACGCTGTCAGATATGGAAAACATTGAAAACCATATCGTTGCTCGTCAGCCACAAACAGCAGTTGTCATCGGTGCAGGACTCAACGGTGTTGAAGCTGCATCATCTTTAGTGCAAAAAGGTATAGCTGTAACTTTGATCGAAGCGCAACAGTCGATACTGCCTGGTCAGGTAGACGGTGAAATAGCTGATTGGTTGATGTCGATGGTGTGTCATCGTGGTGTGACCATGTTGGTTGGACGCAAAGTTATGAAATTATGTACGACGCAGGGTAGCGTGGTGGCAGTCAAGTTGGATACAGGATCAATTCTTTCAGCAGATATGGTAATTATTGCTGCAGGGTCACAGCTGAACAGTGAGTTGCTGTCTGGTACTAATATTGAACTTCATCAAGGATCGATCGTGGTGTCCCAGCATTTACAAACGAGTGTACCGAGTGTGCTCGCGGCTGGTGATATTTGTGCAGTATCAGATTTTATTACCAAAAAATTGGTACGCAGTACGACATGGTCTGATGCAATGCTGCAGGGACTGTGTGCTGCAACAACATTGACACAAACGCCACGTGCGTATCAGGGAGCGATTGGGCTGCGTGATTCTTATTTTTTTGGTAAAGAGTTTTATGCTTGTGGTCAAACCGTTGGTAATAATTATCAAAAGGAAATACGGGTACTTAGTGACGATCAGGTTGATGTTTTGTATCTTCAAGATGGTCGACTGATGGGATTTGTTTTGATTGGTGATGTGTCGATGGTTCCTGAGTTGAAAAGAAAATATGTGACCCAAGAAAAAATGTAAAATACAATTTGTTTTCTTGAAAAAGAGAAAAAGAAGAAGGGAGTTTGATTATTTCAAATTCTCTTCTTCTTTTTAAATGACGCAAATGATTAGTGATGACTCGTCTAGACTGCGTTTGGTTTTTTCATTGTTGGGTGTGTTACTTTATAAATTCTGTGAGCTACTGGTATGAGTGCTAGACCTGTAGCACAAGAAGCAACTTTACCAGACGGACTCATTTTTGGCTCGAGCCAAGGCAACAACATTGCAAGTCCAGAAGATGCTATGGTTGAGATCAAGATTACATTTGTTGACGTTTCATTTTTCAGTACGAAATTATCAAATTTTTGTAGCGCTTGATACAATCTTGAATGTTCGGCGCCAGTGCCGTTGTCGGTTTTTCGAATTTCCTTGCACCGTGGTGCATATGGTGGTTGTGATGATCCATATGATGATCCATACAGTGTGCACAGCGACATGGTTAGTAAAAATATATTCTTGTGCATATTAGCATGCTCCATTGTGATGATAATTATTATAAACTTTAAGTAGAATATCATGTTTTTGGTTGTCCGTCAATGTTACTCAATGTTTTTATGGGGTTTGTGGCCACGTAGTACGGTGCAGGTTTGTGATCTAGAGCTTGTTTTGTGAGAGGGTATGATTGATTTAATTTGGATTTGCGAAGTAGCAAATAAAGTTCACGAAAAATCCTTTGATTTTTCTTAAGAACTTAGTACCCTGTTTATAGGTTTTTTTACTTTAAATCAATCTTTTTTAGGGGCTTTTTATGTTATTAAATTGTATAGCATATTCTCTACTGTTAATGAGTTTTGTATCGTTTTGCCCTGAAGGACCAAAATCGGTTCCTGATAGAAACAATTGCAAAACTCCTCCTGCGCAGACATTTGCATCCAAATTGTCCACACCTGAAATGCAGATGCTTTATTCAGAAAAGACTCCACCAGCTGTTCGTCAACAAATATTGAACAAAAATCGGCAGACTCCTTCTTCTTCTTCTTCTTCCAACAATCGTTAAGGTTTTAAAATATGAAAATAAATTTAGCAATATGTTTTGTTCTGGTGCAGAGCTTTGTGGTATATGCGCCATATGATGGTTTTAAAGGTTTTGATAAGAGTTTATTGGAAAAGCCGATTCGGGACTTGACGGCTGCAGAGTTAGCATTAATCGTTCAGCGTTTTGAAGCGCAAAAAGCGGCTACCAATGCAATGACTCCTGCGCAACGGCGACATGAAGAAGCTATTATTATGGAAAAAAATGATGATCGATTAGCTAAGCAACGTAGACAAGCCGGTCTTTAATAAATCATTTTTTATAAGGTCAAATATAAATGAAAAATAACATATTTTTTTTTGTGTTGATTTGTTCTATTTCTATGATTCATGCTGCAGATGAACGTCGGATATTTTTAAAACGATGTGAAGCAGCACAAGAACGAGATGAGAGGGCAAAGAGGCATGTAGCACTTCTTAAAGTTAAGCCTTTGAGTCAATTAACTGTTCGAGATCGTCAATATCTGCTAGTTGATTTTGTAAATGCTCGTAATGCTTTTGATGCTTTAGATTTGGATGAGCAAAGAGCTGTTCTCAGCGTGAGATATGAACGCATTAAAAATCAAGGATTGCAGAAGAAGCGACCAGTACGTACGGAGTCGATTGAAGCTATACCATTCCTATTGTTAGAAGATCAAGCTTCAACTCCTGTGTTAAATCATCAATCAGTAATTAAAATACCGAAGATGACGGCTTTACATGCAATAAGGGTTGTTCTTGCAAAACAGATGCGAGAGATGTTGGCACGAAGAGCTCAGGAGAATAATCAGAAACCTGCCTGGAAACATTATTAGTAGAAATTAAGTAATATAAAAAACCCGCATAACGTGCGGGTTTTTTTATGGCCTTGCATGAGCAATTTGAACGAATAGGTGGCTGTGTCGATTAAAAACTTTATAAACCACTTGAGATTTGGCATCGTTTTTCTTTATAGTAGAGCTATGGAGAGTTTGATACTGTTTGTATTCCCCGTTTAAAGCTGGGAATGCTAGGGGGGTATATGAATAAAATTTTAGTTTTAGTCTTATTGTGCACGATATGGTCGCTTGATGGATATGCTGAGGGTACAATTCCCTCATATCGTAACGTGGTCACTGGCATCCAAGAAATACATGGGCATTCAACCTATAGCTTGGTTCTAACTACTCAGATCGCAGATCCAATTATAAATTATGCACCGTCGTCATATCAAGAGAGTTTTTCAGATGCGGTATATCGAGCATTTATGCCTAATACGTCTGTTGCAGATGGAGTAACCAATGCATCTGGGGTATGGAAAGCAACTGATCATGGTGTTGAGATCATATTGTTGGGGAAATTAAAACTTAAGCTTATAACGGATAATGTGGTGTTGTTGACAATCAATATTCCAGAGGAAAAATAAACAACGGAGTTTTGGATGAATATTCGTTACTTATTTGGAATATGCTTTTTTGTAACGATGCATATATTAGCCGATAGTACATTTCCTGAATTATTAAAGAAAACTATCGATAAAACTGTTCAGTCGTGGAAGCAGGGAGCTGCGCAATCGAAGGTACAAGTAGCGCACATATCATGCAAATCTGTTAAGCGAGAACAGTTAGAATTTATTGTTGGAAAAACTTACGATTTACGCAAAGTGGAAAATACAACTGACCATACTATTAAAATTGAACAGGGTAGTGATGGTCGACCTATTGTGTACCAACCATATCCTCTTGATGAAAAAGTTATCCTAGAGTATGTACTGTTGCCGCAAGCATATACTAAGGGTCAATTTAAATTTCCACAAGATTTTATGGTAGAAATACCAAAGGTATGGCTCAAACAAGATGGTCGTAAAAGATTATCTGATATTGCAGTTCTTGGCACACATAACTGTTTTGCAAATCCTGTAGATGGTTTTTTATATTATCAGCAACAAATGAGTATGCGAGATCAAGTTGAGCTTGGTGGTGTCAGAATGTTGCGCCCTGCGTGGCATAATCCATCAGGGAGTATTTTAGAAAAACCTAATATGGAACCAATACTATGTCATTCTGATGATCATAAATGTGGTTCTGTTTCTCTTTTGACGCGTGGTATGCGACCACATAAAAAAGTAAAAGAGTTTAATCTACTTCTGATGGAAATGTTGTATAAATATCCAGAACAGGTTGTATTTGTAGGGTTAAATAACTTTTTAGATGCAAGTACAACAGATGACGAAATACTGAAAGTGCCCGGTTTAGCAAACATGGCGTTGACTGTCGGTGATTTACAAAATGAGAAAAATCAAAAAATATGGGGTGGTTTTTGGCCGACATTAGACTGGATGCTGCGTAACAATAAGCGTGTTGTTTTCTTCAATGATAAAGGTTCTACGCGTTATACTATCGATTACAAACGATATGTGAAAATGAATGGATATGGAACGAGGAAGATATCAGAAGCAAGTCAACCTCGTGATGTTCATGCACAAGCTATGAAAGAACCTGCATGTTCAACGTTGGTTGAATTGAGTTGGTTTCAAACAATTTCATTGCCATTGCATGAACAGATACTTGTACAAGATGGTGTTTCGTTGTACACAAAATTTTTAGCTCTTGTTCCATCAATGTTAGCTCGTGCATTTTACTCGCCCAAGGAAATGTTTACTGTGTCGATGAGTTTTCAAAAAAATGTACCACACCCATTACAAAGTTTTATTGGTTTTTTAAAGATGGTTGAATATAAAGTACGTTATCTATTGTCTCTTGGTCTTGCAAAGTCATTACTTGAAAAAGTTAAGAATAGTTCTTCGAAATTAGGCAAAATTATTACATCGATTGAAGAGTATGCTCCGGTAAAACAGGATAATTCTTTAGCAACATTGCAACAATTAATTAGATTGTGTCGTAAGTCTGGTGTGATTGATACTATGCAGATTCCAAATATTATTATGCTCGATTTTGCAACAACTAATGGTGATGGATTGGTGATGGTGAATTTAATAAATATGCTGCAAGATCAAAAATTAAAAATACAGTTTACCAGCGTTGGTGGCTTTTGTTATCGAGGAAAATTTGTTATCACACAAGGTATTTTGTAAAAATAAATATAAAAACATTGGTTTTGTGCTAAACTGTCAATCACGTTTACATACGTAAAATATCGTAGTATACATATCGGTACTCATCGTACCAATAATCGAGTTTATATATTGTTATGAATGTGATAATAGATCAAGTTTGGCAAGATTTTTTAAAAATTATTCGAGATGAAGTAGGTACGCGCATTATCGAAACCTGGATAAAAGCGGTAACTCTTTCCTATTACGATAGTTTCAAGAAGGAGGTGTACATTACAGCTCCGAATCTTTTTGTCAAAAATTGGGTTGAGGCACATTACAAAGAATTGTTCTCAAAACATTTGATGAGACTGTTGGGTGTTGATACCTTAACGATTCATTTCACATTACAAAATATTGAACCGATACTGACTTCATCAGAATCTGCAAAGATAGTACCTGCGGTACAAATTCCGGTTAAAAAGAAAAAAACAGATATCGTTAAACGACAAAATCCGATTTATGATGGATGCATGAAACTCAATCCTGCATATCAGTTTGATACATTCGTTATTGGCGATAATAATCAGTTTGCGTATGCTTCAGCGCGTGCTGTGGTGGATAAGTTGGGTTCATTGTACAATCCCTTGTTGTTGTACGGTGGTTCTGGATTGGGTAAAACTCATTTACTTCATGCTATTGGTAATCAAATTCATGAACAATATCCCAATGCGGTTGTGATGTATCAAACAACTGATCGTTTTATTACTGAGTTTATTAATGCGATTCGTTTTGATGGAGTTGCAAAGTTTCAATCGAAATATAAACAGGTTGACGTCCTGCTTGTCGATGATATTCAGTTTATGGTGAACAAAGAGCAGACGCAGGAGATTTTCTTCCAGGTGTTTAACAATTTATATGAAACCAATAAACAGATCGTATTATCATGCGATACGTTACCTCGTTACTTGGGTGGTTTAGTTGATCGCTTAAAATCACGCCTTGAATGGGGACTTGTTGCAGATGTACAAGTGCCGATGCTTGAAACAAAGATGGCAATTTTAAAACGCAAAGCACAAATGCAACGTGAAATTTTACCTGATGATGTTGCATATGTAATAGCTCAACAAGAGATTTCTAGTGTGCGAGAACTAGAAGGTTCTTTGATTCGTGTGCTGGCATATGCCTCTTTGACACACCAAGCATTGTCTGTGGAATTAGTTCGTAAAGTGCTTGGTATTGGACAGGAATCAAAAACAGTTGTTGCTCAAGTCGATTTTAAGGTGATTATGCAGATGGTCAAAAAGCATTTCATTTTTGATTTGGACGAATTGCGATCGAAAGATCGTAGTAAGGGTGTGAGCTTAGCACGACATGTGGCCATGTATTTGATGAAGCGATATACTAATGCATCGCTGCGGGAAATTGGAGAATATCTACAACGTCATGATCATACGACCATCACTCATGCGGTACAGCGCATTACGGCGCTGCGCATTCACGATGAACAGTTAGCGGGAATATTAAAAAATATAGAAGATGAGTTTCGGGTATAAAGTAATCTTGTACTTAGATACGAGTTGCTTGCTGAATACGTTCTTTTTTTGTTCGCAGATATAAAGAACCTAAAGCATTATTAACTAGCTCAATATACCAACCAACATATTTGGTAGCATTCATGTTAGCATTCAGGCCTGTCATCAGACGGAAATCTTCGGTGTCGAGGATGACGTATTTACGAGTGCCTTTTTCAATTAAAATATTTCCTTCATGTGGATCGATAAGAAAACCTACATCTCGCGTAACTTTCATAGAAAGCTTGTTGAGTTCATTTTGTGGTTGCTGTTCTTCAGTGTGTATGAAATCAGAAACGGTTGCATAAATACTTGGTAGGAAAATAGTTTCAGTGTTACCATTCCAGACCCAATCAATTTTTAAGTTATAACTTTCTTTTGGTTTCCAATACCATTTACGAGGGAAATCGATGAACTGTAGGTAGAACGGATTATAACTGAGCATCTGTTTGATGCGTTGTAGGTTGGTAATTCTGGTAAAGTTGCTCAAGTGACGTAAATTACCACCGACCACAAATATTCCCGTAGCTTGGATGCTTTTAGAGAATGGCTCAACGATAGTATGTGGATGTTCGATCGAAATTTTGATGACGAATGGATATTCTTTATATTTTAAAACGATCAGGCCAGAGAGGGTATCGTAATTAAAATCTTTGTCTTTGAGTATTTGAAAATGAGTAAAGTGTCTTTGACCTACTTTAATTTCTTCGACCAGTTCTGCTGCGTAATTTGATAGAATTTCTGAAGATACAATTCCGGTTTTATCACGGAAGGTAATTACGCCTTGAGGTAGGTAGTTTTTATCAAAAAATTCTTGATCGAAGCCGTGTTTAATTGGCTTTAATCTCAGGAAGTTATTGCGTAGGGAATAACATGACTTTGTTGATAAATAGCTGCTTTTGCGAGATGCCCAGGTTTTTTCTAGAAAAGAATCTGTCGATGAGACAATAATGAGTGGACTTGTCTTATCAATAGCTCTTCGTGGATTACGAGCTTCGACTAAAAAGGGCATGAAAACTGTGTAAAACAAGGCTATAACAAAATAAATCATATGGTATTTCAGATTATATTTGTCATCCTGATTTCCGCTGCCGCCCAGTGTTGTTATAAGCTGGTTGGTTTGATAGGCAGGGTGTTTCTGGATGTCGTTAAGATTATATCAAAAAGGGCATTTACACGTTGTTTTGATTATTTAAGCTCTTTATAATTATAGCTCATTTTGTTCGTTTTGACAAATTCAGGGGGGTGTGTTGGTTTTTGTTGGTTTATAGGTTGATAAATCCTATTTTTGACAAGAACTCTTGGTTGTGGTTGTCTGGGTGTGATAATACTAAAACGAAAATTGTGGTGTTCTACGTATAGCCTAAAACAAGGATAGAGCAATGGAACCAAGAGAACGTTCAAAAGAGAGCACTTTGTTGCATCGATTGGGTGGTTTTTCAAGTAATATGGTTGTAAATCATCATTTAGAGAACTTATCTGAGTTCGTATTACATGATTTATGTTCTGATGACTTGTTTAATATTCCTAAGGCAGCTTATTTAGTGAATAATCCTGATTTTGAGTGTATGAAGGGGGTTGTTGGATATACTCATGAGCAAGCGTTTCATAAGGGTAACAATTGGGAATGTCAAAAAGATTTTACTTCACATATGAAGCAATCGGATTTTAATCAAAAAGTACGTCTCGTTTCTGGCAAAGCTTTAGCTCGCGATGGAGCAGGACTTGAGTCGAAGCGAGTGCATCAATTAGCTGATGAACTTGAAATCGATAACCCATTGTTTCATGTTTGGGCAATGAAACATGATAATCAAGGTTTGTTGATTTACCAAAGACCTGAGCGTATGGATGTCTTTCATGAACAAATGGTACATTTTATGCCAATGTTATCGTTTTGCTCAGTATTTTAATCCAGGAAGCTTGCTTTTTGGACTGTGTTTTTCATAGTATGACTATATAGGGATTTGTATAATTAAGGGGAGTCTGTTATGGGAAAAAAAGCATCTGCGCGTATAAAAAACAAAGTGAAAATGCTCTTTGCGCGTTCAATCAGTCATTTAGAAAAAACGGTTGCAAAAGATCGTGTACCGTTTAATGATTCTCGTGCGAAAAAAACAAAATAAAAAACCCTAAGATTTTAAAGTATAAATCTCAGGGTTTTTTATTTTTAAATTTTAAAGTTTAGGTTCAATCGGCATTGGCTCTTTAGGCTCAAAAGGCATCGGAGCTATTTTAGGCTCAAAAGGCATTGGTTCTTTTGGCTCGAATGGCATCGGTGCTATTTTTGGTTCGACAGGCATAGGCATCGGCTCTTTAGGTTCAAAGGGCATCGGGGCTGGCATTTTTGGATGTATAGGCATCGGTTCCTTCGGTTCAAAAGGCATTGGCATTGGAGCTTCTGGGTGTATCGGCATTGGCTCTTTTGGTTCGAATGGCATCGGTGCTGGCATTTCTGGATGAACAGGCATTGGAGTAGGAGCTACAGGGTGGACAGGCATTGGAGCAGGAGTTGTAGGATGTGCAGGCATCACTTTTGGTTCTTCTGTTGGAGCAGTTTCTTTTGATGTTTTTTGTTTTTTGACACATGTACACCAATCACATCCGCTCATGACAAACATGAGACAGATGGTTGCGGCATTGGTTAATTTACCAATAGATTTCATTACTTACCCTTTTTAATGTGTTTTTAATAATTCTACCATTTTTATACGATCGATATTGCGTGTTGCATATAAGCTAGCTAGTAAACTTATGATAATCGTTATGACCAAAATAGCACAAAAAATTGGCAGTTCAAGCTGGATTGGTAAATACTGAGTATCATAAATATTATCAGGTAGCTTGATGCATGGAAAATATTGTAACAGTGTTCCAACGATCCAAGCAAGAGTAAGTCCTGCGGTGGCAGATGGAATAGCGATGAGCATGCTGATACATAAAAATATTTGACGGATTTTTTTGCGTGTCATGCCCATGCACAGCAAAATGATAATATCTTTTTGTTTCTGGGTAACATACATGAAAATCAATGAAATAATATTCATGCTTGCGACACATACAATTAAAATTAAAATCAAGAACATTGCCCATTTTTCAAGCTTGAGCGCAGATAACAGTGTCGGATATAAATCTTTCCAAGAATATATTGGAGCATTGAGTTTTTGTTTTAAGTGGTTACATACTGCAGTTTCTTGGTTTTTGTCCTGTAATTTAATATGGATATGGGTAATTCCTGTTTCTGGGAATAATCGAGCGCTAAGTTTTTGGTTACAATACAGTAAGCTCGCATCGAAATCTTCAATTCCAGTCGTAAATAGGCCGCGAATGATGACGGGATATTGTTTGAATTTTACATGAAGTGATGATTGTTTATTGGTTGTGTATAAAATGTATGCGGTGTCATCAATTTCTAGATTTAAATTTTCAGCTAATTTTGAACCGATGATAATGCTATCTTGATCTAATAGCTCTTCGAGTTTTGCTCCCGAGGGATGTATGATTTTTGATTCGATGTTGCTTACGTGGGATTCTTGTGCAGGATCGATACCGCGCATGATGATCATGGTTGGGCTATCAGTATTGTCTTCATAGGTCATGAGTGCTTGCGTAATGTTTTGAGTGGCATATGCAGCAATTCCGGTATGGTTCTCTTTAAAAAAATCCTCGAGTGACGACTCATCAAAAGATTGACCATTGCTGTCAATCATGAGGTCTGGGTAAATCGATTGCATCTTTTTGTAGGTGGCTTGCTCAAAGCCCGTCATAATGGATAGTACGAGTGCGAGTGCGCATGTTGCAATTAAAATACCTACTGCGCAGACATTGATCATCACTTGGATAGATTGATGTTGATGTGTGCTCCATAAATATCGTCGTGCGAGATAGAATACATTTTTTGATATCAGCATGGGTTGGTCGCTTTCAAAATAAACACTTGTCAAGTATGTCTCTTTGAGATACGTTATGCATGATATTTTATCATAATATTTGGAAAGTACAGTGGAGTTTAAAATGAAGCGCTTACTCTGTAAAATTAAACGACAGTTATTGTTAGTTCCGCTCGGCTTTTTATGCTTGAGTGGTTTTTCAAAAATTACAGATTGGGGTAAGGAAAATTTTAAACAGACGGCCCAGTATGCTCAACCTTTCGTGGCAGCAGCTCAGCAATTTATTCGAACCGTAAAAATTAGAAATCAATTTTCAGTTGTAGCGACATTTGATGTTATGTTGATGACTGATCAAATGAGAATGTTGTATGTTGAGTACTATAAAAAAAGTCATGGTTTGACCAAGGCGCAAGAAGCATCTTTGCGCCAGCGTCAGCTCAATGAAAATAAATATTTTATATCAATGTATATTGTCGCCGATCAAACCGATCACATTTATATTAACAATAAAGCATTGTTTACCGGTGAATATCAAAAATCACCAGCACTTCTTGGTAACAAAGATTCAATGTGGCATGTGCATATGATTATTGCAGGTAAAGAATATTGGCCTGAGTCGATACGTGTTGTAGATTTGCCAACAGAATATTCTCAATGTTTTGGCTTAGCGAGTAATCAGTTTTCTACGGCATATTTAGTTCGTTTCTCTGCCGTTGATGATCATAATAATTATATTGTTTCACCAGATAGTAAATCGACCATCGTTTTACAGTTTACATCTTCTTTGTATCAAGCAGATATGGCATGGAAGCAGATGACTTATTACATGAAATAGTAGAAAAACGTTAGTAAAATAAAAGGCTCGGTGTAACCCGAGCCTTTTTATCACAACAATATTGGTAATGTTAAGCTGTTAATTGTTTCCACTCGTAGCGATCAATAGTTGTTTGTTGTAAAAGCTTCACTTACTTTGACAAGCAAGGCTTTATTTTCACTGAGTAATTTGTAAATCTTCTTTTCGTATTCTTCTTTAATGCCGAGTGCTTGATATTTTGTTTTATCATCTATTTTTTCACCTTGTGAGATGATGTTGTAGATCATTTGCATTGCTTCAGCACGATCATGTTTGTTGCATTGTGTGTATGATTCACCGAGCATCAACTGTAGAGCTGCTGTTCCCGCAAGAAGCGCTAAGCATTCTTTTTCTTGTTCTTTATCGCTCATGAGTTCATTGTGATTGTTCGAATTTTTTGTAAATACATCACCAAGTTTGATTTTTGAATCTTTCTTGCTTGCAATCAACTTATCATTTTCTGAACCTTTGGTGTCGCTATTTTCGATCGTCATCATAGCGTCAACAGGTTTCACTTCTTTGTTGACCGTGTTGATAGTTACTTTGACCACTTGTTGTTGTGTTTGCAGAATATGTCGAGCAACAGCTTTTCCTGCTTGATAGATTGCAATAACTTTTCGCTCAGCTTCAGACATGTTTTTTGCTGCAGGTTGTATTTTTCTGATCTCTGTATCAAGTGTTTGTTCGAAATCTTTTTGTTGAACAGGTCGTGTTTCTATTGAAGACAAGATAATTGCTTCGGTGATAATACGTTTCAGGTTGTTATATGTACAACCTTCAGTTTCTTGCGCAATGCAATCAATATATTCCGGAGTTAAATGGATACATCTTTTTGCAAGTTGCGTTTCGAGATATTTTTTACGATGTTCATATTTTGGATAATCGACTAAAATCTTTTTACCAAATCGTCCGTCCACAAGAAGAGCTTTATCGAGTTGCTCAAGTCTGTTGGTAGCACCGATGACAATCATAGGCTTCGTTGACATATCAAGTCCCTGCATGCAGGTAAGAAGCTGTGATGTTGTTTGTGGGCTTTTGTCGCGATGGGTTCCGATAAGATCGATTTCGTCGAAGAATAATATGCATGGTGCATAGTATGAAGCGTGCCAGAAGATATATTCAACTGAATATCCGAGATCGAACATGTTTTTCGCGTTGATAAACGGTAGTTTTTTGTCTGTTCCCATTTCGTCTTCGATGAGTGTTCGTAGAGCTTTAGCAAATTGAGATTTACCTGTTTGTGATGGTCCGTAGAGTAGGATTCCGCGATGCTCTTCGATTTGTGCTCGCTCATAACGTTCAGGGTGTTTCATGAAATTTGCAATTTTTTGTGCAAGGACTTCAAGCTCTTCGCAACCAACCATATCCTTAAAGTAAACTTTTTCGTATCCAGCTTCGGTATAGTTTGCTTTTGAGGTTCCTGCAAAGCGTTGATCATACTCATTAAGCTTTTTCGCGCCAGACTCTTTTGCCCAATCAAACCCTTCGCGGTACATGCTCGCGATAACGTCTTTGTAGCTAAATGAGACGAGTGCTCCAACTTGTAGGAGTCCAACAGCTGTTAATTTTTGTGCAGCCATTGATAGACCTTGAAAGAGCGTACAGTTTGAATAGTTCATGACATCACCATCTACGGGTTTGCCGTTAACGATTTTGTGAGGATGATAATATTCGGATTCTGATTGAATAAAGCGAGGACGAGCGCCAATATGTTTGTCGATGCATTCAAATCCCGTGCCTGCGTCCATGGTACACAGTATCATTCCTGCCAGCACTGCGGTAGCTGCGCCGATGGCACAACATTTAGCAACTGAATAGGCGTTGTATTTTTTGAGTGTTCGGTAAATGTAATTGTACCAAGTGAGTCCAACGTGATCAGTAGCGTAGATCAATCGGTCGATATTAATCTTGTTTTTTTTCATCATATTCAGGATGAGCTCGTCAGGCATATTTTTTTGTGATTTTTTCTGGAGTTGCATCATGAGTTGAGAGGTCTGTATCGAAGGAAGGCCCTTTTGCAAGGTGATGATCATGAAGTTCATAATTGTGTTGTTGAGTAAGATTCCCTCAAGAAGCGCACTCTTTGTATTTTGGACATAAAGCTCTTCGAGCATGATTCTGGTAAGTTCTTGAAGCTGCAGTAGCTCACCGACAATATGTTGTTTTTCTTTTTTGTTGAGTTTTATCTTGCCAGCGTCTAAAGTTTGTAATAATTGTTGAATACAAAAACCGATGGTTTGAGTATGTTCCCGTGAGCTGCTCATGGTGTTTTCAAAGGTGTCGCGATCTTGTAGAGCATGAGATTGCATATGTAAAGGCGTATGTTTCTCTTGGTTTGAAAAAATAGGTAGACAGGTATGTATAAAAAGTGTTATACAAACAAATCGTCGTAAGATTTGAATATTCATAGGATTTAGGTCCTTATAAGTTTGGACGGTGTGTACGCTTAAGAGAAATATTTATCTTGCGAGCTAGAACAAAAGAGGCGACTTTGACTTATTAAATACGTATTTAAATTTTAAACTATGCTTGCATAGTTGTCAAATTTAGGTTATCTCTTACATGGTAATTGTTGTGTTAAAAAGCGAAATTATACAGCATGTGCATAAAACATAGATATCTAACAAGGAGTTAAAAATGCGTCATTTTGTGAAAATCGCGGTTTGTTTGCTACCATTAGTTGTATTGGTAGCTTGTTTTAATAAATCTTCGGATCATTCAAGACAAGAGCATGAAGTTACCGCTCTGTCATATGACATTGAGCGTGCGGTTAAGGAAGAAAACGTTGTCCCTGTCGTTATTGTTGGATCTGGTCCATCAGGGCTTAGTGCATCTTTGTATGTTGCTCGCGCAGGAATGAAATCGTTTGTTTTTGCGGGTCCAATGCCTTGTGGGCAGTTAACCCAAACTACGTTTATTGAAAATTGGCCAGGTCGAGAGCGCGTTTTGGGTCTCGAGTTGATGAATGATATTAAAGTTCAAGCTCAATCTTTTGGGGCAACCATTATTCATGATATTGTCACGGACATTGATTTTAAAGCGTGGCCTTTTACGCTTAAGACCGAAGAAGGGCGTACGTTTAAAGCGATGTCTGTTATTTTAGCTACTGGCGCGACACCTCGAGGTCTGGGAGTGCCAGGGGAATCTGAGTATTGGGGTAAAGGTGTTACAACTTGTGCGGTGTGTGATGCGCGATTCTTTAAAGATAAAGAAGTGGTGATCGCTGGTGGTGGTGATAGTGCTGCTGAGATGGTTTTTGAATTAGCTCCGTATGTGAAAAAAGTAACCATGCTCGTGCGTAAAGGTAGCATGCGTGCGGCTTTAGCGATGCAAACGAAGGTACATGCATTCTCTAATGCGGCTATTGAGTACCATAAGGAAATTACCCATATTTATGGTAATGGAGAATCGGTTGTAGCTATTGATGTTTATGATAACGAAACAAAAACGACTGAAAAACGACCTATGGACGGAGTGTTTTTAGCGATTGGTCATGATCCGAACAATAAAATGTTGCACGGTAGTTTGGCGCTTGATGAGCATGGCTATGTGGTTATGAATGGCAGAACGCAAGAAACTTCTGTTAAAGGGGTTTTTGCGGCAGGAGAGCTTCAAGATCCTTCGTATCGCCAAGCTATTGTTGCTGCAGGAGAGGGTGTGAAAGCGGCTCTTGATGCTGCGTCATTCTTGTATGAAATTGGTTTTAATGTCGACGTAGGTATGAAATTAGAGCAAAACTTCTTTGAGCATTTTTCAGATGTTAAATTGGAGTTAAAAGAGATTTTTGAAGTTGATGAGCTGTATAAACATGTGCTCAACGCCAAGGGTATTGTGGTACTTGATTTTTATGCTCCAACTTGTCCGTGTTGTATTCGTATGTTGCCATATCTTGAAGCAGTTGCTCATAAACTTGCGGGTAACGTCACGATTATTAAAACAAACTATGCTGTGGTGAAGAAAACGATCTATCGGGAGCTTGGTACGAACCATGATATTTTTGTGAAAAAATTGCCAAGTTTACTTGTTTTTCGTGATGGGAAGCTACTTGACATTAACACTGAAGTTATGAACAAGGCTGAGATCTATAATTACTTACAGCAATTTCTGAAATAATTTTTAATAAAAGATTGCAACGGAGCGAAAACCTCTGATACACTAAAAGTGTTATAGAAAACAGTTTTTAGGGTGTTTAGAGGAGGTTGCAACATGCGTATGTTCTTTTATGCATGTATGGTGTTTTTAGTTTTTGGACTCTTTCAATATAGTCCAGTGATGGCGTCTGGTTATCCTTTTCGGTCTGATGATGGCCAGGGTGATCCATTTGAAGCCTATAAGCTGCATGTTGATGGCATCAGAAATTATATGAGCACATTTCAAATAGAGCCGGTATCATTCTCGGTTGCTCAAGACGCAGATTCGGGTACTACGTTTATCAGAAAAGGCTTACTGACTTTACGTCCTAATGCTCTTGGTACGGTTATTATTTGTCATGGTTATACCCACTCAAAACATGAAGCAGCGTTTTTTAGAACTTTGTTTCCCTATTTTCATGTATTGGCGTTCGATTTTCGCGCACACGGTGAATTAACGGCTGGGCAATATTCCACCATTGGTCGCGATGAAATGTTTGACGTGAAGGGAGCTGTGGACTTTGTAAGGGCGCATCCTGAGTTGTCAGGTAAGCCGATTGTTGGATTTGGTTTTTCGATGGGTGCTGTGTCGCTACTGCAAGCACAGAGTAACTTTAAAGATTTGTTTGATGTTTTGATCTTGGATAGTCCTTTTGATTCGAGCAATGATTGTATGGTTCGTCGTATTCATGAAATGTTGACCTATAAGGTATTTGGTAAGACATATACTTTACCTGGTGAGAATTTTATTTTAAATTCGCTGTACAGAGAACGACTGCGTCCTCTAACTAAGGTGTTTTTCCGTTGTGCAACGGGTATGAATACCAATGTTGCGCAAACAAAATTTGTTCCTGTTATTCCGCTCGATAAAGCTCCTGAGATTACAGTACCTTGTTTCTTTGTATCCTGTGAAAATGATACGAAAGTAACGGCCGATTGTGTTCGTCGTCTGTATGATGCTGTGCATGCGCCGTACAAACGTCAGTGGATTACACCAGGGCCTGGGCATTGTAAATCCTGCTTGTCACAACCAGAGCTTTATTCCTATCGCGTGAATAAATTTATTGTTACGGCTTTGGATGGATCTTGGACAGAATCTGCAAAAATTCATGATGATCGGATTGTGATTAAAACTGTATAAGATTTTGTATACCATGGGTGGGGGTTTATGAAGCGAATTATTTTGTATGTATCGTTAGTAGTGATGAGTAGTTCTGTAGTTGCGCGTTATCACATCGTTAAAAGTAGCGCAGCCTTAGAAGATTTGGTTGAAAAATATGCCTATAGTGTTGTCTGTTTTGCTCCATCAGGTCAGCTGCAGGGTGAAGATTTAGACACTGATGAGAAAAAAGAGCGTAAACGCATATTCAAATCACTACAAAACGTAGTCAAAGCAGCCTCAAATCAGGGCGTTTATAAAACATATGTTTCCCAAGATGTTGGCTTTTTAGTGGTTGATGTCGCTGCAAAGCGGGCCGAGCAAGTGGCTGATGAGTATCATGTCAAAGATGATCCACTCTGTGTTGTGTTCGAGCAGGGTGCTCCCGATACGAAAACCAAAGTGATGCGTCCTGCAGCACCGCGAGATTTGATTAGACTGCTTGAAGCTGAAGGTGGTGATGATCTGAAAGATTTAATTGATGATCGTAAGCAAGATGCACAAATGGCGCGTCAAGAGCGCATAGCATCATACTATGCTTACGGAGCTGCGTATCCGTATGGGTATGGACCGTATGGTTATGGTGGCCCTTACGCCTGGTCGCCCTATTGGCGATCACCCTATGTTGGGTGGGGTTTTTACGCCGGCGGTTGGTAAAATATAAGAGATCGAAAATAATCGGTCTCTTTTTTTGTTCTTGATAATTGCTTTTTATGAGTTCTTAACCGTGAGCTTGCAACTCGCTGATTTTTTGTTGTAAGTTGTTTCAAGCGTGAAATGACTTTTAAGAATTAAAAAAGGAATAGTATGAAGCACAATCGATTATTGTATGTATTTTGTGCATTATTTTTCTTTACCATGACTCCACAGATACTTATGGCTGGTGGTGAGGTTGCAGAGCTTGGAGAAGATGCTGCAGCAACGGCTGATAAGGTAGTTGAAGATATTGGTAATATTGAAGTAAAATCAGCGGAAGATGCAGAAGCGTTAGAAAAGTTGCAGGCGGATCTTACTAAGGCATTGAAAGAAGGTGACTTTGATACGGTTAAGCAATTGATGGACGATAACGCTGGGAAGTTTAAATTTCCATCGGGCATGGAAGATCGTGTAGCGAGTGCTGAAACGGCTGCGTTGAAAGAAGTATCAGCTTTAGGCAATACTGCTGATAAAGTATTAGAGCGTGCGGGTGATGGTGCGTTAACAAAAAATGGGTTGCTGAAAGATATTAAAACAGATAATCCTGTTGCGGCTCGTGGTCAGTATAGTAAAGTTGCGCAAACTAAAAATTTAGTTGAGAAAGTAGAAGGTAAGCTTGGAGATGTTGCGGCAAAGACAAATGATGCATTAGAAGAATATGCAACGCGTGTAAAATCGGCAGATCGTGATCTTGGTGGTTTTTCTAAAAAATATTCAGTTGATTTATCAAATATCCCGAAAAATGCTTTAGATTCACTTGGTGAAACTGAGGCTGATGTTGCAAAGCTAAAAGAAGATTTAGCAAGTGGTAATCCTGCAAAGGTTAAAGCAGCAGGGCTAAAAGTTGCAAAGTTGAAAGCATTATCGGGTATTGGTGACCTTGATGGAGTCATTAAAAATTTTACCGATAAAGGTGCTATCGGTGACATGGCTGGTGATATGGTCAATAAGACAATCGGGCGTGTTGATCAAGCTTTTGGTGAGTTAGATAAAGCTCTTAAAGAGCCTGACTTTTTTGAAGAGACTGTATCAAAAAATGCTGAAGGCGTCGAAACAAAAAGTAGTAAGTTTGATGAGTTCTTAAAAAAATCAGAGTCTGATTTAGGTGGCGCAATAAAAGATGATGCAACAGCATATATAAAAGAGTGTGATTCTGCTTCTGTGACTCTTGCAAAAGATGGGAATATAAGCACTTTTGAAGGTATGAGACTGCGTGCAAAAGCATTTTTAAGAAATCCTATTGATGTGATAGGTGAATCAGCAAAAGAATTTGCGAGAGATTTAAAAACAACATCGCGTTATGACGTAGCAGATAGTTTTGTAGATGCTGGAAAAGGTATCAAAGACGGTGTGAAATCAATTGGTTCGAAGTTGGCAGGAGCAGCAGAGATGCTTGTTTCGGCTGTGGTGTTCATGGTACCTAACATTTTCCAGTCAGCCTTTCTTGCGCAAAAGCAAAAAGCTGCAGCGATGGCATCGTGGGCAAATCCGATAAAATATGGTGGTAAAGTTTACCAAATTCCAGATTCATGTATCAATATTGGCAGTCCTGCGAGTTCATGGCCGGTATATGTTCAAATTCCGGTTAACAATATTGGTGAACCAATTTCTCAAGCGTTATCAACGCTGTACAACGGTGCTATTTCTGGTCCAACAACGAATAACGCAATGGCTGCAGCAATTCATAGTGCGAGTGCGCAAATATTTTCGTTTGGTACCAATGCTGATACAACCATTAATCGTTATAAAATAACTGAATCTGATTATTTCCCACTCACTGATATTTCGGTGGTGTATGGTGGACCTGGTGCCTATGTGACCACAGGTAGCATTGCAATGAATAGCAGTCAGTTTACCGGACAGATTATTTCACTTCGTACGGGTGATGTGACTGATGCAACGGGTGATGTGGTCAACGCAACAGGCTTGGATTCAGTGCGTGGTGTACCGCTGGTAGAAGTAACGACATGGGGTAGTTTAGCAGTTCCTCAAACAGCACCTATTTCACAAGGGCTTCAAGCTGTAAATCAAGTGTTACCAACCATTCTTGCAAAAGAAGAAGTAGCTGGTTCTAAGCAGACGTATACGCAATATTCAGACGTTGGTTCTGGTAGTGCTGGGGTACAGATTACCCAAAATATTCAAGATTTATTTGATACTGATTGTGTAAGTTCAAATGGTTCTTTAAAGACCGCAGATTGCGGAGCGGTCATTGTTGATGGCTTGGAAGCGTTAAGCGCTGGTCTTACCATTGATGCGTCAGGTGATGTGGGTACTGTGTTTCATATGAGCACTGCAAAATCACAACAGTTTTTAAATATCTCTGCAACTCATATGCCGGTAGTGCATAAAGCAATAGAACATATCGATGCGCCACTTGTTGCTCCGGTAGCAGGAAACAAATCAAAACAACTTGGTCGTTTATCGCCAGATGTTGGTGCAACGGATGGTGCAGCGCAGCAAGCGCCTGCGGCTTCTTCTGCTTGGACAGGGCTTGGTTCTGTTATTCCTGTATTTGGTTGGGGTGGTCCAAATGATTCAAATCCGTTGTATTCAACGATTATTAATTCGTCTAATTTCCCTGATTTTGATCCAACTAAAGTACAAGGTGTAACCGGTATTACAGAAGCTGGAAAAATAGGTAAAGATAATTTAGTAGCTCATTCAGCAACACCTGTGGTAGGTGATGAGAATATGCAGTTTGCGTCACAAGATAATTTGTGGGTTGCGCAAGGATGTTGGATGTATCTTTCAACTAACACTCCATTTACGCAATATATTACGCAAGGCATTTCTACTCCGCAATCACTGCATGGTCCGTATGTTGATTACATAGTGTTCCTGGATGATACGGTCAACATTGTTCCGATGATGGTTCCGGTAACCGTTGAAATCGATTATACCGGTGATGGTGGTACTGATGAATCGTATAAAAAAGTACAGATGTATTTAAATCCTGCAATTAAATATTGGGCGAGTTTGGTAGCGTATAATTTAGATCAGTTTATGGAACCAGATTCAACAGGAACGCCGCAGCCAGTTATGTATGATTTAGCTGGTAACGTATATCCATATGCGGGACTGAGCAATCAGATTTATGTTGCTCCGAGTTCAAGCAGTGGAGCAGGAGGATTTTTAGGTGCGGTTTCATCTTCTTTCCCTGAAATCTATAGTCAATTCCAAGTTCATAGTGCAGCGTTGATCGCTCGTGTTGATACGATGCCAATTCCGTACACAAACTGTTCGCTGAGTCCTAGTGCGAAATATACGGCAAATGGTGCGACGGCATACACAGGAATGAACTGTTTTGAATCATCAGAAGATGATTTACTTGTGCCATTTAATTCGTATCCGTTAACGAACAAGGGCGCGCAACCAGAAACATTACCAAATCCTGAAGGGCAATATTTGGTGAGTTTAGTCACTGACATTGCCTATCAAATACAGCCGGACAATTCATGGAAACCAATTGATTTCACCAACAGTATTTTACAACTTGATGCAAACAATCAACCTAAAACATCTGGCAGTACGTATGAAGTAGATGTTGCAAATGAAAGTCAGTTTTATTTCTTGAGTGGTCTTTATGGATCTACGGCGATACCGGCTGATTTGCAAGAGTATGTGACGGCACAACGAGCTGCATGGGTTGCAAATATGGGTGCGACCTTAGAAATTGGCACAGGTTCAAATGCGATTACCTGCAGTCTTGCTTCTGGCCTGAGTCAGAAATACGTTCAAGGGTCGAAAGCATTTATTTATGAATTGAGTCCATCACCTTCTGCTGCGTTTATGACGCAACAAGATTTCTTTGTAGTCGTAAATAGCAAAACACCAACTCTTTCAACGCTCAAGCCAGTAGCTCTTGCAAAAGCAAATAGCTCTGCAACGCTGGTGAGTTTAGTGACGGGTACCTTGTATGACATGAATGGTAATCCGTTAACTCTTGTAAATGGACTATCAAAACGAATTAATGCTGGATCGCTGACCAAAGGTATGACATCGACACAGGCGATTTATAACCACATTACTGAAAAATTGTTCACTAGCTTGCCAGAAGCATTTGCGACTCAGTATGAAACGTCAGTTAAGCAGTACATCGCAGCACAAACGTTACCAATGGGTCCATATCAATTTGGATCGGTATCTGTTGCAATACGTAGTGGTGACGTAGCAAATGGAACCTATGTGTACTATAGCGCAGCAGGAATGCACAAATCTGACTTCATGCCGCGTGATCTGTATGTGATCTTGACTCCAAATGCAGCAAATAATGGTTACGATGTGAGTCGGTATGATGCAACTCAAACGCAATATTTACTCAGCCTTCTGACTGGTGTTGCGTATGATCAAAATGGTCAAATCGCAATGACACTACCTCCTGCAAATTTAACAACGATGATTGCAGGTTGGAGTGCAGGTTGGAGTCCATGGGTTTTAAGTACTCTGAAATCACTTCAAACTGCGTACACTGCGCGTCAAGCTCGTTACGCTGCAGATGAACAAACGGTAGAAGATAATTTAAATAATTTCATCAGTGAGCATGATGCAGCTTTAAATAAAGATAAAGCTGCAATTGCAGCAATTATTAAGAATCTAAAACCTGCTGGAGCGGGACTTCCAATACCATTCTCAGCACTTCAGTACGACGCAAAAACAGGTAATTATGTACATCCATCACCAGCGAGTGCAACAGATGATAAAGCATTAATCTATCTGTTCTTGGGTACTGGTAAAGTATATCACTCAGATGGTACTTATGTGACACAATACCTGCCAGCCCATTTAAAGGCTGTGTGTGATCAATATGGTGTTGTGGTTGATCCTAAAACAGGAAAACAAAAACTGGGTATTCCGATGATGCAACCATCGCTACTCATGGATCCTAAGGATGAAGGTTTAGCTGTTGGCTCGACAGGTGAGTCACTGATTAATGTTAATTCTCCTGATTTCCCGGGAGAGGCGGTTCAACTTTCTGCTTCTTATGGCCTGTTCTTTAGTAAAATAATGGACACGTACTATGTTTTAAATGGTGGCACTGATCAGTGGATGTCTGTTGATGGTGGACATATTTATGAAAAGAATGGTGCTCCGGTGGTACTTGGTAACTCTGTTGCTGTTGCAACGAAAAAAACAGGTGCGCTCGCAGCTGCAGATGATTTAATTTTACTGTATGAGAATGATGAAGGATTCATGCAAGGGTTTATGAGTGATGGTTCTGAATATTCAAATACAACTCAGTCTAATAGCCCTGCAACGTGGATGGGTCTTGAAGCTCCGTATAATGAATTGTCAGTCACTGCAAATACCAAGTTGACGCAATATGTGATTGGTAAAACAACTTATAGAGTTGATACCAGTGCAGCATGGCATTCATTAGTTTTAGTGCCAATTACATCTGATGGGACATTACTAAAAGAGATTCCTGATTCTTCATATCGATTTGTTCAGTTGGTCACCAAAGATAATGATGTATCTCACATGTTGTTTAATGGTGTGATGTATAATGTTGCATCGTCTAAAGGGTCTGACTATACGATGGTTCCTGTCAATGCTTCTGCAAAAGATAAGTCTGCTTCTATCGTTGTGACAACTAACTTGTTTGATGAAGATACTCGTGCACCATATATTACAATAGAAGATGATAAAGATATTTATTTCTACGCATATGAACCACAATCGTTTGACGCGGCAGAGCAAGAAGCAAATCGTGTTAATATTTTCAGTGGTGTAACCGCTGCTTCATCACTTCCGTTGCCAATTGGTCCAATGCACACAGCAACGAAAAAGGTTGGGGAGCAAACTATTACGGCTGAAGTTCCTGATTATACCTCATATGTTTTATTTGCATCAGATTTACCAGCAAAATCAGGAGCAGTAATTGCTCCAGCTTCAGTCACGATGAAATCTATCGTAGGTGCTCCATCAGCAAAAACAGATCCAACAGAATACGCGTTGCTGGAGATGGGTATTCAAAATGTATTTAAAACCAAACAAGAACCGGTTCGTTATCTATGTTCTATTGGTGGATCATCTTCGACCAACTCAGCAGGAACGATCAGCTTCTCGTACATATCAAAGCCTGCGTATGTTGATTTAGCAACAGCTGCTGTATACGATCAAGTAACAGGTCTTGCGCTTGGTCAATGTTTGAACTTACATGATTACTTGTACGTGTTGGATCAGTGTCGAGTAATGGTTGGCAAAGACAAGTCGGGTAAAAACCAATTAACGTATCGTAGTGCTGCAAAAGCTGGGTCACAAGCACAGTCGATTGAAGTAAATACACCAACAACCTAGAAATATTTACAACATAATTTAATCTTAAAAAAGAACCTGCGAGTATAGCTGACTCGCAGGTTCTTTTTTGTTATGCTGATGAAGCTTACTTACATAAGTTTATATTGGTAAAGGATTGAAATGATATTAAAAACAACTTTGACTACAAAATCGGTCTTTGATGTTGGAGCAAAAGGAATTATTCTTTTTGTGCCCGAGAAATTTACAGCAAAAGATTTGCCATCAGAATTAAAAAAAATTGATATTGATGTCATGGATTTTTTGAAAGAAAATAAATTTACAGGTGCTGCTGGTTCAACAGTAATGCTGACAATCCCTGGTCAAAAGAAATCGATACAGTATCTTTGTTTTGTTGGTATTGGTTCTAAAGCGACTCACAAAAAATACAACGTAGAAACATTGCGTCGTGCAATTGGTTCTGCAATCAAATGGGCTCAAGCTAAAGGCTTTGAGACTGTTGCGGTACTTACGCCAGATGCATCAGAGTTTGGATGTAAGGTTGCATATTTCATGCAGCAAATCACGACGATGATTTATATCGCGAGTTATAAATTTGATAAATATATCACAACGATTGATAAAAAAGATCGTGAAAAAACAGTTGAGGTTATGCTTGCTGTTGCGTCTGCGGATCAAAAAGAAGCAAAAGTTGGACATGAGCAGGGTGTCGTTATTGGTGAAGCGGTCAACAGAACTCGTGAGTGGGTTGATACACCAGCAGGCGACTTGACACCAACGGTGCTTGCAGATCATGCTACAAAATTAGCAAAAAAAGCAGGACTCAAGTGTACTGTTTTTGCTGAAAAAGAGATCAGAAAAATGGGTATGAATGGTCTTGCGGGTGTTTCTGCTGGATCTGCTCAAGATGCACAGTTTGTGATTTTAGAATATAAAACGAAAAAACCAAAAGCACCAACGATTGCCTTTGTGGGTAAAGGTATTACTTTCGATTCTGGGGGACTGAGCATTAAACCAGCAAACTCCATGGAAGATATGAAAGAAGATATGGCTGGTGCCGCATCGGTGATTAACACGTTAGTTGCTTTAGCTGAGCTGCAGCCAGATGTTAACGTTATTGGTTTAGCGCCAATTACTGAAAATATGACCGGTAGCTCTGCACAAAAGCCGGGTGATATCGTAACATTTTATAACGGCAAGACAGCTGAAATTCGCAATACTGATGCAGAAGGACGCTTAATTTTAGCGGACGCTTTGGCATACGCAGTTAAACATTACAAGCCGGATGCGGTTATCGATGTTGCAACTCTTACGGGTGCTTGTATCTACGCAGTCGGACCGTTCTTCTCGGCGCTCCTGAGCGACAATGACGAACTGGCGCAAAAAGTACAAGACGCTGCACTGACTTCTGGTGATGCGGTATGGAGACTTCCGTTTACTCCTGATTTTAAAGAAGCGGTAAAATCTCCGATTGCAGATATTCAAAACGTAGGAAATCCTGCGATTGCTGCAGGAACTATTACGGCGGCATGGTTCCTTCGTCATTTCACTGATGATGTACCATGGGTACATTTAGACATAGCGAGCACGGCATTTAATGTGCCTAATATTAGCTACTATGGCAAAGGTGCAACGGGATCTTCTGTTCGATTGTTGATCGACATTGCTCGACAATGGAAAAAATAGATTAATTTAGATTAGTATTAAACATCCCTTGATACATCTCCCAGCAACTTTGATCAAAGCTACTGGGAGACATATCGAGGGATAAAATATTTTTACGGTGTTTTATTAGATTGCATTATGGTTTGTGATTTGCTTCGGGTATTAACAATTCAAACTTCTTTCCAAGTGATTCTAGGTATGTAATGTCGGAGCTATAAGGTGAAGATGTTGGTTCTTCTTCGCCATAGTCATTGGTGGTTGTTTTTGGTAATGCATTTTCTTTGCGTATGAGATTGTCAGCTTTGCTGTAAATGTTGTTGTATTGTTCTATGAAGAACTCTTGTTGTTGATCTGTTGGTAATTCCCTTTCATTAAAAATAGCACGCAGTATTTCTGGTTCGAACTGTGTTTGTTGTGCGATTAAATTATTGCAAACATCTTGTGCGCTTTTTGTGTCAGTTATCTCTAATTCTTTTTGGAAATGTTGTGCAATGGCACTCTGTACTGCTTGCACAGACTCACGAGAAGCTTCTTTATCTTTGTCGGCAAATTTACTTAAAATAGTTTTTGCTTGCTGTTCTGTTGAAGTTGTTAAATTGAGCGTTTTTGTATCAAGTAGTACAGGCGCATCAGCTGTTTTAATCAGCATGATGTTAGGAGATAGTTTGCCCAGGATAGTATCTGCTTTTTTTGCTGGTAATTTATCGATGATGCGTGCTAGTTGTTTAGGATTTTTTCGGTATGTGTCAGTTACAAAATTGGTAAGAGCTGTTTCTTCGTCTGCCGATAATGTTGTTTTGTTTGCGAGGGTTGTAATTACTGTATCTGCCAAATCATCTGGTGATTGCGTAGTAATTGATGCTGCGGGATTCTTAATGTTGACCAGTTGTTTGTTGATGATTATTTCATCGCCTGGTTCTTTTATAGCGTTTAGTATTTTATCGAGTTGTTTGTCTGTAAATTTTTTCATAAACTCGGCGCGAGTTTCAGGAGACATTGATTTTTTCAGTATTGTTCTAATGGTATCACGATTATCTTTGATTTCGTCAGGTCTGCTTAGGAATTTTGCAACAGCAATAGCTTGTGCTTCGTTCTTAAATCGAGGTAGATTCTTACTAACGATCATTCTGCGTAGTGTACTCTTATTGTCACCTGGCAGAACACAGTCGATGATGATGTTGTCAGGACCAATTAAAGTTTGGATGCGAGTTAGTTGGGGTTTGTCTGGGTACTGGAAATATGAGTTGAAAAAATCTGAAATATTTGTGTCTTTATACATATCGAGTAGCTGCGCTGCTTGCTCGGGGGTTGCTTGGGGATTATCAACAAATTGCTCAATTGCTTTGGTTACAAGAGCTTTAACGACTTCAGAGTTTTTGATTGGTTCTAAGAGTGTCTTTTGTAGCGCTTGTGGATCTTTAGATAGTTTTGAAAGTTCAAAAAAGTTTGGAGCTAGATCTTTTTTTTCCTGATCAGTTAATTTGCTGACTATTTCTGTTTGTTCAAATATTTTTTTTGCGTTTGATAGTAATTGTGGATTGCTTGGATCTTTGAGATATTGCTTGATCGCGTCAACTGCAATTTGGCGTTGAGCTGTGGTTAATGGTTTTTTAAAAGTTGTAAGGTCATGTACGGTGACCGATGGATCACTCAATGAATTAGGATTGTTTTTTGTTATTATTTCATGTTTGCTGAGCATATTAAACACGTCAGATGAAATTTGTTCATGATCTTCGGCTGGGCGTTGTTTGCGAGCGTGTTCGAGTGCTTCTGTTTTTTCATGAGCATCTAAGTTCATGAAACTAGTTCTGAGTTGTGCGGATTCATCGGGAGTTCTGTTTGGTTTTGCAAGCAATTGTTGTGCTTCATGAAGGTCACCAAATCCTACAGCAGAGACGTGCTTTCCAATAAATGATCCGACTGCATTTTTTGCTCTTCGGAATTTATTTGACAGAGTTTCATCTTCGGTTGATCGATGTGTTGTAACTGTTGGATCATTTACTATTTCTTCTGGTGCATGCACTGCTTGGTATAAGCTTAAAAGTATGAGCGTGTATACTATTTTTTTCATTACGTTCCTTTTTTTGAGAACAATCTTTTTGTATTTTAAATGGACAGTTAACAATTTATCAAGATTTTTGGCGCAGAAGATAGATTGAGAAATAAAAGAGTTGCATTATGGATATGTATGCATCATCTTTCCATCTATTAAAAAAAGAGAGTGGTATGAACTTCTTGCGATGTATTTGTTATCTTTTGCATTGTTGTCGTGGGGTTGAGAGTCCTACGTCAGATGTGACAGAAAATTTTGTGGTTGTGCAACAGAGAGTGGCAGATTTTGATCAAGAGTTAGTTGAGATTTCTCGTGTAAATCCGTTTCGAGCAGCTTTGACGAGTGTGAATGATGTTCCTGTTGCAACAACATCACCAGCAATACCTCGCAATTATTCGAATGCTTTAACGCTGGTCAGTGCTCTTACGACACCTCCTCGTGTCGTTTCTCTTTCTGACATGGGTACAGAGACTGCACGTGAAGAGATTGATTCGCCGGCTCAATCTATAACTATTGATTCGGATATGGAATTTGAGGAGATTTTTAGTGGTCCGTTTAGAAGGATACCCAGTTGCAATAACGTTGATCGTTCACGGTCTATATCGCAAAGATCTGAGTGATATTATATTTCAGATTTGACTGCGTTGGCAACGAGCCCGATCATAAACATATTACATACCAGAGCGGTATTTCCGTAACTAATAAATGGAAGTCCGATTCCTTTGGTTGGTGCAAGGCCAGTTGAAACCAGTAGGTTGATAATAAATTGCAGCGAGATGATCGTTGTAATTCCTTGGATCAAAAACATTGAAAAACTATTGTTAATTTTCCATGAAAGTTGGAATCCGTAGATTAAAAATAGCATGCACAGCGTGATGAAAAACAGCGATCCAATAAATCCAATTTCTTCTGCTATGATGGCGAAAATAAAATCGGTATGCTGCATCGGTAGATAGAAAAACTTTTGTTGTGACTGTGCGATGCCACTACCCCATAACCCTCCAGAACCAATGGCAATGAGTGACTGTATAATTTGAAAACCAGTACCTTGGGGGTCTGACCATGGATTGAGGTAGGTGATGATGCGTTGCCAACGGTATGGCTGCATATAAATCAACAGAAATGTGAGTGGCGTAGCTATAGCAATGGTGCCAATGAAATATCTGAGTGGTAAATTTGCAATAAAGAGCATGATCAGTGTTGTTGCAAATAGTGTTGCAAAGCATCCAAAATCAGGTTGCTTAAGTAAAATGATACCGACTACGCCCATGATAAACATTAAGGGCAGTGCTGTATGATGTGTCGTATGATCGAGTATTTTTTTACGAGATAGAAGTGATGCAAGGTATATTACGAGCGCAACTTTGAGTAGTTCGCTGGGTTGAAACATAAAGCCCTTAATATTGAGCCAGCGATGTGATCCGTGTACTTTGCGCGTTAAAGCATTGATGAGTGGTAGTGCGGTGACGATGGTTGCACCTACGAGGGCGAAGAAACTGGTTTCTTTAAAAAATGCCATAGGAAACATGTAGGCAATGCCTGCCGCAACAAGTCCCAACATCACTCCAATGATCTGTTTTTTAACAAAGTACAAAGGTTGGCCCAGTGTTTCTAAGGCATAGTACGAACTGGATGAGTATACAAAAATTAAACCCAGTATCACAAAGGTGAAACTGATGATTAAAAAAACCGATAGATCATTTTTGAGCTTTTGCTGAACAAACATTATCACTATCCTTTAATTTTTGAAGCGCGCTTTGATAGATCATAAAGTACCATGAATTTACAGTTTTTTGTAGAATAATTACGGCACAATGCAATTTGATTTTAAAAGACAAACTGTTTTGTGCTGTTTACCTATTATTTTTATAATGCGCTTACTATTTTTTTGAAATGATCGCCACGATCTTTGTAATCCTTAAATAGATCAAAGCTGGATCCTGCTGGTGAAAATAGAAGTATATCAAAATTCGTGTGTTGCTTTTGAAATTCGTCCATAGCTTCTTGGAGGGTCGGCGTTGTAACGCAGGCAACATTATGTTGTTTGCATGCAGCGCCAAGCGTTTCTGCTTCTTTCCCAAATGCAAACACGGTAACTTTTTGTGTTGTTAAAAATTGGATGAGCGGTGTGCGATCAGTTCCTTTGCTCAGTCCTCCTAAAAACAACGCAATGCGTTTTGATGGGAAACGCTCAATGGCAGATTTAGTTGATTGCCATATAGTTGATTTTGAATCGTTGTAGATTGCAATGTTATGAAAATTTCGTACAAATTCCACTCTGTGTTCTTGTGGAGTGAGTCTTTGAAAATCACATTGTTGAAGATTTATTTTTGATAGGTAGAGTGCTGCAAGAATAATAATCCAGTTTTGTGTAAAGGTGACATTTGGTAGGGTGTTGATTGAGTTGTATATAATTATTGCTTTCTGTTGGTCATGCAAAATTAAATTATTACCCTCTCTGTAAAATGTTGGATATTTTGTAGGTGTAGTTGGTTTATCTGTCGCAAACAAATAGATCTTAGATTTAATATCGATATGTGTCTGAATGTTATTGATTAATTCTATAGGTATGAGTGCTATTTGATCTGCGGTTTGATATTTAAAAATATTGCACTTAGCTTGAAAATATTCTTCCACGCAGGTGTGATGATCTAAATGATTCGGATAAAAATTAGTCCAAATAGCAAGATCAGGTGCAAATGTGGTTGTGTAGTGGAGTTGATAGCTTGATAGTTCCAGTACGACTGAAGTAGGTATTGGTTCCATTGTGATGACACGTAGCATTGCATGACCAATATTACCAGCTGCCAAAGCGTGCGGAATATAGTCGCTGATAAAACTGGTGATCGTTGTTTTTCCTACGGTACCAGTGACGGCAATCGAATGTCCTTTAAATTCATCTGCGAACAGATCAAGCTCAGAAATAAATTTATGCTGATACGCTGCATAATTATGTAGCGCTATTCCTGGGCTAGGAATAATAAAATCATTATGCTCCAAAAACATTTTAACTGTTTCTGGTGTTTGTATAATGGTGGGAATAGTTGCGTGTGTTTTTTTATCTAAAATTTGAATATCAGAGCTATATCTTTGTACGTATTGCAGGACCGATTGCCCTACAACACCAATTCCCCAAATGCCGATTTTTTTATTGTAGAGATTGTGCATATGCGTATTGACTTAAGATGGCTTGATAACGATTCAATTTTTTGCATAAAGCAAAAAATATTCTTTTTTCAGATTCAGTGGGGTTGTTCAACAGTGCATGCTCTAGAGTTAGTTCTATGTTTTTTGAGAGTGTTTTTGGAGCTAACCATATTAATTTTTGTGATTGTATGGTGCGATGTGAAGGTAGATTAGATAAACACTGAGACGTGAATTTGCATGTTTCTTTGAGGATTTCGAGTTCCTCTTTATTGGTGATCGTAGATGTGAAAGCATGTGTAAAAAGTAGGCATAGTATGGCAATTGTTTTTTTCATGGAAAAGTCTTTGTGTTTTAAGTATTGATATTTATTGTTTTTTTCTTGCTTGTGCTTGTTGTAGATGTGTTTCTTGTTTAGTTAATTTGTTGCGTAAAGCGCGAAATCTTTTCTTTTGTGATGTGCCAGGATTAACAAGGTATATGTTGCGAGCTTCGTGGATATAGGATTCTACTAAAGGAGCATTAATTTCTGGCTGTTTCAGTTCAGAGGTAATTTCTTGAAGATATTGTTTCATATAGCGAATTGCTTTTTCAGTCTTTGATTTTTCAATTGGAAATAAAGAGCTGGTTACTAACATTAAGGATATTGTAAGTAGCTTTGTTGTGAATGATATGTTTTTCATATGTTCTTCTTTTTGCGTATGGGTATAAATATGTGGATTAATCTTTATTTTTTGTGATCTTGTTGTTTTGAGCGGAAATGTTCGATTCTTATTTTAAGGCAATGATCAAGGCGTTTGAGCCTGTCATTTAATCTATCAAGATTTTTTTGAGTATCTGTTTGATCAACTAGCGTGGATAGATCTTCCCTGGCTAATTGATTTGTTGGGATAGTCCTTTTGAGGGTTTGTAATTTTAGATTTTGCATGTGTTGATTATATATATTCATTAGAGTTTTGCAGAATCTGAATTTAAGATCTAAGTCTGTTGCTAGAAGTTGCTGTTGCTTCTTTATTGGCTCTTCTAATCGAACTTCTAATGCTCGGGTTGCCAGCATATATAGAGCATAGGGATTGAAATTGAAATCGTGTACGCTTGTATATTCAAGTGGTTCATGAGAAATAAGTTTCATTTCTGTTTGTAAAATCTCAAATAATTCTTGTTTTGCTTTTATGCTTGTATCATTATCAGGTGCACTTAGAGGTACTATTGACAATAGATTCATGAATAAGAACGACATGATTTTGATTTTATTTAAATTCTTGGTAGTTGGTAGTATCATATAATCCATTTTGAACTATTTTAGTGGTGGTTGATTTGTTAATCGATCATCCATATTGGTGTTTTGATTGTCAAGCAAAGTTGCACGCCGTTGATTTTTACGTCGTATAGCATCTTCGAGTTTTTGTTTATGTGGCATTGCTTCGTGTGCTTTGCAAAGACATGGTTTTGATGTATTGCGAGATTGTTGTAATAAGGCAACAAATTTTGGGTTCATGATTCGTCCCGGTATTGGCATTAACATTAATTCTTGACAAATCGGGCAGGTTGTTTCTTGAAATGTTATTAAGAGTGATTCTTGGTAAATGATGCTGTCTGGTATTTGAGTTGGATTTGATGGGAGCTTGATATCGGATTCATTTTTTGAAGGGTAAATATTCCATAATTTTTCAAAGAACCATCTGTTATTTGGTTGATTGGCGCTATTGTGCAATGAAAAGTATGTAGCAAAATGGCGCATGGTTACAACTTGCACGCTGACCGGTAGTTGAAAAAAACCAGGAGTTGTTTTTATGGTGTGCAGTATGGGGTCTTGGCAATTTTCAGGCAGCACAACAGGTGTATTGGCTTGAGGATCCAGGCTGATGGCTACAGCGCGTAAATGTGGTGCAATAAATCGATTGAGTATGTTGACAGCTTGTTGAGCGAGCGGTTTTTGTGCGCTTACTGCTACAGTTGCGTAGCTGGTGAGCAGTATGAGTAAATATGTATATTTCATAAAATTTTCTTTTAATTGGTAGTTTGATTGTCTGATGAGTAACGACATAGAGCTTTTTGATATGTTTTTAAAACATCATCATAACGATTTATTTTTTGTCTTAAACCAACGCATTGTATTTGTTGTGATTGGTTCGGGTTTGTAAAAGAGTATGAGTTATCGATTAATAAAACAATTTGAGCTTGTTGAACAATGGCTTGTAATGCAGGTATGTTTCTTGATAAGAGTTCTGTTTCTGCGATTTGGGATGCAGGTGTAATGCGAGATAACCCTCTGGATATTTTTTTGCATGACTGACGCATGAATTTAAGGTATTCTTGATTTGCTTTAGGTTGAGAGTGTGCTGAGAATAAAGTTGTTGAAATTAATGTGCAAAATATCAAAATTAATTTTTTCATAAAAGACTCATTTAGTTTTATTGTATCCATAGTATTTTATGATACTATTTTGTTTTTTACAGTATGTTTAGTTTTTTATCTATGTATTCTTTATATCTTGGTATAAATGCCTATATAAGCTATTTTTTTATAGTATCAAGTTTGGTTCTGATTGTAAATCAGCTTTGCTACATAGAAAAAACCATTTTTAGCATTATAATAGAAGATAAGTATATATTTCGTTATTAAGAGGTATTTTTATGCATGACGAAACACAAAAGAATGGCTATGGAGACAGTTTAAATCTGCCGAAAACAGATTTCCCATTGCGCTTAAATTTTGCACAAACCGATGAAGCAATGCTTGCTCGTTGGAGCATTGAGAAATTGAGTGAAAAAACATTCAATTGCAATATTGGTCAGCAAAAATTTATTTTACATGACGGTCCTCCGTATTCTAATGGGCATATTCATTTAGGTCATGCATATAACAAAATTTCTAAAGATATTATTACCAAAGCAGAGCGTATGTCTGGTAAGCATGTGCCTGTCATTCCCGGTTGGGATTGTCATGGGCTTCCGATTGAGTTGAAAGTAACTCAGGAGCAGCCAGGTTTATCGCGTGAAAATTTGAAAATCGCGTGTCGTAGTTATGCTCAAAAGTGGATCGATATTCAACGTGAAGAGTTTAAAAAACTAGGCGTTATGATGCACTGGGATAAACCATACACGACGATGGATAAATCTTACGAGGCAAGCATTGTTCGTGCTTTTGGTAGTTTTTATGAGCAAGGTTTTATTCAGAAAAAATTAAAGACTGTTCCTTGGTGTGCGTCATGTGAGACGGTTCTTGCGAATGCTGAGATTGAGTACGCAGAGCGCAAAGACCCTTCTTTGTATGTTCAGTTCTCAATGCCAAAAGATTTAGTGCATACATTATTTCCTGAGGTTGGCGATAAAGAGGTTAGTCTGCTTATTTGGACGACTACTCCTTGGACATTGCCACTTAACCGTGCTGTGGTATTGCATCCGGGTGCAACGTATGCACTTGTTGAAATCAATGGCAAGTACGTAATTCTAGGTAATGAGTTAGTTGCTAAAGTTGCTGCGGCAATTGGAGCAACGCCGACGGTAGTTACAACTTTTATTGCAGAGAAGTTAATTGGACAAAAGATCGAGCATCCATTTATTGCAGGTCTACGCATTCCTGTCATTGGAGATGGATTTGTTTCTCTTGAGGATGGAACAGCATGTGTTCACAGCGCTCCGGGCTGTGGTCCTGAAGATTATGAAGTAGGTATTAAAAATAATTTAGAGATTTATTCACCGATCACTTCTGATGGTCGTTACAGCAGTGAGATTGTACCTGCTGAACTTGCTGGGATGTCGGTTACTGATGGACAGATTTGGGTTATTAAAAAATTAGCAGAGTTCGATCGTATTTTATTTAAAACGAGTTTGCGACATTCATTCCCTCATTGTTGGCGTTGTCGTAATGGACTTATTTTTAGAGCGACGAGTCAGTGGTTTTGTGATTTATCGCAGAATAATTTAAAAAATCGTGCACTTGCGGCAATTGGCGATTTGAAAATGTATCCAGAGACTGGACGCAATCGTTTTTCAGCGACCCTTGAGGGTCGATTGGAGTGGTGCTTGTCCCGTCAGCGTACGTGGGGTGTTCCAATTCCAGCGCTTCACTGCATGGAGTGTGCGCATGTGTTTACGAGTTCTGAGTTGATTGAATCTGCGGCGCGTGGCATTGAGCAGGGTGGTATTGAGTTTTGGGATCGCGTGACGGTTGCCCAGCTTGGTAATTTTTCATGTCCTGCATGTGGCCATGGTAGCTGTGAGAAAGAATTTGATATTTTAGACGTTTGGTTTGAATCTGGTGTGAGTCACTTTGCGGTACTGTATGGTGCTTCTGATCAGGCGTTTCCGGCGGATATGTATTTAGAAGGTAAAGATCAACATCGTGCATGGTTTCAAAGTTCACTGTTGACCGGTTTAGTGCTTGAGAAAAGTGCGCCGATGCGTGAAATTTTGACGCATGGATTTACGGTTGATGCTCAGGGTAAGAAAATGTCAAAATCGCTGGGTAACGTTGTGACTCCTGGTGAAATTATTGAGCAAGTGGGCACCGACGGGCTTCGTTTATGGGTTGCAAGCAATGATTGTGACAGCGATCCTGTTGCGTCAGCGGCTCTTTTGAAAAACGTTTCCGAGGTGTATCGCAAGGTTCGCAATACGAGCCGATTCCTACTTTCTAACCTGTATGATTTTGATATCGATCGTGATGGCGTGCCTGTGGACAGTATGTTTGCAATTGATCAGCATGGACTGATCAAGCTGGATGCGTTTAATCAGGCGGTTCAATCTGCGTATCGTGAACGTAAGGTTACGGCAGTGTTCCATTTACTTGCTGATTATTGCTCGAAAGATTTGAGCTCTTTCTATTTAGATATTATAAAAGATCGCTTATACGTTGAATCTGCTGATGGCTTGGCTCGACGTAGCGCACAGACGGTTTGTTATCGAATCCTCTCGGTTTTGACAACGACCATGGCGCCGATTCTATCATTTACAGCGGAACAGATATTTGATCATTATAAAAAACCAGGCCAAGATTCTATTCATCTTGAGCAATTTGTGGATAGTTTGCCGTGGTCTGATGAAGTGCTGCGTGCATGTATTGTTAAAACTGATACTATCGCTGCGTATAGTCAGGCGTGGGATAGTTTGATTGAAATTCGATCCATTATTTTAAAAGCTTTGGAGAATCAGCGTGAACAAGGAGTGATCCGTCATTCTCTTGATGCGCGCGTTAGCTTGTATTTATCTGAAGAGCGATTGACCAGCTCAATGAAATTGATGCTTTCACAATTCCAGCATCAGAGTTTTACAGAATTTATGAAAGAATTCTGTATTGTTTCGCAGGTTGAGATACAGGATGGTCATACATCCCTGTCTGAGGTTGCGGCTGGCATTTGGTTATCCGTTGACAAGGCGCAGGGTGTTAAATGTCCGCGCTGTTGGCAGTGGAATACTCAGGCGGGCGTTGATGGGCTGTGTCAGCGTTGTGTAGGTATTTTGAAAAAATAATCTTCGCTGCGTGACTCAGATTTGCTGAGTGCGCTTGCGATAGAAATCTTTCTTGTTTGTCACAAATTTCGTGACGCGCGAGTTATAAGATCTAAGAGTTATAGAAGTCCCCCGTTGGTGCTAGTGGGCTATACGGGGGACTTCTATAACTCTTTTTATTTTGAATTTTTTTTAAAGGGCTATTTTGAATTTTTTTTAAAGGGCTATAAGGAATTTCTATAGGGTTGTTTTTTGATTTTCAATCATAGATACTATGTATTGGTAAAGCATTTTACAGTATTACCAGTTTTTATTTAGGGTTTTTTTAGAGGATGGATCATGTTGTTCAAAGATACTTTAGTTTTGTTTCTGGTTGTTATGGGAAATATAGGATACTTACAATCATCGTCAGAAATATCAGCTGAGAAGCAAAGAGTTTTGTTTGAATGGAACCAGAAAAAACCATTGAGTATGGATGAAAACAATGATTCATCTATCTTTTTAAGATCATTAGAAGGTAAAGATCGAAAAGAACAAATATTGATGATAGTAAAAAGAAATGCTGAGATATTAGAAAAAAGAAGTATAGAGCAAAAGCGTAAGATGGAAGAGGCTAATCAAAAATATCAAGATTCTTTCTCTTGGGGAAAAAGCTTTGCTTATGCGGCCTGTGGCATAAGTCCAATAGAGAAGATCAATACGGCTCAACTTCAAGAAAAAATTGAGGAGCAAAAAGGTATGATGAAACCCGTCAAAGGTCTAAGTGGCCGTCGAAAAAACATTAAGACTGATTTGGCCGAGTTAGAAGAATACTGTGGTAATATGAAGCGTATAGTTCGTAAGGCTAATGCAATAGGTAGAGGTAATACGATTTCTGTTATAGATGATGGTTTGATATTAACCAAAAGAATTATACTAACAAAAGAGCATCAATCACGAGTAGATCTTGATGCGGTAAAGGTAGGAATACCAGAAAAAGTCCAATCAAAAAAATGTTGCTGCTAATGCAATCTTCAAATTAAGTATGTTGAGATTACGATTCGTTAGAATTTTATACGTGAAATTCCTAATATTTTCATAAAATATTGTTTTTTGCTTCTCTGATGGGATAATCTAGGTTTGTGGTGTATTAGATTGCATCAATAAATGGGGGGTATAATGAAACAGATTACAGTTTTTATGTTAATCACATTTGTATGGACTGGTTTTGGTCCATGCCAAGCATCTGATACGACATCGGGTTCGTCATGGGGTACGATTGGAGCAACTATTGGTGGCGTTGCGGCTGTGGGTGGAATTGGTTATAAGCTGTATCAACGGAATCAACGGAATCAATTGTATAAAAAAGAACAAGAAGAAAATGCATTTTTTAATGCTAGCAAAGACAAGTATGACGCAACGATAGAAACGCTCAGAGCATCTCTTAAGTTATTTCAAAATAACTTGGATGTTAAAATTACAGCTTATTTAAAGGAATGTAATACGTTTTTTTATAAATCTGAAAAGCTATTAGCTAAATATACGGCGTTACAATCTAAGATACAAAAATTTTTGAGTTCTAATCGCAACAACGAGAGCGCAGACATTATATATGAATTGGGTCAATGTGAACTAGAGATTCAACAACGTAAAGATGCACTTGATGAGGCAAGGAATTTTTTATATAAGCATTTTCACGAGTTATTAAAAAATATAGAAACAATTTGTGGTAATTACTTAACGGGTATAGGCAAACAGTTGCAGGATTTTGATAAAAAAACTCTGTCATCGCTCACGAATTCAAATGTGCTCTTGGCGCAAGAGAGTGAAGAGGCAAATGGAGAGTATCTTAAATTGGAAACATTAGCTAATGGCAAGATAGCAGCATATGAAGCTCGTCATGATTCATATCTAACGCGTTTATATAAACGTGGTAAGGGGATTCTCTCTGGTACAACGCAGCCAGTGCAGCCAGAAGCAGACGCTGCATAAAATTATTAAAAAAAGATAAATAGAGTATAAAAAAAGAGTGTGGGGGATGGTATGAAAAAGAAATTGTGGTTATTTATAGTGCTTGTGATGAACCTTGGGGCATTGCATAGTGCAGCGTATGGTTTATTAGTGCGTGAGCCATTAATGCAACCATCTGGTGGTTTATATGGTGCTGCAAATAATGCTGCATCATCAGTGGCATCAAACGCTTACGGGGTAGCTCAATCAGTTTTACCAAGTACAGCAGTGAATGCAGCATCTGCTTTAGCTAGTGGTGCTTATCATGCTGGGCAGTATGTAGCTCAATCATACCAGGGCTTGGGTGATATGGGTAAAAAAGCTGTACAGTTAGCAGCTGCAGGAACAGCTGCATATGGTGGTTATAAATGGTATCAACGTCGTCAGGCATTATCAGCGCAACAGGCAAAAGATAGAGCTGCGAATGCTTTTTACTTAGCAGGCGAACAGCAGTATAAACAAACAATGCATTCGGTAGAAGATTTTTTAAAGCGTGAAAAAGCAAGGCTCGATACATTGGTTAATGACTTCTTACGGACGTATAATCCACCATATGTTAGAATGAAAGCCTTACTAGTTGAAATGAAAGAAACTGATGCAGCAGCAAATGATTTACTGCAAAAACTGCAAAAACTGAATGCTCAACAGCAACAGCAACTAAATGCTGCGGCAATTGGAAAAGAATTAAAAGACGTACTAGATAAAAATGAACAAATGAAGGTACAGATTGAGGGATATATTCAAACAATTGATACAAAATGGAAGAGGTTGTTGGATAATATTAAAGCTTATATTAAGCGTCTTCAACAAAATCCTATTGAATCATATCAGACTAGTAAGGGTAGTCCAATCCAGAATACTTTATCTTTGGATGATCCATTTTTGTCGCTTCAGAACAATTTAATGACATATAACAATGAGCACAACAATAATTTAGCTGTTTTGCAAAACAACTCTCAGCTTTTGCAAAAACACAAAAACATCTAGCGGTTATAAATAGGGTAAGATAGGTGAAATATGAAACAAGCTAGATTGTTTATTTTAATGACCATTGCACAGATCGTTTTAGGTACTGCAATGTGTCAAACTTCTGAAGCAACAAGATCAGGATCAAGTTCTTCATGGGGGGTGCCGCTAGCGGTTATTGGCGGGATTGGCGCTGTAGGTAATCTTAGTTATTCAGCTTATCAACTTTATCGAGTACAACAGCAACAAAAACTGGTGCCACAAAAGGTACAAGATAAAGAAAAGTCTTTGGTTCGAGAATTTTCAGCAGATTATAACAGTCACTTATGGTATGACTATTTTTACTCTGACAAGCCATTACGATATCGTAGCCAAAATGATTTCGTTTTCATGTATAGAGTAATACAAGATATTATAGGTCTAATACGAGATGAAATATCTTCGCGCAATCATAATGTTGATATTGCTGAAGAATCTCGTTTCGAAGAAAATAATAAACTTAAGATATTACAACAGACGTTGCGCAATGAAATTTATAATCTTGAACAATGTTGTCATCATTTTCATATAGATTTTTTGAAAAATCGATTTTTGAGTTATTTAAATTTTGAGTTGGAATGGAGTGATTATAATCCTAAGTCTGAATTTTCAACTATAGAATATTTGAGGAAAAACATCAGAGATATCGAATATTTTTACCCTAGCATACATAATATAGATATAGAATACTTAGAGCTCAAATATAAATATTTAGATGCTGCTCCTCATAGTTTTTTACAAATACCATTATTTAACACAAATATGTTATCCAATATTTCTTTAAGAAAGAGAATGGATGCCTTGTATGATATTCGTAAGGATTTACTGCCTATAACAGCTGAAGCAGATTCTTTGTATAGAGACCTGGATAAAAAATTTCAAAATGAATATGAATCTATTCTTAAATCATTGATAAGATATAAAAAATCTAGAGAATGGACGAGAAGAAGAGATGATATACAAACATCAACACAAATTATACAGGATGATTTTGATTTCTTAGAAAAGAAAATTTTACCAATGATTGCTGCTGCGATAGAAAATATTACGAATGGTGATTTGTATAAACTTGGTCTGCAAAAAAAATCTTACGATGAAAAATGGGCACAATGGTGTAAAGAAAAATATTTATTATTTTTTAGTGAATATTTGAATATTGAGATACTTTTAAATTGCAAATTGAAGTTAATACAATATTAAGGGATGTGGGTTTAATAAAAGGGATGTTTTTAAATAAACATAGATTTATTATGTTGAACAAATAATTTGCACAAGGGGGACTTATGAAGCTCGTCAATAAAAATGAATTAGGGAGTTACCAATGAAAAAAATATTATGGTTATTTATTATTGTCACAATATGCGATGCTGGATTGCACGGTAGTGAACAGGGACGCAATAGTTTTTTGCGGTCAGCTTTTGACAGAAGAACGAGTGCGCATGGGGTAGGTGTTACTGGGTATAAGATCTCTCCAGATCGTAAGTTTTATTTTCAAGGTAAAAATCGCTATGAACAGGAAAAACGTCGAGTCAAAAGAATTTTAACTGAGCAAGAAGCTCGGGTTGATAAATTAGTTGAAAATTTCTTGTCTCATTATAGCGATTCGTATTATAAATTAAATGAGTTTCTACTTTCAATTCAACAAATTAGTTCGAAAGCGCAAAGATTACTCGATAATATTAATCAGCAAGAAGAGCCAAATGAACAATGCGTTCGTGATTTAAATACGATGTTACGGAATAATGGTCGTTTTGAAGGAGAAATTCAAAATAAGATTGATTTGATAAATTCAAATTGGGATTATTTTTTCCAAGCTATTAATAGTAAATTAGACCATATAGAAAATAGTCCAGTGGAAATGTATATTGATGATAACAATTCTGCCTCAGCAATGAGCTCTCGTGTTGATTTGATGGGTTCTGGCGGTTTAGAATCAGTTGAAGCTTTAGAGAGCTCAAGATCGCGTGCAAAAAATACATTGTCTTTGGAAGATCCACTATCGGAGATTACTAGCTTTTTCTTACCTCGAATTAAGAATTATTATGAAAAATGTTCTAACGCTTATGAAGTAATAGTTCAACGCTGTCCGAGATCATCTGGTAGAAAAGTTGCACCAAAAGAGCTTAACTCAACAGCTGTCTTTCAAGAAGTTATATTAGATCCGTCAGAATTAGGTCCGAATGACATTTAGATGTATCGAATGACATTTAGATGTATCGATAGACTTTGTTATGGAAGAATAGTTATTAAAATGAATTCATAACAGAGGGTTTTACGGGGGTAAAATGAAGAGATTATTGTTTTTTTTATGTCTAAGTTTGTGGGGTAATTTTATCCTTTCAAGTGATACAGCGAATGCATTACCAACAAGCAGCACGACTATGGAAAAAAATGCCTTTAAGAATGCTTTTTATTTTGAAAGACAAGATCAATTTCGTAGAGAAATGGATAAACTTGATGGGTTTTTTAAGCATGAAAAAGATAAGCTTGATAAAAATGTTGAACAATTCATTTTCGTATATGGTCCATTGTATTCAAGAATGAATTGGTTGCTTGTTTCTATTGATAATATTAATGATCAAGCAGTCAAATTGATGGAAAAACATACAGGTCAGGTTGATGTCATCGGAACATTAAGATCAATAGTTCGTGATAATGTACAAAGTAAAAACGATATCATTCATTATCGAGCTATGATTGATGATAATTGGCAGGCATTACTAAAAAATATTCAGGATCTGTTTGATTATATTCAAAATAATCCTTTAAATTTTGAAAAAAGCCTGGTGGATGAGCATTATCGTTCTTATCATTCTATACCCGACAAAAGCTCATCTAGCTTAAGTAATACTGTTGTTGAAGTCCCCATTAAAGATTTATTATCGCTTGAGTATCCTTTTGAGATGATTAAAGAGCGATTGTTAGGTGTCGATAAAGAATTGCAACACTGTAACAAGGTTATGCAAGACATAGAAAAATCTAAAAAGAAATAATGGAGAAGCGCTATGAAGAGAATGTTTTGGTTATTAGTTCTTGTTATAACTTATGATTCAGTATTACATAGTAGTGATGGTTTGGAAATGTCTTTAGAGGATCCGAGTTTTAGAAAACTAGATACTGAAGCTCAAAGAAATGTTGATAGATTTCTCAGAGCGATTCAGGAAGAAGGTAATTTGCGGCAATTGTCATTTAATCAAAATAAAACTAAACAATCTGCAACAGAAACTTCTGTGCCACGCAAAGATGAGGTACAACGAGCACCAGCATTAAAGTTTAAAAAATTAGATAATGTTGAAGCTCAAAGAAATTTGGATAGATTCCTAGGTGGGATTCAAGACGAGAGTAATTTGCAAAAGTTATCTTTTAATCAAGAGAAAACCAAGAGAACTGTAACAAAAAGTTCTGTACCGCGTGCAAACGAAGCGCAACGGTTATCAGTTTCCAAGGCAGATTTTGAAACAGATCCTTTTTTAACAGATTTCAAATTAAACGATATAGAATCGATGAGATTAAAACGTCTTCAATATCAGTTAGATAGTATAGATTCTCAAGAACAGCGGCGTCGAGTATTTGATGAAAAAGATTATTTACGCAGACATAACAATTTGTTGAAAAACCTGAAGAAAAAAAGTCAACTAAAACAGATTGATTCTGATTTAGATTTCAATTCTGACTCTGATATTAGTTCTGATTCTGAAGTAAGAGTAGCAAAAACGATGAATACTAATGTTGCTAAACCAACATTAACTACCTTGCAATCAAAAGCTCAGCAACAACCCGTTATCATGAAACGTACTTTGTCCGACTCATCTATCTCATGGAGAACAGATGATGATTCACAGGATGCATCAAGTATTAACTTTGATATAGTAGATGATACAGGGACAAATTCTGATTCTGACGTAAGAGCTGCATCATCTATGAAAACTCACGTACAACCAACTGTACCAACGGCTAAGCAACAAGCAATAAAACCTCGCAAGAAAGTAACATTTGCGGAATGAAGCGACTCATAGCACTCAAATAGCTCGTTATTTACAAATATTGAGAGATCGTCAATAATTTAGACATTAAAAAGGGCTTTCAATATTGAAAGCCCTTTTTTTATTTCTTAAGCTGTTATGGGTGCCGGAACACTGTTGGTATCAGATGTTTTCTTTCTGCTTGCTTGGCGACGGATCTTTCTTTGAATATGTCCGAGTTCGTCAAGTACATTTTCGACTTTATCTTCTACGTCGGCTTTAAATTGATTCATGAAATCAGTATGTTCTGCTTCATATCTCTTTTGGGCGTCGAAGTCACCGAGTAAATTAAAATTGATATTATAATTTTCTTGGAGTTTTTTCTTGGTAGTTTCGATATTTTGTTTGTAGTTGTTATATCGAGTCGTAAGAGCTGTTATACCATTAAGATTAGACGTTTTTTTCAGTGCTTCTGGATCCATTTCACGAATTACCTTATTAGTATCATCAAGAACATCTGAAGCTGCTCTAAATTCTTTGCTGAAATCATTTTTGATTGAATTAAGCATCGATGTTTTATACGTTTGATAACTTTTATTAAGCCAGTCTACTGAGTCTGGTTGTGTAAGTGGTTGATCAGCAGGAGCATTGTAAACATCGGTAACTTTTAAATTCAGCATGTCTTTATTTAAGAAATCAATAAATTTTTGTTCATGCTTAGGTCCGAAAGCGTTTAAGTGATCATCAAATGCATCTGAGATATCTTCATAAGCGCCCGATGACTTTGCTTTATTGTTATCCATAATAGCTTTTTTAGCATCTTGTGGTTGCTTCGCAGATTGTCCTGGTTGTGATCCTTCTGCGTCTGATTTAGCAGATTTTCCTGAAGTTCCTGAAAATCCTCCTTCTGAATATGGGTTACCATAATCTTCTGGGTATCCACCAATATAATCTGGATACGGATTATCAAAGCCACCTGGTCGAACTGGTGATGGATAATTTTGTTGAGCATTGTTTGCTGCTCGTGCATCTGCAGAAGGGCGACGGATTTGTGCATCTTGCGCGCTTTTGATTGCCTTGCTGGTGCGTTCTTCTGCTTCTTTTGCAAGTTGTAACGCTTCAGGGTCCCATTTAAGTAGGAATTTTTCGAGCTTAGGCATTAAACCATCGATGTAACCATCAAAGATATCAAGAATAGATTTTGCCTTTTTAAGATGTTTTTGTTCAGTATCACGGCTACTTGGGAGTCCGAAATCATCTTCAATGACTAATCCATCATTTTGTTCGGTGAGATCTTTATGGAATTTAGTAAGCATTTCGACTAAAGCTCTATCTTCGTCATTGAGATCTTTTTTAGAAAGTTTTTGAGCAAGGCGATTGTTTTTCAATTGTGCAATTTGACGTTTCATGTTGTTAAAAGTCGCTTTGCTTTTCCATCGAGCATTAACTTCCTCGGTACATTCTTTTGAACTACTAAACTTTTGAAAAATATCATCTATACGTTGTGTGATTGTATTGATTAATGTTTTAAATGTTTCAGTGTCATCTTGTGATGCTTTAGGAGCTACTACTTCTTCTTTAGCAGCAGGCTGGATCGTAGTAATTGGAGTAGTTTCTTGTGGAATATCTAAATGAGGTTCCACCATTTTGGCAATGTTTTGAATGTCATCAAAATCAGTTTCTGACATTGAGTTTAAGGTCTCAAGAAGCAACTGTTCAAATTGTGCTTTTTCTTCAGGAGATCCGTATTTTTCTAAATCTTCAAGAAATTGTTGGCCCAGTTTTACTTGTTGTGTAATTTCATCTTCGCTCATGTTGCCAAACACGTCGGCCACTGATGGCATTTTTGCTGCTTCTGGCATTAACCAAGAGGCGCAAAATAGTGAAATTATAAAAAATTGCTTTTTCATTAGAGTGGAACTCCTTGTACTATTTTATTACTTGTACTTTTAAAAAAAACATTGTTATCTGATGTAACTATAACAATTTTAAGGGTTTTTGCCAGTGGACTCATTGCTCTTTATTATGTTATCAGCTGCATTATACCTTTTTGGCATGATGTTTCCTGCGTTTTGCCTGGTAGGGATGATGACCTTTTTAATACCTCTCTTATTATTGCCTAGGGTATTTTGGTGGCACGGTTACATGTGGGGTACTATTACGTTTGGAGTACATACATCTTGGATACTCATATTAATGCATCAAAAAGCACTGGGTATGCAAGGGTATTTCTTTTGGATGTTACTCGTAACGTGGTTTAGTTGTTTATCTGCGCTATGGTTTTATTTTTTCAATCAATATCCGATAATATCAACTGTTTTATTTTTTATATTTATGACTAACTATAGCTTGATCATTGGCGGGGTACTGGATGGTTATCCGCTGTGTAATCCTATGGTTGCCTTAGCCGAATATCCACCATTACTGTATTCGTTATATTGGTTACGCGATATAGGGTATTTATGGGTACTTTGTGGATTTCAGATAGCTGTTGTGACAGTGTATCAAGCACCAACGAAACTATCATTAATATGTATATTGTTAAGTCTTGTAATTTTTCTGAGTGGATTTATTCTACAAAAAAAAGATACCGACGTTCATGAAGTAAAAATTGGAGTAGTATGCCCGTGGTGGTATAACAGTAAAGATCCTATGTTTGTGGGATATCGCATGGCTCATGATCTGAGTACTATTGCGCAAAAGCATCAAAATCTTGACGCAATAATACTACCAGAGTCATCTTTTTGTTGGAATTTATATGAATATGACCTATTTTTTTCTATCTGGTCGGAGAGTGTTGGAGAGGCATCAATAATATTGGGTTCGCATTGTTTGCAGGGCGCCATAACGCATAATTGCGCTTTTTTATTACATAACAGGGTTTTGGCTGCAAAATACTTTAAGCAACATAAAATGCCGTTAGTTGAGCGATCGCTCTATGTTGAGCAATGGATTGGTTCTTTATTAATGTCGCATCAGGGAGAAAGTGAGGGCGTTTTACCAAGCAATAGTGATGAGTGGGTGATTGGTAACTGCACCTATCAGATTTTTATTTGCTCTGAACTGTTTTTTGAAAGTAAAAAAGTAAAAGGTTTGCCTATTTTGTTGCTGTGGAATGATACGTGGCTGTGCTTTGATCGGATGAGATATGTTGCGCGACTATTTATACGATATTTTGAACAAAAATATCGTGTAAGGGTGTATCATGTGAGCACTTTGGGTCATCATAATTTTAAATATTATGATGAAAGCTCATGTCGTCTGTATAGATAAAATAGAGAAAATAGCGCTTGGAGCTGGTTATTCTTTCGTGGTTAGAACTTTCTTCTTTTATTTCGTTTGGTATACTGATTTATATAACAATATGTGTTTGAATTATTTTACGTCAAGAGGTTGTTTATGAAAGTTTATTTATTAAAAGATATTGAAAAAATAGGGATATCTGGCGAAATCATCAACGTTACTGATGGTTATGCAAAAAACTTCCTATTCCCTCATAAATTGGCTGTTGTTGTAACAGATGCTAATTCTGCATTCTTCCAAAAGAAAGCAAAAACGATTGAACATCGTAAAGAAGTAATCGAAACTGCAACAAGCATGTTATCTGAGCAAATAAAAGGTTTAGTATTAACGATCAAAAAGAAAATACACGACAATAACCGTTTATATGCAGCTGTGAATCCTGCTGATTTGATTGAATTATTGGCTGAGAAAAGTATCAAAGTTTCAAAAAGCCAAATTATCTTTGAGAAAGCAATCAAAGAAGCTGGTTCTTACATGGTAACAATTAAGTTGTCATCAAAATTACAACCACAACTTACTTTAAAAGTAGTTGGGTTATCTGAAAAATAAATCAGAATTAAAGTAATATAAGAGCGAGGTTTAACGACCTCGCTGCTTAACTTTAAATTAAGGGTGTAATAAATTATGCAACAACAACGTAATGTTTTTAATAAACAACCAATGACAGAGTCTCATAAAGAAACTTTGCTTGGTAAAACATTGCCCATGAGCCTTGAGGCAGAGAAATCTGTTTTGGGTGCTGTGCTCATGGAAGATAACTCTTTTAGTATTTTAGAAGAGCATTTACAACCACAAGATTTTTATGTGCCTGCGCATCAAATTATTTTTAAAAACATGCTCGCACTCGTACGTAGTAATCAACGAGTTGATGTAATTACTTTACAAGATAGTTTGCAGAAGTCTGGTGAATTAATCGCTGTGGGAGATGTTGCATATCTTATTGAACTCCAAGAAAACATTCCAACATTTGGCATGATGGAACAGCATGTACAGATTATTAAAGCAAAAGCTGTGTTACGCAATTTAATATCTTCATCAGTTGATATTATTACAAGCTGTTATAGCCAAAATGATCAAGAGCTTGATACGGTCATTGATGAAGCTGAAAAAAAGATTTTTCAAATTATTCACAATCGAACTAAGCAAAATTTTGTTCAGTTAAATATTTGGCTTAAAAAAACATTCCAACATTTATCATCAATCAAAAGCTCTAGTCGTGGTATCACTGGTGTTGCGACTCATTTTAAAGGCTTAGATCGTATGACGTCTGGTTTTCAACCAGGTGATTTAATCATTTTAGCGGCACGTCCTTCTATGGGGAAAACATCGTTTGCCTTAAATGTTGCAGTTAATGCTGCTCGTCAGGGTATGAGTGTGGGAGTATTCTCGCTCGAGATGGCTGCAGAACAGTTGACGCTTCGTTTATTATCTACTGAATCGGGTATTGATCATCAAAAGATTAGAAATGCTACAATTTCTTCTGAAGAATGGATTGGCCTTACTCACGTAGCTGCAGAGCTTGGTGATATGAAACTGTTTATTGATGATACTGCTGGTATCAATATCATGGAACTTCGCGCTAAAGCTCGTCAGTTGAAATCTAAGCATGATGTGGGAATGTTGGTGATTGATTACTTGCAACTGCTGCATTCGAGTCGACGCCATGAAAATCGCCACCAAGAGGTCTCTGAAATATCTCGATTCTTAAAAGCTCTGGCAAAAGAATTAAGTATTCCAATTATTGCACTTTCTCAGTTATCTCGTGCTGTTGATGGTCGTATGGATAAACGACCATTGCTTTCTGACTTGAGAGAATCTGGAGCGATTGAGCAAGATGCAGATGTTATTATGTTTTTGTACCGCGATGTAGTCTACAATCAAGATACTGAACATCCTGATTTGGCAGAACTTATTATTGGAAAACAACGTAATGGACCAACAGGTACCGTATCACTTAAATTCTTGCGAGAATTAACAAAGTTTGAAGATTTCGAATAAAAATAGTCATATTATTAATATTGATTTTTTACATTTCTGTAGGGGGAATATGAAAATTTTATTGTTATTATTATCTTTAACTGTTTTTGCGAGTGCAACATATCCTGCAGATGAGCAAAATGGCATGCGCAAGAAACAGTTGCTAGCTCATTTTAAAAGCGCGTGTAATGCTTTAGAATTACCACCTAAAGAAGTGATTCATTTAACCGTCGCGGAAGTAGAAAAGCGGGCATGGCCTTCGCAGCAAGAGGGCTCGGTAGTATTACTTAAAAAGCTTTTACAACAACCAGAGATTCAATCTTTTCAAGCAGATATGCAGACGCTTGCGCAAGAGAACCCTCATGATCCAGACGTTCAGATTTTGATTTCAGATAAAGCATCAAGACGTAACGAATTGAGTAGAAAACTGCACGAACTACGATACAAGAATCAATTGGAAGTTGGCAGAGTTAAAAGGCCAACTAAATAGTAATTATTTACATAAGGGGTTCAATATGAAAAAAATCGCTTTTTTAATTGTTAATTTATGGGCTGCGATAGCACATGGCGCGCAAGCGCATAAAGAAATCAAAATATTTCATGATTATTGCATTTTAATGGGTCTTGATTCATTTCAAGCCGTTCGCTTAACAACAGAATCTACAGAGCTAACAACATGTTCATCTGATAATAAACGCTATGCAGAGCAAATACTTAAGATGTTGTGTGAATCAAAAGAAATACAAGCATTTCAAGCCAATGCATTAGCTGCGCTAAGATTATCACCCAATGATCCAAACCTGCGTCCATGGAATGATGCTGCATATGCAAGACAGCTTTTGTTAATAGCAAAGTTGCATATGGGCCAAAGTCAGATACAAAAAAAATCAGGCAGAAAAAAATAAGTGTTATTTCTTTTTTAGGGGTATCAATATGAAATTAGTAGATCATTTTTTCTTAGTTCAAATTATTTTTGCAATGACCAGTTGTATGATATCTGCTTCAGGTCGTCAGGTGGATGAAGTAGATAAACAAAGGCATCAATTGTACACTGCTCAAGTTGCAACAGTATTCCAAGGGAGTGAGCTTGGAAATATTGCCTTAGCAGCTCAAGCGAGCAATAAACCAAGCAGAAAACCTACAGAAGTTGAAACTCATTTTTTTTCTGGCTTACATATCCTGGGTCTTAATATTAACGAATTAGCATTAATCTCACCAGAAGAAGCTCATGCATTAATAGAAAGACGCACACAATCAGGCTGTTCAAAAAACAGGGAGCATCGTCAGCAAGCTCAAGCAATAGTATTACAATATTTTGATCATCCAGAAATCCAATACTGTAGAAGTTTAATACAAAAGTTTCCTGCGCAAGCAACAAAGCTACAAAGCATTAATGATAAAGCTACCACAAGAACTGAATTATTAGAACGCATACGATTATTGCGAGAACAAAAAAGAAGAAAATAATAATATAATAAGAGAGAGAGTAGATGATTGTTTTAGGTGTTGACCCAAGTTATACAGCAACTGGTTATGCAGTTATGTACAAGCAAGATACTAAACAACTTTTGTTGCAGTGTGGTTTTGTACCATTGCCTGCGACGTTGAGTATGTCAGATAGAGTAGGTTTGTTTTATGATTTTTTTGAAAAATTAATCATGAGTGCAAACATTACTCATATAGCGCTTGAAACACCTTTTTTGGGTAAAAACGCACAAACATTTTTAAAACTTGGGTATCTTCGTGGCGTTTTGCATGTGTTAGCGTATCGGCACAAGTTAACGTTACTCGAATTTTCACCCAAGGAAATTAAATTTGCTATAACTGGTTTTGGTGGGGCGCAGAAAGATCAAGTTGCGCGTATGATTTATATGTTATTTCCTAATCTTAAAATTCAAAAAACGCACGACATAACCGACGCAATAGCTATTGGACTTTGTGGTCTTTGGTATAATCCAAAAATTCAAAATCAAAAATAAATAAATTTTTATACAAAAAAAGGTTGTATCCCAACATCTGATTGGTACAATCTTTTTTGTTTTTAAATATTAAAAACCTTTTATTAAAAGGATTTGTTTTTCTTTGAAAAAACTATTGACTTATTTTTTACATATTTTGTACTGTGTTAATGATTTTTGAAAAAGACGAATAATTTTTAGGAGAGTGAGATGGAAAAGGTAAGGCCATCAAGACCATGTGAAAACTTAAAAAAATCGATCCTAGATGGTGCCAAAAAAAATAAGTTTTTCAACCTTCCTTTATCAGAGTCTGAAATAATAGAGTTCCATAATATTCTCATGACGCCTACTCAGCACATGATTCAAACAACGACTGTTACCAGCGGAAGAGCTTTAATAGAAACAATGCTCCAATCTTTATCATATTATCGCCAAGTAGGTTGCTTAAGCACAACGGCTGGATGGCATAAAACTAATGGCGTTGTTGATATTTATACAATTATTCGTCAAGACGCTCAGGTGTATGGTTTATGGTATGCCATAGAACACTTTTTTATTAATTATAACAATATAGATTTTATCTGGGTTGAACTTACAGATGATCTTCTTGTTCAAATGGGTTCAAAATATGTAGCTCAAATGTGTCAACTACTAACTGAGCATCAAACAATTCCTGTTGTAGTGTTACAGTATGATAATTATAAAAATTGAGGAAAAAACGATCTTGCGACTCGCAACGCATAAGGCGTATTATGTAGCAATAGCTATGTTTTGTGCTGAAAAATCAAACAATCCTTTCTGGCAAGGGTTTTCCAGCAGGATTGTTATTTTTATGGTAAACATTGAAATTTAATTTTCTATTTCATATTGAATTATCTGCTACTGTTATTTTATAGTATCACCAAAAAGTAGCTTTTGAGGCTTATTTTCAAAAGAAATTAACTGGTCTGATGTTGTATCAAATCCTAAGGTCCATATTCTATCAAATACATTGTTATTCCATGTCGTTGGGACAACTACATGTTTTTTTGTAGCTGTTTTTGCTGATTTTTTAGTTGCTTTGGTTGTTGGTGCTGGAACGCTGCAATCAATTCCTTTATTTGCAGCATATGATTCAAATATTGCAGCTAGTCCTGGAATGTGATGATGTTCATAAGCAATAAGAACTGTTTTTTTATGGTATGCATTATCGGTCATAATATGATCTACTAATGCGCATGCATCTTCCAATCCATATTCATGATGAATTGGAAGATCAATTAATCTGGATAGCGGAGTAATTGTTTGAATTGGACGCACAGAGTTATAATCTTTGTTGGGCTTTGGAGCAAAGAGCGCTGAAATTTTACCATAGCTAAGCAGCTCGGGTTGCATAGCAAAAAGTGGAGCTAATCCGTATGCTCTACGCCATCCTCGAGGATCTAATGGCTGAGATTTCACTAAATGCCATTGTTCAAAATTAACATTCTGCTTTTCTGTTGTTTTTTCTCCATGTCGAATGATAAATACTATTGCAGGAGTGCTACAGCAATGCATAGTATAAAATAATGCTATAACGTGTAATAATATTAATTGATATGTTTTCATTATGCTTTTTCCTTTTTTATTAATAAGAATATTAATTTATAGCATCGCCAAATAATAATTTTTGAGGATTATTTGAAAAAGATAATACATTACCTGATTTAATATCAAATCGTATTTCCCAAATTCGATCAAATACGTCATCAGGCCATACTTTTGGAGCATTGGTAACTTTAAATGCTTCTGCAAGGCCTGGTATATGGTGATGTTCAAATGAAAGAATTATTAATTTACCATCATATGCTTTATTTTTCATGATAAAATCAGCCAATTTAGGTTGTTCTCCTGGTTTAAATTGACTATCTACTTTTAAATTAAGTCTATTTGCCAAAGGAGTTACTGTTTCAATAGGACGAATCGACGCAGTGATTGATGATGGTGCTGACGCAAAAATTGCTACAGGTACCCCAAATTCAGAATTATCAAAAAAATTACGATCAAACGATATTGCATGTGCACGTTGCCAACCACGAAGAGATAAATATTTTGTATATTTTTGTTTGCCATTTTTTACTATTGGTCGACTTTGAGAGTCTAATGCCAATTCCTTTTCTCCATGTCGAATAATAAAAACTGCAGCTGGTGCACTGAAACAGTGTATTGTACTTAAGAATGCAATAAGACAAACTATGGATTTTAATACATTCACAACTGTTCCTTTTTTAAACTTAATTCTGCATCAAAAGATTTTAACTAATTTTTATTTCTGAACTCAACATTTTTCCTTGCAAAAATCCTTAATCACTGGAATATCGCAGTCTACTAAACCATTAATTTCATTAATATGCAAAGCGCTACGATAATGACTATCTGTATGATATGCACACCCTGCAAGTATTTGATTATTATCTAAAATCAAAGGCGCAAATAAATGTTGATACGCGATTGCGGCAGATCGGTTCACTGTACACCTACTTAGCATGCGCTGCACTAAATCATAATGTGCAATATAACAGTGCCCACATTCTAAGTCATACGTTGTAAAGTATATCGATTGCTTGTAATATCTTGGAAGTAATGGATATATCGATTCATAGAGTCTAGTAGAGTTTTTTCCAACTATTAAGTTTTCGGGCAATGTAAAATTAAAGAGATGCTGGATAGTACAATTATTATTCTCTACATGTATAGCGCAACACCCAAAATGAAATAATGTTTGATACGATTTCTTTTCAAACATTTCGATCACAAAGCCATGCTGTTCGTCAAGCATCTGTAAAAAACAAAGAGGATTATCATGCATTACAGTTTTTGCATGTTGATCTAAACAGCATCCTAGCAACCCTTGATACTGCATCAGGTTTCGGTTTCCATCGTACCGATGTGGGTGCCACTTGTTGCTGACAAATTGGAATAAACCATCACTGGTTTGAGCTAAATAAAATAAACGATCACCTGCTTTACATGGAAAAGTATAATTTGTATCATCATCTAGGTTGGTCAGCGCATATAAAGCACCACCCTGATCAGCTGTATCATATAAAAAAACTTTATAATATCCGCGAAACTTTGCTACAAAATAAAACTGTTCATCCGTAATCCATCGCATAGACTGAATGTCACAAATAGGCTGCGAGATGTCGATTGTTTTTGGCGTACGTTTCGTAAATGCTTTAATACGAATTCTACCGCGATCTAAAAAACTATATGCTTGTTTATTAGGCAGTAACTGTACGTGCGCAGGAAGATATAGTGAAGTAAGTTCACGTAATGCAAGTTTTGTGTTTTTATTCCAAACTAAAAGCTCAATATCGTCAGATGAAATCTGATGCATTAACAATACATTGTCTTCATCTAGTTGATCAATTGGATATAAAAACTGTTGCCCTTTAAGTAAGAAAGGACTCATAAAAATGAAAAATAATAAGCATAATCTGTTGTTCACATGTACTCCTTTCCAGAGCAGGAAGATACTATGTCATAGCAATAATAGATGCTCAGTGTCAATTTTTTTATCATAAATAAATCTGAACATAATTTACTATAGCACTTTATTGATTATGGAACCAAATGATTTCACAATCTTTTTGCATGCGTCTCATTTTTTGTAACGGATTTTCTTTTTTTTGAAAGTATCAATATCTTGAAAAATCAATGGTAATATCGGCGTTCCATACTCTACGGTATCACGCCAAGAACTGTCCAATTGTATGCTATGCTTATAAAGCAATTGCATAATCTGATCAACCGACAAAGCGCGTTGGTTTTTTTCTAAAATCAATGCTAATACCCCGCTCATTAAGGCTGCAGACATTGACGTGCCTGTTGTTGGAATCAAGATATAATCTTGCACTTCTTCTATCCAAAGAGGCGCTATTATATTATGCCCTGGTAAAATAAAATCTACCTTATTGCTACTACTCGCTTGCGAAAAATCAGCAACTAGATATTTTTGTCCGACCTTTTTACATGCACCAACGGAAATTACATTTTTTTCTTGAGCAGGATAACCAATAAGCATTGTTCCATTATTGCCAGCTGGAGCAACGACATACGGAAACTGCTGCAAAATGTGTTTAATTTTCTGGTCATTTGCGGTTGCATTATCCATATTATAGACCTGTAACCCTAAATGCAGAATATCAACTTTATAACATAATGCTTGTTGCAATCCATCAAGTAATTCTTGCTTAGAACAACCAGCGTCACTGTTTAGTATTGGAATAGAAATAATTTGCACGTGAGGCGCTATTTGCTTAATAAGATACATAGAAATTGCACCATGATTTTTTTTGATCAAATGATCAACAAATGTCTTTTTTTTCATCATTGGAGTCAAAAGATTTCTCAACGCCCCTTGTGATTGGCTAGCTTTCAAAAAGAGCTCAATGCTGGTCGTTTTTTTATTGAAATTGCCCACCTGATTCAAATTGAAACAATTCGCACAAGCAACGTGCCCCTGAAAATCTTTTTTTGATATTTTCGTGTCTAAAATGGCAACGACTACGCTTTGCTCATATACTTGTTGCTGACTATCGAAAAAACATGGTCCATATTTTTCTTGCTCATGAAAGAAATCAAAATGCCAAAACCAAAATGGCTTGAGAAGTTTTATGCAATATTGTAACGAATGATCTTCGACTATAGTTATATCAAAACAATTATCCTCCACACAAGATTGTTCGCTCAGGAAAATATATGGATACAATGGACCGTCAAAATTAAATGGATATACCAGCGAACTCGCCAGAAAAATGATACATACAAAATGCTTCATAACCATAACAGATATATATTTTGTACAAATGTATTTTGATTCATATTGTTGGGAAAAACTATTTCGTAAAGAAACAAATATGCACTAAGGGTGCAAATAAAAAAATAGTTTTTCAAAGCAATGCACCTTCTACTTTAGTTTTTTCATATTTTATAAAATACAAGCAACTCCATAGAAAAAGCAACTCTTAAAAACTAGTACAAAAAAATATCCATCGCATTGGTAGAAATACCAATACGATGGAAAAAAGGAGAGTAGTAATGAAGCCTAGTTTAAAGGAACCAAGTAATATACAAGCTGTAACATTTGTGTTTATTTTAATCACTTAATTCACTATTAATTTTAACAGTTCTTGCTTTTCTGTCAAGCGGTTTACCCTATAAATAAAGGCTTTTTTCTTATTTAAATAGGCTTTTATAGTGATACGATGTCTGGATCAGCTTTTTCGAGAAGTATTTTAAGGTTTTGATCGCAGAATGGAGCTGTTAAAATTATCTGATTATTACACTTAATGAAGAAATTCACTAATTGAGATAGCCGTATTTTATCGAAATCTGCTATAAAATCATCAATAAGTAGTATTGGACGCTCTGATGCAGAGTTTGTCATCGATGCCCAAGATACCTTACAAAGTAACGATATCAGCTTCTGTTGGCCCCTAGATGCATAAATACGCGCTTTTTTACCTTTAATATGAATAGAAAGGTCGTCTAAATGGGCTCCGTAAAGCGATCTTTTCAAAATACGCTCTTGTGACAACAATCCATCGATTTTACTGCGGAAGGATTCAAAGCTATCACCAATGTAAGCCATCTTGGGCTCATACCTTAAGCTAACCTCATAGACCCCATCAAAATAACTCTCTAAGAGTAAATTTACCGACTTTTCGATCATTTCCAGGGTGATTATTCTAGCATTTTGAATTTTAACCGACTGTTCCCACAAAGCATGATTCCACACTTCAAACTCAGTTTCATCAATCGCCCTTCCAGTTGCTAGCAGCGCATTTCTATGCTGCACGACTTGTCTGAATTTACTGTACGTATCAAACATATTCGGTTGCGAAAACAGTACTGCCTGATCGACAAATGCTCGACGGACCGCAGGATACCCTTGAACAAGATCAATATCATCTTCTGTTAAAGTTAAAACCTGAAAATAAGGCAATATTTGTTTGTATGAAGTAATCGGACGCTGATCTAGTTTTATTGATTTTTTGCGTTGCAAATAACCAACTTGTAACTGGTGCTGCGCCTTTTCAAAATCATGTTCGCGCTCAAATGTGCCACGCAGAAAAAAAGAAGGAGAACTATTATGCAACACATCTTGAATAATGTGTGATCTAAATGACTTAAAATAACAAAGGTAATGTATTGCCTCTAAAAGAGATGTTTTACCTGTACCATTATCACCCGTTATAAAAGTAATTGGCTTAGTGAAACTGATCTTTTTTTCAGCAAAACATCTAAATTGTTGCAATTCAAGTTCATGTAAAAACAAAATAGTCTCTTTTACTGATTATTATTAGAAACAGGCATTACTAAATAGGTCATATCGCAACTATCTGTTTTAGATGTAAAAATAATAGGACGAGAGTTACCCTTAAGATAACAAGTCACATTTTCATCATCAAACGACTGTAAGCCTTGTAGTAAATAAGGTGAATAAAAACGCATTTCCAGTTTTTCTAGATGCTGATTATTGATAGGTAACGTTTCCTCTAAATTTCCTACGTCACTATTTTTCAAAGAAACCTTTAAACTGTCTTTCATGAATGTAAAATTCGTTGCCAAAAACTGACCTGATAGCATACAAGATGATCTACGCAGTGTTTTTACAAAATCAGATTTATTCATAGTCGCAGGAGTAAACGAATCCCGTTGTAAGATAGACTCATACTTTGGAAACTCATCTGCAAGTAACTTCGTGAAAAAATTAAAATGTTCACCAGAAAATACCAGCTGACTATCACAAACACCTAGAAAAATTGAGCTCGCGCCACAATTTTCCAAGATTTTTTTAAGCTCAAAAATTGCACGACGCGGCAGTAACCATTTTTTATCCGCATCAAGCGCATATTTATCAGTTGCAACTTGCGCCAAACAATGACCATCTGTCGTTGTTAATTTTAATTCTTTTGGAGATAGTTCAAAAAATAGTCCATTAAGTGATGGAGTCGCGTTATTTTGCGGAATCAAAAATGAAACTTTACCAAGCATGTCCGAGAAAAATTGAGCATTAATTTGCATTAAATTTTCAATGCGCTCTGGTAATGGTGGAAACTCTTCCGCGCTTCTAATATTAAATGAAACATTGATATGCTGTTTTGCCTTGAGCGTTAATTGCGTATCATCAAAAGCACATTCAATGTCACCTTCCATCTCTTTGACAATGTCAAAGATTTTTTTACCAGGCACCAAGAATTGAACTTGCTCGACCGAGCTACTTACTAAATTACAGCTATATTGCAGACTAATTTCTAAATCAGTTGCTTTGAGTATTAACTCTTTGTGTGATACTAAAAATAAAATACATGATGTTGAAGATATGGTAGTTCGTTTTGTGCAAATAGGTTGCATAAAAAACAATGTAGCTAACAAATCCTTTTGACTAATCACAAATGAGTTACTCATGAAAACCTTTCTGCTCTTAAAAAATGCCTGCTGTGGTAGTATACAAAAATTAGTTATTTTCTCAATCTGTTTGCACTCTTTTTAGTATATCAATAAAGCAATAATAACAAAAACAAACAATACGATTTTTGAAACTACCCGCATTATCGTACAATTTCTTGCGGGATAAATCTTCGTCCTGAGCTTGCAATTGAAAAGGCCTGTCCTGCTCTGATGATATGTTCCAAGGATTGTTCCATAAGCCCATCTGGTTTATTTCTAATATGTTCACCCATTCCATCTTCTTTTAAATGCATATATAAAGGAGTTTTCCCACGAGACAGATATTCATTTTCTAATTGAGTTGTCACGATAGGCGCTGCGAGTGAAGATGCTGCCTTTGGAGCATTTAAAAGCATCTGCTCTGCTCTAGAAAAAAGCACTGGCATTTTCCCATGAGCTGCTGGATCCGATACTGCTTGATAGGTATCTAAATAGGCAGATCTCATTAATTTTACATTTAAATCATTCAACTTTGTCATCTCAGCTGCAATGCGCTCATCAGGTAACCCTAATTGACCAAGCCCTTGCTTAATTCCTTCAAGTAGCTGTGGTTTTGTCAGCGTAATCACTTTTTTTTCCATATCAGAATGTATCAAAACACGATACTCATCTGTTGCATAACCCTTAAGCTCAATTGCTAAATGCTCCAGCTCTTGCTTGCTAAGATTGCTATATTGTTTCATCTGCTCTTGGCGATATGACTGAGCAATTTTTAGATCAACCATGGAATTATTAATACTCTCGAGCAATTGAGGTTTAGATTGTAAGGACTGCTCTGCGTGATCAACGTTTACATAAATATGCTTAATATCATCAAAGCCTGCATATTGCTGATAAATCATATCTAATATATCACGCTTACTAATGGCGTTCGAGAATGTTAAATTTGGATCAAATAACCCAAACGATGCGACAGCTGACAACATTTCCGGATTATACCCAGCAGCACCTGCGCCCGCTGCTGCTACCATTGCTGCAGTAGTACCCCATTGATGCAACTGTTGCATCCAAAAATCTAAGCTTCTAACGGTATCAGAACCTTGATGCTTTAGATTATCAAAATAATATAATCGTTTTGATAGCTGATCATGGATAGCGCGATATTCTGTTTGCAGTTGAGTTGTTGAACTATTTTTTAATCGAGCAATCTCTTCATTCACATCAAAATCGGAAAATCCAATATCTTTCATTTTTAATGCTAACTGGTCATACATATCTTGATCGGTCCAATTCATTACCTTAGTAGGTAACAATGATGCAATGTTTTTAATTACGGGAATTGAGCGCACAATAGATCGAGTAGACCGACTTTGTTCATGGTTTATGTACATTTTTTGTCTGCGCTCTAATAATGATTGATCGGATTGCCTTGTACTATCTTTGACTATTAATTCTCGTTGATACTGCATACAGGTATCACGAATTTCTGACAATGATTTATTTTTCAAATTATCGATCTCTTTATCTGCGTCTGTACCCGAGAAACCAAGTTTAAATTGAATCTGGTCATGAATCAACTCAAGCATCTGGTTTTTAGTTAAAGTTGCAACGACCTCATAATAGGATCGTATAATAGTATCAACTTTATTTTGCTGCATAATCAGAATCTCAGCTCGAGCATCGCGACTTGAATAGTTTTTATACCTCGTTAACAAGCTACGATAAGCGCGCAGTAGCTGTTCCCTTTGCATAAAATCTTTATTGGTCTCATATTTTTGACGAAGTTGAGAAATGGATAATTTGCGCAAAGATCGCATCTCAGTTGTAATAGTTTGATCAGATAGCCTAAGCTCATATTTCAAATATAAATTGATTTGCTTGAGCAGTCGCGACTTTGAATTAAATAAAATTACATCTGATGATAGATCAGAATCTGTCGACACATCCGTAGAATCGGTAAACGTTCTCTCCTCATCCGATATTCCATGATCATCAAAGCTGTTTTGCCGAGAGCCAACGGGCGTAAATGCATCTGACGAAACTGAATCTACTCGTTTTGTATCTACATTACGTTTTTCTGATGGCGCCACCATAAGCATTGCAATGCAAAGAAAAATGACTGCAATTCTAATATTATTTTTCATAAAAAATCCTTTTTATAAAAAAATCATACTTATTTATGAGTGTTTACCACAAGATTTCAATAAAACTCCGAACAGTTTATGCTCGCGGATGATATTTATCGTACAGTTCACGCAGATGCCCCATATCAAGATGAGTATACACCTGTACGGTATTAATTTTTTCATGACCCAGAAGTGTTTGAAGTACACGTAAATTTGCTCCACGCTTGAGCATGTGAGTAGCCAGAGAATGACGTAGCACATGAGGAGATATAGCATGAATCAGTCCTGATCCCTGAGCAATTCCTTTTAAAATTCTCCAAAATGCCTGCCTGGTAATATGGCTAATTTTACCTGCATATACTACCGGAAATAAATAATCAGTTGATCGATATTTTACCATTCGAGATGAACGACTTAATGACTGAGTTCCGAGCAAATAGCTATGAGTATTTGAAATATAATGTTGCAACATTACGATGATTTCTTCAGGAAGAGGAATAATGCGCTCTTTCCCTCCCTTGCCCAACACTTTGATACATTGCTCAGATAGATGCACTTGCGAAACTTTGAGTGCAACAAGCTCGCTCACGCGCATACCACATGCATAAAGTAAACAGATCATGATTTTATTGCGCTGCCCTAAGACTGATGTGTCTTGCGCTGCAAACTCTAACAATGTTTTTACTTGTTGCTGAGTTATATGCTTTGGTAATTGCTTTGGAAGCTGCGGAAAAGCAACACCCATGGTAAACAGCGGTAGATCGTGATATTTAAATAGATATCCTGCTAATGTCTTCAGGGCTGAGAGCTTGCGAGAAGAACTTTTAGGAGTAACATCAAGCTCATAGCGCACATGCTTTAAAAAATCTTTAACCTGTTGCGGCGTAATCTGTTCAAATGAATTGATCGTTGTCTGCTGATCAATAAAAGTCATAAACTGAGCGATATCACGCTGATACGCAAGCAGCGTATTTTGAGCAACACATCGTTCAGTCAGTAAATAATCAAAGAATTTTTGTAAAAAAAGCTTCATGTCCATTAAATTTTTTTTCATTAAAAAAGATGGAATGTTAATTGTACATAACAAACAAACATTCCATCTTGCAACATTACTCGTTAAAATCTTAGTACGCTCTACCTACGATTACATCACCAAGAGATGTTTTCCCACATCCAAAACAGGTACTCAAATCCTTAGATTCGATCATGCAACGAATAGAGGCTGCATATTGCTTCAGCTGTTTTTCGCAATCATGATCCTGACACCATCCTACTTGGTAAATGCCATTATCCGACTCGAGCTTGAGTGCAAAATCAGCAAGCTTGTCTGCCTTATGCCACATTTGTGCGTAACGTTGCTGTGCAATTTGAAATAGTTCTTCTTGAATAGCATCTAACTTTGCATGTACCCATGATATTAGATTTTCAGTTGACACTGTTTCTTTTTCTTTACCAAGGCGCGAAACAGCAACTACAACATTAGAAGTTATATCTCGAGCTCCTATTTCAAAGCGTAGTGGTACTCCTTTAAGTTCCCACTCATAAAACTTCGCACCTGGGGTTTGTGATTCATCAGCGTCAATACGCACAGAAATTCCTGATTTTTTTAACTCTGTTGCAAGCGTTTGTACATAATTAAGTACGACGTCACGTGTATCTTTTTTGATAATTGGAATAATCACGAGTTGAATCGGTGCTATTTTTGGAGGTAAAATTAATCCTCGTTCATCACCATGACTACCAACTAATGCTCCAACTAAACGGGTTGTTGTACCCCAGCTTGTTAGGTATGGATAGGAAAGGTTACCTTCTTGATCTTGAAATTTCATCTCAAAAGCATGCGCAAAAGATTGTGATAGCAAGTGCGATGTTCCCATCTGTAAAGCTTTACCATCCATGAGGAACGCTTCAAATGTATAGGTTGCTTCTGCTCCAGGGAACTGTTCATGTTTTGTTTTGCGACCTTTAATGACCGGAATTGCCAAATAATTTTGAGCAAGTTTTACATATTCATTAAGCATCATAAGAGTCTCTTCTTGTGCCTCTTGCTTAGTCGCATGCGCAGTATGGCCTTCCTGCCAGAAAAATTCTGTCGTTCTCAGGAATGCTCTTGGTCTTTTTTCCCAGCGTACGACATTAGCCCATTGATTTATTTTCAGAGGTAAATCACGCCACGAGACAATCCACTGTGCAAACATATGATGAATCATGGTCTCTGATGTTGGACGAACTACTAACGGCTCTTCCAACTCTTTACCCCCAGCATGAGTGACGACTGCAAGCTCAGGAGCAAAACCTTCTACATGTTCAGCTTCTTTGTTTAGAAATGATTGCGGAATAAACAAAGGGAAAATTGCATTTTCATGACCAGTTTCTTTAATACGATCATCAAGTACTTTTTTAATATTTTCCCAGATAGCATTTCCATACGGTCGAATTACAATGCATCCGCGTACGGGAGCATGATCAGCCAACTTAGCTTGATAAATAACCTCTTGATACCACTCTGGAAAATTTGTTTTTATATCTGGTAATTTATTCATGAAAACCCTTTGAAATTTACCCATTAAATTTACATCAAGTATAACGCATCTATGCTTACTTGTAAAAATAGCTTACTTAAAAATGCAGGGGCTAATTCCATAACCCCTGCATACAATTTCTTATGCTGGCGGAATCGGTCCAGTGTAAGTACCTCCTGCAATATTTGGATAATTTGTACCATTGTAACTTAAAGCAATACCCGTTGTACCACCATAACTATCTATTGAATTTGCAATAAAATTCGCCGCCTGTATCATTACGCCAAATCCACTACCACCAGTTATCTCAGCTCTATTGGTAATAAAGCTAATCGTAGACCCAGCTTGGTTCATATTCAAATTTCCATCAATTAAAATAGTAATAAGATTGATATTACCATAACCCAAGTTCGCAATAAAATTGAGTTTATTAACTGCAAAAGTAACAGTGGTATTAATAAAAAGAATCCATGCAGCAGCAACGTTACAACTATTATCAATAAAATTGACATTTTCTGCCGTAAAAGATCCGCTATTAATATAAATATTAGAAGTACCAAGACTATTGTGATTCGCAACAAAATTAATCTCATAGGATGCTGCTATATTACTATCAGTAAAAATAGAACCATTTCCTACACAGTTAATATCATGCAATGCAGACAATGTTGTATTACTAAAAGCAACCCCATTAGCAGAGCCACTGTTCATTACAAAATTGATATCAGCAAATCTTGATATTGTTCCTGCAACAATAGAAACACCAATTCCCCCAGTACCAGTTGCGTTATTAGCGACAAAATTAATTTCATCAGAACCTGATAATGCTGCACCAATAAGACCAACACCAACACCGCCATTAACTGTACTAGTATTAACTATAAAATTAATAACTGGTGCTGCTATACTAAGTCCTGAACTAACCAGAACACCATGGACATACCCATAATTAGCTATAAAATTAATTTCATCAGTAGCCGTTAAACCTCCGCCACCTCCAACTAACACAGCATTACTGTTTACAGCATTACTATTTGCTATAAAATCAATTTGATTATTAGATGTTATTAACCCGCCAATATAAACGGCAGAATAATTTCCATCGCTACTGTTTGCTATGCAATTGAACTTATTTTTCACGGTTGCAACAGAACCATTTTGCATCCAAACAGCTGTACTAGCAGCACTATTATTCCCAATACAATTAACTTGATCTATTGCTGTTACAGATCCCGATATAACAACCGCATTATAAATGCCACCACAGCTATTTAATATAAAATTAATCTGACCAGCATCATTTTGTACACTCAATGATCCAGCTTGAAGCCATACTGCAGCGCCACTAGTTCCAGAACCATTTGCTGTAAAACTTATTTGATCTGCAGCCGTAACTCCTGCTTGTATATCAACACAATTGCTCGAGCTATAATGATTTTGAATAATAATATTGCCACCACATGTTACCGTACTCCATAATTGTAATGCATAACCATTGGTACCATCAAAATCATTTCCACCATCAAGGATAATATCTCCCTGAACAATTAAAGATCCACTATTTAAGCTTACGTAATTATCTATTGATCCAAAAATTATTAAATTACCCGTAATCGTTAATTTTGCAGAACCCATAAGCGTTAAATGACCATAAATTATGACATCGCCATGAATCACCACACCGTCAGCCAGTGTTGCATTATTAGTAAATGTTGGTGTTGTACCAGTGGTTACGCTAAATGCTGGATTTGTAGTACTTGGAAAAAGATCTATCGTTATACCTGCTGAAGCGTTGATAGTAGGACTCCCTAGTGTAAACGAAAAATTATTACCTGAACCACTGGTATTATTAATTTCAACACCTACAGCAGAAGAATCTGTTCCAAACTGAACATATACAGGACTAGTTACCTGTGGTACTGGACCAGTATAGCTCGCATTAATGGTTGCACCTTGAGTAGTCAATGCTGCTGTTTGATATATAAAACCAGGAGCAGCCGTTGTAGAACCCCCAGTGTTGTTAAATGAATAACAGGGAATCGAACCAATCGATGGTACAAGCTCAGCACCATTGCCACCAGGACCACCGCTTAATGGAGCACCACCAATATTACCATTAAATGTTATGGAAGCCGCTGTAAAAGTGCCATTATCAATAAAAACACCACTATGACCAGCTCCGATATTTGTCGTTTTAGAACCACCTTGATTCCCATTAAAACTTATATTCCCAGTAGCTACTGTTGTATGTCCACTAACTAATTTGACACCATAGCCAGAATGGATATTACCATCAGCACCACCAATATTTGCATTAAAATTAATATTACCCGTCGCTTGTAAATTTCCATCGGTTCCACCAATCTCTACACCATTCCCAGGCACATTACCTGCACTATTTGCATCAAAATTAATATTATCCGCTGAAACAACTCCTTCAATGTATACACAACCGGTATTGCTATACGCTCCACTATTTGAAATGAAAGAAACATCTCCCGATGGTGCAGAAATAGATGCTCCCTCTACACTAACTGCAGCAGCACCACTGCCACTATTTGCAATGAAAGAAATATTCCCATTGATACTACGAATTACCCCTGCATTACAAAACACTGCAGCAACATAAGAACTCGCTGGACTGATAACGCTCTCATTTTGTGTAAAGATAATATCTAATCCAGCCGAAAGCGTACCTTGATAAACAAGCACGGCACTTCTTGTGGCACTATAGTGATTCGCTATTAAAATATTGCCGTCGACATTCACCGACACACCTAAACCACCAATCGTAATCCAACTATTTTTCGTTCCACCGATAGGATTACCGCCATTGAGCAACAAATCACCACCAACATTAAGCGTACTACTATGATTCAATTTTAAATAATCAGAAGATGTACCAAAAATATAAAGATTACCAGTCACATTGAGCGTTGTTCCTTGCGCCAGAGTTAAACTCCCATGGATTATGACATCGCCAAAAATGGTAATACCAGAGCTTGTTGTAGCTGTACTATTAAATAACGGTGACACTCCACTAACTACAAAAGGAGGATTCGTTGATCCAGCAATCAGATCAACCGTAATATTACCCGCCGAAATAATTGTTGGAATTTGTAAAAATGTAAAATTATTAGGTACAGTTTGATCAACTATAACGTCTGTCGTAGTACTGCTACTACCAAATAACAAAACATTTGATCGTGATGAAGCTGGTATGCCATAGTTAGCTAAAATTTGTGATGCTGTTAATCCAAAGTAAGATATTTGTGATTTCGCATATCCCCAAGATTGACCACTAGGAAGTCCTGCTTGAATTGCTACCGCAGCATTCCATTGAGTTTGACCAATATTATTTTTCAATGATTGTTCTCGATGTGACGGTTTAGAATTTCCATTAACCGAACTATAATAAGCATTCGTATTAGTATCGGCATGTAAAGCACTAATACTCATTAGGATAATTGACAAAATACAGATCATAACATCTCCCGTATATGTGAAAAAGGCAAAGCAGAGATATATCCCCTGCTTTGCCTTTTTGTATAATTTCTTTTTTAGAAACTAATAGATCCTTGAGCCCCTACAGACCATAAATTGGTCATAGCATTACTTTGATTCGGTACAAATTCTGCTGAGCCAATGATTGAAACATGCGGAGTATAACGACACTCTTTAAATCCATATCCAAGTTGACCAAAGATACGAGCGGTCATTGCTTGACCTGCAGCAGCACCTTCTATATCAAGTGACTCAGAAAAATCAGCTGGAATACGGTTAACTGCTAGACGAGCATCTTTAATTTGAGTGGTATCATACGTTGGAAGGGTATACGGAGTAGCAATTGGAGTATTAACGTCAACACGATCCAATGATTTGTTAATTCTTGCAAGTGGTTGACACAAAGCTATCTGAGCAATATAGTTTGTCGCAGAAACCGGATTTGCTGGATTATATCCTGAAGCATCGTCACTAATCTGACGACCAAGAACCGCAAAATCATTCAAGTTTGCAACATTATTATTCACTAAATCACGAGGATTGAATGATAATTTCTCTTTCGTTCGGCCCCAGAACTCTCCACCAATTGCAAAATTATAATTATCCATCTGCATATCAAGCATCAAAGAAATATTACCTTCAATATTAAATGTTGAATGTACTGGAAGCGTAGTCACATTAACTGCATTAGTTACAAAACTAGGCACACGACCAGTAGGGTTTGATGTTGTAGGATTTGATGCATAATAATATTGAATCAACATATATTTAGAACCAGGTCCGTTCAGTTTCAAATCGAATGAACGATAGCTTGGAGTTCTGCCATTGCATAAATGCATGACATCGCCTTCAAACCAGAAATCAATCTTACGTGACTTCTCCTCATGTTCCCAGATTTGATAATGTCCCATAAACTCCATACCAACACCCCAATGTCCTGCTTTACCAGCCATTGGTTCAAAAACATATTTTCCTGTTGGCACAGTTCCTGTTGGGCAAGAAAATTTCGCTCCAACCCCAACAAATCCTTTATCTGATCCATACACATTATAACCAAGAACCGTTATAAGTTCACCAAGTCGAATCGATGTTAATCGATCAGGAGAAAAACGACCCTTTTCAAGAGAAATCGGACGATTAATGGTAGAACCAATAAAATTATTTGCCGTAGCCTCTCCACTTTGCCAAGCTTCGGTTAAACTTTTATACATATTGGTAAGTGATGGATATGATAACCAAGCAGCATTTGTTGCTTGATCCGCAGCAATATTTTTATCAGCTATAACTTCAGATGTCACCGAAGAAATTGACATCGATTCAATTGGAGCTCTTAATTTAAAGTAAAATCCTCGTGCATGCATATCACGCGTGAAGTGAAGCATAATGTCAGCACCAACATGCATTATTTTTGGACAAACAGTGAAAGATCCTTGACCAGTTACATCACCCATTGCAAATTGATAAGCATCGATATCTGATTTTCCATCATTAGTACCATAAGTCATCGTGTTCGTACCTGACCAAAAAGGTAATGCGCCTAAGTTCTTACAACTATTCGATTTACCACCAAAATTTTGCATATATTCTACAGCTGTACTAAGAGTGCCATTCCATTCATCGCGATCATGCTTCTCTACATACATATCCTTAATGAGAAATAAATCACGAGAACTATAAGATCCAAATGAACGAGACTGCCATAAGTTTTGACCTTGCTTACAAGTAGTGTTGCAAGCATCAACGCTGGCATTATTGTTTTGATGCATAAAAAACGCACCCATAACTAGGATAATTTTTTTAAAACTAGGTCTTATCACACTATTCCTTTTTTTAGTTTTGATTGTATCCGCAATCTAATATGTTATTCTTACTTTGTAAATATTATTACCGACCTCATCATTTCAAGAGAAATTTATGAATGATCAAAATACAAATTTAACGACACTCAAAAACATCGCGCAAGAATTAGTTCGTCAGCGCGAATGGGATCAATTTCATACGCCAAAAGATTTAAGCATGAATTTATCTGTTGAAGCAAATGAATTACTTGAAAAATTTTTATGGATCACCTCAAAATCATCATTCGACGAAATCGATAAAAATCGCCAAGAAATAGAAGATGAAGTTGGTGATATTTTATTTTCAATTCTACGATTTTGTGATGTTTCAAACATCGATATCACAAAATCATTTCTTCAAAAAATTGAAAAAATCAAACAAAAATACCCCGTTGAGAAATCAAAAGGGAAACATGATAAGTATACAAAACTATAATTTAACTTATTTTGATGGCGTCAATTCTGCTTGTCTTACTTGCTTACGCAGATAACGCAATGTTGGATGCTGCATTTTACCAGCTAACCAAGAAGATATTCCTAATTCACGCTCTCGCTCTTCTAATTGCTCCCATAAAGCAGGTTTTAACTGCATCCAAGTGACAACATATAAAGCATATGAATCATATTTATCAGTTGAACCATTTTGATAATCTCGCAAGAGATTGGCTAATCGCTTTTGATCAAGATCACATGAATAATGTCCGATTTTTTCACATTTAAAGCTAGCTAAAGCTGCCGCTAATTCAGGTTCCAAAATATCTAAAATAGCTCGCGCTTTATTCGATAATTCTTCAGGATTGTATCTTTTGTCCAATAAAGGGTTAAAGGTATTTGATAAACCCAACTCAATTTCTTGTACTGACTTTGCCATATCACGAACTTGCTGCCGAGGAGACATCGATGATTGCACTAAAACACCATGACACACTAATACCAATGCAACTAAATAATTTTTACTCATTAATCTTTCCCTATTAATTATCAAATTTCTTTTCTTTACAAAGTCCTTTTACGGCTAATATTCAGGCTAACGCTTTTTAAGTTGTTGTACAAGTAAAAAGACCAACTCTATCATTATGTAAGCAGTAAAGACATACATTGTTCTATTGAATGTTTTTCTTCTTTTTGCGCATTAAGCGTAATGTTGGATGTTGCATTTTACCTGCTATAAAATCAGATATGCCTAATTCATGCTGTCTTTTCTCAAGTTGTTCCCACAATGCAGGTTTCAATTTCATCCACACAACAACATATAAAGAATATGATTCATATTTATCAGAATTATATTGATATTGCCCAAGAAATTTAGATAATGAACTTATACCATCACGCTCTCCCTTTTGAGCATTCAAAGCCTCTTGTAATTGTGGCTCAAAATCACATAAAAACGCGAGAGCGTTACGCTCTAAATCTTCAGGGTTATATCTAGAATCTAATAATGGATTAAAAGTGTCGGATTGCTCGAGGGCAAATTGATCTCGTTGTTGTTTCCTTGCGACCAGGCGAGACTCTGGGGTAGGGGTATCAGAAGATTGTATCAATACAGCAACAGATAGAAACAATAAAGCAATACAATTTTTATTATATTGATTCATGATTTGCTCTCCTCTTCTTACAATATGTAATCTTACCAGTAAGAATATCGGATTTTCAATCACGCAATCAATTAAATGGTATCCGTTATCAGCAAGTGTAGCCTTGGCGTAGCTCTTCCTGATAAAAAATATAAATTCCATAAGCAACAATAGTTGTCGCAACATAAAACTGATAACCGACAGAAATATCGAGAAATATCCAATCATACAACGCCGTATACAGCGGAGTAATAAATCCAACAAATGAAAGAAGCGTCGCGCTGTAATAGCGCAACAAATACCCATACATATTGTAAAAGATCACATTGGCTACCAAAATGATACTCATAAGCAAGAATAAAAAATGACCCATATGGCCCCATGGCAGTTGCGCGTAAGGCTCAAAAAACCATGAACAACTAAATGCCATAGATCCACCTACGAGCATTGCAAACCCATTAAGATGTAGTGGCGAATAGCCTCTTTGCAACATTTTACGAATGAGTACCCAACCCAATGCTCCAGACATGACAGCTATAAGCATCAATCCATACTCAAAACCAACTACACAACGACAAAAGCTCAGCTCAGTTGGTGCTATCATGTACCACACTCCAACAATACCGATCAAAAAACCAATCCATTTTCTCATCGTCATCTGTTCGCCAAAGATGAAATATGAAAAGAGTGCGGTAAAACAGGGTGTTAAATTAAAGATCAAAGCTGCACAGGATGGCGCTATCGATTGCAACGCAATAAATTCAGCAACATAAGGAATAAAAATATGAATAATAGAAATGACGAAAAACAGACCTAAATCCTGTTTTTTGATTTTGATATTGCCATAAAAAAAATATTGTGCGCCTAAAATCAATGTTCCAGCAAGGAGCATGCGTATACCAATTAAAAAAAATGGCGGAACATAATCTAAAAGCATTCTACCAATGGTAAAACTCATAGCCAGTACTGCGTATAAACCAACTATCTGAATCATAAGTGTTGATTCTCTCGTTCTTCTGCAAGTTCTTGGATGTAAAAGATAACCAAACCAACAGCCACTCCAGCTGAGCAAAGGAAGAACTGTGTGGTCATCGGTTCACCCAGTAAGAAATATCCAAGTAACTCGGTAATAATTGGCATCACAAACGAGAACAATATAACCATCGTTGCACTATGTATGGTCAAAAGATATGCGTTGAAGTTATATGCAACTAAATTCTGCAAAATCATCATAATGGTCATATACCATAAAAAGTCCATGGTATGACCAGGCAACACAAATGGTTGTGTTTCACAATAAAATGCTTGAACAAAACAAAGTGCGCCACCAATAACGAGACTAATACCATTTAAAAAATAAGAACTAAAATCCGGACGAATATGCATCAAGTATTTCATAATAACCCATCCGTACGCCGTAGCGGCAGCGGCAATAATCATGACTAACTCTGCAAATGATATGAATCCGATCTTGAAGGTACTATCAATTAAATCTAATGAAGATTCTTGCACCAAAAGAGGCGTAATTGAAGCACACGCAATCACCATGCCAAGTATTTTTTGCCATGTAATAGGCTCTTTGAACATATACCAAGAAAAAAACAATGAGAAAAATGGACTCAAGTTGTAAATGAATGCAACTTTGCCGGCAGATAAATATTGCAAGCTCCAAGCTTCATTAGCGTTGGTTAAATACACATTAAATACACCCAGCAAGAAAATATACCAAAGATGATACCAAGTAATGCTGCTCCAGCTTACTTTTCTATTCCATAATCGATATAAAACATACGAACAAAAACCAGCAGATAACATACGAGCACCTGTTAGAAAGATAGGTGTCGAAAAAAGTAACGCTTGTTTTCCAAATATAAAAACAATCCCATACAGTGCATATAATAATATAATCTGTACCATACCACTTCACCCCTACGTTTTTATTCTGTCGCTCGTAATTCGTTATCAATTACTTTAACTCTATTGATCTGCACAGCTTTTCCTGTCGTTGTATCAATCTCAACCCAAATACCAGTCATTATAACTGGTGGTTCTGTTTCAACAACAAACTTATTGGGCAATTGAGATTTAAATCGTTCAATCATTGCATCTTTTTTCATACCAATCGAAGAATTTAAAGATCCAGTCATACCTAAATCTGTAACATAAGCTGTTCCTTGTGGCAAGACTCGCTCATCAGCAGTAGGCACATGAGTATGTGTTCCTACAACGCAGCTTACTCGACCATCAACATAATGAGCCAAGCAGATTTTTTCAGCAGTAGCTTCCGCATGCACATCTACCAAAATTATTTTAGTACGATGTTTTAAATAAGAAAGAATGGTATCCAAACATAAAAAAGGACAATCTACATACTCTCTCATAAATACGCGACCCTGAACGTTGACCACTGCTATCTCTATGCCATCGCAATTAAATGTGGTAACCCCAACTCCAGGACTGGTAGCTGGAAAATTTGCAGGACGTATCACGTCGGTATTGTGACGCATATATTCATAAATATCATTGTTAGCCCACACGTGATTCCCTGTGGTAATAAGATCTACTCCTGAATGCTTAAATGATTGGACAATACGAGCTGTTATGCCTCGACCATTGTTGTTACTGTTTTCACCATTGACGATTGTTACATCAATATTATGTTGCTGCTGTAATGTTTTGATATGTTTTTGTACCATCATGCGGCCAATTACACCCACAACATCGCCTATAAATAAAACCCGTATGGTCCTCTTCATTCATTTACCTTGCGTACTCAATGACACGTTTTTCTCTAATAACATTAACTTTAATTTGTCCAGGAAAGTTCATTTCCTTTTCAATTGTTTTTGCAACTTCGCGTGCAATATTTTTTGCGTCATCATCAGTTAATGAATCTTCTTGAATGATTATTCTAATTTCACGACCGGCTTGTAAAGCGTATGCTTTTTTGACACCTTCAAATGAATATGCGATTTCTTCAAGTTTTTCTAACTTTTTAATATAAGCCGTAAATGTCTCGCGACGCGCACCAGGGCGTGATGCAGAAATAGTATCCGCAATCACAACGATTGGCGCGTAAATTGAACTAAACGCTACTTCTTCATGGTGAGCAGCAATTGCGTTCACAACCATATCAGATTCACCACAACGTTTTGCAATTTCAGCTCCGATTTGAGCATGTGGTCCTTCAACCTCTGCAGTAACAGCTTTACCGATATCATGCAAGAGTCCAGCGCGTAAAGCAATGTCACCATCCAGGCCAAGTTCTTCCGCAATCATGCGAGCAAATAGTCCAACTTCTTTACAATGTTGTAATACGTTTTGCGAGTAGCTTGTTCTAAAATACAATTTACCAAGTAAGGTAACGATTTCAGGATGAACACCTTGCATATTAAACTCAAGTACAGCTTTTTTGCCATACTCTTGAATCAACTCTTCGATTTCAGATTCACACTTTGCAACAGTCTCTTCAATTCTTGTCGGATTAATACGACCATCTTGAACCAAACGCTCTAAACTACGTTTTGCAATTTCACGACGTATCGGATTAAATCCAGAAATTGTAATCATCTCAGATGTATCATCAATAACAAATTCCATGCCAGTGGCCATCTCAAGAGATTTAATATTACGACCTTCTTTACCAATGATGCGACCTTTCATGTCTTCATTTGGCAACTGAACGGTGCCAGATGTAACAGCAGGTACTTCATCAGCGGTATAACGCTGCATTGCAGCAACGGTAATCTCAGCTGCTTTTAATTTTGCATTGTCGCGCGCTTCTTGTTCAATCTTTTGAATCCATTTTTCAGCGCCATGTACCACTTCAGCTTCCAACGTTTTGAGTAACGTTTCTTTTGCTTTCTCGCGATTCATTCCACTAAGTTGTTCTAACTTAATGATTAAATCTTCATAGAGGCCTTTTAATTTTATTTCACTTGCACGAACGCTATCATTGAGCTTAAGCATTTCACGTTCTTTTTGTTGCAATTCATGACGAATATCATCAATGCGTAACTCTTTTTTACCAAGAGCGTCATATTTCTGATTTAATTGCTCTCTTTTTTGTTCCAAATCAATGCGCTCACGCTTAAGTTCTATTTCAAACTCTTTACGTCTTTTATAGAGCTCATCTTTCATTTTCAAATAAGATTCTTTTTTTTCATGCTCAATAGTCTGGCGAGCTGATTCTAACTTTTCTTTCGATTGATTAAAAAAAGCTTGCGCTTGAAACATCTTCTTTTGTGCATAAAACAGCACCGCCGTACCAATCGTGGCGAGCACGATACCAGCAACCAAGATCATTATTTCTATCATTTCAAAAAATCCTTAACGTCTAAACAAATAATTGTATCTATGGCGTCGCTTTGCCATAAACCCCACAACGTAAAACATCTCTGCTTTACATACTTAACAATTTAAAATAAGCCCTGTTATGCTAATGCACGCCAAGGCTTATTTTAATTAACAGCTATAACAAAAAAAAGCTATAACAAAGAAATTTCTTCCTTGTGTAAAAGCATCATAATTTTGTCAGAGTGTACACGTTCTTTTTGCAATGTTCTTTGCAAAACTAACAACTCTTGAGTTGCACGCAACGCCGCTAAAACTGCAATCTTTTTTGCATCAATAGCAACGGATGGTTTTGCAGCTATTTCTTTCATAAAAGAATCTACTTTGTTGACTATTTCAGCTACAAACTCTTCATCTTCGTCACTGACGATTGCATATAACTCACCAAAAATACGCGCTTTATACTTTTTTATTTCAGCACTCATCACTTCTCTTTTATTTCAATTAAAGCATCAATGCTATGTAACAAGTTGTCGACCACCATCTTAGTCATCATTTTTTCTTGACTTAACTCTTCAAGATCTTTTGTCTCTGCAACCAAAGAACCTTCTAATGTTTTTAATTGATTGTTCAGTTCTTTATTTTTATTTTTTAAAGCTGCATTTTCATCTTTAAGAATCTTGATCATGTCAATGAGGTGAACAACTTTTTCTTCCAACAAGCTTAGGTTTAAACCCGATTTCTCGATGTATTTTTCTTTGTTTTTTGCTGGCGTAGCTTCCATAACAACTCCTTTTTTAAACAAGCCCAGTTACTTCAACGAATGTAGTACCAAAGTCCTGCATTCGTCAAGCATCATGCAAAAAATAGCAAAAACCGCTTTAGCTGCGTACAGTTTCTACAATTTTTCCAAAAACTGTCGGCTCAAAAACTGCTATTTGGCTCAACATCTTTCTGTTCAACTGAACATTTGATTTTTTCAAAGTGTGCATAAATTTGCTATATGAGTAACCGTGTGTTCTTGCTGCTGCGTTAATACGCGCAATAAACAAAGCACGCATACTACGCTTGTGCATCTTTCTGCCTTTAAATGCATACGCAAGTGCGCGCATTAAAGTTTCTTTTGCTCTACGGAAGATGTTTTTACGTTGTCCCCAAAAACCTTTTGTTTGTTTAAACAATCGTTTATGACGACGATGAGTGACTTTTCCTGACTTAACTCGTGACATGAATGACCCCTATTTTCTTTATGAGTTTGGCAATAAACGAGCAATACGGTTTGTATCGCTTGCGCTGACAATTTTTGTTCTACGTAAGTTGCGCTTACGCTTTGTTGTTTTCTTTGTCAGAATGTGTCGTTTTCCTGAAGATGCAAACTTAAATTTCTTGCCTTTAAGCTTTCTAAATCTTTTTTTTGCACCTGAATGTGTTTTCATTTTTGGCATAGTAAACCCTGTGTTATTTTTTAGCCTTCAAATAGTAAATCTTTGACCAAAACCGACCAGCAGACGAGTCTTTTTCTTGTACGACATCGACAACGCCACGCTCGATTAGTGATTGGTCCACCTGACTGAAAAAATCATGTCCAACTGATGACATTGATTCGATTTCGCGACCACTAAAGACCAACGTAACCTTCAACTTATGACCTTCATTCAAAAACCCAACCGCTTGGTTAATTTTTGTTTGATAGTCATGAACACCAATCTTAGGTCGAAGTTTAATTTCTTTGACCTTGATGACTTTTTGCTTCTTCTTACCCTCAGCCAATTTTTTCTTTTTAACGTACAAACTTTTACCGAAGTCCATAATCTTAACGAGAGGAACTTCGTCTTTATCTGACAACATCACAAGATCTAACTCTTTTTGACGCGCCAGCGCTAACGCCGCATCTCGAGCCATAATTCCAAGATTCTCTCCATCATCAGAGATAACCTTGACTTTATAGGCTTTGATTTGTTCATTAATCAATTGAGTTTCTGTTTTATTCTTCAATGTTTTCTCAAACCTTATACTTTAGCAACTAACATAGCTTCTTTTACTTTTACGAGAATCGTATCCATAAACGCTTTGTTTTCTTTGAATAATTGATACGCCTGATCACGCCCTTGAGCAAAATTCTTGCCTTCAAAAGCAAGCCACGCACCATTTTTTGACACGATATCATTTTGCAAAGCCGCATCAAGCAAATCTAACTCTTTACTAATACCAGCATCAAACAAGAGATCAATCTCTGTAGATTTAAATGGTGGCGCTACTTTATTTTTAACCGCTTTAACCGAAACACGATTCCCAAAGTGCAAATCCTCTTTTTTCAAAGAAGCGATTCTGCGCACATCAAGACGTACTGATGCATAAAACTTTAACGCCTTACCACCCGTGGTTGTTTCTTTTGGTCCAAACATTACACCGCTATTGATTGTTTGACGAACCTGATTGATAAAGATCAATACAGTATTTGACTTATGCACGATAGCTGTTAGCTTTCTGAGCGCTTGAGACATCAAGCGAGCCTGCAAGCCCACATGAGAGTCGCCCATGTCGCCTTCAAGCTCTGCGCGCGGTACAAGTGCTGCCACAGAGTCAACAACGACAACATCAACAGCCCCTGAACGAATAAGCATTTCAACGATCTCTAGTGCTTGCTCCCCACAATCAGGCTGAGAGATGATCAAGTCATCAATATTAACGCCCAATTTGGTTGCGTACCGAGGATCCAATGCGTGTTCCGCATCGATAAAAGCACAAATTCCGCCTGTGCGCTGTGCTTGAGCAATTGCATGTAATGCGAGAGTGGTTTTACCAGATGACTCTGGTCCAAACACCTCTATAATTCTACCGGTTGGATATCCACCAACTCCGATAACTTCATCTATAAGCAGTGATCCAGAAGAGATAGCTGCTATCTTAGCTGTAGGTTGATCTCCCAGAAGCATCACGGCTCCCTTGCCATACTGCTTTTCAATCTGAGAGAAGGTGACCTCAAGCGCCTTGCGCTTTGATTCCTGCATGTTAGTCTCAGGATGTTTTTGAGTCACTTTGTCTTTCATCTTTTATACTTCTTTTGTAAATTGCAAGATTTCATTTTTGATTTCTATCTTATTGTTTAGTTTAGCAATTCTGTATAAAGAAGCAACAAAGCCTTCTCTGGATTGATATAATTTCGTATAAAAAACCACCTTGCTTAGTTGCTGCTTTTGAGTTTCAAACTGATTATTGCTTGGCTCAATATTATCAAGTCTTATCAAAATGCCATCAGCAGCTGTTTCTAGGGCAATTATAGCGCCTGGGCACTGCAATGCCTTAACCTTAACCTGAACATCCTGATCTTTCAAAATTGCACTATATTCTGCTTTTCCATCACTATTTCGAACAGTAGCTTGCTGAACAGAGGCATTATATTTTTTAGCAACATCATCAAAAGTCATTAATTTAGTATCTTTAAGTGCTTTTGACAGTTGATCTTTAAGCTGATCCTGCGCCTGTTGTTTATAATACAGGTTGAGCACTTTATCTCTATGCTCGCTTAATGGAGGCAAAACGCTCTTTTCTATTTGGTCACACAAAAGAATAACGCCTTTGTTTTTATCAAAAAACTGAGTATATCGTCCCTCTTCAAGCTTGAAGAGGTGAGTATGCTCAACGCCTGACTTACGAGATGTCATGTCAATTTTTGATGCTTCACCATGGTAACGCTTAATAAACGCAGATAGAGCCTCTGGATTATATTTTGCTCCATGAAGTACACGCGTAGCATCTTGCACAAAGCGTTTCTTAAATTTCTCTGCGCCAAGATCTTGTTTAATCTCATTTTCAACAGAAGTAAACTCTTTATATTTAGCTGGAACTTTCTTAACCCGTTGAATCAACTCATAACCACGGTCAGTTTTAATCGCCGCAGATACTTGCCCATCAGTTCCAAGGTATTCAAATGCTGTATCAATCACAAGCTTATTGATTTTTGTATCATTTTTCGTAAATAACTCAGTCAAGCCACCTTTAGCTGCTGATGCTTTATCATCAGAGAACTTACGAACCAATGCTTCAAAAGACGACGGATCCTTGTCAGCTTCTTCTTTAAGTTCTTGGATACGAGTAATCGCTTCCTGTTCTTTACCTGGCTCAACAGATACTACAAGTAATCTTACTTGCATTTGAGCAGGAGTGACAACATAACGACTATTTTTGTTTTTATCATAAAACTGCTTTGCGTCTTCATTTGATATTGACGTCACATATTGAGATTGATCAAACGTCCATAGTTTTCCAGAACGAAGCTCTGCTGTTTTAAACTGTTCAGCAATTGCCGCTTTTTTATAAAACTTTAACAAAGTTTCATCTGACGGTGTATTTTGACGAGCTGCTTGTAAGAACTTTGAAAGAGGCAATGTACAATATGAATATGTTTTATCTGCAAAATCTACAGCATATTGTACTTTCAGTTCAAATTCAGGAACATATAAACTAACGTCTACAAGACCCAGTAATAATTTACTTTTTGCATCAGATTCTATCGCAGATACAAAATCTTCAATAGAACTTGGTGCTATTAATTTACGAAAGGCGTCTTCATTGAGCTCACCATTTTCTTTAAAGAAATACGCAGGTAGATGTTGTAGTTGTTTTTGAACTTCTTTATCAACATGAGACGCTGCAACATGGATACCCAATTTGCTTACCGCATGCTGCGACAATAAATCATTAAGACCACTTTCAACTGCTTCTTTTTGTGGATTATTTTGCAAAGGAAATGCATAACCTCGCTGTTTAAACATTTCTTGTTGTTGTTTTACTTGTTGCAAAACTGTCGCATATTTTTTATCCGACCATGTTTGCTTGTAAACTTTCATGACCCAATTTTTTTCATCTTCATTATGGAAGAAAACTAAACCGCTTCCCATTCCCATCATGATCAAAAAAACCCATAAAAATATCTTGTAGGCATTGTTGTTAATTAGTTTGCGCATCACAGCTATCATAGTGCATCCTTTTTGTTCTTATATTCTGTCTTAATATATTTTGACATCTTTACGTTTTATATGCTCAATAGACAAAACTTTATCAACAACTACTTGCAACTCATCATTATCCATCTTTGGAGTAACAACTTGATACCAAGTTTTCATTGATTTTCCAGAACCTGATTTACTTATTTTGGTTCTTAGTTCCAAATTTATTTTATAATTTTTTAAGCGATTAATCATACTTACTGCTGACGCTTTCTTTGCAAATCCAGCCAACGCAGCAAAATGTTTACCCTTTGATGGCTCAACGCTCACACTAATCGCCTTAGCAGCTTGTGGGGCTATTGCAACCTCAGCCACCACGACTTTCTTTGATTGCACCTCTGGTTTGACCGTATCAAGCTCTTCAAGAGCATCAGGCATATCCTGTAGTAATTTTTCTACAGCTTCCTGTTTAGACTCTGCAACAGCTTCTGTTTCCTCTGGCAGTGGACCATGTTTCGCAGTAAATGATTGCATAGTTAATAGGTAATCAACTTGATCATTAAAAGATTCCTGTGACGCTTTCTGAGAAAAACCATCAATGATTGATTGCTTACCCCAGAAATATCCCGCTATAAAAATAAGCAAACTAAGCAACACAAATAATGCGGTTGCAACACTAGCTTGCTTTTTTGTAATGTAAATTCCGTTTTGATCTACCATAATTTATACTAACCAAAGATTTGAATGAGTCGATTTGATAACCCATTTATATATAAACCAACGTCACATAAAGTCAAGTTCATCTCTTCTATAAATTCGATTGGCTGGGTCTGTTGCAAGGAGGTATCAACCTCATTTTTCAACTTTTTTAGAAATGTTACCTGACGCTTTGCATAATTGCGAGTTTTCTGTTGAATCAACTCGACTAATTGCTTATATGCATCTACAGATCGATCAGATTTCAAATATCGAATAATATCATCATATCCAATTATCTTTTTTTCTAACAAAAATTGCTCCCACGGCGTACCAAGTAAAGACTCTACTTCCTCAATCCAACCTGATTGCAACATTATCAAAACCCGCTCATCAATGCGATGATATAACTCTTGTCGATCCCGCACGCATACGATACCAACCATAGGAGCGATAGGATCAAAAACTGGTTCATATTTTGATGGAAGTTGTCCCGTTACTTTATAAATAGAAAGCGCCCGTAGAATCCGATATCGATCGTTGCAGTGAATTCTTGCTGCTCTTACTGGGTCAACCTGTTGTAACTCATCCCATAAGTCATGGGTCAGTCTATCTGAGCCACTCAATTCTTGTTCAATTTTCTGTTCATCATCCTTAAAGGTAAACAGATCATAATTATGATACCACAACGACTTGACATAAAATGCTGAACCACCAACCACGATAGGTACATGCCCTCGCGACCAAATTTCCTTAGATAGTTCTTGCACCATATTACGAAACCGAATCACATTAAACTGCTCCGGCTGATCAAGTATATCGAACATATGATGGGGCACGCTTTCTGTACGCCAATCAGGTTTAGCTGTTCCAATAGTCAGTGGGCAGTACCAAGAGCCAATGTCAGCATTAATAATTTCACCACCTACTTGCCGCGCAAGTTTGATCGCAAAATCTGACTTACCCGTTGCCGTTGCTCCCGAAATAACAATGATATAGTTCTTCATGCACATGTATCTTTCAATGAAAAGAAGAGAGCTTTTAACTCTCTTCTTTTTTATTATTCTTTTTTCAATTTCTTAAATTGCTGATATTGCTGATTGTTCAACTATTTTTATTTTCTTCATTAACGATGAATCTTGTATTTCAACATCTACTTTACGCACTTTTTCTTGTTGTGTCTTTTGTGCCAATACGAATGATTTATGTAAAAACTTTAAGGCTTTTTCTTTATCAACGTTTTTTACAACCGCAATTTCTTCTATCAGCAATTGCTCAATCTTCAATTTTAATGTTCTCTCGCCAAATGATAACTCTTTCGTTTGCGAAATCCACTGTAGGTCTTTATAGATATGACAAATTTTAATCAGATCACCAGATCTTAGATTAAGTTGATATTTTTTATTTCTCTTATTCCAATTGTTTAACCCAACTTCATACTCACCTTTTTGAATGGGTTCAGATAGGACCTTGAACATTTGCTCCAAATCCTGATCGCTACTCAGCCTTCTAATTCCAACAGCTTCGAGACGATCTTCAGGAACTAATACTGCCATATCTTTATTAAAAAATTTCAACTCATAAAAACTTGTTTGCCTGCCCGATATCAATCTTTTGACTAACTTACTAATCAATGCAACGCCATAACCCGGGTACACTACTTTTTCATTCACGAGGAACATAAGCTCTCCTTAAGAAGATCTTATCTCGCCCTTCAAGCAGAGTTATCCATAACTACTAGAATATCGTAATACTCATTCTTTTCAAAGAGATACTCAAAAAAAATAAGACTGACCTCTGTGTGTAACGTTTTTTCTTGTGCACAATCGTTTAAAATCTCGCATCAAGAATTGTTATTTGCTATAGTACTGTTCATTGACCCCGAAAGGATCATTAAGATGTTTCATAATTTTTTTCAGGCTATAGCATGGAATGTTTTTAATGTTTTTTTATATAAAATAATATTACAAACACATACATCTTGTCTTTTTTTGGTAACCAGCAGAGAACTCTTTGGAATCTCTGGCACCCTCTTTTCAACCATATACTTTTTAATTAGTGTCACCAACATTGGTTTCGATTACTTTATAATCACACACCATAATAGCTACACACAATCAAGACAGCACTTTAAGAAACTATTCTATCTTTTTATAGTTCGCATACTCATGCTCGGATTGTTTCTGTGGATTGCTTATATCGGCATGCACTATGGAGCGCATTACAAACCAATCCAATTTTTACTACATTCAGCCCCACCACTTCTTCTACTCATCGTAACCACAATCTTTGTCACTGAAAACCTCAAGAAATCTTTAGACGTTGTTGCTCAAATGGCATTCTTACAAAAAACAATTACTATTTTTGATATCTCCACCCTACTGCTCTACTTGACCCTAGTGTGGAGTGCCTATTTTATACAAGGTAGCATGACCCTGTACACGATCTTTATACCCATGAGTATTATATCGATCATTGAATGCATGCTGCTTACGCAGCGTATTTATAGGTATTACCAATCCATGCCCCTGCACGCACCAGACCAAAGTTACGTAGTCCCAAGTCGCACCACCGTGATTATGCAGCAAGCAACGAACTACGTCAATCAAATTACCAAGGCTTTATTTTCGCCTAACTTTTTCATCATTGTGCTTGCGTATCACCTAGGAGTCAGCAAGGCTGGTTATATCAAGTTATTCACCGATATTATTATTTTACTGTATATGCTACTCAACCGTTCATTTGGGTTACCCAGCGCAGCACTGTTTGCATCAATTACCCAGAAGAACCCTAACGATCCACAATTAATCAAGAATACATTTCTAACCATTACCAACTGGTACATTCAATTTTTGTACGCATTAGGTTTTACCCTTTTAGCGATCATGGTTTCTTGTCTTAGTATGCAAACATGTATGTCATCTGCTATAACATTTAACATTGCGTTGTTTGTTTTTGCAGGATTTATTGAATACATCATGATCTCTTATGAAAAATGGTACCTTACCCAGAATGCTGCCTTTATGCTTGCGACTATTAACGCTCTCAGCCTAATCCCTTATAGCTTCTTACTATATTACACCTCGGCGATGCCTCCCTCGTTTATGCTAACACCGCTAATTTTCTTGCGACTTTACACCATCATCATCGTCATCTATATGACCTACCGCACTTGGAACATCAAGCCAACCTGGTCCATACATACCAACACAATTATTGCAACTCTGGTAAGCGTTGGCATAATCAGTTGTTGGCATTGCTTGTATTAGATTAAATCGTTTCATTACAACTATTGCTTGTCTCAAAATAATATTTGTACTATATACAAGACAAGACATATAAGTACTGCAGATCGAATCAAAAAAATAATTCTATACGATCCAAAAAAGAGGACAGTATGACAATCAAAAATATCGTTTTTCTATCAAGCATCATGGCAATAAGTTCATTTCATATCACATCTACTCCAGTAGCAACGACTAAAGCTAAAGCCCCTACTTCACTTGCTCACTCTCAAAACACCATAAAAACTAGTATCCAACAAGCTGTAAAGCTAGAAGCGCGAAAAAAAGGCATATCTGTTCAAAAACTACTTGCAACAAAAACAAAACTTACTGCTACACCTATTGCTATAAACCAACCAAAAACAACTATAAAAGCAGCTGCCGCTAAAGCAGCTGTTGCAGCAAAACAAAAAGCGAAAACAGCTAAAGTCGCTACTGCTAAACTTGCTACTGCAGTTCAAAAATAGTAAATCAAAAAAGCAGGAGATCATTAAAATCTCCTGCTTCCTTATAAAAAAGGAGAGTATATGAAAATCTGTATAAATCAGTACGCTTTCATAGCAACCATTCTTTGTGCTACGACCGCCCTCTATTCAAAGCATGAGTCCGATGCATCGGTTCAAACCTTCCAGTTATTAACGGACAAAGCACAGATGATTGAAGATGAACTCAATACCCTTGTAGAACATTATCACATAATCAAAGAGCAACAAGCTCACGCATTGCAATATAGTTATAAAAACAAGAACCTTTCTGCAAAGCAGCACAATAAAATAAGATCCTTGCAGAGCAGCACTCAAAAAGCGCTTGATGATCTGAATGGTAAAATACAGACCATTCGGCACTTTTTAGAAACCACCTTAGACCAAATCCGAAAAACAACCGCTATCGCACAATCTAATACAACAAAAGCGATGACTCATTTCTCAGAGCTTTCAGATATCAACAATAACGGTCGTTAATTATTGTCCGGCACCACCTGCCGGACTCCTTTTTTTCTTCTGTTTTCTACCCCCCGTTCCCCCCCTCTTACAATTACGCAGTCCGACTCAGACCGACCCCCCAAAGGCCCTCTTCGCAAGTATCAGGCGGGATGAAGAGGTACGGAGTAATAATTTTTATCGCAAGAAATCTGAGCGCACAAGACTAAAACTTCTTGACAACACGTGTTAAGCTTGTTTAAAATATACTAGAAGCGACGCTTCAAAAAAACAAAGCAAAAGCGGATTTCCACTGCGCTAATCATTTTACAAAAGAATCCGAGCACTTTGTTCATCAATTGAGTATAATCAAAGCAACGCTTAAAATAAATTTTGTTAATCCAAACATGTTCAGATAACAAAGGAAAAACATATGGCAAAAATTATTGGTATTGATTTAGGAACCACCAACTCAGCGGTCGCTGTCATGGAAGGTCAAACATCCAAGATTATTCCAAATAAAGAAGGTCAAAATACAACCCCTTCAATATTTGCAATCGGCAAAGATGGAAAAAGACTTGTGGGTGTAACCGCAAAACGTCAAGCGGTTACCAACCATGAAAACACCATCTATTCTGCAAAAAGATTCATCGGTCACACATACGAAGAAATCAAAAACGAAATTGGCAACTATCCTTACAAAATAGTAAAAGCTGATAATGGCGACGTTGCATTTGATATCGACGGCAAAAAATTCTCACCTCAAGAAGTATCTGCAGCAATTCTAAGCTACTTAAAACAAACAGCAGAAGAATACTTAGGACAAACAGTTACCGAAGCTGTCATCACAGTCCCTGCATATTTCAACGATGCTCAACGCCAAGCAACTAAAGATGCTGGTCGTATCGCAGGACTCAATGTTAAGCGTATCATCAACGAACCAACAGCTGCAGCGTTAGCATACGGATGTGAAAAGAAAAAAAATGGTACAATCGCAGTATTTGACTTCGGTGGTGGAACATTTGATATCTCAATCCTTGAAATCCAAGATGGCGTTATCGAAGTGAAATCAACCAGCGGTGATAATAAACTGGGTGGTGATGATGTCGATGAAGTAATTATCAACTTCCTCGTCGACGAATTCAAAAAAGATACAGGCATCGACTTACGTAAAAATAAAATGGCGCTCCAACGTCTCAAAGAAGAAGCTGAAAAAGCAAAGAAAGAACTTTCTTCGCTCACAGAAACCGAAATCAACTTGCCATACGTCACCGCAGATGAAAGTGGACCAAAACATTTATCGGTAAAGATGACTCGTGCAAAACTAGAATCACTCTGTGCAGATATCTTCAAACGATTAATTGAGCCATGCAAACAAGCAATCGCCGATGCTAAACTATCAACAAGCCAAATCGACGAAGTAATTCTCGTAGGTGGATCGACTCGTATGCCAAAAGTACAAGACATCGTCAAAGATTTCTTTGGTAAAGCTCCAAATAAATCAGTGAACCCTGATGAAGTCGTTGCAATTGGTGCAGCAATCCAAGGTGGAATTCTAACAGGTTCAGTAAGCGATGTTCTTCTTCTCGACGTTACTCCCCTCTCGCTTGGAATTGAAACACTCGGTGGCGTTGCGACAAAATTAATTGAACGTAACACAACGATTCCAACTAAAAAATCGCAAGTTTTCTCAACAGCAGAAGACAACCAAGATTCAGTTGAAATCCATATCACACAAGGTGAGCGCGAACTCGCTAAAGACAACAAGTCCTTAGGACGTTTCAAACTCGAAGGTATCCCTGCTGCGCAACGCGGAACTCCACAAATCGAAGTCACTCTTGATATCGATGCAAACGGAATTCTCAATGTTACAGCAAAAGACAAGGGTACAGGCAAAGAACAAAGCATCAAAATTACTAACAGCAGCGGTTTAACTGAAGCTGAAATAGAACAAATGGTTCGTGATGCAAAAGAACATGAAGCTGAAGATAAAAAAATCAAAGAAGCTGTCGAATCTCGCAATAAACTAGATGGCATAATCATCAGCGTAGAAAAAACATTGTCAGAAAACCATGATAAGATCCCAGCAGAAGAGGCTCAAAATCTTAAAGAAGCCCTCGAACAAGCTAAGCAAGACCTGAAATCAAAAGAAGGCGATGCTGAAGGACTTAAATCGGCATATGATAATTTAATGACGAAAGCTCAAAAAGTAGCAGAGCTTCTCTACAAACAAAATCAAGGATCAACAAATCCTGATGAGTCAAAAGATAACAATTCTAATGACAACGGACCAATTGACGCTGATATTTCGTAAATAAAGCACTCAAACAGAACGGGGACTCTATATGGGTCCCTTTTCTTTTGCCTACATTCTCTAGATCAAATCATTTACTAAAAAGTACAAACTTTATTATCTGGTAAAATTTATTTTTTTATATAGCATACATAGCAGCATTCAATACCGCTATCTGACAAAAAAGGATAAACAATGTTCAGACATAATCAACTGCTCACATCACTGCTTATAACGCTTACCATTTCTAACTTTCTTCATAGCTTTAATCCTCTATATACCGGAACTAATCCATACGAATCGTATGCAACTATGTGGGGTAATGAACGTTTTGATCTCGAAGATTATGTAAAATATTTTCCCCATTATAAACCATACGTTGAAACCATTGCTCATACTGGAAAATTCGATGGTGATTTTTCAAAACTGCCATACCCATACAATCAGCTTTCAGAGATCACAGCATTCTTCCCTGGTCCAAATTATTATGATAATTACGAATATATCGCTCAGCTCTTTGCTCACAACAGTCTTGTCAAAACAGTAGAAATAGGATCTGCCTACGGACTCTCTACGCGTCATATTGCATCGCTACTTCCTGACAATGGCTATCTGTATGCCATTGATGTTTGGGAATGGACCAGCGAAGGTTATCTACATCAACGATATGTACCATTCCTGAGTAATGTAATCCATACAGGACTGACTGATAAAATATATCCGATTAAAGCACGATCTGACCAAGCTCTGCTGCTTTTTAAATTAACACGTCAAACATTTGATTTCATTTATGTCGATGGCGCTCATGACACACAAGGTGTTTTGGCCGACTTAGAACTGTATTTTCCGATGCTCAACTCAACAGGTGTGATGTGTGGTGATGATTGGTTACTCACATCAGTACGTACTGCCGTTGTACAATTTGCACAACAACATAATCTTACAATCTACAAAACATGTAATTTTTGGATGTTTAAACAAGAAGGTCAATACCAACAAAAAGAAATTATTGGTGCTCCTGAAGATATTTGGAACTATCAAAATATAAAATAACAACCAAACATTAAGAAGAAGCCCTCGCTGTTTGAGCGAGGGCTTCTTCTTAATGTTAAAATAATTCTACAAAACAAGCTTAAACTTGACGCATACGCTCACGGTGTTCGAATACTTGCTCAGCATAATAGCCAATTTGCTCTAAAAAACTTGCATCTTTGTTATCTTTTCTTAAACGAGGTTCTTTCACTTCAAAAGAACTATTTTTGTATAATTCTTGCTGTTGATCACCTTTACGAGCTTCCATAGCTAAAATCTTATGCTCAGCCAATCTACCCATACGAACTACAACTTGCTGATAGTAATCATAATACCCACTAAACACACAAACAACAACCCGACGAGGTAGGGGTAGGAAACCTATATTATTTTCTAATAATGTATTGTACCTATAAGACTGACTATAATCCATAGGAAACTGACACTGTGAAGCGCACAACGCTGTTGTTTCAATGGCAAACAATACCATGAATATATTAAAAGTATTAAGTTTCACGTAAACCACATCTATATATAAATATTTAATTTTGATTTTAATTGCTGATCATAACAGCGCCAAACAACAGCTTAACATCATTCTCCAAAAAAACAATTTTCGCTTCTACAAAAAGGGTTTTATGCAAAAAAATCACCTTAAAACTCAAATTATAACGACAAAAAAACAATTTTATTTTCGACACAAAGCTTACAAAAGGCGCGCCCTACCAACTTATCTCAAAAATATGCTTTATTCTTGATCCAATTGCGTATGCAAAATCTGTTAAGCATTATTTCTTATGTGGCCGACTCAATCCAAGCTTGACCATATATTTCCAAACTACATCTTCAAGCTTTGCCTTATCATTAGTCGTCGACGCTGAACCTCCTTTAGCTGATTTATCGACCGCTTTGTTCGAACTCTTATCCGTTATCTCATGAAAGAAAGTAACCTCACGATACACATCATATCGATACGACAATTGCGTAAATGAGGTATGCAGAGCATGGTGAATATAATATTTTGCCTGAGTTAGTAATTTTACATACGAAAATGTCTGTGTTTTTTCTAAACTCAGCAATCGCGTGATATAGTCATAAATTCCAGATAAATCACTTTGAACATGTCTCGTGCAAGCTACGTGAGGATTACAAATATCAGATCCGGAAAAAGAAAGACAACATGATCGCTCACCCTGATCTACATATTCCCACAAATAAATACTACTTGCCCGAACATGTTGAAACGTTCCAAAAAGTACCAAGAAAACAATAAAATTTATTTTCATAAACAGCCCCCTGTTTTTCTTTATGTTATGCAAAAAACAGTCAGGGAAGCAATATTTATGAAACTTTATCCTAAGCAGGCACGAGCGACAGCTTGTATTGCCCACCAGTTCCACTAACAAGGAGATTAAATACTTGGCGATTATCATCGTGAACGTTACCCGCCGGCTCTGCCATCAAACCACCCGTTGCACCATCACGCATAATCACACGAGCACAATACGAACCATCAGAGATTTGACACCACTGTGGAAAATGAGTAATCGTCTTTGTTTTCTTACGTTCCCACTCAATACTATGACTTGGTTGTCCATCAAAAAACAGATTAATACGATCACCAGCAGCATTATGACCCGATAAAGCGAGACCTCGAGAATCAATAGACCGATCAACCACCAAATGCTTTAATTGGTGCGACTTTTGCAGCATGTTATTAAGTGATGAGAAATAACGAACCTTGCCCGATGCTTTATAATTCCAGGCGCTATCAAGCACAATGTCAGTATCTTTATACAATACAGTTCCAAGTGTCCAATCTGCAGATACCCAAACAGATATCAATAATAAATACACTACCATCATTTTTTTCATAACTTCATAACTCCACGATAAACTATTATTTTGTAATCTCAATAGCTTGAAACACCTTTAATTTTGTATCTCTATCTTGCCAGCCATCAGCAGAAAGTCCTGCTTTTAAACTTAAATTCGACAACATCGTTGACACGTCCCAACCAAATTCTAATGCCACACTGGGTAGAAATACGGCTGAGTTCATACCGTTTTGCAAAATCACGCCATCAATTCCAACCCTTATCTGATCATACAACATAACAGGAACTGAATCTGTCAAAACTGAAATCGACATACCCAAGCTAGCTACTTCAGATGCTGTCACCGGACTGAAACGACTATCATGCAGCGCTGCAGCATGAGCCATATGACAAACCAACTGATACAATGGCAACTCTGATACCACTTGACCAACGCAACCACGCAGTTCATGTTGCGGTGTATCCAGCGTCACAAAAGCTCCGCGCTTCGCCCTAAGTGCTTGCGTTAAAACACCAGGAGCGACACAGTCACGCACCTCTCCCAGCTTATGCAACGCACCGTGTGCGATGCGCCACAGTACATTACGCTCATATCCCGTCAACTGCTGACCTAGGGGCATAGATTGTGGTGATTGTGTTGAAAAAACCATACCTAAATAACTCACACTATGTTCAGGATTTTTTTCTTCACCCGACGAACGCTCATAACCGGTTACATACGCAGAGATATCAGATCGATCCTGCAACAAAGACAACAAACAAGCGATAGGTGTAGCTCCACACAAAGTACTCTGGGTACGCTTTAACATTGCGCGAAAACCAGGCAAATCAAGATTCTGTAGCGACGCAACAACCTGATCATCTAAAGCAATAATATTTTGAGCAATATCTAAGGCAAAAGGAACATACCCAAAGATAGAACCATAATGCGTTATGTCAGAACTTACCACCAGGAGTGTTGTATCATCTAAATACGGCTTGAGTGTTTGCACAACTGTTTCCATCTGATCATCACTAACGCTGCCCATCAGCAACGGTACAACTTTGCATTCGCCGCAATACTTTTGAATCAAAGGTATTTGCATTTCAATGCTATGATCAAGCTCATGCGCGCGATGACGCTGATGAAACAATCCAGACTCATCCGAGCTTAACCCCTTCAGCATTGCGCTATCGAGCGGAATGTATCCTAGTCGACTTTTATAAAACTCATATTCAGTGCCCGGTAAAGCAACTCCAGGAAAAGATTCAAAGTGTGATGGAGCAAGAATAATAACTCGCTTAAATGTACCAGGGACAATCACCTGGTAAGCACTCGTTGCCACCAACCCGGAATAAACATACGCCGCATGTGGTACCAAAATGGCCTTCACACTACTTGATTTTACAGCACACGGATATTTCTCATGCGCTTGAACTTCAAGGTCTTGCAATGCCTTATGCAACAACTTGGATTTCGTTGGATACCAACTATCACTCAAATGATAGCGATAACTACTTGCCTGAATTGTCATAACGTTTATTAAAAATAACAATCCAAATAGTATCATCAACACACTCATCTATTGCTTTGATAAAAATATTCCATCCATCAAACCACAAAGCAGAGGATATTTGCAAGCAAAAATTCTAACTTACAGAAAACTCTTTTAGAAATAATATCAAACCTGTTAGGATCAAATAAAATCGGGAGATTAATATGAAAAAAATAATGATCAGTGCATGTATCGCGCTCATGACCTTTTCACCAATGTACATTCAAGGATTCTATGCTTTCAAAAGCCAAGCAGAAGCAGCATCATATCAACAAACGAGAAATGAAGGGTTACAATCTACTGCCACTCCTACAACACCTACAAACTGTCCTGTTTGTCCCACATGTAGCACCAGCAACAGTTCTGATTACTTTATTCCACCATTTAATATCCTATTGGGAAACCAAACGGGTACTACCATCAATACTCACCAACTCAACGTACCAAACACCTTCGCGCTGAGTAACGCAATTTTAACGGTCCACATATTTCCAATGTCTAACTCTATCAACAACAAAACAATTACCTACGCCGCTGGCACATCAGAAGGAACCTACATTGTTGTTTACACACTCAAAGATCCTGCAGGCTCTATGGTCTATAAAGAATATGATCAGAACCTAAAGCTTGCCAATATGCCACATCAAATCACCTTAACATCTATTCCGCCCGCAACTCCGGCCACTACAACCACAACCACAACACCAAGTGCTGGTACCTTTAGCACACTCAGCCCACAACCAACAGGCATGACCAACGCTGTAGCTCAGTCTGTTTTTATTCCACCTTTAAGCACAACCACATACTCACTTGCAAACAGACAGCAAATACTTAATGGCATCAGCCCTTTATCTCAAAAATTCTTACTGACCATCGATAGTAGTGGAAACATCACAGCCATTCCAATATCAGGAACTTTTGATGCTGACGATACAACGACAACAACTCTTGCTCTTGCAAACAATCCTTTAAGCTCGACAACTGGTGGCACAGGAAATACCATAGGAGCAATTACTATACAATTTAACGACACAAACACAACTCAACTCACATTTGATAACAAATCACAAATTAAATTTACCGACAGTGATCTAACGCAAGGACTACTCTTAAACATAGTCATTTTCCCTTCAGGAAGTGGTCAATCGTTTCCAGTTGTTGCAACACTGCGAACATCTGACGGCTTAAAGCTTCGTAAAAAAGCAGCTCTTCCAGCACCCGCATCAGGTAACGCTACCACCGACCAACCACTAAGTTCTATGCCTACCAATATCGCGATCCAATACACACCCACAGCAAACGGAGCTGCTGCAATACCACTACTGACCACCTCGTTTTTAAACAGTAGCATGACCGATAACTATAACGCATTCACCATTATCAGCCCACTCAACCTCAGATTTATGATTGTTCGAAATGGATCAAGCGGAACCAACTTTAACGTCATCATGATGTAAAAGCTACCCTAGAGCTTTTAGCAAATTTGTAGTAAACTAAGCATAATAAAAAAAGTACAACAATGGTGTCTTTGCCCAGCGCAAGGACACCGTTTTAAACCTAAAATTATTAATATCGAACTACAAAATTTATGAATATTAAAGTCGGTCTTGTTGGTCTACCAAACGTTGGAAAATCAACCTTATTTAATGCCCTGACAAACTCATCAGTCCCTGCTGAGAACTATCCTTTCTGTACCATCGATCCGCATGTCGCCATTACTCATGTGCCCGATATTCGTATGGATATGCTCCAAAAAACATACAATTCAAAAAAGCAAATTCCTGCAAGCGTATCATTTGTTGATATCGCAGGACTTGTTAAAGGTGCTGCTGCAGGACAAGGACTTGGAAATCAGTTTTTAGGTAACATTCGCGAAGTAAACTTAATACTTCACGTACTACGCTGCTTTGAAGATATCAACATCATCAGAGACCAAGGTGAAATCAATCCACTCAGCGATTACGAAACAATCTTAAATGAACTGATGCTCAAAGATCTTGATAGCATTGTTAAACGACAAGAAAAAATTACTGCACAACTTAAAAATCAAGGCACGTCTCCTCAGGAAAAAAAAGATTTAACTGAAGAAGCAGAACTACTCAAAAATATTACGACAGCAATTGATAAACTTGATGCACCAACTATTTACAAACTAGTAGCTGCGGCAAAAGTTGCAACAATTCCACTACTGAGTGCAAAAAACTTTTTAGTGATTGCTAACGTTTCAGAAATGGACCTTGAAGATCCAAAAGCTAATCCACATGTACAAAAATTAATTGCAACATTTGGTGAAAATCGAGTTATTCCAGTATGTATCAAAATCGAATCTGAACTATCAGGACTTTCTGGTTCTGAACGTACAGAAATGATGGAGATGCTCAATATCAAACAACCAACACTGAGCACCATCATTGAAAAAAGTTATTACAACTTAGGACTCATCACATTCTTCACCTGTGGTCCTCAAGAAATTCACGCATGGCCGATACTAAAAGGTACAACGATCAGAGCTGCTGCAGGCGAAATACACTCTGACTTGGAGCGTGGTTTTATTTGTGCTGAAATATTTAACGTTGCCGATCTTGCTACAACGCCACTTGCAAAATTAAAAGATGTCGGCAAAGTCAGAACAGAAGGTAAAGATTACTTGGTACAAGATGGCGACATCGTACTGGTGAAATTTAACGTATAAAATAGTTTAATGACACTGATCCTCTGGCCTTCAATGGTCAGAGGACACTTAAAAAGGATTTATTATATGACAGATACAATGTGGTTCGAATATATTCCAGTACTCACTATGAGCTTTCTTATTAAATTATGTGTGGCTCTCGCTATTATGGTTATAACGAAAATGGTCGTTAACGCAACAGCGCCAGCAATTCATGATATTTGCAAAAAAAACAATCTTGATCATCATTCATGTCACTTGATCAACAAAATTGTACGCTATGTCATTACGATTTTTGGTGCAACCATTGCTCTACAAAATTTAGGCATCGAGATGTCAATGCTGATTGCTGCATTTGGTATCACAGGTATCGTACTTAGTTATGGAATGAAAGATATCGTTGCAAACTTTATCGCAAGCATTTTGATTCTTGGATACAAACATGTCAAAATCAACGATTACATCAAAGTCAAAAACTTAGAAGGTAGAGTAACTGATATCAATTTGCGCTATACGACACTACAAGCACACGATATGACAATATTAGTACCAAATATTGTGATTTATACAGAACCTGTTGCAATCATACACAACAACAAGTAATAACTCACCACCAAGGTAAGCGCTGACGCTGGTCAATCGTAACCATGATCGCATACACCAAAGTGCCTGCAACAAATACTCCACCAGCTATAATCAACTTTTGAATTCTCTCTTGATGAGCTATATCTTGCGCTAACATTGCAAGAAGACCTTCTACGCTTTGCCTATATGCCAAATCATGTTCCTCTTCTGCAACATCTACCGTTGTAGCAACAGCTGGTAAAGCGTTCTGACGATCCCCATCTAATACTATAGTGCTATTTGAAAAGAGTTCATCCCTGCTATCATTACCCGATAACGGGTTATGCATTCCAACAATGTTTACACAATGCATCATCACAATGGAAATCATTAACTTCACGATATACATTACCACCTACTCCGATAATTGTTTAAGTACGTTTGAACATAAGCCATAGATTATAGATAACGAATTTAGAATTCAATCTGTTTACACTCTTTTAACAATATGCTCAGATAATACAGACTATGATCCTTGACCAGCTTGTTCATAAAAAACATACCAAGCAAACGTTCCAGCTGCACCTATTTTCCATAGGTTATTTAAAATACCAAGAATAAATACTTTTTTGGAAATATCAGATCTAATTTCATATTTTCGCACACACGGCTCAGGATTGTTTCCTGGTTGTATGGTAAGGCTATATTCATCTGATCGATTACCTGGAGAAATTAAAGGCTGACGTTCCTCATCTGGCGAAAATTTTCCAGCGACAGTACGAGGATTGCTATCAGAAGAAACAACGCTACCATTATGAGGGCGCTGGTCATCCATACCAAAGCAATTCACAGAATTTGCAACCATAATAAAAACCAATAGTCTCACCGTACCCATACCACCTAACTCCTATAAAAAAAATCAGCAACGTTTTTTAATATAACCTCAAAGCTACATATAACGCCTGCTTATCTCAATATTTTTACATAATTGGAGTGCGGACCTTTGGGTAATATGGAGGAGCGTAAGGATTTAAGTCAGATTTTGGTGCTTTTTTATGCACGATATTTTTATCTTTTGCTTCTTGCGACATACTATCATATATTCTATGACTTTCTCTGACCATTTTTGGTAAATTTTTCTTATCGTGTCTTAATATTTTTTTCAATTCATATAGATTTTTTGCAGCTAATGCTTTTTCATAAAGAGCTGGATTTTCAGCATTCTTTTTAATCTCTGCACTTTTACGCAAGATATCTTCTCTAGTCATAGTGTTAGAAATATGAATCATACTTCGCTCTCGATCTATGTTGAAAAAATATGTTTTCTGTGATGCTTCATGTAAAAAACAACCCTCTTGCGCCTTCAGATTTAAACACACATGTAGTAATACCAGCTCTCTACTACTATCTACCGATTTGATGTGCATTTTTTCAATTAAAACAGACACTGGATCCTCTAAATTACTCCAATGAGCAAAAAACATTGCGCGCAACAACTCAACCACTTCTTGAAGTAAATCCGTACCATATACCTCTAATCGCTCAGATGAAAACCGTACGCCTGCAAAGTCCAATTTCGAAATACAATAATTCGGATTCATATACGACATAGGCAAAAAAGTAGGGCACTTAGCTACATGAGCAACATCAATCAATGTCTTAATATGCAAAGTCGTAGCTATAGAATTTGCATTCATTAAAACCACTTTTACCAAGATAGGAATATCAATCTTGTTTTTCGTATGGACATCAACATTAGATAGTTTCAAAACACTTTGCTTATCATCCACAGCGTCTATCCACTCTAACCCTGGATATTTAATACTCACATAGTTAGTTAAAGAATCCTTCCAAGATTCATCCTCAAAAGAAATACCTGCTATACTACTACCAGCTTTTGCAAAATCTGGCATATCACTCTTTAAAAAAGTAAAATAAGAAGAGAAAGCATTACCGGAATGCGTGATTGAGGAACTACTTGATCCTATGGTCGAATCGAGAAAACTTCCTATAAATATAATTGGGAAACTAACAGTTGGCACCAGAGTTTTTTTGCCATGATATGCATGGCCAAAAAGATTCTCAAATCGTGATCCTCCTATAAAACAACAACTACAACCCAAGCTTTTGATCATGACTTTTTGATCTAACATTTTCACAAATGTAATAAATTGATTCTGCTCTATTCCTACAATTTGATTTGATTCATTTCCATGACCATCAATCAAAATATTCATAGACGGCAAAATATGAATCGCATAATGACGCAACTCAGGAACTAAATCCTGCTTTGTAATAAATAATCGATCTAATGCTTTGTGTAAATAATGACCCATTTTTTGGGCAGTATCAGACAAAGAACTATCTACATGTTGTTTCCAAGTGGTAAACCATGCAGAGTCTTGGATGTAAACCGACAACGATGACCGCTTCAAACCTAACCAAAAATCACGGCTGTCCATCGTTGATTCATCAATAACTATGCCTGAAAAAGATAATCTGCTCAAAGACTGCTGTACAACAGACTTTGGTGTTAACAAAATAAAAACATCGTTGATTTCTTGGCACACATACGATGATGATTGAAATATTTCTTCATATGCTTTATAAAACGAATATAATATTCCTATCTTCTTGATATTAAATTTTGTGTTTTGATATTTATCAAAAATCATTTTCCAATCACCATTTACATCAGATATAGCTTTATTTAAAGCAATCATTTCTTGCTGATAACTCTTAACATTCTTTTTAAAATTACTATCGCCAGATATTGCGTAAGATTTATATTTCTGCAGAATATGAAACTCTGACAAACTCACAAAATCTGACCAAATAGTTGCCAAGAAATGTAGATGATGTAACAACGTTTTGGTACATATTACAATCTGGCCTGCCAACAATGAATCTACCAGGTCATGTACCATAGCAGAAACAATGGTTCCATCATACCATGGAAAAGGAAACTGTTTTGTGCCTATTAAATTATTAAAATCCTCAGAGCTATCAGCTATAATCACAATATCAGTAATGCGTGCTTGAAATCTTTCTAACAGCTTAATCATTTCAACATCTGAACTTTCCACGCTCAACGAATGACTGTTACCTAAAGAATCTACGCTATTAATACTTGGTAGCAAAGCAACCACCCACAACATCATTAATGATACAACATGTACAAAATGCTTCATCTGCAAGTTCCTATTTCTCAAATACTCTATAAAAATAATGCATCATCTAATTACTCAACTTACTGAATGCCCCTTAGGGTAAAATGGCTTAGCGTAGGGATTTAAATCAGATACAGGGACTTTTTTACGTACAATATTTTGATCTTTGGCTTCTTGAGACATTGAGTCATATTGTCTATGGCTATCTCTGACAATTTTTGGTAATTTCTTCTTGTCTCGTTTCAATGTTTTTTTCAATTGATGAAGATTTTTTACAGCTAATGCTTTTTCATACTGCGCAGAACTTTGCGCATTCTTTTTAATTTCTGCGCTCATGCGTATAATTTCTTCTTTTGTTAACGTAATACCGGTCAAAATATTACGATTTTCCTCATCTACATAAAAATGATACGGAACCTGTTCCTTGCCATATAAAAAACAGATTGTTTGTCGCGCAAAATCAATACAAACATGAGAAACAGTAAACGACCCTTGTGAACTATCAAAACTGTCTATCTTCATTTTTTCAATCACAACCATGGTTGAATCCGAAACATCTTGCCAATGTCTCAAGAAAAATGCATCCAACAACCATGCGGTCATTCTTGTAAGGGTTTCAACGTCTGAGCGTAAAAAATTCTCAGGAAAAACAACCCGAGCACAATGTACTTTTGCAATATAATAATTCTGATTCATATATGATAACGGAAGAAATGCGAGAGTATCCCATAAAAAATTCATATCAATAATCTTCTCAATAATTAATGATGCTACAATAGAATTTGCATTCATTAAAACAATTTTGATAAGCTTTGGGATATCAATTTTTTTTCTCGTATGCGATTTAATACTCGAAAGCTTAAATACATGATCATCATCCTCTGAAGCACTCACCCAACCTAACCCTGGATACTTAATACTTACATAATTCGGTAAAGAATGCCTCCACTCTAAAGAATCGAAAGAAATATTTGATACTGCATTTCCAGCTTTCTGGAAATCAGGTATCTCACTATTTAAATAACTAAAATATAATCGGAATGCATTCTCTTGATCGTCATTCACAGATGATATAGAAAACCCTGATGTTATATCCAAAAAACTACCGATAAATATCACTGGATAACTAAGCGTTGGAACTAAGCCTTGCTGTTCATGGTATGCATGAGCAAAAAGTTCCTTAAAGCGTGAGCCTCCAAGAAAACAAGAACTACAACCCAATGATCGCATCACAACTTGGTGATCTAATTTTTTTAATAATGTAACAAACTGAGATTGCTGTATACCAATAACCTGATCATTTAAAGCCCCATGACCATCTATAAAAATATTCAAACTCGGTAAAATATCTCTTTTTTGATCACGAAATTCTGGCAGGAGATCATATTGATTAATCAATATATGCTGCAAACTATATAGCAGATAAAATCCCATCTGATGAGCAGATTTGCCCAAAGATATATCAGGCCTATCATCCCAAATAGCAAACCAAGCATCATCTTCTTTATAAATTGATAAACCAGATCTTTTCAAGCCAAGCCAAAGATCATGGTTATTAATCACTTTAGGGTTAACTACAACATCTGCTGCAATATCTACATCAACCGATCTATGTACCAGCTCCTTAGGCGTTAATAGTACAAAAACTGAATTAATGTCCTGACAAACATAAGAAGCTGGATCAAATATTTTTTTATACGCAGAGTACATATCATAAAAACCTTGAAGGCTACTCGCATCAATAGATTTATCTGAATATGAATGAAAAATATGCAAAGCATCCTGAGGAGACTGTGCTAAAGATGCATGTAAATTCATGCATGCTAATTTATAATATTCAACATTTTGCGCAAACGTAATATCGCTACTTTTAGCATATTGTTCATATTTATGTTCAATCTCTAAAATTGAAAGCGTAACAAAATCTGACCAAACATTTGCAACAAAATGTAAATGATGCAGTAATGCCTTAGAGCAAATTACAATCTTGCCACCAAGTAAACCCATAACAAGATCTACAAGCATAGCAGAAGCATCGTAATGATACCACGGCAATGGAAAATAGTTCGTACCCTTTAATTTATTAAAATCCTCAGAAGTATCAGCTATTATTATCAAATCTGTTGTGCGCTTTTGAAACTGTTCAAATAATTTTACCTTCTCAGAATCTGACACCTTTGAAATAGATGCATCACCATTACCTAAAAAGTCTATACCGTCACTGCTTGGCAATAGACTAACCACCCATAAAATCATGAACGTTATTATATATAAAAAATGCTTCATTGGTAACTTCCTATTTTTCAAAACTATCTACAAACATAACCTTCATCTCAACAGTCACTGTATCCGATGACTCTGAGGGTAAAATGGCTTAGCGTAGGGATTTAAGTTAGATTTGGGTATTTTTTTCCGTGCAATATTTTTATCTTTAGCTTCAGGTGACATTGAGTCATACGTTCTATGACTATCTCTGACAATTTTTGGTAATTTTTTCTTGTCTCGTTTCAATACTCTTCTCAATTCATAAAGATTTTTTAATGCTAATGCTTTTTCATACTGCACCTGATTTTGCGCATTATTTTTAATCTCGGCACTTTTACGAAGTAATTCATCTTTTGAAACAGTATTAACGTATTTAACACGTCCATCTTCTCGGTCTACATAAAAAAAATACGGTTGTTTTGATTTACCATACAAAAAACATCCCTCCTGCTTCTTAATATTTAAACACACATTATAAAACACAGGTGATCCAACATCTTCACTGAGTGTATTCATTTTCATTCGCTCAATAACAACATAGATCCTATCTGACAAATCATTCCAATGTGTAAAAAACATTGCCTCCAATAACATACCTACTTCTTCAAAGAAAGGTGCACTATATGCATCCTCAACAGATCTTGAAACTCGTACACTATCGAATTCTAAATTAGATATACAGTAGTTCGGGTTCATATATACCATCGGTAAAAAGGTAGGACATGCTCGCAGCGTTAATAAACTAATCGGTTTTTCCATCAAAATAGTTGTCGCTATCGAATTTGCATTCATCAAAACAACTTTCACGGAATCTGTAACAGCGACCTTCTTTTGAGTTCGAACCATAACGTTCGATAACTTAAGCACAGATTTATCATATTCAGCAACATCGATCCATTCTGATCCTGGATATTTAATACTCACATAATTCCCGAGCCGCATTTTACGATAATCACCTGCGAAAGAAATCCCAGCTATAGCATCACCCGCTTTTTCTGCATTTGGTATATCATCATTTAAATTATCAAAATATGACTTAAAACAACTATTAGAATTATCAAGGCTTAATATAATCCCAATAGTTGTATCAGAAAAACTACCTATAACAATAATTGGATACCCTACATTAGAAACAAGAGCTTTACTATGCTGGTAATAACCATGAGACCAAAGCTCTTTAAATCGAGATCCACCTATAAAACAAGACGTACATCCCAAAGATTTGACAACAATATAATTGTCCAACATTTTCAATATCTTAATAAACAAAGCTTGCTCAATACCAACTACTTGACTGCCCTCTGTCCCATGACCATCCAGAAAAACATTCATCGAAGGTAAAATATTCAATTGATATTTTTTACATTCTGGCAACAAATCATAAGAACCAATCAATACACGGCCTAAAGCATGACTAAGATACTGACCAAGCTGCGCAGCAGAATTACCTAAACGGGCATTACTTAATTCTACCCAAGGCGTAAACCATGCAGATTCATCTATATAAACAGGCAAATAAGATCGCTTCAATCCAAGCCAAATATCATTATTGTCCAATTTTAGATTTTCAAAAAACATAGAAGATACAAGATCAACAGGGATCGTTTGCTCTAACAATACCTTAGGAGTCAATAAAACAAATATATCGTTAATTTCTTGGCACACATACGAAACTGGATCAAACACCCTGTCATATAATTCATGAATAGTGTAGATTGTTTTTATATTATTCACATGAATTTGCGGATCAGGATAATTATCAAAAACTGCATTTTTATCATCATCTTTACCCAGTGACAATAGAAATTTATGCAATATCATACAGGCTTTTTTATACTCTGCTATATCATGTTTAAAATTCAAATTACCGCTAACAGCATAATCTTGATATTTTTCTTCCAAATCAGAAATCGGTAACGTAACTAAATCTGACCACATATTTGCCATAAAATGTAGATGATGCAACAACGCCTTAGAACAAATAACAATCTTGCCACTCAGCAGTCCATCTAAACAATCAGCCATCATAGGAGTATAGACAGATCTATCTGACCACGGAAAAGGAAAAGATGAGTGACCTTTCAACCTACTAAAACTCTCAGACGTATCTGCAATGATTATCAAATCTGTCGTACGTTTTTGAAACTGTTCAAAAAACTTGACCGTCTCAGGATCTGAAACATCAGAAATAGGTGAATCACTATTACCTAAAGAATCTATTCCCTCACTGCTGGGCAGCAAATTAACTACCCAAAACATGCATAACACGAATACAAAACGCTTCATATACAACTCTCTTCCTACTTTTTTGAGTACGCAATATAAACATGCTATTTTTATTGCGTGACCAATTCAAGTAACTGCTTTAAAACAAGCGTATCATCACAACGGGCAATGGCATTCTTCATCGTTTCATCCACCACAACTTCCAGCTCTCGCGCTACCGTTTCGAGCTGATTTGATAGTTTTTCTATTGATTTCAAATCTTGCTTATGCATCAAATCAGCCAACTGTTTTTGCCATGCGCCAACCGACTTTACCAATTCTGCAAGACGATATTTAGTCGTTGCAACCCCCGTAGAAGCATATACCACATACGGACGAATAGCCTCATGTTCTAACAATGTTAACGATGCTTCTATAGCTTCTAGAGACTTTTTTATCGATTTTTCAGCCATGACCATGGCAATATCTTGCTGCCAAACCATTCGTTTTTTATCTTTTTCTATCCGAATAGCATCATCACCTCGTAACTGCTTGAGATGTGCCTGCTCAAGCAGTTTTTGATACTCATCATGCTCCAAAGGGACCCCATTTACCAAATACTGCTCCTGTATAACACCATTGTCAGACCGTAAAATATGTGAAAATTCAATACCCTGAATAACTCTATGACGCTCAGAAACAGAAGATTCTTTGAAAGTCCCGCTAGAACCAACCAAAATCGCACCACCAAAGATCAATCCAACAGAAACAACTAATGTATATTTACACATCTAAAACCACCTCTAATACGCACTAAACAGACTTTTGACATGATTTACCCTAGCAAAAAACAACCAAAATGGTAAGACTATGTTCCATAGATCAAATAAAAGATTTATGGTATATTAAATAGAGTAATGGACAGTTACGTGGGTACAATGAAAGTAAGATTATGGCTGAAAAAAAAATAAAACGCGGAAAAGCTTTTTTTTCAATCTCTGCTGTTTCAAAAATGTTCTCCGTTCATCAACAAACGATACGGCTTTATGAAAAAGAAGGTTTTATACAACCTAAACGCTCTGAAGGAAACACCAGGCTATTTTCAGAAGAAGACATTGAAAAGCTTGAAGAAATCATCTATTTGACACATCAGCTCGGCATTAACCTAGCCGGAGTTGAAATGATTTTGCAACTACAAAAGAAAATGAAAAAAATGCAAATCGACATGAATAAGGTCTTTGCAGAAACACAAATACAACTTGAAACTGAAACGCAAAATCGTAAACTATTAATTAATAATTATTCGCAGCAACTTAAAAGCAAAAAGCAAGATGCTCCAAATATTAAGCAAGAACAATCCGCTTCACCAAAAGAGAAACCGTCATTTAAAGATTGGGATATAGACTACGAAGAATAACACATCCTACAGTGATACCAACGCAAGTTGATGTAACCCCTGTAAGAAATACTGTGTAACCTCAACAGAAAGGAAGCTTTTATGGCACACGATCATTTGTTTGAAGAAGAACAATTCGTCATCTCGCAAGAATTACTTCATATCCTTCATTGGCTTTTGAAGTATGAAGAAGCTGAGCTTTCAAGATTAATTACACAAGCCTATATCAAAGGATTTGAAGATAAATTAAAGAAACAGGACGTCTATCACCAGATACAACATTCTGACGACATACAAAACAGCGTCGTGCATTTTTTAACGTTTTTAGAACATCATGTCACAACAGTAACCACTCAGGAAAACAGCAAAAAAATTATGCATCAAAATGTGATTGAAGCACTTGACCATATCGATCCAAAACGTTTTGATTATGAAACTATTAAATCAACTGTGCTGGCAACCGCAGACAAAATTAAACCACGCAACCAGCATGATGCTAAGAAACTCTTTTTAAAGGAACTGCTCAAACAGTGGAACCCTAAAAATGATAAAGATCAAAAAGCAACTCTGAATTAAATAAAAAGAAACTCCCGCAATAGTTGCGGGAGTTTCTTTTTATTTAATCTTATTGTTCTAGTTGACTTGAGTCGCCACCATAAGGCTGATGTTGATGTTGTTGAGCAACAGGGCGACCTGCTTCGCTAGTAATGCTGCCTGATGATGCTCCACCAGTATTGCTAGAAGAGTCACGTTGCGGTGCATTATTTTTTCGATTTGCCTTATATCGACACCACAAACCCATACCTGTTGTTCCAACTGATGTAAAACCCCAGAGCGCTGCAGTTTTTGAATTACCATGTTCATATGCTCTTACAGCAAGCACTGCTGTTAAAGCCGATGAAACTTCTGCTACGCGAGACAATCTAGTCATTGGTTTATTTGAATTAATCCGGCGTGCCCCAATTTCATACACAGCTACAGGTACAACAGCAGCAACTAAATCTTTGCCTGATGGCCTTTGGTAAGTCGCCTGTGCGTAAACACTTACTAAACAAATTAAGCTGATCACTTTTTTATGATTCATAAAAACCCTCGAAGTTTAAAAAAATATAATAATAATTAATGACGCGGTCATCGCCACTAAGAGTAATCATTCTGAGAAAAACATCAATCGATATTTTTATAAAAATTTGCTGCTCAAAATTAATCAAACAAAATACAGCTTCATTTTGCATTTTGTTACAATACATATGTCAACTAATCACAAAAATCGTCTTCTCACAATGTTTATATGACCTGACAACTATGAATGCTTTTGGGGACAACGTTTAATATCACCAACTCCATGCAAACGTACAAAGTACAGATGATGTTATTGCATGATACACGACACTTGTTCTATCACCTTCTACATTGTGATATTTTTACACAATGCTATAAACTAGCCTCATAAAAACCCATAGCAAATAAGAGCTCACGTAATTTGTACATAGGCAGTCCTTTGATCGCAGAAAAAGAACCTTTAAATTCTTTGGTGAACTGCTCACAAATACCACCCACTTTAATCGCACCACTCACTTTTAAAAAAGAAATGCTATCTAAATAAAAATCTATAAATTCGTTAGGTATATCAATAACAATCCATGCTTCATCATACCCTGAATGCTGTTCTATGATTTTCCACTCTCCTGCAAGCCAAATTCTTTTTTGCACACAAAATCCAGTACCAATAGTTGCACCATAACGCGACAACATAATCATACGTCGCGCATCCTCACGATCTTTTGGTTTCCCAAATATTTCATGTTTCCCTGCGCCACCTTTTAAAGTCAAAGTATCAGCAGTGACAACAAATACAATTTCACCTTCGCAAGTCCCCTTAGGTACCAAGACATGGTTCATCTTTAAAACAGCTAAATCAATGACGATCTGCTCTAATGGTCGACTTAAATCAGCTTTTGATTCATCTGCACTGTGAGCAATTAAGGTAAATGGAATACCCGCCGCAGCAAGCAACTCTTTACGAGCAGCTGACTCAGAAGCAAGATACAATGTGTAAATCATGTAACCCTCAAAATAAAATCGTCAATATTTTAATAATGCGATAGATGCACAGATAACATTATGACGCAAACGACAAAAAACCCCAATTAATTTTACTTAACTGGGGTTAATTTGGTTGGAGCGGGAGGATTCGAACCTCCGCATGCCTGCACCAAAAACAGGTGCCTTACCACTTGGCCACGCTCCAATAATCTTTTTTTTATACTACTGCTTCTTCAGCTGATTTTTTGTATTCAAGCACAATAGCATCTTCAACCATTTTGCGTGTATCTGAGTTCAAAGGGTGAACTATATCACGAAATCCGTCTTTTCTGCGGCGTGATGGCATAGATACAAACAATCCGTTGTCGCCTTCAATAATTTTCAAATCTCGAATGATAAAACAATCGTCAAACACCATAGTTGCATATGCTTTCAATCTACCGCTCTCTTGCACGGGATAGACTTTTACTTCTGTGATTTTCATCTATCAGGTCCTTATGTTAATGCGTCTTAAACCCTATCATGCTACTAAACTGAGTGTGCCCTTTTTTATGTCAACCTCCTGCTTTAGTCGGTGCTTAATTACTACACCACATAAATGTAGCTCCCAAAACAGATTTTGTCAAATCAAATTCGAAGAATTCCTGCTCTCAGTCTGGCTGATCGCGCAGAACGGTTTCTTTGCAATTCTTCTGGCGAAGCCATACATGCACCTTTTGTAGCCATTTCAAAGCGAGGAGAAACTGATGGATTTTTTGAGCTCTTATCCTTAAAAAACTGCTTTACAATGCGATCTTCAAGCGAATGAAAACTAATACAAACTAAACGTCCACCATTATTTAACATACTAGGAGCATGACGCAAAAAACAGGTAATATTTTCAAGCTCTTCATTTACAAAAATTCTAAGTGCTTGAAAAACTTTTGTTGCGGGATGAATTTTATGATACGACCCTGGAGTCATATCCATAATCAAATCTGCAAGTTCTTTCGTTGTCTCAATTTTTTTCTTTTTACGCTGCTCTACAATAGCACGGGCTATTTTACGACCACGGCTTTCTTGGCCATAATCATAAAAAATCTGAGCCAAATGATCTTCGGTAAAACGATTTACAACACCATGGGCAGTATGATAAAACATACCAGGAGAAAATCGCATATCCAAAAAACTATCTTGATACACTGAAAAACCCGGAGTATTTCTAATTTGCATCTGAGAAGTACCAAAGTCCGCCAAAATACCATCTACTTTTTTTATTCCTGCTTTAACCAGATGTTCTTGTATTTTCGCAAAATTTCCATAAAGTGGCATGAACCGCCCAGGAAACTCTTGTTCAAGCTGCGCGCCTGTTGTAGCCAGAACCGACTTATCCCAATCCATACCAATAATTTTACATTCCGGTTGTCGCGTCAGAATCGCTCGAGTATGACCACCACCACCAAGTGTAACATCAACATACACCTCGCCCGGCTTTGGATCTAAATACTGGATAACTTCTTCAAGAAGGACGGGTATATGTCCTTGTGACTCGTTCATAGATGAAATACCTTCTTAGGCTTGCAACTTTTTAATTAATTCTGCAAATCTCATAGATCGAGATGCTTTAAATAGCATAACATTTTGCGGATTTAATACCATAGGGCGTAACGTTTCATATGCATCTTCTGCTTTTGCAAAAATTTGACACTTAATCCCGTATGGCAATGTTTTTTTAATCATCTCAACTTCATGGCCAACCAGAATAACCTGCGTTAATTTATCGACTTTACGCAAAAAACGACCAATTTGACGATGCCAAAATGCACTTTCCTCGCCCAACTCAAGCATATCACCCAGTACAATGATTTTATTTTGATCGGTCATATAATGATCGAATGCAACCAGTGAAGCTTTCATGCTTTCTGGATTTGCGTTGTATGCATCATTAATCAAAGTTGCTCCCGATGTGTGAGTAATCATCTGGAAACGACCCTCTGTAACAATCGGTTGTTCAACTCCTTTAATTAAAAGCTCATCAGAAACTCCAACCATATGACCAATCGTCATAGCAGCTAAAGCATTCATCACGCGTGCTTCGTTACAAGTTGGAAGAACAACTGAATATCTTTTATTATAAATTTTAACAATAAAACTGATCGTATTACGAGAACAAACTATTTTGCGAGCTTGTATCTGATTAATCGTTTTTTTCCCAAAACGAATTACCGGATGTTGATAAGAAACCTTTGAAAGTTCAGGTTGATCACCATTAATAATTCCAATATCTTGCTCAGTGAAACATGAAAATATTTCACGCTTCTCACGAGCAATTGTTGCAACATCATCAAGACCAGCTAAATGACTATGACCTATATGAGTGATAACGGCATACGTTGGTCTTACCAAATCTGCAAGTTGCTTCATACTTCCGATCTCAGAAATACCAAGCTCAAAAACCGCAACCTTGTGTGTTGGTCTCATCTTTAAAATATTAAGCGATGCACCAATCATAGTATTTTGATTACCTGATGAAACAACGGCACTTAAATCTGCAACTTTTAAAATATTTCTGACCATTTCTTTCGTCGTTGTTTTACCAACACTGCCCGTAATACCAATGACAGGATAGGAAAATTGTGCGCGCCATGCGCGAGCTAAATCAATGAGAGCTTTGTAAGTATCAGGCACAAACAGTACCGATTTTGTTGCAAGTTCTTTTGAGTATTTTTGCAGCAGTTCATCTTTACGAGATGCAGCAAGAATAAATCCTGATGCTCCGCGCTCCAGTGCTTGCCCTACAAAATTATGACCATCTACTTTTTGTCCTGACAATGCAATGAAAATTTCACCTGGTTGTATCGCCCTTGAGTCAACATTAAATAACGCATCAGTTAAAAAAGATTGATTCAACATGTCTACATTTTTCAATGTGTTTACTATAAAATCAGAATCTACGTGCATCAATATCTCCGCTATGCCAGGATCTTGTGACATTTAATTTATTTGGTTACTTGCAACATGTCGATTTTTTCTTCTTTTGTCAAGACAAGAAGCACTGAATCGACAATCCCAGAGTTTAGTCTTTTACTACTCGTCTCATTTTACCACCATCACTCGACATAATCAAACCACGAGCTTGCAATGTTTCAATAATTCGAGCCGAACGATTAAAACCTATACGAAATCTACGTTGAATCATAGAGATCGAAACTTCATCACAATCAGCAAGCATATCAACTACCTGCTGAAACAATTCTTGATCATTATCAAGCAACTGATCATCTTGCTCTTGCGTAAAGAAATCGGAAATATCTAAAAACTGTGGTGCTTGTTGTGTTTCTATGTGACCAACTAAATAAGCAATCTCTTTGTCTGATACATACGCACCATGCACACGACGAATGTGAGGATCTTTGGCATCAATAAACAACATATCACCTTTCCCCAACAGTCGCTCTGCTCCTGCTTCATCAAGGATTGTGCGCGAATCAACTTTTGATGTTACTTTAAATGAAATTCGATTCGGGAAATTAACTTTGATCAGTCCAGTAATCACATCCACCGAAGGTCGCTGCGTTGCAACGATCATATGAATACCAGCTGCACGTGACATTTGCGCGATACGAGCAATCAGTCCTTCAATGTCTTTGCCCGTTGTCATCATCAAATCAGCAAGCTCATCAATCATAACCACGATAAATGGCATATGTTCAATATCAGATCGTTGTTGCTCAAGCTTATGATACTCAAATATATTTTTCACACCCAAATCTGCCATTTGCTCATACCGTTGCTCCATAGTCATAACCAGCCACTTAAATATAGGTAACGCTTTACGCGGATCGGTCACCACCGGAAATAATAAATGCGCAACATGTTCGTATGCTGTAAACTCTATCTGTTTTGGATCGACAATGATTAATTTTAACTCTGCCGGTTTTTTTGCACACAAAAGTGACACCAACATACAGTTAAGTGCAACCGACTTACCAGATCCTGTTGACCCGGCAATCAGTACATGAGGCATACTTGCTAAATCAACGACCACATGAGCACCCGATGTATCTTCACCCAAAATTAACGGAAGCGATCCTTTAAATTTAGTCCATGCAGTGCTGTGAAAAATATCTGACAAAAGTACTGCTTTGCGCACCTTGTTTGATACTTCAAAACCAACCACATCTTTACCAGGAATTGGCGCAATAATTCGAATGCTCAGTGCCTGAAGCGCCATAGCAAGATCATCTTCTAAGCCTAAAATCTTACTCAATTTAATACGCACATCCGGTTTATATTCGAACAGCGTAATCACAGGACCAGGATGTACACGAACTACTTTTCCTTTAACACCAAAAAGTGCTAATTTTTCTTCTAAAATAGCTGCTTGCTCTGCAAGTTCATGGTTGTCAGCATCTGACGGTTGACGATAATTATTTTGCGACAACATTTTTTCAATGTCAGGCAAACTATACTGTTTTTTTACAATTTTTTTCTCAACTTGCGTTTGATGCGCTGGCTGCATCATAACTGCCGGTTGCATCTCATCATCAACAAGCGATGGTTCACTGACAGAAACTGTTTCTGCTGCTGTCTCATGCGGACTGCGCAAAGATTGCAAGAGCATTTCAACTTCTCGATCAACCGTCGCGTCTTCTCGTTCAAACTGAACAATCGATGATGATGATTGATGCACCACTGAACCACACACAATGTGATAGATTTTCACTATTAATTTCCAACCCATAATAGCTACCCATGCAACAACCGATGCAAAGGCTCGTACTGCGCGGGCAGGCATATTATCTACCTGGATGACATATGACCAAAACCATGACATACCACGCATGAAATACTGAGTAATTTTCAAATGAGCAAAACGAAGTATTAAAATAGAAGCAATGAGCATGAGAGAATATAAAACAATCCCTTTAGTTATGGGATCAAATGACCGGAGCAACCATAAACCATAACTACCAATAACACCACCGCAAGCGCTATAATGACTGTATCCAATTTGATGATAACTAAAAAGCATACAAGCAATTACAAAACCAACAACAACTCCAACAATACGATCAAGTTGCTCGCTCACATTTTGCCACTTGGTTACAAAACACAAACCATACAGCAACAAAACGGACACTGCGTAAGCCATCGATCCAAAGAAATAGACCATCACCGCAGCTACCGTTGCACCAAAATAACCCAAACTATTTTGACAGGTACCATACCGAGCATGGTACAACCACGATGTATCATTAAATCGAAATGATTGTAAAGCAACAGCTATGACCGATGCAACCATCACCAAACTTACAGGAGGAACTAGCAATCGCGCCCAGTGACGCAGATATGCAAGATATTTTTCTTTCATACAACAACCTTTTATAGCAACAGCGTTATCATAATCGGCAGTATCATGTACCATGAAAAATACCATAACCGATTATGCTGAATTAAATATCCGACGAAACATAATAGTTTATAACTTACAAAACTCATACCCACAATACCAAACAACATCCAAAAATGAAAGAATTGCGCAAGAAGCATCGGATCTGCTATCACGGTAATCATTCCTTTGCAAAACGCTGCACACACCAGAGGTAGTTGAATCAAAAATGAAAGTGCAAAACTATTTTGACCACTATACCCCAAATATCGACCAACAAAAAAGGTCGTTGCAAAACGAGATATTCCTGGGAGCAGTGCAACTCCCTGAAAAAAACCAAGTATGGAACCATCACGTACGTTCCAACTGATTTTTTTATCACCACGCAAATATTTTGATACATATAACATCAACGCAGTACAAATAAAACCAATCGGTAAAAAAGAATACATGCTCACAGATTGAGCAACACCACTATACCACCAAACAAATGTTACTAGATCAGCAATCAAAATAAAAATAATGGGATGCACCATGCTGCGATACGTAGAGATAGAAAATAACAACGATATTTTAAATGGTTTATGCACTACCATCAGCCACCAAGCCCCAAAAAAATAACAGAGCATAATCACCAATGCTGGTCCATGCAAAAGAAAATCAACTATCCAACGGTCACTCAGTAGATGATGATAACCGAAATGCGCAACTATTTTTTCTGCCAAAAGCACGTGCCCCGAACTACTAATAGGCAAACTTTCAATTATAATTTGAACGATCATCCATACAAACATCATCATTTTGCCCTTCTAAAAGTTTAACATTTATTTTTGTAACCCCACCACAGAGATCATACGCAGTGCACAAATAACATCAAAAATCTTTTACCAATCTCATAAAACCACATAAAATCACTCAATCATTTGAATTAAGATACCATTTCTTGTTATGAACATATTGATCAAATCATTTAATTAACATAAAAAATATTTTTAACATAGTTGCTTTATGGTTAAATTTGTTCTAGTTTGCATGTGATGTAGTAAATTTTTTCCTAAAAAGAGGAGACTTCAGAAATCAAAAAACCCTGATTTGAAGAATAAAAATTAAGCAAATATTAATTTATTTCAACCAGCTTCCTAATTGATATGGTTATGTTAAAATAGATTGTCTTAAAAAGGAGACTCCATGAACAAAAATCCCTTATACTTAAGCTTATTACTCTTAACTGCTGCTTTTGCAGTAGTTGCAGATGACGCAGCATCATGCGCATCGAGCTGTAATACAACATGCTCACAAAGCAAAAACTATTTCACTCCTCGTGCATTCTCTTCATACTCATCAAGAAATTTAATTCTAGAAAAATCACTGCTTCAAGTTGAATCAGAACGTGAAGAGTGGAATGGAACACTTTCTGCTGAAGTTGAATACATGAGCAACTTTGGTCAAAAATGTGGTACCTGCAAAAATATCGGTGCTATGCCTTTCTGGTCTGGTACTAATACATTAACAATTGGTAACAACAACGGCAAAGCACAACTTGACGCATTCCAATTCGGACTTGGTAACGTTAAAGTTGATAGCGATGGAATCGGTGGAGTAATCCAATTGAATCCACAAATTCAACAAATCGGTGCTGATTTCCTTCTATACTTCACACAACGCAAAAATGAACGCGGATTTTACTTCAAAATCGATGCTCCAATTGGTGCTATGAGCATTGATCCACGTTTCACAGAACTAAATACTACTGAACCAGTAGAGAATAATTACTTCACAGGAAGTGCGCCAGCTAGTCTTTCTGTAAATTATGAATCTGATAACTATCCATCACTAGCAAGTCGCCCTGATACAATAAGTGAAGCGTTTTTTGGTGCATTGCCAACTAATGCAACATACAACAGCAACAACTATCTATATCTCAAAAAAGGACGCATTGCAGATTGCAAACAAAGCGACATTCGCTTAAGCGATCTCTCTGCAACCGTTGGATATAACGTATATGGTACTGAAAAAAGCTTAGTTGGCGTTGGTTTTAAAGCAACATTCCCAACAGGATCTGTTCCGACAGCTGAATATATGCTCGAGCCAGTATTTGGCAGAGGCGGTGCTTGGGGTATTGGTGGTGAAGTAATGGCACACCACAAAGCATGGGAAAATGAAGCAAAATCTCGCTATGTAGACCTATGGTTACAAGGTGAAGTATTACACCTTGTTCCTGGTAGATCTCCAAACTGGCGTTCATTTGACCTGAAAGCAAACGGTGCTGGTTCTAAATATTTACTCGTACAATACTATCCAGCATTCTATGACACTAATTCTTTTGGAGCAGAATTTAGATCGCCTGATTATATCACTCAAGCGGTCAACATTACAACGCTTCCTGTCATTTCAAAATTTGCAATTGAAGGTTCTGTTGCATTGATGGCTGATTTCCACTGTAATGATTGGAATGTTGGTATCGGTGGCGAATTCTGGGGCCGTTCTCGCGAATGTTTACAAATAAGTGGATGTGATACATGCGAAATTATTGGTCAACAATTACCAAACCTCAATGATTATGCTGTAATTGGTCGCCAAGTAGGAAACAACACATACATCCAAGGACAAGCTAGTGTTTTAAACCCAACGTATTGTGAACCACTCGCAACGATCAACAAATCACAAAATCAAACTTTCAGTGGTACTGCTGGAGCTATTGTATTACCAACAACTCTTCCTACAGGCATTAAAGATGCAACAGTTGCTGCAAACCGTATCCCTGCAGATTACTCAGAAGCACTTGATATCGCTGGTGCAGCTGCTGCAAAAGCATATACCGGTAAAATCTTTGGACAAGTTGGTTACAACTTCAAAGAACATCGCTATAGCCCAACAATTTCAGTTGTTGGCGGTGCAGAGTTCACGAACAATAGCAACAATGCTGTTCAACTTTGGAGCGTTGCTCTTCAAGGTGCATTGAATTTCTAATTTCGTCATTCAGACTTAATAGTCACTGCAATAAAAAAGAGACCGTGCAATACGGTCTCTTTTTTATTGTAATACAACGATAATCTTAACTACTACTACTACTACTACTACTACTACTACTATGACTATACCTATCTACTATTAAAAATAAGTTGCTCATTTTATAGATTTGCGATAATAATGACATTTAAATCAAAATAAAATTTCTTTACATATAATATCTATATCAAAACTCTTAAAAAGGAGAATTAATGTATAAAAGTAATAGATATATAACTTTACTTATCATCACAGCTCTTAGTCCTTCTTATATTCAAACATCATGCACACAACAATGTGATACCACCTGCTCACAAAGTAAAAACTTATTCCTACCTCGCGCTTTCTCATCGTATTCATCACGAACATTAATCCAAGAAAAATCAGTTCTTCAAGTTGAATCTGATCGGAGCGAGTGGAATGGTACACTTTCTGTTGATGTCGAGTACATGAGCAACTTTGGTCAAAAATGTGGTACCTGTAAAAACATTGGTGCTCTACCATTTTGGTCAGGCACCAACACATTAACTATTGGTACTAACGATGGCAAAGCTCAGCTAGATGCATACCAACTCGGTATGGGAAATATCGCCGTTGATAGCAATGGAATAGGCGGAATAATCGAATTAAATCCCTCAATACAACAAGTTGGTGCCGACGTCTTGCTCTATTTCACACAGTATAAAAATCAACGCGGATACTATTTCAAAATCGATGCACCACTTGGTGCTATGATGATTACTCCTCGCCTAACAGAGTTGGTCAAAGCCAAAAAAAATAATAACTTAACAACCTCACAAGTAACGAATGATCCAAATTCATCTACCATTGAATATGCATTTGATACTTATCCAGCACCACTGAATCGCCCTGAAACTGTTACGCAGGCCTTTACGGGAGATTTGCCTATTGAAATGTTAATAGGTTATCACCCTGTCGACATCAGTTTACTAAAAGGTCGTATTTCATCATGTTGCAAACAGACAACAATCCGCCTAAGTGACCTTTCTGCGACAGTTGGATATAATGTTTACGCAACAGACAATAGTATTGTGGGCATCGGACTTAAAGCAACATGTCCCACCGGAAATGTTCCAACAGCTAACTACATGCTTGAACCAATCTTTGGTCGAGCTGGTGCCTGGGGCATTGGTGGAGAAATTATGGCCCATCATAAAGTATGGCAAGATAACAAGCAATCTCGCTATGTAGATCTATGGTTACAAGCAGAACTGTTACACTTAATTCCCGGCAGGACTCCAAATTGGCGTTCATTTGACTTAAAAGCTAATGGACCTGGTTCTAAGTATTTATTAATACAACACTATTCAACACAATATGCTATCGATGGATCTTTTAACAATATTCAAGACATCACAGCAGGCAGCTTACAACCTGCTATTAACCTTACAACACTTCCTGTCATTTCAAAAATAGCAGCTGAAGGCTCCGTGGCATTGATGGCAGATTTTCACTATAATGATTGGAATTTTGGCCTGGGTGCTGAATTTTGGGGAAGAACTCATGAATGTTTAGCTATCAACGATTGTTCTCCAGAAGTTGTCATGACTACCTCAAGAATTAATCAATATGCAGTTCTTGGGCGTCAGTTAAGCGCATATCAAATAAACGGGATACAAAACGCTCTTCAAACTTTTTACTGCGAACCGGCAGCAAAAATCAATCAATCCCAGGATCCTGCAACGCTCATCGGTTCTGTTGCAACAACCTTAACTGCTCCAACATCCCTTCCAGCTGGTATTAAGGATGCACGAATTTCAACAAACAGAATCCCATCGGATCTAAATGAAGCTCTTGATATCGATGGCGCTGCAGCTGCAAAAGCATATACCGGTAAAATCTTTAGTCAAATTGGTTACACGTTTAAAGAACATCGTTGTACACAACAATATCAATCGTTGGTGGTGCAGAATATACCAATAATACCAATAATGCAGTACAAATGTGGAGCATAGCAATTCAAGGCGCATTAAACTTTTAACTGAAAAACAAAGCCACCTTAAAGGATATTTATGAAGTTTAAATCAAAAAAATTACATATCGTCTTACTTTCAACAATACTATATTCAAATATACATGCTGAAGATACAAAAAATGATCCCGAAACTATTTATAGAACTACTTGGGCAAGTCGTAATGACCTAAAAGCTGGTATACGACAAGTTCAAGAGTCCATAAATAATTACATCAACAATGGAACAATTGGTAACGTAGCTCTTGCATCGATAATTAATAGTCCAACCATGGGTAATTTACAACTCGCAACGTTAATATATAATGGAAGCCTAAGCGATATTGCTGTTGCAGCTAAAGTAAATAGCTCAACTTTCGGTAACGTAACGCTCGGATCACTTGTTAATAGCTCAACAACAGGAAACACAACGCTCGGTTCACTAACTAACAGTACAACTATGGGTAATGCTGCCTTAGCTGCTGCCGTTAATAGTGCAACCGTTGGTAACTACACTCTCGGATCTCTCACGAACAGTACAACTATGGGTAATGCTGCGCTTGCTGCTCCTGTTAATAGTGCAACCGTTGGTAACTACACACTCGGATCTCTCACTAACAGTACAACTATGGGTAATGCTGCCTTAGCTGCTCCTGTTAATAGTGCAACCGTTGGTAACTACACACTCGGATCTCTCACGAGCAGTACAACTATGGGTAATGCCGCGCTTGCCGATGCGGTCAATAGTGCAACCGTTGGTAACTACACTCTCGGCTCACTTGTTAACGATGCTGCTGTTGGAAACACAACTCTTGGATCACTTGTAAATAGTGCTGCAGTTGGAAACACAACTCTTGGATCACTTGTAAATAATGCTGCTGTTGGTAACACAACTCTTGGGTCACTCGTTAATGACGCTGCAGTTGGTAATACAACACTTGGATCACTTGTAAATAGTGCTGCTGTTGGTAACACAACTCTTGGGTCACTCGTTAATGACGCTGCAGTTGGTAATACAACGCTCGGATCACTCGTTAATGATGCTGCAGTTGGTAATACAACTCTTGGATCACTTGTAAATAATGCTGCTGTTGGTAACACAACTCTTGGGTCACTCGTTAATGACGCTGCAATTGGTAATACAACACTTGGATCACTTGTAAATAGTGCTGCTGTTGGTAACACAACTCTTGGGTCACTCGTTAATGACGCTGCTTACGGCAACGTAACGCTCGGATCACTTGTTAACGATGCCGCAGTTGGTAATACAACGCTTGGTTCACTTGTAAACGACGCTGCTGTTGGTAACACAACTCTTGGGTCGATAGTTTATAGTCCAACCATGGGTAATTTAGAACTC
>Ga0214923_10000040_pt1 | contig 162005 bp, 137 predicted proteins | sample LL1510_MetaG_FD_177993 | JGI IMG/M metagenome (GOLD analysis project Ga0214923, IMG submission 177993) | Freshwater microbial communities from Lake Lanier, Atlanta, Georgia, United States - LL-1510 | ecosystem: Environmental > Aquatic > Freshwater > Lake | place: USA: Georgia | collected... | reverse complement strand
ACTGGTCGCTGAGTAGCCCCGAAGGGGCGTATCGAAGCGACCAGTGCTTGCCCTTAAGGTCGCTGAGTAGCCCCGAAGGGGTGTATCGAAGCGACCAGTGCTTTCCCTTAAGGTCGCTGAGTAGCCCCGAAGGGGTGTATCGAAGCGATCAGTGCTTTCCCTTAAGGTCGCTGAGTAGCCCCGAAGGGGTGTATCGAAGCGACCAGTGCTTTCCCTTAAGGTCGCTGAGTAGCCCCGAAGGGGTGTATCGAAGCGACCAGTGCATGCCCTTAAGGTCGCTGAGTAGCCCCGAAGGGGTGTATCGAAGCGACCGGTGCTTGCCCTTAAGGTCGCTGAGTAGCCCCGAAGGGGTGTATCGAAGCGACCAGTGCATGCCCTTAAGGTCGCTGAGTAGCCCCGAAGGGGTGTATCGAAGCGACCAGTGCTTGCCCTTAAGGTCGCTGAGTAGCCCCGAAGGGGTGTATCGAAGCGACCGCTGGGCGTATCGAAGCGACCCATAATACAGAGACTCATAAAAAGTATGTCGCCAATTAAGATTTTCGTTTTAATTGGGAATCCTATTTACTCTTTAACTATTTCGAATTCTAAAATTTAAAAATTAAATTAATGAGAATTGATATCATTATCTATTACCCATTTAACTATTGCAGGACGATTAAACTCACCATCAAAGATTTGTTTAAAACCGGAAATTTGGTTAGGCATAATATCGAATATTTGCAAATTATCTTCTTCTGGAATTATCAATTGAGAAGCAATTTTTAGATTATTCTCTACAGTTAAATAATCAATAATCTGGTAAATTCTTTCCTTTGGGTTTAAGGTATTTTTAATATTAATTTTATTATTTTGTGAATCTAAATATGAAATTAATTTTAAATTATCAGTAATCAAATAAGTAACGTGAACTAAACTGTTTGATTTGGGTAAAAATTGTAGTTTAAAATGACCTATTTGTCCCACAACTTCATCTTTATGTTCCCTGTCCACAATAAGACTTGAATGTATATATCGATGATAAACTTGTTTATGAAGAATATGGTAATTACTCGTATTCATAAAAACAGTAGTAGGTAAACTATAGCTTACAACTGAATCATTGAATGTAAAATAATGTTTTACATTTCTGGCAAAATCGTCTGTATACCAAAACGACCGATGGTCGTTATCAGGAAAATAAACACGGCTATATCTATCAATAGAATCAGCAGAATAGGGAAAGTTATTCTTATCATTTATGATTTTAGAAAAATTAATCCTTTTCTTATTTGAGTTTATAATTTCGGGCAATGAAACCACCCCGCACACTGCATTTGGATTATTAGGAGTAGATATAAATATTGCTTTTTGTTTTTTATAATTCCGTTGAATTATACCTAAAGGAAAGAAAAGATTAGAATCCATATTAAAAACAGATCCTAAATAAACTGGAGTATATTGTTTAGATTTTTGGATATATGGACTAATATAAAAACCAATATAATTAAAATTAGTATCTGTTAATACAATACCAAAATCTCTAATCCAAACGATAAGATTCGTTTGTTCTATATAAATAAAATCTTTTGGAGTAAATGGATCAGAAGGGGTAAACAGATTGTCAGGAAAATTTTTAAAATTAACCCGTTGAACTTCGTAAGAGGGGGAATCAATCAGATAGACTGCAGGATATATACCACAAGTATTGGGTAATTGTGCTGTTAATAATAGCTTTCCATTTGAAGAATTTACTTCAAAATACGAATTTAAGGACAATAATAAATTCATTATACTGTCTTTTTTAAAATCAAGAAAGATGGTATCTCTGTCCAGAATGGTGGTTTTTGTTTGAGCCTTAACCTTGAGACTAACAAAAAGTAGAAAGAATATTAGAATTAACTTTAACATGTATATTGTTATTAATGTTTAAAATTATTTTTTTACAAATTATACACCCCCAAAAATAGAACCCATCTTAAAATCAAAATTAATCTATTTAGGATTTTTTTCCTGTTCAATCCATTCCGGAATTAATTCAATTTCTTCGGGTTTAATCCATTTTAAAGAAGCATCTTTTCGCAACCACGTTAATTGTCGCTTGGCATAATTACGCGTATGTTGCCGAATTAAATCTATCATTTCCAATTCTGTAATTTTTCCAGATATATGTTGAATCATTTCAGGATATCCAACCGCTTGTAATGCAGGTAAATCAGGCGTATATCCTGAGTCCAATAATTGTTGTACTTCAGCTTTTAATCCTAATTCCAACATTACAGAAACTCTATCCTCAATTCTCTTATATAATTCCGCTCTAGGAACCTCTAATGCAAAACTAAATACCTGAAAAGGTCGGGGAGCAGGAGGTATTGCTCTTAACACGCTGAATTTTTGTCCGCTTTGTCGAATTACTTCAATTGCCCTACAAACCCTTCTCGGGTTTTGAATATCCATAGTTTGATATAATTCCGGATCCTTTTCCAATAATTCCTGTTGCAGAAAAGCTAAGCCTAATTCTTCCCAATCTTTTAACACGCCTTCGTGTATTTCAGGAGAAATCTCAGGAATGGGGCTAAATCCCGAAATAAATGCTTGTGCATATAAACCAGATCCACCGGTAACAATAATAGTATCTTTATTTACAAAAATTTCTTTTGCTAACACTAAGGCTTTTTGTTCATATTGGCCGGCGGTAAAGGTCTCATTGGGATTTAGAAAATCTAAAAAGTGATGAGGGATTCCAGCTTTTTCCGATGCTGTAATCTTAGCGGTTCCGATATTCATTCCTCGATAAAACTGGCGAGAGTCGGCAGAAAAAATTTCGGCATTCAGCATACCTGCTAATTTTACCGCACCTGCTGATTTTCCCGAAGCAGTGGGCCCTGCCAGAAATATTACCTGAGGATTCATCCTGCAAAGGTAAAGTTTTAAAAAGCCTGAATCCTGCTGAAAAGCTTAGGCTTGTGTATATTTGCTCCTCATTTTATTTTTCATGAAAACAGCATATTTATTTCCCGGGCAAGGCGCCCAATATACAGGCATGGGAAAAGATTTATATGATCAACATTCCTTAGCCAAAGAATTGTTTACCGAAGCAGATGAAGTATTAGGGTTTGAACTCAGCAAAATCATGTTTGAGGGAAGCGATGAGGAGTTAAAACGTACTTCGGTTACACAACCCGCCATTTATGTGCATTCTGTAGTTTTAGCCCAATTAATGGAAGTGAAAGGCAAGGCAAGTATGATGGCTGGACATAGTTTGGGGGAATTCTCAGCCTTAGCGGCTGCCGGAGTATTTAGTTTCCAGGCAGGATTACAACTTGTGAAAATCAGAGCTAATGCTATGCAGCAAGCTTGTGACGCAACTCCCTCTACCATGGCTGCATTAGTAGGATTGGAAGATGCCGTAGTTGAACAGCTTTGTCAAGAAATTGGGAATGTAGTGCCTGCCAATTATAATTCTCCAGGGCAATTGGTTGTTTCCGGATCGGTTGAATCTATCCAAATCATCATAGAACAAGCTAAAAGTGCAGGAGCAAAGATGGCCGTTCCCTTACAAGTAGGCGGGGCGTTTCATTCTCCTTTTATGGAACCTGCAAAGGTTGCACTGGCAAAATCCATTCAGGATACTGAATTTTTAACCCCAGTTTGTCCTATCTACCAAAATGTTACAGGTAAAGGAGAACAAGACCCCGCACAAATTCAACGCAATCTAATTGCCCAACTTACAGCCCCAGTATTATGGACACAAACCATACAACAAATGATTCTGGATGGCGTTACCGAGTGCATAGAAATTGGTCCAGGGAAAGTGTTACAAGGACTTGTTAAACGTATTGACCGTTCTATACCCGCTACTGGATTTCAAACCTTACCTATTCCTTCCTGATATTCTGATTTATGTCTGTTGTTGTTCGTTTTGCCCCCAGTCCAACGGGTGGTCTGCATATCGGTGGGGTTCGCACCGCTTTATATAATTATTTGTTTGCCCGTAAACATAAGGGAAGATTTATTCTTCGAATAGAAGATACTGATCAAACCCGATTTGTAGAAGGTGCTGAGGATTATATTATCAATAGTTTAAAATGGTGTGGAATTGAATTTAACGAAGGGGTACATTTAGGCGGCCCCTGTGTTCCCTATCGTCAAAGTGAAAGAAAAGAATTGTATGCCGGATATGCCCGTCAATTAATTGAAAGTGGCGCCGGATATTATGCCTTTGATACCCCAACCGAATTAGATGAAATGAGAGCGCGTTTGGAGGCATCTGGTATTAAATCTCCTCAATACAATTCCATTACCCGAAGCACCATGAAAAACAGCCTCACACTTCCCCAGGAAGAAGTGCAGCGCAGAGTGGATGCTGGAGATCCTTATGTCATCAGATTAAAAGTACCGAGAAAAGAGGAAGTGAGATTTCACGATGAGGTTAGAGGATGGGTAGTAATCCATAGTTCTCAAGTGGATGACAAGGTATTAATGAAAAGTGATGGTATGCCTACCTATCATATGGCCAACGTTGTGGATGATCATACCATGGGAATTACCCATGTGATTCGAGGCGAGGAATGGCTGTCTTCCACCCCTTTGCATGTATTGTTGTATCGTGCTTTTGGTTGGGAAGATACTATGCCGAAATTTGCACATCTACCCTTAATCTTAAAACCCGAAGGAACCGGAAAATTAAGCAAACGAGATGCAGATAAATTTCCGCAATTCCCTTTAGCCTTTACGGATGCCGAAGGAAAAACCTATAAGGGATTTAAAGAATTAGGATATCTTCCAGAAGCCTTAATTAACTTCCTAGCACTGTTAGGCTGGAACCCAGGAGGAGATGAAGAGATTATGGACCTGAATAGGATGACAGAAGCCTTTAGTCTGGAACGCATAGGTAAATCAGGTACCAAATATGACTTAGCAAAAGCAGAATGGTTCAATCAGATTTATCTACGAAAAAGAACGGATGAAGAATTAATTGAACCGGTAAAAATTGAACTTCAAAAAGAAGGGATTGAAATTCCTTCCGATGAATTTATGCTTCGATTTATTTCCTTAATGAAAGAGAGAGTAACTTTTATGAAGGATTTTATTAGTCAGGGAAGATATTTTTTCGAAACCCCGCAAGTTTATGATGAAGCCTTTAAACAAAGTAAATGGGTGCATGAAGCTCCGGTTTGGATGATTGAAATTGCCAAACAATTTGAAACCGTAGAAAATTGGCAAACCTCAGAATTAGAAAGTTGTTTAAAACATTGGGTAAGTAAGCATGAGTTGAGTTTAGGCAAAGTACTTCCGGCGTTTCGTCTGGCCATCACAGGTTTAGGATATGGTCCGGTAACTTTTGAAGTTGCTCAAACCATTGGCAAAACAGAAACCTTACTTCGGTTAAATAAAGCATCCGAAATTAAATAAACTTTATCTGCTTGCTTACGTTATAATGCCATCTTATAAATCAGATCATGGGAAGAAAAATGAATTCAGGCGAAATGCCTAAGGTAAATGAAGAGCTTAGTGGATTTCATGTTGGCATAAATCAATTTGGTGAGATAACAACTAGCTACGATATTGATAAGCTCAACACTTTTTTAGATAAAAATGTAGAGGATAAAAAGTTCAAAGAGGTAGAAGATTTTAAACGTAATGTTTCAACTCCGGAAAAAGAAGAAACCTTATTAGACTAACCTTTTGATTGGGAGATAATTATATCTGTTTCCCAATTTCATTTTTTGTGAATAGTTTGGGGGTTAAGTTTCCTTTAGGTTAACCTAGGTTTTACTTTACTTTGTAGCATAAGCGCGTTAAAGTTATGGACTCCATCTACCCTACCCTCAAGTATCAGATTGAAAACAATATTTTGCTGATTACGCTAAACCGACCTGAAGTGTTGAACGCTTTGAATCGGCAGGTATTAGACGATTTACAAGCAATTTTTTCCGAAGCGAAAACAAATCCATCCATCAAAGGAATTATCCTAACCGGTTCTGGTCAAAAAGCATTTGCTGCGGGAGCAGATATTTCTGAAATACAATCCTTAGATGCAGCGGCTGCTTTGGCATTCAGTAAAAGAGGGCAACAAATTTTTTCTGAAATTGAAAACATGCCCAAGCCTGTAATCGCTGCTGTCAACGGATTTGCCTTAGGCGGTGGATGTGAATTAGCCATGGCGTGTCACATGAGAATCGCAGCAGAAAATGCCAGATTCGGTCAGCCAGAAGTTAATTTAGGTCTGATAGCCGGTTATGGCGGAACCCAACGGTTAACCCAACTTATCGGCAAAACCAGAGCGATGGAATTATTATTAACCGCATCTAATCTTGATGCTAATCGGGCAGCTGAATTAGGTCTGGTAAATTATGTAGTTACTCAGGATGAGTTAATTGGTAAGGCAACTGAAATCCTGCACAAGATATTTTCAAAATCTCCCGTTGCAATTTCAGAAACTATTGCTGCAGTTAACCATGCGGGACAGGAAACCGGTTACCAACATGAAGCAGAAGGTTTTAGTAGAGCCGCAGCTTCTCCTGATGGCAAAGAAGGAACACAAGCTTTCTTAGAAAAAAGGGAGCCTAAATTCAAAGGTTAATTCTTGTCTAGCATAGAAGTACGAATCCATTCCACAGGATCTATTTGATCGGCATAATCCCATAATCCTGGATGTTGTGATCTTCCTTCTTTACAATCTCTTCCTACTATGATTTGAATTTGGGGAGATGCTTCTTTTAGGATTGCTTCCCTTTCAGAAACTGAATTTACCTTTACCCATTGCAAAGTACCCGTTTCACAAGGTCGAATAGTAGTAGCGGATTGTATAACAATAGGAAGGGAATCAGGTAATGAAAAAGATTTTGGATACACCTGTTGACAGGCTTTTTCCCATTTCAATTTTTCCTGATAACTTTTAGAGAGGTTATCCTGAGGCCAATTAAGTAACGCTTGTAGGAAGGAATCTGGAGGATTGGGGAGAAATGAAATAATATGGCTAACATTTCTACACCCTAAGCCATTGTACAGAAGTATGTCAAAGGCCAAGGCTTTATAATCTTGAATCTCCTCCAAAACAGCAATTGAAAATCTATTCCCTCTGAGAAGTTTAGGCTGATATGGCCAAACTTCTGATAATAAACGGGAAGTTAAATCAGATCCAGAACCAATAACTAAATCTACATCATTCGGTAAGGTTGAAGTTAGGGATACCCTTTTTTGTGCAGAGGGATATATTTCAAATAATTTTTTTGCTAAGGCATTTATTAAAGGGGAATCCTGATGTGAAAGTTTTAGGATAGATTCTCCTGGGGTAGCAATTGCACTCAAAAGATCGTGAAAACCCGCACCAGGAATGTTACCTGATAGTATCCAGATTATTTTTTGCGGAGATAAATCTTTCCCTCGTTCCCAAAATTCTTTCAAAGCGGACGTTTCCATCAAATCCGAAAATGCCTGTAAGGCATAACGGATATTAAATTCATTAAACCAGGGATTACTTTCCGTTGCTTCCTGAATAAGTTCAGGAGGAGGAGAGGATAACCATTCTTTAAAGCTCGTAATTGCTAGATTAGATATCTCCACTTTGTTATAATTCTTAATTCAATTCTAATGATTATAGAAGTTTGAATAAAAGTAATTCATGGAACCTGAAATTCTATAATAATGTTACGATGGCTTATTTGTAATTTTGCAGGAATAAAAAATTATGGCCATTATAATCACTGACGAATGTATTAATTGTGGGGCTTGCGAACCTGAGTGCCCTAATAATGCAATTTACGAAGCCGGAGCAAATTGGGCTTATGCAGATGGAACTACTTTGCAAGGTAAATTTTTATTATGGGATGGAAGAGAGGAAGAATCCTCTGAAAAACACACTCCAGTTTCCGATGAAGTATATTATATCGTTCCCGATAAGTGCACGGAATGTGTGGGTTTCCATGAAGAGCCTCAATGTGCAGCCGTTTGTCCGGTAGATTGTTGTGTTCCTGATCCTGAACATGTTGAGGATAAAAATCAATTATTGAAGAAAAAAGAGTTAATGCATATTTAGGAATTTTGATTCCTAAAATCCTAGTTTATGAATGGAATAAGCTGATAAGTTTTTCAGGTAACTTTTATTAAATTCTCACCGTGGAAAAAGGTATCATAACAGGAGCCATTGCTCCAGTAAAAGCAGAACCTTCCGGTGCAAGTGAAATGACCTCTGAATTATTATTTGGAGAAACTATTGATGTTTTAGAAACCATAAACTATTGGGCAAGGGTCAAAAATCATTTTGACCAATATGAAGGATGGATTGATACTCGATTGTTTAGAAATATAACTCATTCTTTTACCTCTGCAGTCGATCCCTTAATTTCTTATTCCAGAGACCTATCGCTAGATTATAGATATGTAGGTAGTTTATCTAAATTGTATTTGCCGATGGGCGCTCAGTTTCCCTCAGAATTATGGAAACAAGATAAAGATCAAAATAGATTAAGATTGTCTATAGGTCAGGAACAATGGGAAATTCAACCTTCTGCTATACAAAGTTCCAATGATTTAAAGGGTTCTTTTTTAGACCTATGTCTATTTTATTTGAACACTCCATATCGTTGGGGAGGTAGATCGAATTGGGGAATTGACTGTTCAGGTTTAGTACAAATGGTATTCAGATCCATGGGGATTTCTTTACCTAGAGATGCTCATCAACAATATTTATTCGGAGAGCCAATTACTGATTCTGAGGAAAACGCACTGGCATTTTTTCAGAATGAAGAAGGAAAAATAATCCATGTAGGAATAGTTTTAGCCGAAAGGAAAATACTTCATGCCTCTGGCCTTGTAAAAATAGAAGATTTAACAGACTCGGGAATTTGGGATATTCGTTTAGGAAAAGAAAGCCATCGTTTAGCTGGATATCGTAGGCTTCTTAAGAAAGTTATCTAAAGAGTTTCTAAATTTATTTCTAAGCAACACCTATTTTAAAAATTGTTAATAATTTCAGTAGAACAAAGCCGTAATTTTAGGATGATATGGAGGACAGAGTTCTTGTACTCAATCAGGATTACCAGGCATTAAGCATCTGTTCCGTTGAACGTGCGTTTGTATTGGTATACCTTCAAAAAGCGGAGTTAGTTTCTTACAACTCCCGCAGAATGTTGCATTCTGTAAGTCAAGCTTTTCGTTTTCCTACCATCATCCGTTTGTATTCTTATGTACGGATGCCTTATAAAAAAGTATCCTTAAGTAGAAATTCTATATTTAGGAGAGATGGATTTTCCTGTTTGTATTGTGGAAGTCGGCATCAATTATCAATTGATCATGTTATCCCACGTTCACGGGGAGGCAATGATTCCTGGGAAAACTTGGCAACAGCTTGTCAAAAATGTAATGCAAAAAAAGGAGATATGACTCCGGAAGAAGCTGGAATGTCTATGCGCATTCGCCCCTTTAGGCCAAGTTATATTATGTTCTTGAGAGATTTCTCCGGAAATGTAAAAGAGGAATGGAGACCTTATTTATTGATGTAACTTGATTTAAGTTATTTCTGATAAAAAACACAAAACCTTAATAAACTAAAAAAGCCGTTATGAACGGCTTTTTTAGTTTATTAGAATATATTGAATTACCGGATCAGGATTACATTTCCGCCCAGTCTTACTGCACTTCCATCTGTGGTGGTTCCGTTGATTACATAAACATAAGTTCCTTCCTGAGAGGGTCCTCCTTGCAAGGATACTCCATCCCATAAGAAATTAGGATCATTGGAAGTGTATACTTCATTTCCCCAACGATCATAGATCACAATTTGAAACTGATCGATCAACTTATAAGCAAGACTAAAGAAGTCATTAACCCCATCCCCATTAGGACTAAAAGCATTGGGCACAACCACATTTACCATCTTACGGATTTCAATCCACTTAGGCTTAACGATGGTATTACGGCATCCATTGGTATCTACGATCGTCAATTTTATATTGTAAAATCCTTCGGTTTGATACTGGTGACCCGGATGTGGGTGATTATATTGCTGACCGTCTCCAAAATCCCAAAGCCATTGATCCACTAAGCCCAAGTTGGTTCCTTTAGGTGTAAAGCTCACCAAAGCATTCGGCATTTCAGCTACCTGAGGATAGGCTTCGAAATCTACAACCGGAATATTATTAACCCATGCCATAATTGGCATTCTTGGACTAACACAACCTTTCGCATCTTCGGTCTGAACTTGATAAATCACCGTATTCTTCAGGTTAGCAATTTGATAGGCCTTACCTGTATGGAAAGGAGAGTCATCGCCTGGGGTTTCATACCATTTAATAACTAATCCATTACCTATCGCATCAGCGGCTAAAGTCGCGTCATCACCAGGACATATGGTATCATTAACAATAATAGGAGTTGGAATAGGTCTCGGCTCTGTAACATATACGTGAGCAGAATCAATACAGCCTCTGCTATCTTGAACGGTACCGATATAAAATCCTCTCCTAATATTATTCGCTGTTTGGGAATATTGAATAGGTTGTGTATTCCAAACATATCCATATCCTCCATTTCCTCCAGTTACAACTAATGAAGCATTTCCGTTGGATTGGCTAAAGCAAATAGGTTCATTGAAGGTAGCTCTCGCGATCAATGTATCGGGTTGAGTCATTACATAGGATGCTGAAGCAGTACATCCATTCATGTCTGTTACTGTAACTTGATAAGGACCCCGTCTAAGGTTAACAGCAGTAGGCGTGGTTTGAACCGGAGTAGTACTCCATCTAAAGTAATAATTAGGTGTTCCTCCATTAATTATCGCAGTTATAGAACCATTTGATTCCCCAAAACAACGCACAGGATTAATAGATGGAGTGATGGTTAATACATTAGGTTCAGTAATGATAACTGTTGTGGAATGAATACAACCATTTGCATCTGTGGACACTACTCCATATTGACCTGCAGCCAGATTACTTACCGTTTGTGAAGTACCAATTGGACTGGTATTCCAGGCATAGGTATAAGGTCCTACCCCTCCGTTAGCTAATATGGTTGCAACTCCTGTGGAAGCACCGTTACAATCTACTGGCGCATCCATTAAGGCAACAGATAATAGCTGAGGAGGTGAAACTACAATTGCCTGAGCAGTTCCACGGCAATTATAACGATCGGTTACAGTTACGGTATAAGTTCCTGCAGGAACCCCAAAAGCAACCTGAGTATTTTGAACGGGTACAGTATTCCAAGAATATAAATAGGCAGGAGAACCATTCGAAGCCTCAGCACTTAAGGTACCTGTTGAGGTTCCAAAACAAGCTACAGCTGTTCCAGTTCCGGAAGCAGTAGGCGCAGTGTGAACAGTAACGGATATTGGTAAAGAGGTAATTAAACATCCATTAATATCGGTTACAGTAACTGAATAAGTTCCAGTTGAAGAAATAGATACAGTTTGCTGATTTAGGGTATTATTGTGCGACCAACTATAAGAAACTCCTGGATCGGAAGTAAGATTCACCGCTTCTCCTGGACATAAATCCGTGTTTCTATCGGTAACAATGTTAGGCACTCCGGGTACAAATACAGTTACCACTCCAGAACCTGGTAAACTTGGACATCCCGATAAAGTATATACAACTGTATAAGTAGTATTCACTACTGGGGACACATTTATGCTCGGGATATTTTGACCCGTAGACCATAAATAGGATCCTCCTGGTAAATTAGGAACAGCTGTTAAGTTTGCAGTTTGTCCAATACATACCTGATCGTTATTTACCGCTACTGTGGGTACTGGATTCACCAATATGGCTATGTCTAAACTGGTATGCGGGGTACAAATACCTGCGGTTACTACTCTTCTGTAATAGGCATTTGCAATTAATGCTCCTTCAGAGAAGGAACTCAAATTAGCAAATGGAATTACATTCCATGCCAATTGATCTGGACTAGACTCCCAAGTGTATTGATAATTTAAATCTCCACCGGTTGGAAGGGTTCCTAAAAATTGAGCTGGGATATCCCCTGAGCAGATGGTCTGAGCACTACTGACAGTGTTATTTCCAATCGGTTCCTCTATCACCACTGTAACAGGAAGGGATGTATGAGGTAAGCAGGCGCCTGAGTTTACAACCCTTCTAAAATAAGTAGTAAGGGTTAAAGCCCCAGATTGATACCCTTGTGAATTTGAATTTACCACTGGAAACCAATTGACATTATCGGTACCAGACTCCCAAGCATAGGTATAGATATTATTCCCACCGGTAGGCAAACTACCGTTAAATGCATTGGGTATTGAACCCGAACATATAGTTTGATCTGCGGTTACTGTATTGGAACCAATCCCTAAATCAACCTGAATCATTACTGAATTACTCGTTACTGGAGGACAAGGTCCATCGGTAACTACTCTTCTATAATAGGTTGTTGTACCTAAAACCCCAGGAAAATAATCAGATAAGTTTGCGCCTAAAATTGGATTAAAAGCAATTCCATTGAGGCTACTTTCCCAACTATAGCTTGGACTACCTGATCCTCCAGTAGTTACAGATCCTGTTAAGATGGATGCTGCAATTCCGGCACATAAAGTTTGATCTGTAATAATTACATTGTTTCCTAGTAATGCATCCACCCTCACAAAAACAACACGGCTTGTATCAAAACAAGGAGTTGAACCTACTATCCTTCGATAATAAGCATTATTGATTAATGCAGGAGCTTGATAATTCATAGTTGTAGATCCGGGAACTGCGCTCCACACAATTGAATCCGAACTACTTAACCACTGATAGCTATAATTTCCACTTCCTCCGGTCGGCAAAGCTCCATTAAATGCCTGAGGTTGAGAACCTGTACATATGGTCTGATTTGCCGTTACCGAATTGTTCCCAATTTGAGGATATAAAGTTATGACTACATTGGCACTGGTATTTGGTGGGCAGGCTCCAGAAGTTACCACACGCCTAAAATAGGTGGTTTGTAATATTGCACTGGGTTGAAAATTTTGTAAGATCCCAGACGTAGTAGCCCACGTTAAGTTATCCGTACTACTTTGCCAACTATATAAGAATGACGTTCCATTTCCTCCAGTAGGAAGGCTTCCGGTTAACTGGCTTGGAGTTCCTGAAGCACAAATGGTTTGATTGGTTCCTACCAAATTATTTAAGATAGGATTATTAACGGTAATGACAACTGAGGCAGAAGTGTCAATACATCCAGGAATAGTAAAAACTCTTCTACGATAATAAATATTTTGTGTTAAGGCTCCTGGGGTGTAATTCTGTGTATTAGCTCCAGGAATAGAACCCCAAGTAGAATTGTTACTGGAACTTAACCATTGATATTGATAAGGACCTTGACCACCACCTGGGGTACTTCCACTCAAGGCAGCAGGTAAATTGGTTGAGCAAAGGGTTTGATTTGCGCTAATTACATTGTTCGTAATGGGAACGTTACAAGCAGGAATATAAGTAATCGCCACTTGAACGCTATTTAAACACATATTCCCTCCGTTTGGAACTACCTGAATGGTATTATTCCCTCCGTAATTATAATTCCCTGGATTGGTAATGCAAAAAACTGTAGAGTAACAGTTACCACAATTACAATTACATCCTCCGGGAACATTTAGAGTTCCTATAGCTACCCCATTTAAGTTAACCGTAATACTGCTTAATCCGCAACACACATAATTAACTGTTGCGCAAAGCTGAGTAACGTTATTTCCGGTGGGCACAGGGTTGACGAAAGTTCCATTACCATTATTAAACATGGGGCTACCGCTACCAGATTGACAGGCATAGGCTCCCCCGTTAATGGTATTACAAATCGTACACCACCCAGTTGTCCAAAAAAGAGAAGTATTTACTGTAGTTTGTGCGTTTACAACCGGTCTTATTCCTAAGAAAAGTAAAACAAACAAACCTATAATCAGGAGCGATGTACGTTTAAACATATTCAATATTACCATTACTTATAATTCAAGTTCTACAAATATGCATAGACAATAAAATAACTCCAACTGGTCTCTGGTTGAATGGTCATTATTGACGTTTTATCGTACAATTGTTAATAAAAAAGCATCTTGTTACTGTCCTTATGGTAGGAATAATCAACTAATTAGTTGAAAATTTTATCATGAAAAATTCAATTATTGAATTAAAATCGATACGAAAATCCTATGGAATAATTCAGATTGGTTCTAAAATTTATGAAACTACTTTCATTCGAAAACAAACTTCCCATGGAATGTTTAAAGCCCAATTCATAATACCACCACAATCGACTTCTGAGTTTTTCGCTGGCCCCAAAGGAAACCACCAAATACGTGTCATGTTTTTTAAATTGACTTTCAATTTTAACCTGGGTGGTATCATATTTAAAATCACTATAACAGAAACTTAAGCCCACCAAAGCGTAAGGAACAAACCGAAATTGTTTGGTCGGAACTATTAATTTTAACCTGAAGGGGAATTCATAGAACAAAGTATTCGTTGAAAGTTTTGCATCCGACAGATTTCGTTTAATCCTATATCCTGACAACCCTACTTGAAATCCGGTTACTGCATTTATCATTACTCCCATATCGAAAGTAGGGGCTATTTTAATCCCATATTTTGGCAAATCAAATCTGAAGTAATTCAACATTCCGATACCGCCAAAATTCAAAAACGCTCGGCTTTGATTTGCTGGATATGACCAAAATCCTGATTGGTTTTTAGTCGTTTGGGTGTAACATACCTTCGCCCCTAGGAAGAATAAACAGCCTAAAAAAAGATTTACACCCAGAGATCTCACTAATTTCAGCCAGATAGTATATGGATAAACGCTAAAATCTTCAGCTACGGTTATTTAGGAAACTTAATCTTATTTTTAAGTTTGTTTGCTTCCTCTTTTAACTTTTTATCTGCCTCTTCTTTAGCTTTTCTTTCCGCTTCTTCTTTGGCCTTTTTAGTTTTTTCTTCTGCTTCCTTTTTGATTTTATCCGCTTCTTGTCGCGTTTTATTTTCCGCTTCTTTTTTTAATCGGTCGGCTTCATTCCTAACTCGATCTTCAGCTTCTCGTTTTAATCGATCTGCCTCCTGACGCGCTTTATCTTCAGCTTCTTTCTTTAATTTGTCTGCTTCCTCTTTTGCCTTGTTTTTTGAATCGTTGAGTTTATCTTCAACCAGATTCTGAGCTTGATCAGCCATTCCGCCTTCTGAAGAAACTCCAGAAACTTTTTTAATTTGAGGTTGAAGGAAAGTCCCTCCCACAAAAACCGTTGCTTTTACCCTGCTTCCAACCAATGCATTACCTTGTGTAATTTGAGCAGTTGCTTCATTCACCGCATTTCCTGCCTTACCGGAAGGAGCATCAATATCCACCTGATAATCCAAACTTTGATCTAACCCCTGGCTTCCTGAAATATTCAAAATGGTGTTACCCGTAGTAACTGTAAAAGGATCAACATACATTCTACCATCCCGAATGGCAAATTTAATTTTGGTATCCTTCAAGGTAACCTCTTTGATTTTTACAAATTTTGCCGCTTCTCCAATTTTATCTAAGATGGGTAAATTGCTAGCTTTGCCTTCTTGAATTTGAATATCGCCCAACCCAGTTAAAGTTTCCATTTTAGGCATCATATCCATCCCTAATTGACTGTTAATGCTTAGGTTTGAATTAAATTTTCCCTCCACATATCCTGCTGCAGGTGCTAATAATTTAACGGTGTTAAAAGTTTCATAGGCTCTTTTAACCGACATTCCCATAATCTGTAAGTTAAAATTAACAACGGGTTGAGTAATATCTAATGCCGCATAATCCCCAGTCATGGATATGAATCCATCTAAAAGACCAAACTTTACGTCTTGCATAGAAACTTTCTTATCCTTCAAGGAAATTCCTCCCCGAAGATTTGACAAAGTCAAATTATCGTAAAGAACCTCTCCTATCGTTGCTGTAAAATCAAAGCGTATGTTATCTGGAACCTCATAAGGTCTTAAGGGTTCTTCAACTTCAGTTGTCGCGGCAGTAGGTTCATCCACGAGCCATTCATTCACATTAAATTTGGGACTAACCAGAGTAAGTTGCCCACCCAGATTTCCATTCTCTGCGAGCGCATACGCCAGATAATTTGTAAAAACTCCATTTAATTGAATTTCACTTGAACCAACTGATCCAGAATACTTTTGAATTCGAATCGCTTGAGGATCAAAACTAAATAGTCCCTCCTTCAATGTAAAACCTTGGGGTAAGTCAATACTTCTATAAGCTAAATTCGAAACACTCAAGGTTCCAGAAGTGGGGACTTTTTGATATCTTCCTGCTTCTACATCAGATTGACGTCCCTGCGTTTTTAAGGTTATCTGTAATTTTCCAGTTAGGGTCGTATTTTCAATCGGGAATATTTTCATCCATTTACCTAAATCTACATTCCCATTAACAGCCATGTTAAATAAGGGATCTTGAAACTCAATAACCTTTAAAGAGGCATCAATAGATTCCCCTTCTAAAACAGCATGAAAGTTTTCTACTTGTAATGTGCTGTTGGGAAGAGATCCATCACTTTCCAAACTTCCGGATAAGGATAATGCCTCAACAGGTGCAGGAAAACTATCCGACTTAAGATATCCATCTTTCAAAGAAAACAATGCTGAAACCACAGGCATGGATTTCTCACTATAAATTCCTTTTGCTTTTCCTTTTAATTCGAACAAGCCCTTCATTTGGGTTCCTTCCATAGGAATTAAAGTAGCCAACTCCCCAAGATTTAACCTCGCATCTACAGTAGCATCCACTTGAGAGGTGGTTAAGCCAATTACATGGGCATGCATATCAATCGGATTGCTGCCTAATTCTGCATGAAAACGATTTAAAAGAATTTCAGTGTCTTCAAGATTTCCACTTTTATTTTTAACCATTAAATCAAGCGCTATTGCTTTAATGGAAGAAGGTAAATCAGGATATTTTACAGAAGCATCTGAAACCTTAACCTCTAATCCAAAAGAAGGAATTCGCTTTTCATCTAAAGTTCCTGTTGCAAATCCATTGAACGCCAACTTACCTTCGGTTTGAATATTCTCAAAATCCTTGGTATAAACTCCTGGAACTAAAGAAAGGAAGTTTTTAAATTCATTCTCAAGTGCCTTAAATTTTACATCCATTCGAATTAGTTCTCCATCTGGTTGAACAAACCCCTCAAATCCAAGGTGAAGATCATTCAAAACAATTCGATTATCCTTGAAAGTATAAAGTTGCTTTTGCATGTCCATATCCATATCTATTCTGGCGTTCAGGGATAGGTTTTTAGCATAGGTTATTCCATCATATTTAAAGTAGATTCCTTCTGCTACTGTGCGAGTTCTTAAGACAAATAAATCATCGGAAAAATTACCCGCACCATTATGAAACAACTTATGCAGCTCCATTTTCATTCCGGATTGTTGATCTTCAAATTTTACATTTGCATCCTTTACTCCATATTCATTCAGCACCAAAGAAAAGGAAGAAGCAGAAGTATCTTCTGTTGAGGTATCTGTGCTTGAGGTGTCAGCAACATAAATATCCCAATTCGCAGTGCCATCTGGAAGGATTTTCAAATCCAGTTGTGGCTTATCTAACATGAATTTTTTAATCCGAATTTGATCTCCGGATATAACACTCATGAGATCCACCACAACATTAAATCTTTCAATATTGGCAAGCGTATCGCCAGCAAACACGCCTTTACCTACAATTCCAAACTTATCTAATTGAAGGGTTAAATTCGGAAAGTTACTTAACAAGGTTACATTAAAATCCCCTAAAAACACTTCCCCTTTGATACGTGAATTCATTTCTTCATCTAATTTTGCTTTTATCTGGTCCTTAAAAAGCCAGGGAAGTAATAAAACCAATAAAAAACCAGCAGCTAGCACAGCCGCAGAAATTTGGAGTGCTTTTTTCATTTTCTGTCCTATTTACAGGTTGGGATTAATTACAAAGATAGTTGATTTCTAAAAGTGCCCTAATTATGGTATGATTATCAAATAAATAAGGCTAAATATTAACATAATTTTAGTAATCCCACGTTTATTGTTTTTAGGAAATTATTTTTCAGGATTTGGGGTTTAAAGGTGTTTTGAATAAGATTTTCACGCTTAATTATCATTTTTATACAATTTGTCTCTTAATAGGAATTTCTGGATTAAGCGGAATCTCAAATTCTTATGCTCAATCCTTAACCCTTTCAGGATACATTAAAGACAAGAATACTGGAGAAGGATTACCCAGTGCGAGTATTTATTTGCCCCAATTGAAAACAGGGGTCAGAAGCAATGATTTTGGTTATTATTCTGTACCCATTAAAAAGGATACGCTTCAACTCAAGATTAGTTATTCAGGATATAAAACGCTGGATACAATCATCATTAATCAGGGATCTCAAACGATAACCTTTCTTTTAGTCCCCGAAATTCTAGAATTAGAAGAGGTAGTGATTACCGATAACTTGGCAACACAAACGCTTGAATCCTCCCAGATGAGTGTTATTTCGTTGCCAATGACCCGAATTAAACAAATTCCCGTAATTTTTGGGGAAGCCGATCCTATCAAAGTACTGCAATTGATGCCTGGCGTAAGGAATAATTCGGAAGGGAATGCTGGTTTCTTTGTGCGAGGGGGAGGAGCCGACCAAAATTTGGTTTTGTTAGATGGAGCACCGGTATATAATGCCTCACATTTATTTGGATTTTTTTCGATCTTTAATCCAGATGCTGTTAAAGGAGTGGAGCTTTATAAAGGAGGATTTCCAGCTCGATATGGGGGCAGGTTATCCTCTGTTTTAGATATTCAACTTAAGGATGGAAACTCCAATAAAACCAAGGTTTCAGGAGGATTAGGACTTATCGCTTCACGTCTTACTGTAGAAGGCCCGATTGGTAAAAAACAAAAAGGCTCTTGGATTGCCTCCGGTAGAAGAACTTACCTCGATGTATTCACTCGTCAACTGAATCGAAGTAATCGAAATAATCCAAACTGGAATCAAATCCCTGATTATTATTTTTATGACCTTAATCTAAAAGTGAATTATCAGGTTTCCCCCAAAGACCATATTTTTTTAAGTGGATATTTTGGAAGAGATGTATTTGGATTTAACGGCTCATTAATAAATGTAGATTTTGGTTGGGGAAATGCATCTGCCACTTTAAGATGGAATCATGAGCTTTCTTCTAAATGGTTTATCAACCAAAGTTTTATTTTTTCGGACTATCGTTACAGTATTGAAAATCGTCTGGACTTATTTTCGATTCGGCTTTTTTCATCCATCCGTGATTATGGTTATAAAGTAGATATTGATTATCTCCCTAACCCTAAACATGTAGTAAAAATGGGAGCTTGGTACACCTTTCATACCCTTGAACCTGGAGGATATGAAGGAAGTACTGCGGACGGTAGTTTCCAGACTAGATCTGCAACAAAAGTTTCGGGTCAAGACTTAGCCCTCTTTATTCAGGATGACTGGGATATTTCCCCTCGATGGAAATCCAATTTAGGGATGAGATTATCAGGTTACGCCACACAGGATACCGTATTTCCAAGAATAGAGCCTCGTTTGGCGTTTCGGTGGAAATGGAACCAGCATAGATCGCTTAAGTTCTCGTATAGCCGAATGGCGCAATATCTTCATCTGGTTTCGAATTCTTCTATTTCGTTACCTACAGATTTATGGTTTCCCACCACCAAAAGACTCAGGCCTCAACTCTCCGATCAAATTGCAGGTGGAATTGCTCAAACTTTTTGGAAAAACCAACTTACCCTTACAGTAGAATCCTATTATAAATGGATGCAAAACCCAGTTGAATATCGGGAAGGGGCTCAAGTATTTTTTAATCCGGAATTAGAAAAAGAATTTGTGCAAGGTCGAGGATGGAGTTATGGATATGAATTTCTACTACAAAAAACAGAAGGAAAATGGACGGGATGGATAGGCTATACCCTATCTTGGACTTGGAGACAATTTGGGGGAATTAATCAGGGAATAAAATTCCCAGCTAGAAATGATAGACGACATGATTGGGTTAGTGTGTTTACTTGGAACCTCACTAGAAGAGCTTTGGTTTCTGCAACTTTTGTATATACCACTGGAAATGCCATAACGCTCCCGGAGGGAAGATATATCACGTTTGACCAAGGCACCTTAAGCCCAGTTGTAGTGCCCATTTATCCCCCCAGAAACTCCTTAAGAATGCCAGATTATTATCGCCTTGATTTAGGTTTCACTTGGAAATTTGACCCTAAATGGGGACATTCAGATTTGACCTTTAGCATTTATAATGCATTAAATCGAAGAAACCCCTATTTGGTTTTCTTTGAAGAAATCCGAAATGATAATGAAGAAATATTAGGCTTCAGGGCTAGGCAAATTTCTTTGTTCCCCATTATTCCTGCTATCACGTATAATTTTACTTTCTGATATGATATCTAAAATTATTATATTCATTTATATTATATTATTGTTTATTTCTTGTCGTCCAGGAAAAACCATCGAAGTTAACTTACCCAAACATGAACCTCAATTGGTAGTGGAAGGGTATTTAGAACCCGGATTGCCTAAAACCGTTGTCATTCAAGAAAGTTCAGGCTATTTTGATGCGCCCATTTTAAAAGTTATTCCAGATGCTCTGGTTACCCTTACCCACAATGGCCAGATCGACACCCTTACTTACTTCCCTATTCAACTTGGCAATTTTCAATTAGGGGTTTACACCTCCCCTGAACTCGTACCGCAAGAATATCAAAATACTTGGACGCTCAATGTTACCGCTAAATTATCCAATGGCAGAATTGCAACTGCTACTGCTACCACCCGAATTTTGCCACCCATTCCCGTTGAAACAACGGAACATGTGTTTAATTATGAAAAAGAAAATAGAGCTTATGTCACAGGTTATTTTACTGACCCAGGAAATGAAGACAACTTTTATAGAATAATAATGATTAATCCTTCCACTTCTATTTATCCTTTACCTCCAGGACAAACCTATCGGGATTCAATCGTGGATTATATTCTTACAGATGATTTAATCAATGGAAGTAGGATTCCGTTTGGCTCTCCTCCTTGGTTTGAACCCGGTGAAGAGGTAAAAATTAAATTGATCTCAATTGATCAACCTTATTATAAATATCTAGAATCTTTAACCAATGCCATCGCTGGAAATGGAAGTCCCTTTGTGGAGCCTTTTAACGTTAAAGGAAACATTCAAGGAACTGGAGTGGCTGGAATTTTTACAGGTCTTTCCTACACATTGTACAGAGATACCCTCCCCATTCCCTAAACCTAAAACCTAAATTTATCCCAATTTGTGTGGATAAGTAGGCAGTTTTACCTTATCATGGGGTTCGGCGATTAGGCGTAACTTTACGTTTATTTTCGTAACATTCGCTTAATCATGTCAACATCCGACCCAAAAGGTTATTCAGCCAGTAATATTCAAGTTCTTGAGGGGTTAGAAGCCGTTCGTAAACGCCCCGCAATGTATATAGGTGATGTAGGAATGAGAGGTTTACATCACCTAGTATATGAAGTAGTAGATAATTCTATTGATGAAGCCTTAGCTGGATATTGTTCTGAAATTGAAGTTTGGATTAATGAAGATAATTCCATCACGGTAAGAGATAATGGAAGAGGAATTCCCGTTGATTTCCACGAAAAAGAACAAAAATCTGCATTAGAGGTCGTTATGACCGTTTTACATGCGGGCGGTAAATTCGATAAAGACACCTACAAGGTTTCAGGTGGATTACATGGGGTTGGGGTTTCTTGCGTAAATGCCTTATCCGAAATGTGTAAGGTGAATGTTTACCGGGATGGAAAAATATATAGCCAAACCTATCACATTGGTATTCCAGAAGCACCGGTTAAAGAAGTAGGAGTTACCGATAGAAGAGGAACTGAAACTGTATTCCTACCCGATAAATCTATTTTTACGGAAAGTGTTTTTAAGTTTGAAGTTTTAGCTTCCAGATTAAGAGAACTTTCTTTCCTGAACAAAGGCATTAAAATCAGCCTAACCGATAGTCGGGAAGTAATTAAAGTGGATGAAGAAACTGGTGAAAAAATCTATTTAACCAAAATCTTTTATTCTGAAGGGGGACTTATTGAATTTGTAAAATATCTGGATTCTGCTCGTGTACCTATGTTTGATCCTCCTATTTATATTTCAGGGGCAGATGAAAATGGCGAAACTCCAGTAGAATTGGCTATTCTTTATAATGATTCCTACGTTGAAAATATCCATTCGTATGTAAACAACATTAATACGCATGAAGGGGGAACCCATATCTCTGGATTTAAAAAAGCCTTAACCCGATCGTTAAAAGCGTATGCCGATAAATCTGGATTATTAAATAAGTTGAAAATTGAAATTACCGGAGATGACTTCAGAGAAGGAATCACTTGTGTAATTTCTGTTAAAGTTGCGGAGCCTCAATTTGAAGGGCAAACCAAAACAAAACTTGGAAACAGTGATGTAGCAGGGATTGTGGAAGGAATTGTCAATAAATATCTTACTTATTATTTAGAAGAAAATCCGGTTACTGCTAAGAAAATAGTTCAAAAAGTAATCTTAGCTGCTGAAGCTAGAACTGCTGCCCGAAAAGCAAGGGAAATGGTTCAAAGGAAAAATGTAATGGTTTCTGGCGGACTTCCCGGTAAACTAGCCGATTGTTCGGACAAAGACCCAGCTAATTGTGAAATATATCTGGTGGAAGGGGATTCTGCAGGAGGATCTGCAAAACAAGGCCGTAACAGATCTTTCCAAGCTATACTACCCTTACGGGGAAAAATTCTGAATGTTGAAAAAGCCCATCCCGCAAGAATTTATGATAATGAAGAAATTAAAAACATGATTATCGCAATGGGTATTCAAGGGATTGGTACTGAAGATATAAGCCTTGATAAATTACGGTACCATAAAATTATTATCATGACCGATGCGGATGTAGATGGATCTCATATTCGTACTTTGATTCTCACTTTTTTCTATCGTTACCTACGATTATTGGTGGAAGCTGGACACGTTTATATAGCCTTGCCTCCTTTATACTTGGTTAAAAAAGGGAAAGAAGAAGTGTATTGTTGGAATGAAGAGGAAAGAAAAGTGGCGGTGGAATCTATCGCCGGAGGGGATGAAAGTAAGGTGAATATTCAACGATATAAGGGTCTTGGGGAGATGAACCCTGAACAATTATGGTCAACCACCATGGATCCTGAAAAACGTACGCTTCAAAAGGTAACGATTGAAGATACTATACAGGCAGATCTATTGTTTTCCATGTTGATGGGAGATGAAGTTCCTCCCCGCAGAGAATTTATTGAACAAAATGCTCGTTACGCCAGAATTGATGCGTGATTAAAGGGCATTTCCTTTCCATCGTTCTGCGCCAATTTTACCTTCTTGATTAATGCCCTTTGGATAAATTATATGCCCAAGGGTAAGAAATAGTATCTTAAGGTCAAAGAATAAAGATACTTTTCTAACGTATTCGAGATCAAAAAGAAATTTCGATTCCCAGGTTAATGCGTTACGTCCATTCACTTGTGCCCACCCAGTGATGCCGGGCTTCAAGAGATGTCTTTTGTTTTGTTCTGGGGTGTATAAAGATAAATACTCAGGCAATAGAGGTCTAGGGCCAATCCAACTCATTTCTCCGTTTAAGATATTCCATACTTGAGGTAATTCATCTAAAGAGCTACGTCGCAAAAAACTACGAAACCCTCCGACTTGTGCTTCATCCGGCAATAAATTTCCTGCCGAATCTTTTAATTCTTTAAAGGTTCTAAACTTCCAAAGGTTAAACAAAACACCATTCTTTCCAGGTCTTGATTGTGAAAAGAAAACACTGCCTTTATTCATTACCAAAAGAATAACAGATATGATAAATATTAATATAATAAGTAAAGGTGATAATATAATAAGTAATAATATATCTAGTATGGGTTTTCCTACCCCTAGATATCTGGTGTTTGTTATAATCGTTCCTATAAATTTCTTCTCCACTTTTGGATTTCAAACATCAACACCTCTACTACTTTACTTTGATCATCCGTCGATAATCCATGATACAAAGGTAAGGTGATCTCTTCAACAGAGAACTTTGAGGAATGTGGCGTTGCGCTTGGATGATATCCAAGTTTACGATATAAAGTAAAGGAAGTAATCAGCGGATAATGATGACTAAACCCTACCCCTGCTTTGGACGCTTCTTCCATCATTCGATATTTATGAACCTCCGCAATCCCAGGAATCCTAACCAAAAATAAATGCCAAGCAGATTGATTATCGATAGAATCTTTTGGGGGCAATAGTATTTCCTCATGCCCATTTAATAAACTAAAATACACCTCAGCCATTCTTCTGCGATCCGGCAATAACTCATCTTCATAAACCTCTAATTGAGCTAAACCTAAGGACGCTTGCATATCCGTCATGTTTGCCTTAATCCCAGGTAAAATCACATCATACCCAAAATTACCTGCAGCAGAATCTGACCGGGCTACTTTGGATTTCCCATGAATACGCATCTGACGAAACCAAGATAAAACATCAGGTAACGAGAAGGATTTGGGTAAGTTAAAAGCAATCGCTCCACCATCACCTGTGGTTATATTCTTTGCACTATGAAATGAAAATACGGATATATCTGCCCACGAACCCGCCGGTTTTGTTAATAATCTACCCCCAATGGAATGTGCTGTATCTGCAATCACAGGTATTCGTGAAAAGTGCTCCTGTATTTCATTTTCAGGAACATAAGGATGATCGGCCAATACTTTTTCGATTTCAGGATAATTACATAAACGTCCACCTAGATCCACTGTAATAATGGCTCTAGTCTTTGGAGTAATCAAATTCCCTAAGGCATGAACGTCTGGTAAAAAATCAGGGCCACAAGCCCAAAACACTGGCGTTGCACCGGTATAAAGCACCGCATGTGCAGATACACAATAGGAATAAACAGGAACAATCACTTCATCCCCGGGTCCAATGCCTAACCACCGCAATGCTAATTCTAAACCTACGGTATTGGAAGATACCGCCAATACAGCATCAGATTGGGTATAGGTTTGTAAGGCTTGCTCAAATCGACCCGTCCAGGGTCCTTCATTCAACCATCCTGAAGCCAAACATGCCTGAACTGCTTCCGTCATGGCCGAACTAATATAGGGTCGGAAAAAAGGAATCATACCGAAATGTACATAAAAATCATTGTGCAGTATATTTGTAATTCATGCAAGAGGTTATCATTTATACGGACGGAGCAGCAACAGGAAATCCCGGACCTGGAGGATATGGCGTAATTCTCGTTTCTGGCCCGCATCGAAAAGAACTTTCCAAAGGATTTAAATTTACTACCAATAACCGAATGGAATTGTCGGCTGTTATTGCTGGACTTGAAGCACTAAAGTCAGAAGGACTAAAAGTAAAAATTGTTACCGATTCCCAGTATGTGCAAAAAGCAATTGCATTAGGATGGGTATTTAATTGGGAAAAAAAAGGGTTCAAAGACAAAAAAAATCCAGATCTCTGGAAGAAATACTTAGCCTTGGCACGTAAACACCATATTCAAGTGGTTTGGGTAAAAGGTCATAATGGACATCCTGAAAACGAAAGATGTGACGTTTTAGCAGTAGCTGCCGCCAAACAACCTAATTTGCCTCCCGATGAGGGATATGATCCAACTGCATAGATTTAGCGAATTGAATTTCTTACTTTCATTCCCTGATGAAAAGAAAAACCTCTCAGCACACAAAAACTCCAAGGAATACCTATAATTTTGTCCTTCTCAATAAAAGTTGAACAATATCAAACTGATTAGTATTCTGGGTTCGACCGGATCCATCGGAACCCAAGCCCTGGAAGTAATACGCGAGCATCCGGACTATTTCAAGGTTGTGGCCTTGACCGCAGGAAATAATGCAAATTTACTGATTACACAAGCATTAGAGTTTCAACCTTACCTGGTGGTTATCTCTAATCCTGAAGGATATTTAAAAGTAAAAGAGGCATTGGCGGGTTTTCCGATTCGAGTGGAATCCGGAGAGAATGCATTGATAGAAGCTGCATCGTTACCGTCCTGTGACTTAGTGCTTACTGCATTGGTAGGGTTTGCTGGCCTTAAGCCAACGCTCGCAGCTATTCATGCAGGCAAATCCATTGCCCTTGCTAACAAAGAAACACTTGTGGTAGCTGGAGAAATCGTTACCCAACTGGCACTACAAAATAAAGTATCCATCCTTCCGGTCGATAGTGAACATTCCGCAATTTTTCAATGCCTCGTCGGGGAAGAACAAAACACCATCGAAAAAATAATACTAACCGCTTCTGGAGGACCTTTTAGAGGAAAAACTTCCAAAGACCTTGAAAGTATTACAAAGGCCCAAGCGTTAAAACACCCGAACTGGACCATGGGTGCAAAAATCACCATCGATTCTGCAACTTTGATGAACAAAGGTCTGGAAGTAATAGAAGCATTATGGTTGTTTCATCTAGACCCTAATCAAATTGAAGTAATCGTTCACCCCCAATCTATATTACATTCCATCGTACAATTTACCGATGGAAGTATGAAAGCACAAATGGGAATTCCCGATATGAAATTACCCATTCAATACGCTTTAGGGTATCCTAATCGTTTGAAAAATAAATTCCCCCGATTTGATTTTTCAAACTATCCTCAACTTACCTTTGAACCACCCGACCTCGAAACTTTCCCTTGTCTTCAACTTGCGTTTCAGGCGATGAATACAGGAGGCAACACTCCTTGTATCCTGAATGCAGCAAATGAAATTGCCGTTGAATCCTTTCTACAGGATCGTATTAAGTTTGTTGACATTCCTACCTTTATTGAGAAAGCCATTTCACATCTTCCCTTCATTGCCCAACCGGACTTAAACCAGCTTCTTCAAACTGACCAAGAAACCCGGAAATTTGTTTTATCCTTACGCTCCTAAACTTTCCCTTTTATCTATATGAATGATATCCTCTTATATACTGGATTACTCTTGTTAAGCCTTGGTATTTTAGTGTTCTGGCATGAACTCGGTCATTATTTACCTGCCAAATGGTTCGGTATGCGAGTAGAAAAATTTTATCTCTTCTTCGATTGGCCTCGCAAATTGTTTTCTAAAACCATCGGAGAAACAGAATACGGAATTGGCCTCCTTCCGCTGGGGGGATATGTAAAAATCTCTGGTATCATAGATGAGAACATGGACAAAGCTCATATGGATCAACCCGTTCAACCTTATGAATTTCGTGCTAAACCAGTTTGGCAAAAATTGATCGTTATGACCGGTGGCGTAATTATGAATGTAATACTTGGAATTGTAATCTTTAGTCTGATTAAATACACCCAAGGCGAACAACGACTTCCTTTAAGTGAATTAAAGTACGGTTTAAGTGTTCCTGATTCCAGCATAGCCAAGGAACTTGGATTCCAATCTGGAGATAAAATTCTAACCTTAAGCGGAACTCCTGTTAAATACTTTGAAGATATTGCTAATCCTGGTGTGTTGCTAAACGAACAATTGTATTTTGATGTAGTTCGAGGAGAAGAAAAACTAAAAATTGAAATCCCCGGAGATTTGATTGAACGTTTTGCAGATAAGAAAGGAAAAGCAGGACTATTGTTTTATCCTAACCAAGAAAGTTTTGTGGTTACCGACTCAAGCTTTCCAGCTTTTAAAGCCGGTATCAGAAATGGAGATAGAGTCTTAGCTATCGACAGCCAACCCGTTTATTTGTTTGATGAAGTGAGAACAGCTATTAAAGCTCGAAAAGGTGCTCCGAGTTTAGCCTTAACCGTACTACGTAATCAGGATACCTTACAACTTTCAGTTCCCCCGGATACTTCAGGATTAATCGGAATTGCACCCCAGGATCGCTTTAGACATGATACCATTGCTTACTCTTTAGTGGGGGCTTTTGTTCCCGGAAGTGTAACTGCATTTACCATCATCTTCGATACTTTTAAAGGGTTCAAGAAAATATTCAGAGGAGAAGTATCTGCATCTAATAGTGTCGCCGGACCCGTAAGAATAGCAGGAATGATTGGGGTTAATTTTAAAAGAGATGGATGGTTAGGTTTCTGGATGTTAACCGGTATGTTAAGTATGGCACTTGCGTTTATGAATATTTTACCAATCCCAGCTTTAGATGGTGGACATGTGATATTTTTATTAATTGAAGGAATAACCGGAAGAGAACCCTCCTTAAAAGTTAGAATGATTGCTCAACAAGTAGGAATGGTGATCCTTTTAAGCTTGATGGCTTTTGTATTGTTTAATGATATATTCTCAACGCTTTTTGGGTAAACACAATGGAGTTGTTGGGAATTAACACACAGGATGGGATAGTTGCCTTAGGCTTCCTTTTAGGAGGATGGATTTTAGGGTGGATATTGGAAACCATATTGTTGCGTCAAACACTTCATTTGTTAGGAACCCGGGGTTGGGCGGGTGAACCGCATCTTCGTTCTGCTACGCGCGGAAGTATGGCCTGGGGATTTACGCTTGCTGGGTTTTACTTAGCAGCTCGGTATATTACTGAAGATTCCGCTTGGATACTTAGGGTTAATCTCAGCTTTAAAGTATTATTTATCTGCTTTGCCTCTCTTTACTTCTCCCGCTGCCTATCTGCTTTAATTCGGTATTACACTGAAACCCAAACCCCCGGATTTCCAAGTTCCAGCATTTTGGTAAATGTTGCCCGAATCATTGCCTTATCCATTGGTTTTATTATTCTCCTGAATGCCCTTGGAATATCTATTACGCCCATCTTAACTGCCTTAGGAGTGGGAGGTCTGGCAGTAGCGTTAGCCTTACAAGATACCTTAAGTAACCTCTTCGCCGGCTTGCAAATATTGGCTTCTCGAAAATTTAGTATCTCCGATATCATTAAATTAGATACAGGAGAAGAAGGAATCGTAGAAGATATCACCTGGAGAAATACCAGCCTCAGAACCTTCCGAAACACCCTTATCTTAATCCCCAATTCAAAAGTATCTAACGCTATTCTCACCAATTACGACAAGCCCACCTCAGACTTCCTGATTGCTATAGATTGTTTGATTTCTTACGATGCCAATCTGGAATTAGCAGAAAAAATAGCCCTAGAAACGGGACTTCAAGTGCTTCAAGAATTACCTGATTATACTCCTTCCTCCAAGCCATCCATAAATTTTATTGAATTGAAAGAGGCAGGTATTGTTCTGCGAATTTTTCTGCCCGTTACGCATTTTAGACAACAACCTAAGTTAAGGCATGCATTTATTAAACGATTGATTTCGAGTTTCAGGGAAAATGGCATTGAAATACCCTTACCTAATAAAATTGTAATGCCTTCAGAAATGAATATTTCTACCCCTTAGATCCTACATGAACCTGAAGGAGGATTTACCGGATGCCCATACACACCTTCACGTAACCTCACCGGTATGGAAAATAAAAGTGCTCACAGGGAATGACCTTCTTTTACTTGAAGAACCCGCACCTGATATCCCCTTTACTGTAGGATTATTACCCGAAGATTTACAGTTCTCAAATCTAAATTTACTTTGGAATAAGTTAGAATATTTTAGTCAACTAGATAATTGCAGAGGCATTGGAGAATGTGGGTTTGACCGACGATATTCTAACCCGGAACTTCAATTGTTTTGGGTAGAGAAACATATCACGCTTGCAGAAAAAACTCACAAACCCTTAACCTGGCATATCGTTGGAAAATGGGCATCCTATTTAAATATTTCTGGGCATTACCCGACCCACATGCCTTGGCTTTTGCATGGATACCAAGGATCCGTCTCTTTAGCGAAACAACTATTGCCTACTGAATGTTGGTTTTCTTTCGGTGCAGCTCTACTCAGTAACCCCAATGCCCAAGCCTCTTTCCAGTTTATTCCGATAGAAAAAATTTTATTGGAAACAGACGCTGATTCAGCATTAAACTTAGATACCCTCTATCAAAAGGCGGCTAAATTGAAAAACCTTACCCTAGAAGAGTTCATTGACCAAATCCGCATTAATTTTAAGACGTTGTTTGATCAAAGATGAATGTAACAGATTGGATGGGTCGAACCCGTTTATTATTAGGAGAAGAAGAACTGGAAAAATTAAAAACCGCACATGTGCTCGTAACGGGTCTTGGGGGTGTGGGTGGAATAGCCGCCGAAATGATTGCCCGGGCGCATGTAGGAAAAATGACAATTGTAGATGGAGATATTGTGGAAACCAGTAATCGAAATCGTCAGATTCCAGCTTTATATTCTACCGAAAATAAATTCAAAACGGAGGTGATGGCGCAACGGCTATTAGACATAAATCCTGACTTACAATTAGTAGTAAAAACTGAATATATTAAAGAAGAAAAAATTGATTTCCTATTTGAAACTAAATATGACTACGTAGTAGATGCCATTGATACTTTGTCCCCGAAAGTAAATTATTTAAGAAAAGCTTTAGAAAAAGGATATCCCATAATTAGTTCAATGGGGGCCGGCGGCAAGACGGATCCAACGTGCATTAAAATAGCGGATATTTCTGAATCTTATAATTGTAATCTGGCAAAAGATGTTAGAAAATATTTACATCGTTTTGGCATTCGCACTGGAATTCCGGTAGTATTTTCTGCCGAAATGATTGACAAAAGTCGGTTAATCAAACTTGATAAAGCATCGCCTAAAAAATCTGTGATTGGCACTATTTCTTATATACCTGCCTTGTTTGGCTGTATGTGTGCAGGAGCAGTAATCAGAGGATTATTAGGTAAATCTTTATAACAATCGTATTGACTTATTAATAATTTTATATAATATACTTAAATATAATAAGAATTACTTTTTTAGTATTATTTTACAATATATAGTTACATCATCTTAATGTCAAAATTGATATTTAATTGTTGTTCATGAACCTATACTTTTACCTCATTCTCATTTTACTATTTTTCGCCCAGACGATTGGTTCTTTGGCTATTAAAATCCTTTCCATGAACCTTGTCGCCTTATCTTCAAAATAGTTACCTCTCTTTTTGTAACCTTCCACATTGAGACAGTTGATTTTTTTATGAATAGAAAAAAGTATTGTTCCTTATTTTCTCTGATTCATTTCATGGGATTGGGTATTTGAGATTATTATTTTTAACACCGAAATCCCACCGAAGTAAATCATTTAGCTTTTGAATTCAATTTATTACAATCATTAATAAATATTCTTATTACTATTATTTAACTTTCTACTTGAACCCATTTTCCCAATTACCAAATGATTTAAAAATAATTAGATCAATAACCTTGTAATTTCAAAGTGTCACTTTGAAATTACAAGGTTATTCCCTATAATTAATATTATAAGACTATAAAATGAGCAACCTTTCAAAAATGTTTAGGTTTAAATTCTGAAAAAAGAATAAAAAATTAATTAAAAATTGAACAATTGTCCTATTCCATAATTCCATGTAATTTTAACTATGGATCGTAGGATTTTTCTTCGTTTGTTAGGTATTACTGCCAGCGTCAGCCTTACCAGATTACCTGCTTGGGCAACAGGAGAAGACGACCCTCAACTTCCCTTTCGCCCCCTAGCACCTGGAAATCAGGATATCCTAGAAGTGGTTACCGGAATGGAATGGCAAAGACTGATTATGTGGGAGGAAGTAATTAACAAATCAGGAGAAACCTTCGGGTTTAACAACGACTATCTTGCTTTTCTTCCCTTAGATGAAACCGAAGAAGATGGGCTTTTATGGGTCAATCATGAATATGCTGATCCATTAATGATCAGTTCTAGGGCACATAAATCAATTCCCACCAAGGAACAAGCCTTAATGGAATCCTATGCAGTGGGCGGAAGTATAATTAGAATAAAACTTGGGGAATCCGGTAAATGGGAAATGACCCAAGAAGGCGATTATAATCGAAGAATCAGTGGGCGCACACCCATTCCGTTTAGTGGTAAAGTGCCGATTGCCGGAAGTTTTGAAGCTATCGGAATGGTTGGAAATTGTGCTGGAGGCATTACGCCTTGGGGAACCATTCTTACCTGTGAAGAAAATTATGATGCCTGTTACGGAGAACATTCCCGTCAGCCTGATGGGAGTTATAGATATAAGCCTTCCAGTTTAGGCTGGCATCTTCATTTCCCCTACCCTCCTGAACATTATGGTTGGGTAACAGAAGTAGAAGTAAGAACCGGTAAGGCACGCAAGCTCGTTTCATTAGGGAGAGTTGCGCATGAATGTGCCACGTATGCTAAAGCTAAAAATGGCAAAGCTGTAATTTATAGTGGGGAAGATGCCAATAATGAATGCTTGTATAAATTCATCTCAGATAGTAATGATTCTTTAGTAAATGGTCAATTATATGTAGCAAATCTTGCTCTTGGGGAATGGATCCCTGTCTCTCATTCTAAACAAGAGGCCTTAAAAGATAATTTTATTGATCAAACAGAAGTGTTAATTCGATTGAGAGATGCAGCAAAACTCATAGGAGGCACACCTTTAGATCGTCCTGAAGATATTGAAATACACCCTGAAAATGGAGATGTATTAATTGCTTTAACGAATAACAAACCTAAGGGAAATCATTTCGGATCCATCCTTAAAATCAAAGAAGAAAACGCAGATCCAGGGGCTTTGAAATTCACCCATGAAACGTATATGATGGGTGGAAAAGAGACAGGTTTTGCTTGTCCTGATAATTTAGCTTTTGACCCTGCTGGGAATTTATGGTTTACATCAGATATGTCAGGAATGGGTGCAGAACCCTACACTGATTTCGGCAACAATTCTTTGTTCGTTGTACCTGTTAAAGGCCCTGCTGCGGGATCAGTGATTAGAATTGCCAATGCTCCGAAAGATGCTGAATTCACCGGACCGTTTTTTCATCCCTCTGGGAAATATTTATTCTTAAGTGTTCAACATCCCGGAGAAAATTCCCCTTCACGTGAACAACTTACCAGTACCTGGCCTTTGGGCGGTGGACAAATACCACGTCCATCAGTAGTTGTATTATCCGGCCCAGTTTTAGAATATTTTACGCTGAGTTAAATTAATTAATTAAAAATCCAGTATCCAAAAAGATAATAAATAAGGGTTAGAAATATTATTTTTTTAACTCCATAACTCCATTTTTAACTAAATCTATGTGAAATGATTTTTTAATCGGATCGGTTGATTCTAGAACTGCCTCTACGGTTAATTGATAAGCGTATTTATCTTTATTCATCAGAATATTAAATAATATTTTACCCAAATTATTTATTTTTATCTCAATAGGTAAATATACATAACTAGTCCCTTTGGGTTTAATGACAATAGAAGAATTATAACTTCCCTTTAAATTTCCTCCTTTTGATATTTTCATAGAATATCGCATATTTTTTATTTCTAAGGCAACTGGACTGTAATTAACCACCTTTATTTTTGCAATTGCTTCGATTGACTTCAATCGGATTCTTTTATACTTAATTTCTACAATCGCTAATTCGGGAGGCTGAGGAATTTTTAATTTAGAAGATTTAGAAATAGGAGTCACTGCATTCCCAAAAATCGTGGAATATTGCAAAGAAACATTAATAGAATAACTTGCACTATCTCCTTTTTTTCTCTCCAGCCTTAAGTCTCTAATAATATTGGCATATGGAATTTTCAAATAAAAATCAATCGTATCATTTCCGTACTTAGGTAAAACCATCCCCAGATACTCCTCATTTTCAATATAAGCATTTCCAAATAATTCTACTTTATATTTTATTGAATCAATTCCGATTTTCAAAAAGAATTTATTCTTTACGGCTATTTTGGTATGAATATAAGAAGTGTCATTCTTAACATTTATATTTATGATGCCAATTTGTTCCACCGTCGGAATAAATTTCGCAATTAATTGTTTTCTAAAAAAATAAACAAGCCCTCCTGAGATAATTAGGAAGGCAAGAATAAATAATAGAATATATTTTAATATTTTTTTCATATTATTTTTTTACTTTGAAATAATTAATTTAATTTCTAACCAAATTATTTAAATATTATTAATCCTATTCTTTCTTATACCCAGGAAAAATTATTTATATCCTAATATTTTACAATTTGGATTTATCTAAACAAACGAATTTAAAATCTACAAGGTTTGAATATACACAATATATCTAACAAATTACGATTCTAATCTAATTATTTACCTAAATCCATGTTAGTATCTTCTAATAATTGAAATCGTAAGCTAAAATTTATTAACAGAAAAAATTAAGATTACTGAAAAACTTCTTCTTCAAGAGAAAATTTTATTGATAAATCTTATAAACCAATACCTGTAAGGCTTTTGACTAGAGAAAACTGTTAATCAATCTATCCACTAATTTCAATACAGGATATTTCTGAAATATTTATTAATTATTCACTACCTAAAAACGAAATATTATCCATCGCCAGGATACAAACAGAAATGTCATTCACTTCTGTAAATTTTCTATATTCGTATATGATTTTAAAAATAGTTTTTTCTGTATTATTCATTGGGTCTTGGGTATTAAGCCAAGCCCAGCCGTTACGAAACCGGAAAGAAGGAGGATACCAGTTTACGCCCATTCAACTTGCTGAAGCCTTGCCAGTAGATGATCAATATAGAACTAGTACCTGTTGGAGTTTTTCTGCTTTATCCTTTTTTGAAGCTGAATTAAAAAGAATGGGTAGGTCGGTAGTGAATTTATCTGAAATGTGGGTGGTTCGGCATACCTATGCAGATAAAGCAAAACGATATGTTAGGATGCATGGCGATCAGGCATTTTCTCCAGGAGGGGCTTTTCACGATGCAATTCATGTGATGAAAACCCATGGTTTAGTGCCTCAATCTGCTTATTTAGGAAAATCCTACGGAGAAGAAAAACATAAACATTCAGAATTAGATGAAGTACTTAAAGCAACCGTTGATGTTATCGTAAAAAGTCCGAATGGAAGAGTAAGTACAGCCTGGCCTGCAGCCGTAGATGGAATATTAGATGCATATCTTGGAGAAGCCCCAACTTCCTTTACAGTAGATGGAAAATCCTTTACGCCTAAAGAATATGCTTCTGCATGCGGATTAAAAGGTGAAGATTATATTGAAATTACCTCCTTTACCCATCATCCTCCGTATAAAAGTTTTGTTTTAGAAGTACCCGACAATTGGAATCAAGGACAGGTATATAATCTTCCCTTAGATGAAATGATAACCTGCGTTAATTATGCCTTAAAAAACGGATATACCTTAGCTTGGGGCACTGATGTCAGTGAAAAAGGATTTGCTTTTAAACAGGGGATAGCCGTAGTTCCTGACCAGGATTTATCTCAATTAGGTAAAAGAGAATTGGATTCTATTTTAAATCATCCAGTGAAAGAAATGGTCATTACCCCTGAAGTTCGTCAACTGGCATTTGATAATTATGAAACCCAAGATGACCATGGGATGCATATTATCGGAATTGTCAAAGATCAAAGGGGAGAAATATTCTATTTGGTGAAAAACTCCTGGGGTAAAGAAAGTAACGAATGTGATGGATATTTATATGTTTCGGAAGCCTATTTAAAATATAAAACCACCTCATTAATGGTTCATAAAGATGGATTACCTAAATCTACTGTAAAACAATTAGGATTATAAGTCCATCCCCTATTCAGTTAAAGGAAGGTCTTTAGTTTGCCCAGGAAACTTCTTATCTATTTTTTTCAACCAATCATTGGCTTCACGTGTATTGCCTGATTTCCAAGAGAGGTATGCTTGATATTTTAAATATAACAATGGATCTATTTCTTTTTTATTCAGGGATTTAAGTTGTTGTTGTGCTGATACTAAATTTCCAGAACGAATTAAATCTGGAATTGGGGAAGCTATGCTTACGGATTTTTCGGTAGTCCTTTCATTTTTAGATTTAGGTTCGGTTGCGCTTGAATTTCCACCTACCCAGGAATACCATTTTTGTTCTGGATTTACACTTGCCGTTTTCTTCTCTGATCCAGCTGGGGATGGGGGGTTAGCTGAGGATACATTAGCATCTGATGAAAAAGAATTGTTGGAGGATGGAGGTATTCCAGCATTGCCGGCTTCAAGTCCAGATGCACCTGCACTTTCATTAGATACAGTAGGGGATTCTTCCAGTGTAATACTTTTTTTAAGGGAAATATCTTCTTTAAGCGTTGAACCTTCAGCAAAAACTGGAGGAGTAAGGGTTTGGGTATTTTCAACCAATGGAGCAATACCCTTAGGGTTTTGGCTGGGCATTGTTGGATCTTTCAGACTGCTTTCAGATTGCATACCTGTTACATCCTGATTGATTGTAGGTCGGGTAAGAATCCAAACTAAGGCGCCCATTCCCACCAATAAGGCAAAACCTGCAACCATGCGATACATCTCCGGCATACTTGCCGCACTTTTTTTCTTCCCCACTAACGTCCTTACTGGAGTCCAAACTCTTGTATATTCAACCTCTTCCGCCTTTGACCACCCTTCTACTGCTTCCGATAAAAAAGGATCCGACAACATTTTTACTTCAAATGCATGCGCTTCCCGGCTATCCATTTCGCCTTTTAAATAACGCTTAATCTCTTCTCGGATTTGTAAATCTGCACTCATAGTATCCTCCCTTTTTCCATTTTAATGGATAGATTTCGCTTTCCATTTTGAATAAAACTTTTAACTGCCGACAAGCCTAATCCTGTTTCAGTGGATATCTGCTGGTAGCTTTTTTCTTCCAAAAAAAACAATCGCAAACATACTTGTTGTCCTTCGGGTAATTGATGGAGGTTTTCCATTAGCTTGGCTAATTGAATTTCGTGTTCTTCTTCAGGATGCAGTTCTCCTGGAAATTCCATATTACCCATTTCAGGAATTGAAGAAATACCAACCGAACGTTTGGTTCTAACAAACATTAACCCTTTGTTTTTACTTACTACATACAGCCATGACCTAAATTGTAAAGGAGATTCTTGTTTAAGTTTTTGCAATAAGGATTCAAAAATATCCATCACTAAATCCTGAGCGTCATTTTCGTTGTCGGCATATTTTCGACAAACTCCATACACGAGGGTTACATATCTGGAAAATAATTCAGCTACATACCTTCCATCCCAGGAATTACGATACCGTTCCAATAATTCCGAATCTGATAATCCGGTTAAATCGGGTTGCGATTGTCGCAAAAAGGATATGGCGAGAAAAAATACCATGTATAAAGTAAAAATACAAAATCCTGATATACTGACAGATATATTATTTATTAGTTCAACCTTATGGAATTTGTAGAAAAATCCCATCCTCCCTACAAACAACATCAACTTATGAAAACTTCACTTATTTATTTTGCTGCTTTTGCCTTAGGGGGCATGTTCCTTACCGGATGTTCACATCGTTCCACTAAGGATCAACAAACTTCTTCTACAAAATTACCTGTGGAGGAACAGTACATAGATTCCATGAATCTAGAGCAAACTCCAATAATAGACAATACCCAAAATCTGGGATTACAAGAAACACAACCTCCAATTTATGAGGAGAAAAATAGAAATAGATTACCGACTAAAGCTATTGAAGATTATTCAGGTACTCCCACACAAGCAGGGGAAAAGTCTATTAGAATATCCTCGAGTGATGCATCAATAGGAACAGAAGGCTATGAAACCTATTATCATCATGTAAATCCTGTTGTTCCTTATGAACCCGTGGTACAAATACCCGATAACTCCAATGAATCATATGGTGCATTTTTGGAGCAGCCTTGGCAATCGGTGGTAAAAGAAGCGCTCTCTACTTTTTCGATTGACGTTGACAATGCTTCTTATACCAATATTCGAAGGATGTTACAATCCGGATCTCTTCCTCCTAAGGATGCGGTACGTTTAGAAGAAATGATAAATTTCTTTACTTATTCATATCCTCAACCTCATGGAGAACACCCCTTTTCGTTCACCACAGAATTAGGCAATTGCCCTTGGAATTCACAACATAAAATAATTAGAATTGGAATGCAGGGTAAATCTATTCCCACTAACCAATTACCCAGTATGAATCTTGTATTTCTATTGGATGTTTCTGGGTCCATGAATTCCCCCAATAAACTTCCATTATTAAAAAAATCGCTATTAAATCTTTGTCGTTATTTAAGACCCCAAGATAAAATATCCATTGTGGTTTATGCAGGAGCTGCAGGGATGGTGCTTCCTCCAACCCCAGGGAATGATGCCACTAAAATTTCTCAAGCCTTTGAACAACTTCAAGCAGGGGGTTCTACTGCTGGGGGAGCGGGTATTGAGTTGGCCTACAAAATTGCCGTTGAAAATTTTATTCCCAATGGACTCAATCGAATATTGTTAGCGACAGATGGAGATTTTAATGTGGGAGTTTCTTCTCCTGATGCATTAAAAACTTTAATCGAAGAAAAAAGAAAATCAAATATTTATTTAACCGTATTAGGATTTGGAATGGGTAATTTAAAAGATGCTAATATGGAAGTATTAGCTGATCATGGAAATGGTAATTATTATTACATAGATACCTATGAAGAAGCTTGTAGAGTTTTAGGAGAACGTTTAGATGCAACCTTGTGTGCCATCGCAGGAGATGTTAAATTCCAATTAGAGTTTAATCCTGGCAAAGTAAAATATTATAGATTATTGGGATATGATAATCGAAGAATGGCAAAAGAGGATTTTCATAATGATTTAAAAGATGCAGGTGAACTTGGGGCTGGACATACAGTTACGGCTTTGTATGAGATCATTCCTACTTCCAGCAAAGAAGAACCATTGGGCTATGTAGATCCTTTAAAATATCAAAGCGCTCCCGAAAAAATCATCCCTTATAATAATTCTCCTGAATGGCTTACCTTGAAACTGCGGTACAAAAAACCAGGGGAAAATGTAAGCAAGCTTTTAACCCAAGGAGTTGTATTTAGTGGATCTGATCATCCTTTAAGTGAAGACCTTAAATTTGCTTCAGCAGTCGCAGGATTTGGATTAATATTAAAGGATAGCGAGTTTAAAGGAAATTTATCCTATTCGTTGGTTAAATCTTTAGCCTCCGGAGGATTAAGTAAAGATCCAGGTGGCTACCGGGCTGAATTTTTGAGATTGGTATCTATCGCCGAATCCCTAGATCCTAAACCACAAGCGCAAAAATAATAATCAAGAATATAATAAACCGATTTATAATCCCTGGGTAGATAATCTGCTCAGGGATTTTCGGCTACCATGCGAATGATCTCATCTCGACTGGATTGTACCGACAATGCATCTAATATATTTAGAAATTCTTGACGATCCAAAGTGTAAGCATACGCCATTTTCATAACCTCTAAACGATATGATTCTACACTAATGGTTTTTACAATACTCCTAATTTGTTCAGCTTTAAAACATTTATATTGAATAATCTGTTGACGTGCTAAACTTGTACGAGACGACATCACAGATTGTTGATTAAGGCTATTTACGATTCTTACCATTTGTTCATTCGAAACCGAACAAGCAGGAGGAGTAGGCGTTGTTGTTCCTTTAGGTCCTGATTCTGCAAGCCATTTCTGCCAATCTCCTCGATTATTTTCTTGTTGAAAAACTTGTCGAGCTAAATATAAATTTCCAATATCATATACATATGCTGCGGCAGGTTTAAGAAAATTTAATCTGGAAGATTCCACTTTAAAGCTCATCGATAATTGCATGATTTGCGCAACCGAATAACATTGTCCGGATAAATTCGAAGCTAAAAAATTCATTTTTGCTTGATCGGTGGGTTGTTGATCTACACCTGATAATATTCTTTGAAAACTACCATTGTCAAGATACGTCTGGCATCCTTTATTTCCTGAATACCCTGAGGCATCCGGATAAATAATTGCAGCGGGTAAAGGCTCAGGTGTAGTATTTTGAGGGAAGGGCTGTCGTATATATTCATATAATTTGAACATCATGGAAGCCTGCACAAATGCATCCATTACTGCAAAAAATTCACTTCTATCATAAACTGTAAGCCAGGCTTTTTTGGCATAGGTTAAGCGATCATAATCGTCTCCAAACAATTGCGCCACTTCTTTGACTTGCTGACTGCTCAAACATTGACGTTCAGAAAGCTGAATAGCACCTGCTAGAAACGCTGAAGCACCTAATCTTTGCCTTAAGGTATTTTTTTCCTGATTAAACTGAAACTCGGCCAAGGGATTATTACATCCCCCCTGTGCGTTACCTAAATAGGGCAAGGAGAATGTACTGATACCGATTCCCCAAACGAAAATTAAAAATATCCTCTTTATCATTTCACTAAAATAATCATATCCTTCGACAAAGGAAAATTACCCTATTCCCTAAGATTTTGTAACTTGTAAGATATGCGAGGTTCATTTGTTTTCTATTGGTCTTTATTAATCCTCTTGGGATTGGGAATATTTTCTGATTTGCAAGCTCAAAAAAGCAATTCTGGTGAAATATCCTTTCAATGGAATGAACAGAAATATCAATTGGCAATCACTTCAGTTGAAGTTCAAAAAAGTAATTTAATTAAAGTTCGCCTCAGAGGAGAAAAAAAGGGAGATACTTTATGTATGTTAAACTTTGGAATGGTATTAAAATCTTGGACGATTGGAAAACAATCTTTGGCAGACACGATTCCAGATATTTCTTTAATGGTTGAATTACCAGATAAAAAATCGTTTCAATTTTCTACCGCTACTGGAGCCGCTAAAAATATGTGGATTCGAAAATCTCCACAGGAAAATAGTAATCTTCCTTTAGAAACTGGTGTAACAGATTTAAATATTAAAAATATAGAATTTAAATCCGGGTATTTATGGGTTAATGGCACTTTTCAAGGAACTTATTTAAATTCTTCAGATACTAAAAATCCTCAACCTATTAAAATAAAAAATGGTCAATTTAGTTTCCGATTATAAATAATAATAGCAAAATTCATAACGATCTTTAATATAAAATAAAATATCATTTCCAATTGTCCAATTATCCAAGGATACCCCAGTATTTCCAGTAGAAAGAATTATTTCTTGAATTTCAATATTGTTTTTATAAACTCGAAGTATATCTGTTAACCTACCTGTAGCATCAACGACAGGGCCAGAAATAATTAAATACTCTTTATAAGCAATTTGCTGTACTTGTTTAAACCAATTTTTCTGAAATTCAATTGGTACCTGAGAAATTGAAATTACCTCAGGAGAAAATAATTGAACAGCACTACCCACTTCTGGTAAATCAGAAAGGGGCAATAATACCTCTTTATCTTTCAAGAATAATCGCGCATTACCAGCAATAAAACCTCCCCAAGTTGCTCCTTCTATTTCATGCATTAGAATTCCTTCATAATAAAACAATAAGGCTTCAGAAACCGGCAATCCACCCGGAGATAATCGTGAAAAAACAAACCACGGGCCCGTACCTGCAATTAAACTTAACCTCCAGGAATTAACCGGTGCAATTACTGACAGATTAAATTCCTTAGGCAATAGCATTGGAACCTTCGCCCACATGGCTTGTAAGGTCTTTGCATCGCGCAACTCCAGATACCAATAAGGTTGAAAAGAATCCAGTATTAATCGAAATACCGTGGCTGGTAATTTTAGGGTGTGGGGATTTTCTTGCAAAATCATTCTGTAACTTTCCGCAAATTATACAATGCAAGTAAAACCACAACCTATTAGAATTTTAGGGGTAATTCCAGCCCGGTTTGCCTCCACCCGCTTTCCAGGAAAACCCTTGGCGCTTATTCAAGGAATTCCAATGATAGTAAGGGTTTTACAACAGGCAAATCAATGCCAACAATTAACCGAAGTTATTGTTGCAACCGATGATGAAAGAATCTTATCTACTGTAAAAGATGCCGGTGGAAAAGCAATTCTTACCAGAGCGGATCATCCTTCGGGAACAGATAGGGTAATTGAAGTAATGGAGCAATTTCCCGATTATGATCTTTACATCAATATACAAGGAGATGAACCCTTTTTAAATCCTGAAGATATCGATAAATTAATTGCTCCGTTTATTTTAGATAATTTATTTGATATTGGCACATTAGTTTGTCGAATTTATTCAGCGGAAAAACTTACTTCTCCTTCAGTGGTTAAAGTTGTAAAAAATAATGAGAATGCAGCTTTATATTTTAGTCGGCATCCAATACCTTATTTAAGATCAGAAAATGACCCCAATAAATGGCTTACCCATTTTAATTATTTACAACATATTGGAGTTTATTTATTTAAAAAGCAGGTATTACAAAAAATTAAATCCATTCCGGTTTCGGCTTTAGAAAAAGCGGAGTCGCTTGAACAGTTAAGGTGGTTGGAGGCCGGGTTTAAGATTTTAACGGTGGAAGTTGAAAAGGTGGGTTTGGCTATAGATACTGAGGAAGATTGGAGAAAAGCAAATGAGGGGTTATTGGAGTAAAAAAATAAAAATTAAATTAAGGGATTGAAATAAATTCATCCTGTAGTATTAAGTTAAATAGTTTAGGGTCAAGAAAGTAGGACCAGAAAAATATTTTGGAGTAAAAATTAATTAAATTTTTAATCAATAAGTTTCCGGAGGGGTTTGGGTGATATTTTTTAAATTGCGACTGTCGGGGAGGTGGGCGCGGGGATTTCCCTCACACTTAACGATTTTTTTAATTAATTGCAAGGAAAGTTAACAATCCATTGATTTAAATAATTATTAAATATTATATAATAATGTTCACCCCAATTAAACCCCTTGAATAATTATTAGCTGTTAAGAAAATTGAAGTATTAATCATTACTAGAATATAAGGAATGAATCTAAATCTCCTTTTCCATTTTTACTATTTAATATAATATTGCTTTATCTTAGATTTCAATAGAATTCCATAAAATCATTTACTTTAATTCTTTGAATATTCATTTCTGTTTATTTCGATTATTAAATCAAATATCTAGGACTGAAAATCATTCAATCAAATACCCTGATATTGTTCATGAGCATTTGGCCGAATTTTTTTTTGAATAGCACAAAAAATACATTAATATTGAAGTGGGGTTAAAGAAAATAAATACAATTATATAATTTTCTACATAGCCTGATTTCACCAATTATTATTTTATTATTATGAAAGTTTTAGTTTTTAGCATGTTTTGTTTCTTGTTTGTTTCCTTACATGCTCAAGATTTGCGCAAAGGAGGCTCTTCTTGGGGTAAAGTTGAATCTAATGGAGATATTAGAATCAATGGAAGTATCAAAGGAAAATTTGAAAGTAACGGAGATATCCGCGTAAATGGAAGTATCAAAGGAAAAATTGAAAGTGATGGAACTATTCGTAAAGATGGCTCTATCGCCGGAAAAGTTGAATCTAATGGGGATGTGAGAGTAAGTGGATCCTTGAAAGGAAAAATCGAAAGCAATGGAGATATAAGAAAAGACGGAAGTATTATTGGAAGTGCTAGCGGAGTTCGTAAAGAATATGCTGCTGCCATTTATTTCTTTGGATTTTTTGATTAATTATTTTTATCGTTAAGATTAAAATTTTAAATCCCTAATTATATACCTGATTTTTAAATGGATATTATTCCAGATAAAAATCAGGTTTTTTATTTATGTGTTTTTTTGAATTGTTATTTATATTCCGAATTCAAATCGATACCATAATTCTATTGTAAAAGAATCAGAAAAAGATCCACCTACATTTTTTCTGTTCCTTTTGTATGATCACAGCAACGATTCATCTCCCTCAATTGTAATCCAGAAAACAAAAACACCATTACTAAACAGTCATCACAAGAAAACAAAACTATTTACTGCCATTTTGTCACCTTTTCTTTATCTTTGTATCCCCTTGTGAATTGATATACCCATGTCTCACCTATTACCTAACGTATTTACCCCCGGAAATCTCAATAACACTCCTCAACTCAATGAGGAATTGCAAGGGAGTGCGTATGTTCAACCAGACAAACAAATCCAGGTAACCACCAAAAAAGCATACATAGAAACCTATGGGTGCCAAATGAATTTCTCTGATACAGAAATTATTGCAGCCCAACTTGCTGAAATAGGCTTTGGCTTTACCCCATCGGAAAACAATGCGGATTTAGTCCTACTAAATACCTGTGCAATTCGGGAAAATGCAGAAACTAAAATCTGGAATCGCCTAAAACAACTTAAGGTTACGAAAAAAAGCAAACCCGGATTAATGGTCGGGGTTATGGGCTGTATGGCCGAACGACTTAAAACTAAGTTATTAGACCAAGAGCAATTGGTGGATTTGGTAGTCGGCCCAGATGCGTATAGAGATATTGCGCGATTGGTGGAAGAAGTGGAATCCGGACAAAAAGCTGTAAATGTATTATTGTCCAGAGAAGAAACGTATTCTGATATTGCTCCCATTCGCCTAAATACCAACGGAATTACTGCATTTATCTCGATTATGCGGGGATGTGATAATATGTGCTCCTTTTGTGTAGTGCCCTTTACACGGGGAAGAGAAAGAAGTCGTGATTATCAAAGTATTGTTCAGGAAGCCGAAGACCTATTTAATCAAGGCTATAAAGAAATTACTTTATTAGGGCAAAATGTAGATTCCTATAATTTCGAAAATTGCACATTTGCAAATCTATTGGAAAAAGTAGCGTTAATTAATCCCTTATTAAGAATACGTTTTTCAACTTCCCATCCCAAGGATATTACCGATGAAGTATTATTTACGATGGCTAAATATCCTAATATCTGTAAATTCATTCATTTACCAGCACAATCGGGTAATTCCAGAATTTTGGAATTAATGAATCGTGGATATACAAGAGAATGGTATTTAAATAAAATAAATAGAATTCGGGAAATAATGCCGAATTGTAGTATAAGCACGGATATAATTACCGGGTTTTGTTCAGAAACAATTGACGAACATCAAGACACTTTGAGTCTGATGGAAACAGTTGCGTATGATTCTGCTTTTATGTTCTATTATTCTGAAAGACCCGGAACTTTGGCAGCACGAAAATATCCGGATGATATTCCAGAATTAGAAAAAAAACGCAGACTATCTGAAGTAATTGAAGTACAACAAAGATTAGCGCTAAATAGTAATCTTAAAGATATTGGAAAAACTTTCGAAATATTAATTGAAGGAAATTCCAAACGCTCAGAAAAAGATTGGTGCGGCAGAAATAGTCAAAATAAAATGGTGGTTTTTCCAAAAGATAATTATCCCTTAAAACCTGGAGATTATGTTTCTGTATTAATTAATCAGGCTTCTACGGCTACCTTGTTGGGTGAAATAATATCATGAGTGATATATTATCTGTAAAACAAAGATTTAATATAATTGGCGACCATCCCCTGTTAAATACAGCCATAGACACTGCTTTGCAGGTTGCCCCTACGGATGTAACTGTATTGGTAAATGGGGAAAATGGAACCGGAAAAGATATATTTTCTAAAATATTATTTCATTACGGAAAAAGAAAACATCAACCTTTTATTGCCATTAATTGTGGAGCCATTCCTGAAGGTACCATGGATTCAGAATTATTCGGCCATGAAAAAGGATCCTTTACTTCCGCTCATGAAGCCCGAAAAGGATATTTTGAAGAAGTGAATGGGGGAACCATCTTTATGGATGAAATCGCAGAAATGCCCCTCGCAACGCAAGCGCGATTATTAAGAGTACTTGAAAGTGGTGAGTATTTTCGCGTGGGCTCCTCAAAAGTTCAAAGAACGGATGTAAGAATCATTACAGCTACCAATAAAAATTTATTGGAAGCGGTTTCGTATGGAAGATTTAGACAAGATTTATTTTATAGATTAAATACCGTAACCATCCATGTTCCTCCACTCAGAGAAAGAGGAAAAGATATATTATTATTATTTCGATATTTTGCTGCCGAATTTGCACATAAATATGGAAGAAATCCAATTCGATTAACCGAAGATGCCAGACCTTTATTATTAAATCATCGCTGGCCCGGTAATGTTCGAGAATTAAGAAATATTACTGAACAATTAACCGTTTTATCTCCAACTGAAAATATAGATTCAGAAATATTACAAAAAACATTGCCCATCGAACCTTTATTACCTCAAATATTACAACCCACTCCTGCTGGAGGAAATACTTTTGATACCGAAAGGGAGATATTATATAAAATATTGTTTGATTTAAGAAGTGATGTTTCAGAATTAAAAAGTAAAGTAATGAATATATTAGAAATGCAGGGAGGAAATGAACCTATTTCTACTTACAGTAATTTAAATGTATTAAATCAAAATCCTTATTCCCCGGTAAACGAAAATTTCACACGTAAAGAAATACCCTTATTAGAAGAATCTCTATCCCTCGAAAAAAAAGAAAAAGATTTAATTCAAAAAGCACTTACTAAATTTAGAAATAATAGAAAAAAAGCAGCGGTAGAACTAGGAATTTCTGAACGTACGTTATACCGAAAAATTAAAACCTACGGATTAGATCATTTATAATTAATCATGCATAAAATCATTTATTTATTTATTCTGGCTATTTGTTTTTCCGGCTGTGGAATTTATTCCTTTACCGGTGCTAATGTGGACCCCAGAATTAAAACCATTGCCATCCAACAATTCGATAATACTGCCTCTATGGTAGTCCCAAATCTTGTACAAACCTTTTCGGAAGCTTTACGGGATAAATTCCTTACCCAAACAAGTTTAAGTCTGGTAAAAAATAATGGGGATATTACCATCTCTGGGAGAATTACTGAATATGCTGTTACCCCAATTACACTTCAAGGAAATCAAACCGCAGCGCAAAATCGCCTAACCATTAAAGTAACCGTTCAATTAGAAAATACCCTTGACCCAGAACAAAATTGGGAACAGACTTTTACCAATTTCGCCGATTTTCCAGGGACCCAAAATCTAGGTACGGTAGAACAAAATTTAATTACCGAAATTAATGATAAAATAACCCAGGATATTTTTAACCGTGCATTTGCTAACTGGTAATATCCTCATTACCCTAATTTTGATTTCGTTTGTCCTAAAAAGATTCGAAAAAACAGGTTAACTTGCACTTACATGAAATATAACCTACCGGATCTCTATCTCAAAAGCCGGACGGGTCAACTAACCCAAGATGAAGTTTATTGGACTGAGCAACAAGCCCGTCATCAACCTTATTTTCAATTATTACAACTTGTATTAGCCCAACAAGAAAAAATCCAGCCGGTTGGAAATACGTATGTTGAAAAAGGTTGGGTGTACGCTCCTAGAAGAAAAAATCTGGTGGCTCATTGGAATCAACCCGAAGTACAACTTTTTTCCCCTAGTTCGGAAAATCACCTAGAACCCGAAATTATTGGGTCTCCTGAATTATCGCTTGAATTACCAGAGGTTTCATTACCAGAAAACACAGCCCCAACTATTGAAGAATCCATTTTAATTAATACCCCAGAGGCTGATGTAATATCCCCCATAATTACTATTTCTTCCCTTACCCTTACTCAAAATACTGAGGAAGAAATTTCTACATTTATCCCAGAACCCCTAGCAGAACCTGTTAAATCTAATCCAAATCCTGCTGTACAAATATCCTCTGGAATTAATTCTAAACTGGATTATAAAATCAAATTTAGAGTTCAAATGTATGGTTGGAAACCGATCGCAATTCAACAACAATTAGCAGAATATCGGAAGAATAATCCAAGTACAATTGAAGAAAAACCAGGGCAATATCAAAATGAAAAAATCGCTGATATTGGGAAGTTAAGCCGAGTAACAGAAATACCGGATTTATTAGAAGGTAGTTTTGAACTAGATTTATCGGAAACCACGATTGAAACTTTCCATACCTCTGAATCCATATCTTCTCCTTATCTATCGGAATCGCTTTCCATTACAGAAGCAGTAGAAATTCCTGTAACTCCTTTTAATACGGAGGAAGAAGAAGAAACTTCTACCTATGATCCCTCTAAAGTTTCAGTTGAGATTGTATTTTCGGAAGCCTGGAAAAAAAAACTAAAGAATAAATCAATTTATTCAGAGAACGCTGTATCTAAAATACCTGATCCATCAGTAGTATCTATTCCAACTCCTCAACCGAATATCGCCACCGAAAAACTTCGCACCAAAAAAATAAGCAAAGAAAAAATGGGAGCGATTATTGACCGATTTATTGAAAATGAGCCAGATATCTCTTTTCGACCCAAACCTTCAGATCATAAAGTTGAGGAAGTAGTGAAAAAAAGTACCGCCGATAGTTTTGAAATCGTATCCGAAACTTTGGCTGGCATTTACCTAAAACAAGGCAATAAAATTAAAGCCATAAGGATGTATGAAAAACTCATGTTGTTATATCCTGAAAAATGTAGTTATTTTGAGTCCCTTTTAAAAAAGATTTCCTGATTACCTCATGTATACCCTAATTATATTAATTGCCATTTTGGCTGCCTTGTTAATGGTTCTGGTTGTAGTGGTGCAGAACAGCAAAGGAGGAGGACTAACCTCCACTTTTGGGGCATCTAGTGTAGCCTCTCAAATGATGGGTACCCGCAGAACCACGGATGTAGTGGAAAAGATCACTTGGTATCTGTTTGGCATAATCGTGTTTTTAACCTTTGTTGCCAATTTTGCTTTACCTCCAGCCAACGATGGAGATGCTGCGGCAACTCGTTCCTCGAAATTGGAAAAAGGAATTGAAGGACTTAACCTTCAAGATGTACCTGCTCCTGGTATGGGCCAACCTGGATCTACAGATCAGCAGCAGCCTGCTCAATAATTTTTTTGCCTTCCGATATATTATCCTACACCTGTTAGGGTATTATGCATTTGAAATAAAGTTTATTTCTACTAATTCCTTATTTGTGAATTAAGCATTCATCGAATTGGGTTGAAATCTCAATTTTCGAACATTTTATCATAAGCCAAATATTCTTATCATAGAAATAATTAACTATTGGCCAGTTTAGAATAATTCTTTATAATCAAAATGATTTTATGTGTGAACGTAAACCGTGACGATATATATTACAAAAGCCCTTCAGCAGAAGGGCTTTTTTGTGGAAGTCCACCAATATTATTCCAACTCGTTTAAAGATAATTTATACCTATTAAATCCAGTCAAACTCAATAATAGAAAGGGTAAAACCTAAAAAAGCGGATTTCTTCTCATGTAAAACATTTATACAGGAGAAGGTTATCAGGTATAATATTATTAATTATCTTTACATGATATCAGTATCCGGTAAAAACACTTTACATGACAAACCCTAAAAAAAATATAGTTCTAGCAGGCGAAAAAGCTTTTAATGATTTGCCATTTTTGCCTCCAGACCAGAATAAAATTGAAACGGTTAAAATTCTGAAACAACTCGTAAAATCTTCAATTGCATTAGCTGAACTAAAAGGAATAGTTAACATTTTACCAAATCCAGAAATTTTACTCAATGCTGTAATTTTGAAAGAGGCCAGAGCAAGTTCAGAAATTGAAAATGTAATCACAACACAAGATAAATTATACCAGGCACTTTCAACAAAAGGAATTCAAATAGATACCGCTACTAAGGAAGTTTTGCGATACCGGGAAGCCATGCTTTATGGAGTGAACTTTATCAGTAAGAAATCTTTTCTAACCATAAATGCAATTATTAAAATTCAAGAAATACTCGAAGAAAATAATGCAGGAATAAGAAAATTACCTGGTACTGCTCTCCGAAATGCATCCACCGGAAAAGTGATTTATACACCTCCTGATAATTTTGATACCTTGACCAAGTTATTAAGAAATTACGAGCAATACATTAATGAAAAAGACGATGTTCCGTACTTAATTAAAATGGCAGTTCAACATTATCAATTTGAAAGTATTCACCCATTTTATGATGGAAATGGTCGTACCGGAAGGATAATAAATATTTTATATTTAATATTATCAAATCTGCTTGAAAATCCCGTATTATTTCTAAGCGGATATATAATTGAAAAAAAAGTAGATTATTATAAATTATTACAAGAAGTTCGAACAAAAAATAATTGGGAAGCTTGGATTTTATTTATTTTAATGGGGATAGAATCAACAGCACATAAAACGATTACGCAGGTAAATGAGATTAACCAATTATTTAATCAAACTATAGAATTGGCTCAAAATAAAATCCCCAAAATTTACAGCAAAGAATTAATTGAATTATTATTTGAACAGCCTTATTGTAAAAGTGAATACTTAGAAAAACGTTTATCCATATCCAGAATCACTGCATCAAAATATCTAAAGGAATTAGAAAAAATAGAAGTATTAAAATCCAAAAAGGTTTGGAAAGAAACCTTATATATTAACCTAAAATTGTTTGATCTCTTGAAAAAGTAATCTCAGAAGTTCGAATTACATCTAAGCTAAAAAAAAAAGCCCTCAATTGTAAGGGCTTTTTTTGTGGGAGCAAAGGGATTCGAACCCCTGACCCTCTGCTTGTAAGGCAGATGCTCTGAACCAGCTGAGCTATGCTCCCAAATTAGAATTGCAAAAGTAAACAGGTATCTGAATTCTACCAAATATTTTGAATACTTTATTTTTCCCCCCTTCCATCTTAAGCAATCTTGCCGTAAGTTTGAAAAAATCAAAATAAACCTTCAATTTAGCGTTTCGATTTCACCTTAATTCAGACCCATTGCTGAACTCTATTTTATTCTGGGTGCTCTCAGTAGTTTCGATTGCCTCAGCCATAGGATTAATCACAAGCAAAAATGCTGTGTACAGCGTTTTACTTGCCGTACTTAATTTCTTTTGTATCGCCGGATTGTATCTCAGTCTTCAGGCCGAGTTCCTTGCCATTACCCAAATCATTGTGTATGCCGGAGCGATCATGGTGTTATTCCTGTTTGTGGTAATGTTGCTCAATCTGGGGAATGAAACGCCAACAGCACCCAAATATCACCCCGCAAAAGGAATTGCTTTCATCTTAGGCCTTGCCTTTTTTGCAGAACTCGTGATCGCCTTCAGAAGTTTTGTAAATGAAGGCCATCAATTAGCCGGTCAATTTGACTTCGGTAAAGTTGAACCTTTAGGAGCGCTATTGATGAGAGACTATTTGTTTCCATTTGAAATGGTTTCGGTAGTGTTGCTAGCAGCACTGATGGGAGCCATGGTAATCGCAAGAAAACATAACTAACATGGACGTTACAAAAGACAACTTGTTTATGTACCTGGCAGTGAGTGCTGCCTTATTTACCATAGGCTGTATAGGCGTTTTAACGCGTCGTAATGCAATCATTGTATTCATGTGCATAGAACTCATGCTAAATGCAGTAAATCTAACCTTGGTTACCTTTTCGCATTTACATAATAATGCTACAGGCTCCTTATTTGTATTCTTTGTGATGGTCATTGCAGCTGCAGAAGCTGTGGTTGGTCTAGCTATCATTATTGCCCTCTTCCGGAATCGTCAGGAAGTAGATATCAATAATGTCAACATTTTTAAGTGGTAATCCCGGAACTAGCCCATGCAAGCTTTACTTCCTCTCATCATTCTTTCTCCAATCTTTGGAGCCGCCATCATTGGTATCTGGGGATTGTTGTCCCCTTCCTTTCGTAAACAAGAGAAGTTTATCGGCAGCATTGCAACCGCTGCTGTTTTGCTTCCTTTTCTCCTGGTTCTTCAAACCTTCCTACAATATGAACATGGGCATCCGGTTAAATTCGAATTGTTCTCCTGGATGGCTGCCGGAAGTTTTTCAGTTAACTTCAGCTATGTATTAGACGAAGCCTCCTTATTGATGGGCTTAATTGTTACCGGAATCGGAGCCTTAATTCATATTTATTCCATTGCCTATATGCATGGGGATAAAGGCTTCTATCGTTATTTCTTGTATCTCAATTTATTCATCTTCTCCATGAATAACTTGATTTTAGGGGATAATTTATTGGTATTGTTCTTAGGATGGGAAGGAGTTGGCGCATGTTCTTATTTTTTAATTGGATATTGGTTTGAAGATATGGCCAAAGCAATGGCAGCTCAAAAAGCATTTGTTGCCAATAGAATTGGAGATTTTGCCTTATTAATAGCCATATTTATTATTTTCGCTACGAATGGAACTTTAACTTTTTCTGAAATCAGTTTAAGTGGAGATGCAGCTTTTTGGGTTGCATTATTGGTATTCATTGCAGCAACGGGTAAGTCAGCACAACTCCCATTATACGTTTGGTTACCCGATGCGATGGCAGGCCCAACCCCTGTATCAGCCCTTATCCATGCAGCAACCATGGTAACCTCCGGAATTTATTTAATCGCCAGAATGTCGGATGTATTCTTGCAAGTACCTGGGGTAATGTTGGTGGTAGCCATTATTGGTGGACTTACCGCAATTTTAGCGGCCTTGATTGCCATTGCTCAAAATGATATCAAAAAAGTATTGGCTTATTCTACGGTTTCTCAGTTAGGATTTATGTTTATGGCATTAGGCGCAGGTGCTTACAGTACAGCTATATTTCACGTAATGACCCATGCCTTCTTCAAGGCTTGTTTATTCTTAGGTTCAGGATCTGTAATTCATGCGATGGAACACATGCATGTAGTGGATGACCCTCAAGATGTGCGTACCATGGGGCATTTGGGTAAATATATGCCCCATACCTCTAAAACTTTTTGGATATCGACCTTAGCAATTGCAGGTATATTCCCCTTATCTGGATTCTTTTCTAAGGATGAAATATTAGGAAAACTATTTGCAGCGGGTCATTCCTCTGCCCTTTATTATGGAGTTTGGGGAGTAGGAATGTTGACGGCCGTGTTAACTGCATTTTATATGACCCGGGTTACCTATTTAACCTTCAATGGAAAAAAACGTTTCCCTGAATCAGGTCATCCACATGAGTCCTCTCCATTAATGACGATTCCACTTTGGATTTTGGCTATTTGTGCGGTTTTAGGAGGCTTCTTGGGTTTACCCGCCATTATTGGGCATGGAGAGTTCAACTGGATTTCAGAACATTGGCTTTCTCGTCATGAAGGAGCAACGATCACTAACGCTCATTTACATGCTGACCTCATTACAGAATATATACTTATCGGAATATCCTTTTTGGTAGCCATCGGGGGAGTACTCTTTGCTCGTAACCTCTATGCAAGATTTGATTTACAAGGTGACCTTAAAGTGCGTAACTTCTTTGGAGGATTGTACCGAGTGATGGAAAATAAATTCTTTGTAGATGAATTTTACAACGCCACTTTCATTCGTCCATTTGTATGGTTTGGAAATTATGCTGTTATGCCCTTCGATAAAAAATGGATTGATGGGGCTGTGAATGGTAGCGGAGCAATTGTTGCTTATGCTGCTGCTCAGTTTAGATATATACAATCAGGTTTGGTACAGAAATACGCCTTAATCATGTTTGTCGGCGTAGTCATTTTGTTGGGATATGTAATGTTTGCCTAATTAATAACAAAGGTTATTAATTACAGCGTTAGTTTGTTTTCCTATTATCCTGGATGAAATCTGGAATTATGTTCTTTCAAGAAATTGCGTAATTCATTCACCCGTATTTTTCTATATAATTGTCCATTCTGAGCGATAGAGATATCTCCAGTTTCTTCAGATACAATTACTACCAAAGCATCAGAACTCTCGGATATCCCTAAGGATGCCCGGTGGCGCATCCCTAATTCCGCTGGCAAATGAGGATTATCGGTAACGGGCAACACACAACGGGCCGCCACAATTCGATTCCCATGTATTATCATCGCGCCATCATGCAATGGACTAGTTTTATTAAACACTGACAAGATTAATCTTTCGCTTAATTCTGCATTTAAGATATCCCCAGTGGCTTGCAATAACTTCATTTCGGAGGATCCCGAAAAAACCAATATTGCGCCTGTTTTAGTTTCTGCTAATTTCAAAACTGATTGAATCACCTCTTCGAAATTGGTTTGGGTATTTCCCTCGTTGGATAACTGCAAACGCAAGCGATCCAAAATAGTATTCTTTCCTATTATCAATAAAAAACGCCGTATTTCAGGAGCAAATAATATCACTAAGGCGATGGCTCCTACTCCTAATACTTGATCTAATATGGTCTTTAATACTGTGAGGCCTAATAAACCTACCAGTTTCCAAATCACAAATATCCCTACTACTGCAGAAAGAATCCGTAAGGCAAGTGAACCTTGTAGGAGTTGGTATAGACCATAAAACAATAAGGTCACTATCCCAATATCCACTAGGTCTAATAACCGAATTCTTAAAAAACCTAACTCAAATAATTCCACCATTAAAGTTACTAAAAGGGAATGGGGGAAAACTTACCTAACCCACAATAAATAAATTTAACCACAATAAGTCTACTTCTGCCATACTTAATAAAAATATGATTCCGGATGGCATAAACTTTCCGGTTTTAAACCAACGAATACCTCCGAATAAAGATAAAAAACTGGAAGTACCCATTAAAACCCACCAACCGACCTGCGCCCATTCAGGTTGGGTGTCGAATACATATATCCCTCCGGCTAATAGTAGGGCAAATACCGTACTCATAACAATAGAAATAATACTTCCCCGCTTCAGAAATCCAATCATCCCTCCTGTAAACAAAAAGGAAAAATAAATATTAGTAAATACAGTTAGCATATTTAAAGTTATTAATTCTCAACAAGCTCCTAAGCCAAGACTTCCATTATTGTCAACCCTTGTGAGGTTTTGCCTCTGCTTCTTCAAAAATCTTAAGATCAAAAATACTACACTTTCTTTGTAGCATTTAGTTCCTGTTTTAAAATAACGAAGCCTACTGTGCAAATGTAGGTTCGAAATTGGGTTATCAAAGCTAGACTCCAGAGAAACTTAGATTATGGATAGGGGAAAAAAAATGCTGAACTAATTTTTTCCCGTGGGGTTTTTCGGTTATCTTCGCAAAGCATCCGTTCGTAAAAATCATGAGCATTTTAGTCAATAAACATTCCCGCGTGTTGGTACAAGGATTTACCGGCAGTGAAGGCACTTTCCATGCTTCTCAAATGATAGAATATGGAACTACCGTTGTTGGTGGGGTTACTCCGGGAAAAGGAGGCACGTCCCATTTGGAACGTCCGGTATTCAACACCGTTTATGATGCCGTTAAATCTACCCAAGCCAATGTTTCCATCATATTTGTTCCGCCTGCCTTTGCAGCCGATGCAATCATGGAAGCAGCCGATGCTGGGGTGGGTTTGATAATTACCATTACAGAAGGTATTCCCACTCGGGACATGCTGTATGCCAAACAATATATTACCGAAAGAGGAATTAGAATGATTGGTCCTAATTGCCCAGGTGTTATTACTCCTGGGGAAGCTAAAATTGGGATTATGCCGGGCTTTATTCATCGCCCCGGAAAAATTGGAATCCTTAGTCGTTCTGGTACTTTAACCTATGAGGCGGTTGACCAAGTGACTAAACAAGGGTTAGGGCAATCCACTTGTGTTGGAATTGGAGGAGATCCTATTATTGGTTCTACCCATATTGATATAGTTAAGTTGTTTAACGAAGATCCAGATACGGAAGGCATTATCATGATTGGAGAAATTGGAGGATCTAATGAGGAGATTGCAGCTGAATGGATTCGGGATAATGTTAAAAAACCTGTGGTGGGTTTTATTGCGGGTCAAACTGCGCCTCCCGGTAGAAGAATGGGTCATGCAGGCGCCATTATTGCCGGAGGAATGGGAACCGCCGCTGAAAAAATGAAAGTAATGCAAGAATGTGGTATCGCAGTGGTGGAAAGCCCTGCCCATATTGGAGCCACCATGGCAAGAGAGCTAAAAAAGATTACGGTTTAACCAACCTATTCTTATCAATATCGTTAAGGGAGTGCAATTGCGCTCCCTTTTTTTGTATATTCCATTCTGTTTCAACCCACGCGGAAAACATGCCCAAAATCCTTAGGATTCTTCTTCTTTTGTTTCCTTATGCACTTCCATTATTGGCACAGGAGGAACCTACCCGAATTCGGGATAGAGGAAATCATGAGCTGATTGATCATGAGGCGGCTAATTATGCAGGACAAACCAACTGGAATCAACTCAAACCCGCTATCCAAAAAGCTCCTGAACACCCAGGACCTAAACAACAACCCCTCGCAAAAATACCAATAACCCAACCCGACACTATTGTTGAAGTTAAGCGCGAAATCATTGCAATAGCGCCTGAACCCACCCCTCCTATCGAGCAAGATTCTATCCCCCTACTCCTTGACCCTAACTCAAGTTCTACCCTTTCCAATCCAACTAAGAAAATAAACGAGAATCCATTTTTAATTCCCTTAATTTCTCTCGAGGTATTATCCATTCCATCCACTCCTAATTCACTTTCTCAAATGAATTGGGACTTTTTAATTGCAACTTTTTCCCCTCTTCCTAACGAAGTAGAAAATGTTATCCCAGAGAAAACTCACCCAAGTTCAAATTCTCTTTCAACTTCCACACTTCCCCTTCGCCCATTACCTTCCTCACGCTCTAAAAGGGTACCTCCAATTCGTTTATCTGAACTAACTTCCCCTTCTTTTAAGGAACCTTATTTTATTTCAGAAGTATCTTACATTCCTCATAAAACACTACAACTTTCAGAAGATAAAACTTACCTTAACGAACCGCCAACGTTATTGCTTACTGAAGTCAATCCTACTGAAATTGAACCAGAAGAGGTTCAATCTTCCGTAACCGAGGAAGTTACTGAGCCAGCAGAAAATACTGAAAGTCCACTTGCGACGAATCTTAAAATCTCCCGTACCCAACGCAAAAAGGCAATTCGGCTGAATCCGAATCCAGCCGAAGTAGCAACTATACCCGAAGACCCCAGCCAGGTGCCTGTTTTGCCTATATTCATACCCACAGAACCTGAAGCGAGAATCCCTCCAAATGCAATTGAAAATATTACGCTCCCAAAGGAAGCAGAAACTACAGAAGACCCCTTAAATGAATCTGATCAAGTGGCATTACAAGAGACCCGTCAAACATTTGCAAAGGCTCGAAATGGATTGGTAAAATTAGGTAGCGCCACTCCTACAACTGGCGCAAGACCCCAACAAGGGTTAGGTTCCCCCACAAAAGATATTTATAGTGCCTCAGCAGTAAGGTCCCCCAACCTTACTACTACAGCTCCGGTTTCTAAAACTCCAATGGTCCTCTCCTCAGGGTTTGTAACCCATTGGTCAGGATTGCAAACGCAACTTACCTTTCCAATTGAAGGGCTCCCGAGTCCAACGTTATTAAACGAACCTTCTGAATTGGCCGCCTTTCGAGCGCAATTCTCTCCGGAAATGTTGGAGGAAATTTTAAAACCCTTAGAAACCCTGAGATCCCAACATAAATTAGGGGATATGGCTTGGTATCAGTTATTATATTCTACTGGAAAGACCTTGTATCCCTTACATGACAATGCTTCAAGAGTAGTGTGTGCTGCCTTAATGCAATCTTCAGGCTATGGGGTAAGAACGGCTTTACAAAATGGAAAAGTTGCTTTGATCATTCCAGTAAAACAAAACCTATATGAAATCCCAAGAATCACCTTACCTGGAATGCCCCGTAATCATGGGAAACATGGATGGTACCTTTGGATGCCCGACCAGGATAGCCTTTCTTTAAGTTCACTTCAAACCGAAACGCTGCCTTTCATTCGAAATGAAAAATCAATAGATTTATATCCATCGGAACATCCGGATTTTCCAAAGGATAGTATTCTGGAAAGTAGAATTATATATCGGGAGTTATTAAGTTTAAAAAGAGATACTTTCCCTTATAAAATTAATTTACGTTATCTCGCCTACCTTCGGCAATTGCCTCAAACGGATCTTGAAGTTTATTTCTCAGCATCCTTAAGTCCTGAATTAAAAGAGTCCTTAGTTCCTGCCTTAAAAAAGAAAACACAAAACCTTTCTCCACCGGAAGCTTTACAATGGTTATTGCGATTTACGCAATTAGCCATTCCCTATAAAAGTGATCAGGATCAATTTGGGAAAGAGAAAGCCATGTATCCAGAGGAAGTATTATTTTATCCTTATGCCGATTGCGAAGATCGTTCGGTGTTTTTTGCAGCTTTAGTAAGAGAAGTATTGGGAAGGCCTGTAATTGGGTTAGATTTTCCAGGACACGTAGCAACAGCAGTGATGGTTCCGGGTAAGGAAGCTAGAGGATTTACGGTTAAATATAACGGTCGTATATTTATTGCTTGTGACCCTACCTATAAATATGCGAGTCCCGGGGCGATTATTCCTGGTTATGAGAGACAATCTGCTAGACCCATTGTTACTCCTTTCTTTCGATAAAATTGATGATAATAAACAAATTTATTAAATTGAGATCACTGCTTAACACCATTGCTTTACTGATTGTGTTTTTGGGGGGATGGAATTATTCAGGTTGCCGATTTAAAAATTCCCCCATTGCAACCCCGGTTCAATCTATTGTTCAGAGATTTCCCGATGAGCTTCAATCCTATGTATCGTTTGATACAGGTTCCTGGTGGATATATGTTGATTCGAACTATCAAAAGATTGATACCCAAAGAATCAAAGATCTATATTATGGGCTTAGTCAACGTAGTTTTCAACCCATTGGCCCTGAGTATGATTTTAGAACTACTCCAGTATTGAAGGTTTATTATCCCTATTTAAATACAAACCTTTCAAGTTCTTCAGCAAGCCGTAACGTTTATAGATTTGGGGATGGGTATAATTCCATCTTACAAACTACCTTCCCAGATTCCATAGGCATGGGATTTCTGTTTCGTTGGGTATTACCTGCAGATACCGGCACTAATGTTACTGAAGTCTTGCCTGCCTTGATGTATCCCTTTCAAACCTGGTGGACTTATGGCTTTACGTATAACACAAATATTCCGGGTAGATATTTCTATCAATATTTAAATGGGATTGGATGGAAGACTAATTATCCAGGGTATAACACCCAATGGCCAACGGTTTTTCAATACCGCCTGCAAAGTGGAGGTATGGTCCGCTTCGGAGATGAAATGAAGTATCTTGAAAACGACTGGACGCTTACTTTTGCACCGGGGGTTGGCTTGGTCGAATACGCCGAAGCCCGCACCGGACAGTGTTATCAGTTGCGGGAATATTCCGTTATCCCCATTTTATATCCCTAAAATCAGATCTTAGCGACCCTTACTTTGGATGTATTCATTTAAATCATCCGTAGAGGAAGAAAAACCGAATACATCATTAATCATAAAATAATTTTGAGGATCTGAGCATCGGTCGTACGCAAATTTTGCAAACCCTAATTTGGTTTCTTCAAAACCAAAAATTTCCATCACTTCTTTTATTTGTCCTACGGATAAGCAATTAGAACCGGCTACTTGCTTAGCTATTTGCAATCTTGTTTCATCAAATCCCTTGGAGGAAATACTGTTTTTAGCAGCTTGAAAATTACCATTCGCCATGGGTGCTGAACAACGCGTAGAAGTAGTAGTGGTAGAAGAAGATGCTGGAGGAGTATAAACTGCCCCTTGATCAGAATAAGTACTGTTGGTGTTTGTGGTAGTCGTTGTGGTAGTTTGGGTAAATCCTGTCCCTGTACCACTTACCGACATATTCATATTAAACCCTTCCTCGCTCGCATTTATACTCATGTTGATTCCTTCCCCCGCTGCTCCGGAACCCGGAGTTGCAGGAGTGGAAGCACCCGAAGTATTGGAACTTCCCGAATTAGAGGGCGTAAAATGTGTTCCAGAATAATCGCCCGATAATAAGGGTGTTTGGGATAAATACCGGATTACATAAGATTCCCCGGGATTATTTTCTTCTTTGGACATATCTGTCCCTAAATTTTTATCTAAAGATTCTCCAACTTCTTTAAAATAACCACCCACCGCTGTGTTTGTTTTTTTCTTGCGAACCACAAAACTATATTCAAGCCCGCCTTCTAAAGGTAAAGTTCGGGTGGCTTCCCCGAATTGTGTATTAACAAACTTAACCTTCACCCGATAAGCCATAGGCTTCAACCCAGTAACTACAACTTGGGTTAAGGGTTCAGGATTCTGAACTGCTCCGTTAACAATTAATTGAAATTTTTCTCCCTCTTCGGAGAAGATAACCAAATTGGTTTGTTGTGCCCAAACGGGAATACTGAGAAAGAAAAGGCAATACCAAATGACTTTTTTCATGACTTACAAAATTTAAAAAAGTAAATATAACACAAAACGAAATAATTGCGAAAATCATATTTTTAATAGAATTTAATTAGCCAAGAATTTATCCAAAAAAAATAGGGAAGAAGTAAATACCTCTCCCCTATTACCTAAGGTTTTTGAGAATTAAAAAATTACAACACTCTGAATTTACGTTTCCGCCAAATTCTAAATTTATGATTTAACAAATACATTACGGGCACAACTACCAGCGTTACTAAGGTGGCAAATCCTAATCCGAAAATAATCGTCCACGCTAAGGGCCCCCAGAATACTGCATTTTGTCCTCCTAAAAAGAAGTGCGGATCTAATTCAGAAAATAAGGTTAAGAAATTAAAATTCATTCCAATCCCTAAGGGTACCAATCCTAACATGGTTGCCGTAGCCGTTAATAATACAGGATTTAATCGAGTTCTACCGGCTTCTACAATTGCTCTACGCGTGGACATTCCACGCGCTTGTAACACATCCGTAAATTCAACCAATAAAATTCCATTTTTAACCACAATACCCGCTAATGCTACAATTCCCACACCTGTCATAATAATGGATATCTCCATCCCGGTAATTGCAAATCCTAAAAATACACCGATAATACTAAAAATAATTTCAGATAAAATAATTAACGGTTTAGATAAGGAATTAAATTGGGTTACCAGAATTAAGAAAATTAATCCTAATGCTAATAAAAGGGCATTACCCAAGAAGGCTGCTGTTTCTGCCTGCTCTTCTTGTTGCCCGCCCATTTTAACTTCAAATCCAACAGGGACTTTATATGATTTTAATCCTGCATTAATTTGATTTACCACTTCATTCTCATTAAATCCAGTAATTACATTTGAACTAATCGTAATTACTCGTTTTAAATTTTTACGCGTAATTCCGCCATAAGAATTTTGATATCGAACCGTTGCTAAAGATGATAAAGGAATTTGACGTCGTTGCCCGCTGGTCATTTCCAAAAAGGAAATTTTTAAATCCATTAATGCATCAATATTTTTCCGGTATTGTTCAGAATATCTCACCTGAATTGGAAATTCATCTTCATTTTTACGGAAATTACTTACCTCTCTACCAAAAATAGCCGTACGAATTTCCATTCCAATTTGTGCGGTAGAAATTCCTTCTTGATTAGCACGTTCCCGATTAATATCAATTACAATTTCAGGTTTAGATGTTTCAAAATCCGATTTTAAATCTTCTACTCCAGGAATTTGTAAAGAATCCACATATCTTTCCACTTGTTCAGAAAGCGGAATTAATTCATTTAAATTTTCTCCAGTTATTTCAATTAAAATGGGTTTTGAAACTGGAGGTCCACCTTGTTCTTTATCTACTGTAATTTCAACCCCTGGAATATCTTTCAAGGCTTCTCTTATTTTATTTAAATAAGGTTCCGTGGATTCTCCATGTCTTTTTTCAAATTCAACAAATGCAACAGTAACCTTACCTTTATGCGACATAGCACTACGATCCGGATTTTGTGGATCACCAGCACCTATTGCTACATTAGAAATAATAGATTCCACAACAGGATTATTTTCGCCTACCACTTTATTAACCCGATTTTCTACAACTTGAGTTAAGGAGTCGGTTAAGGTTTGATCTGTACCCGTAGGTAATACTAAATAAACATAAGCGAAATTTGGATCTCCCTGCGGAAAGAATACCACTTTTGGCGAACGAACGCCTAATAATACAATTGAACAGAAAAATAAAACTACCATCCCTAACATAATTAACCAAGGACGTTTACCCGAAGTAGCCCATTTTAATAATCCAGAATATCCATCTAATAAAGCTGGTAACATTTTATCTTGGAAATATTTAATTGCGCCTGTAAACACATACCGATTAATTAATACTCCCAATAAAAAGAACATCATTAAATTCCCTAGGATAAATCCAGTATGTCCCATAAAATAAAATAATACTCCTAATCCTGATAAAATAAGACAAGAAATCAGGAACATTTTTTTAGATTTAGCTTTATCTACTTCATGATCCCGTTTCATAAAATCAACCGCAAAAACAGGATTAATTAAAAATGCAACAATTAAAGAGGCTGTAAGGGTTAACATTAAAGTAACCGGTAAAAACACCATAAATTCTCCAATTAATCCGCTCCAAAAAGCAAGCGGAATAAAAGGTGCTACGGTTGTTGCAGTTCCTGCTAATACAGGAATAAATACTTCGCCAGCTGCCAATCTTGCTGATTCTAAAATTGATTTATGCGAATTATGATAAATTCTATGGGTATTTTCAATTACTACAATTGCATCATCTACCACAATTCCTAAGGCTAATAAAAAGGAAAATAATACAATCATATTTAAGGAATATCCAATCGCTGGTAATACTAGGAAGGTAAGGAAGGACGCCAAGGGAACAGATAATCCCACAAATAATGCATTCGTGGTTCCCATAAAAAACATCAATACCAACGTAACTAAAATAAATCCAAGAATAATTGAATTAATTAAATCACTTAAAGTAGTACGTGTTTCCACGGACATATCTCCAGTAATGGTTACTTTAATATTAGAGGGTAAATCATTTTTAACGGTTTCCTCTACAATGGTTCGAATTTTATCAGCGGCCTCTACTAAATTTTCACCGGATCGTTTAATTACATTTAAAGTAATAACCGATTCCCCATCTAATCTTGCAAAAGATTCTTTTTCCTCAAAAGTTTCTACCACCTCTGCAATTTCTCGTAAATAAATAGGAGAACCATTTAAGGATTTAACAATTATATTTCCAATCTGTCGAGCATCCTTATATTCACCAAATACCTGCACCGATCTTTTCATATCCCCTACTCGAATCGTTCCACCCGATAGATTTAAATTTTCAGAAGCAATCGCCCTTTCAATATCATTAAAGGTTACATTGGCAGCTTGTAGTTTATACATATCTACATTAACCTGAACCTCTTTATCCAAAGCCCCTACCATATCTGCACGGGTAATTTCTTTTAAGGTTTCGATTTTATCCTGAATTATTTTTGTATAATCTTTTAATTTCTGAGGTTCTACATCTCCAGAAACATTTACATACATAATTGGAAATTCAGAAAAATCCACTTCAATTACATCGGGATCTCGGGGTAAATCATTCGGTAAATCTGGTCTGGATTTATCTACTGCATCTTTAACCTTTTGCTTAGCAATCGCAACATCTACATCTGTATTAAATTCAACTACTATTGAGGAAAAATCCTGTATAGAATTACTGGTAATTTTCTTTACACCAGAAATTGATTTTAATTGTTTTTCAATAGGACGTGTCACCAAATTTTCCATATCCGTTGGTGAAGTTCCAGGATATAGCGTTGCCACATACATGGTAGGAATTACAATATCCGGATATTGTTCTTTGGGAAGACTATTATAAGTACTAATCCCAAACAAGGTCACCAGGACAGTAAGAATATATACACTGGTACGATTTGTAATCGCCCAGGAAGAAATAAAAAACTCTTTCATTACACTGCGATTAAAAAGCGATTATTGAATAATTTCAAGTGCTTGTCCTTCTACTAGGTCTTGATACCCTACCGAAATAAATTCGGTATTTTCTTCAATTCCTGACAATACTTCTGTTACTCCTTTGTAACTCATGCCTAATTGAACATATGTTTTACGTGCAATTGGTTTTCCTTTTTCAGTTTGAGCAACGTACACAAACTCACCTTTATCATCTCTCTGAATTAAATTCAAGGGTAATATTAATGCATTATCTTTTTGATAATCTTTTACCTTAACTTCCACAACCATATTCGGGCGAATTACTAAATCATTTCCTGCAGGACTTGCCGTTTCAATATGAAAAGTTCTACTCACTGCATCAATGGTTTGGCTTTTAACTCTTACTGTCGTACGACCTTCTTTATGCTGATCCGGGAAATAACAAATTACTTCATTTCCTGTTTCAATTCGGGTATAATATGCTTCCGATAAATCGGCAACAATTTTTGAATTATTTAAATTAACCACCCGCATTAAAGGCATCCCAGCCATTGCCATTTCTCCTGTTTTCGGAAACACATCATCAATAACCCCAGAAATAGGAGCAGTTACCTGACAAAAACTTTTCTGATCCTCTAAGGTTGCCATTCTTTTTTCTAAACTTTCTTTATTTGCTTTAGCAGAAATAAATTGCACTTCTGTTCCAATTTTTTGATCCCATAATGCTTTTTGTTTTTGATATAATGTAGTGGCTAAATCTAATTGTGTTTTTACTTCATCAATTCCTTTTTTATAACTCTCATCTTCAATTTGAGCGATGAGTTGTCCTTTTTTAACCATCTCCCCTTTTTTTACTAAAATTCGAGTTATAATTCCAGATGCTTTAGGACTAACTAAAACATTTTCTTCAGAATCTACTTTACCTTGTACTTCAACATAATGTTGAAAAGCAGTAGGAGAAAGGATTTGCGTTTTTACTTTAACGGTGCGTTCAGCAATGGCTTCTCCAGAATTACCAATTTCAGTTTCTAATTGATTAATTTCTGCTTGAAGGGCTTCAGCTTTTGCTTTTAAATCTTTTAATTTTTGTTGTTTATCTTCTCCACCGCCACAAGCAATTAAAAGAGAAATAAACGTAAATAATACCAACCGAAATATATTCGGGTGAAATAAACGAAATAGGGAAGGGGAAAGTGTTTTCATATCAGAGGGTAGAGGGAAAATCAAGATGAGGTTTTAAATATTAAGGTTGAGGAATTAAACTGCCATTTGCTTTTTTTAAATCTACCTGAGCAGATAAAGTTTCAAATAACGTATTTACATATTGGGTTTGCGCACTTCGATATTCGCTTTCAGCAGTAACAACTTCTAAATTAGAGCCCACCCCTTGTTCATATTTTAATTGGGTAACTCTTGCTACTTCTTTGGCCAATTTTAAATTTTCTTTTTGGGAAGATAAATTCTTTAAGCTATTCGCATATTGTGTTCTTGCATTGGCTACTTCTACTTCAATACCCCGAATTACTTGGGTTCTATCATTTTCTGTTTTCTTAAGATTTAATTGCGCTTGTGTTGCTTTTGCATGCGTTGACATACCTTTAAATATCGGTACGTTTAATTGTAAACCCACTAAAACTTGAGGGTACCATCTATTGGTTACTGGTTTAAAGAATATATTTCCAAAATCAGCCCGATAAGCCTGATAATCTGCGGCAGCAATAGCTACTAAAGAGGGTAAATAAGAAGCCCGAATTCTACGTAATTCGAGTTCATTTAATCTACGTTGGGAATCCATTAATTTTAATTCGATTCGATTTCCCACCGGTGCATCTAATTCACTTTCTAATTTTAGATTTTTTTCTAAATCAGTATCCGTTAAAATTAAAGTTTGAGATATTGGCATTCCCATTTGAAATTTTAATAGTTGATATCCCACGGTGGTATATGCCTCCATTTTTTGTTTTTCAATTTTCAGGGTATTTAAAGAAACGGTTAAACGGTCTAAATCTAATTGTTCCACAAATCCTTGTTGATGCATGGCTTTAGTATCCGAAAATAATTTTTCCAAACGTTCAATATTATAATTAAATGTTTTGATTCTTTCTTCATTGGTTAATGCTAAATAATAAGCTTTGGTAACTTGCAATAATATTTCAGTTTCAGTTCTTTTTAATGTTCTACCCATTAATTCAGCATAGGCTTTACTAGCTTGCATGCCTACTAAAAATTCTCCATTAAATAACAGTTGAGAGGCATTAAATCCTGCGGTGGAATTCATGGGCAATCCAAATTGAAAAGCTAAATACTCCCCAGCTGGAGCACTAGGAATAAAAGCAGATGCAGGAATTACAGAGGTTGGAAATTCAATAAAGTAATTTAAATTTCCGGCAAAATTAATTTGGGGTAATCCACTACCAAATATTTCTTTTACTTTTTCTTTAGCAATTTCCTGATCTAATTTTGCGTTTTGCAAAGTGGCATTATTGTTTAATGCATAATCCAAACACTGTTGAAGGGAAAAATTGGAAGTAGCATTTTGATTTTGTGCAGATACTTCGGGTGGATACCCAAAGACCCAAAGCATTAAGCTTACAAAGCCCAAGCGAAACAAGGGGGAAGAAAGAAAGGACATATTTTAGGGGTTTTCGATTTTGTGCTTTTTGTTTAATAAACTAATTAATTTTTTAGCTCCTTTTGGAGTACAAATCCCATATAAATGATACATTAATAATTGATCAAATAAATGAGGTAAATGAAATTCATAATGCGGAAAAATTTCAGGATTACTAATCGCCTCCATTTCCGCACCTCGTATTCTGGCAATAATTGCCACATCAATTTCTGGGCGATATACGCCTTCATTAATACCATTTCGTAAATTATTTTCAACAGAATTTAAAATACATTTCTGCTTAAACTCCCGGAAAATACCCCACACCTCAGGATAATAACGCTTAATTTCTTGAATCATTAATAGGGAACTGGTATGTTCTCGAATCGAATTACTCACTTCCTCCATCAAATAAAAATATTCTTCAATTGCCGGTAGATTCTGTTGATGAAGCGACTTCATTGCCGTTTCCCGTGCTAAAAAATGATTTCTAACACAAGCAGTCAATAAATCCTGCTTATCCTTAAAGTATATATATATGGTCTTTTTAGATACCCCTAAATGGCGAGCGATTTCATCCATGCTTAGGTTTTTAACCCCATGTTGATGAAACAATTCCTCACTGCCCAATAATATCTTTTCGCGGGGATCTAATTTATCCACTGATCTTATTTTTTCGTTACTTATATACAAAACTATGGAAACGATTTAAGAGTTCAAAGTTTCTAAAGTTTTTTTATCGGATAGTCCTTTTTTCTTGAGTCATAGAAAAAAAGCCTTCGTCCTCCATTGAAATATTAATCAGCAAGATGCCTGAAATCCTCTCGGATCAGCCCCATTTGAAGGATAATAAACAAGATTAGCAAAAAAAGAGTGGGGCTTTTACCAACCTTCATACAATATTAATTTTACATTAATTTTTAATAACCTCAAAAAAGTTGTATCTCATCCCGAAGTGAAATAGCTTTGAGCAGAAATGGAAACTCCCAAAGTTCATCATAATTATTCCCTGCAATCCTTAACCACTTTCCAGGTTCCAGTTATTGCTACCCAATTTATGGAAGTAAATAATTTGGCGGAACTGATTTCTGCAATTCAATATGCGGGAGACCAACCAATTTTAATTTTGGGAGGAGGCAGTAATTTATTATTTACCCAAGATTATTCAGGAATAGTTATTCAACTAAAATCTCAAGGCTATTCAAAAGAAAAATTTGAAACTTCCTCAAATCTTTGGAAAGTAACAGCAGATGCAGGAATGAACTGGGATGATCTGGTTGAACGCACCGTTTCAGAAGGCTTTGGAGGTTTGGAAAATTTATCTTTAATTCCAGGAACTGTTGGGGCATCTCCCATCCAAAATATTGGAGCTTATGGCGTGGAATTAAAAGATACTTTACTTTCTGTGCAAGTATTAAATAGAAAGGATTTTTCCATTCATTCTTTATCTGTTGAAGATTGTAAATTCGGTTATAGAGATAGTATCTTTAAAAATTCAGAAAAAAACAAATGGGTAATTCTTTCGGTTACCTTTTTATTATCCCAAGCGGATAATTCCTATTCGGTAAATACAGGATATGGAAATATCCAATCCGCATTAGCAAATAAAAATATTTTAAATCCAACCCCCAAGGATATTCGGGATATTGTTTGTGAAATTCGGAGGAGTAAATTACCAGATCCCAAATTAATTGGAAATGCAGGGAGTTTTTTCAAAAATCCTGAAGTATCCGAAGAAATAAAAAATGAATTAATCCACCAATGGCCTGATTTACCCGTATATCTTACCGCTAATAACAATTATAAATTAGCAGCGGGCTGGTTAATTGAAAAAGCAGGATGGAAAGGAAAGTGGCATGGAAATGCGCGTGTACATGAACTACAAGCCTTAGTATTAACGAATCCGGGAAATGCCACAGGAAAGGAAATCTATGCGTTAGCACTTTCTATTCAGAAAGATATTCGTGATAAATTTGGGGTAAAATTAGAAATGGAAGTAAATATTCTTTAATAAATAAAATAAGTTATCTTATTGAACATAATTTAATATATCCTCATCATTTGATTTCAGAAATTCTTGGAGTTTTTTTCCAGAATTAGAATAGATTAAATTTTTGGGGGCAGGTAATTCTTTCCAACTCCGTAACCATTTAAATAAATTTAATCGCTCTCCTTCAAAAGCATTACAATATTGCTCAAATTGTCCTTCAACCGGAACTACCCAAACGGGTTTATTTAAATATAAGGCTTCACATACGGATTCAAACCCAGCCGTAGAAATTAATACGGAACAAGTTCGCAAAGCCTCCAGAAATGCAGTTTCCTGGGGTAAATAAAATTCAATATTATTTTCTTTTCCTTCTCGAAAATCTGAAAATATCTTCATCTTAACTTCTGGATATTGTTGATGCCATTTTAATATGTCTTGTACATACCCTTCATTTACTACATACGCTAAAACAAATCCATGATCATCCGGTTGAAGTTGAAATACTGCATTGCGTAATAAAGGAGGAATTACTTTTATTTTAGCATTAGAAGGAATTGAAATAAATGAAAGGGCTAATTTGGATTGAGCTTTCCAAGCGGTGAGATGTGTCAAACTCAATAATCCTGCTTTTCCCCATAATGGAAATTGAGGAAATTTATAATCTGGATGTAAGGATAAATATTGATGCCCAATGGAGAACACGGGTATTTTATTTTTATTGTATAATCCATTCCAAATACCCCCTAATACTTCATAAAAATTAAGGATTCGATCGGGTTGATATTTATTTACCCAATCCTCAATTAAAAGCAAATTTTTTTTATATAAATTAAGGTGTTGTAATACATAAACAGAAGTTTTCAACCAATTAATTTTTTTTCGATCTTTTCCGGTTTGGAAAGCTGGGGTTTCAAAACGATGGATTTCTGTATTTAAATTACGTTGAACAAATTCAGGTAAAATACGATAGGTAGGGGCTCCGATGATTACGCCAACTATTTCATGTCCATTTTTTCTTAACAAGTCGGCCATCGTAACCGCTTGTGTAAAATGACCTCTTCCTTCCCCTTGAATAAAAAATAAATACCTCACGATTGACCCGCAATCCAGTCTGGTAGAATAAGTGAATCTAACGATTCATCAAGTTCAGATTTTTTATTTAATTCTTTTTTTTGAAAATCTTCCCAAAATAACAAATGCCAATTTCCTTCTTGGTCTTCTGCTAAAGCTGATAAACTTTCAACCCAATCTCCGGAATTTAAATATAATATGTCTCCCATCTGACGAATCGCAGGGGTGTGAATATGCCCACATATTACTGCATTGCAATTTCTAATTTTTGCATAATCCACCAAACAAGTTTCAAATTTTCCAATAAAATTAACTGCAGATTTTACCCGCATTTTAATATCTCTAGATAAGGAATAATAGGGTAATCCTTTTTTACGACGATAATGATTATAAAATCTATTAATATTTAATAATAAAGTATAACCCCAATCTCCAAGGTGGGATAACCATTTTATATTTTGGGTAACTGGATCAAACAAATCTCCATGAACCACTAAATATCTTTTACCAAAGGATTCAAATTCAAAATCCCGAACAATATGAAAATTGCCAATTTCAAAGGGTAATATTTGATCTAAAAAATCATCATGATTACCGCGCACATAAATTACTTGTAATTCCGTATCTCGTAGCCATTTCATCAACAATTTAAAAAAACGGGTATGTTGTTTTTTCCATTTCCCTGAGCGTTGCAATTGCCAACCATCAATGATATCTCCATTCATGATAAGCCGGTCGAAGGTGCAGGTTTTCAGAAATCGGACTAATTCACGGGAACGTGAACCCCGTGTACCCAGGTGCACATCTGAAATAACGAGGGTTTTATAATGGGGAGCTGAAATCATAGAGAGCAGTGAAATTAATTATCAGTTATGTAAAAGGTATGGATTAAATATCCCATCCTTGTGAATAAGATTTTACCGCTTGCGTTTTTTTTCAATAATTGAATTAATTCATAATATCGGCATAGTGCGCATTTTTGTGTAATTTTACATCGTGAATCTAACTCTGGCAGTAGAGTCCTTGCTGTTTGCGTCTGAAAGTCCAGTAAAATTGGCCGAATTGGTCAAAATTTTTGCCCATGAAGAACTGGTACATTTTGGTGCAGACGAGCTAATCTTACAGGAAACCTTAGCTTCCCTTATTTCAAAATATTCATCAGATGCCTATGCGTTTGAGGTAAGAGAAATTGCGGGAGGTTACCAGTTTCTGACGAAACCCGCTTATGGTTTGGTAATTCGTACCTTATTGGTAGAAAAAGATCGTAAGCGTCTATCCCGTGCCTCTCTGGAGACTTTAAGTATTATTGCTTATCGTCAGCCCATTAGTAAGGCGGAGATTGAATATATCCGGGGTGTGAATTGCGAATATGCAATGCAGAAGCTGCTGGAAAAACAATTGATTGAAGCGGCAGGTCGCAGTGATGCGCCTGGCAAACCTATGCTGTACCGCACCAGCGCTTATTTTATGGAGTATTTCGGGATATCAAGCCTGAAAGATCTCCCCAAACTTCAGGAAATCCCAGCAGACGAGGAAGCCTACCATGAGCAATTCAGAAACGAATTCCGAGAAGAACCGGAAACCGAAAACCAGTTCTTCAACATCCGAAACACCGAACCGGAAACGGGGGATCCCGGATATGAATCCGGACTCCCAGAACGAGAAGCCGAGCTTCCCGAAGAAACGCAGCAGTAACAGTTATTCTGACTCCCCTTCTCCTCGAAAATCAAACTTTGGAGAAGGATCGAATCGTAACTCCGACGAAGGAGGTGGAAAATCACGCTTCGAAGAGTTTGCCCGCAATAAACGAGGAGGGAAATCTTCTGATACCCCTGATCGTGATACAAGTCGCTCTTTCGATCGTCCTAATAAAACTGAGGGAGATAGACCTTATCGCCCCAAAAGCGAAGGGTATTCCGATAGACCCAAAAGAGCAGACGGAGATAGACCTTATCGCCCTAAAAGCGAAGGGTATTCCGATAGACCCAAAAGAGCAGACGGAGATAGACCTTATCGCCCTAAAAGCGAAGGGTATTCCGATAGACCGAAAAGAGCAGACGGCGATAGACCTTATCGCCCTAAAAGCGAAGGGTATTCCGATAGACCGAAAAGAGCAGACGGAGATAGACCTTATCGCCCCAAAAGCGAAGGGTATTCCGATAGACCGAAAAGAGCAGACGGAGATAGACCTTATCGCCCCAAAAGCGAAGGATATTCCGACAGACCGAAAAGAGCAGATGGCGATAGACCTTATCGCCCCAAAAGCGAAGGGTATTCCGATAGACCTAAAAGAGCAGATGGGGATAGACCTTATCGCCCCAAAAGCGAAGGTTTTTCAGACAGGCCTAAAAGAGCAGACGGAGATAGACCTTATCGCCCCAAAAGCGAAGGGTATTCCGATAGACCTAAAAGAGCAGACGGAGATAGACCTTATCGCCCCAAAAGCGAAGGGTATTCTGATAGGCCCAAAAGAGCAGACGGAGATAGACCTTATCGCCCCAAAAGCGAAGGTTTTTCAGATAGACCCAAAAGAGCAGAGGGAGATAAGCCTTACAGATCATCCACCGGCAGATTTGCTAGCAGACCTTTTCCTCCCTCCGATTCCCGCGATGCTTCAAGTGAAGATAAACCATTTCTAAAAAGAGGAGACTCTACCTTTAAGCCGGTTGAAACAAAATCTGGGGATAGAAAAAGAGTTAAAAAGGTAGTTTTAGAAAGATATGCCGAACCCCTAAAAAAAGAAAAAGGGAAGGGACGCAAAAGACCTGAGATTATTGAAGGACGGGATATTCGTCACGACTTTAGATTAAATCAATATTTAGCCCATTGTGGTATCTGTTCTAGAAGAGAAGCTGACGAAAAAATCCGGGAAGGACTAGTGAAAGTGAATGGAGAAGTAATCACCGTACTTTCAACTCGGGTGCGTATGAATCAGGATGTAGTGGAATATGATGGACATCCGATTTTACCAGAAAAGTTATTATATATACTATTAAATAAACCCAAAAACACCCTTACCACTTTGGATGATCCCGAAGGTAGAAAGACGGTTTGGGATATTGTAGTTGGTGCAGCTCGTGGACAAAGGATTTATCCTGTGGGAAGATTAGATCGCAATACAACAGGATTATTGTTGATGACCAATGACGGAGACTTAGCCGATAAGTTGATGCATCCTTCGCATGAAATTCGTAAAATGTATCATGTGCGCTTGAACCGCCCGATGGAACCTGCAGATTTCGAACTCATGTCAAAAGGATTGGAATTAGAAGATGGGATGGCTAAGCCTGACAAATTAAGTTATGTAGCAGATAGTGATGGATCTGAAATTGGCATTGAAGTGCATATCGGACGTAACCGTATTGTTCGACGTATGTTTGAACATTTAGGATATGAAGTAAAATACTTAGATCGTGTGACATACGCCCATCTTACTAAAAAAGATTTACCCCGTGGGAAATGGAGATATTTAGATGAGAAAGAAGTGCAATTCCTAAAAATGGTTTAATCTAATTTCTTGTTCCAAATTACCCTTTCAATTTTATAATTTAGCGACCTTTATTGAATCCTTATGGGACGCATATTTGAAACCCGAAAAAGTACCATGTTTGCCCGATGGGATCGCATGGCAAAGCAATTTACCCGCATTGGGAAAGAGATCGCTGTTGCGGTAAAAGCATCAGGTCCTGATCCGGATAATAATCCTATGCTTAGGCGCTGTCTCCAAAACGCCAAAAGCGTGAATATGCCTAAGGATAAGGTAGAATCTGCTATCAAACGTGCGCAAGGTAGAGACATGGTGGACTTCGAAGAAATTCTTTACGAAGGATATGGTCCACATGGAGTTGCCCTTTTAGTTGAAACGGCAACCGATAATTCGGTTAGAACCGTAGCAAACCTTCGTTCCTATTTTAATAAATTAGGGGGAAGCCTTGGAACCAGCGGAAGTGTGAGCTTTCAATTTAAAAAAATGGGTGTGTTTAAATTAAATCCTACCGGAATTAATTTAGAAGATATTGAACTAGAATTAATAGATGCAGGATTGGAAGAAATGGGGGAAGGAACCTTGGATAATGGAGATACCGTTTGGGTATTGAGATGTCCATTTGTTGAATTCGGAAATCTACAATCGTTTTTGGAAAAAAGTGGAATTACTCCCTTAAGTTCTGAAATGGAATGGATTCCGGAAAATACAGTTGAATTAAGTGAAGAACCTGCACAAGAAGTATTAAAACTAATTGATAAAATAGAACAAGATGAGGATGTGCAAAAGGTATTTCATAATTTAGTTTAATATCCTCAAGTACTCATTAATTAATTATTTTTATTTAAATATCGAAGATTCTTGTGGATTAGAATTTTTGAGATTCTATTTATATTATCCATTCAAAAGGAAAAACTTACCATTCAATATTCATTGGACAGGAAGGTGTTGTTAAATCTTATAATTTTAATTTGGAAGAATTAATCTCTTCATTATTTATTGTTTCTGTGATTTAAAAACTTACCTTATGAGAACTGGTTTATTATTATTTTATTTTTTGATTCAATCTGTAATCGTATCTGCACAATCCTTTAGCCTAGGAACTCCGGATAGTGTTAAGTCTCTTCCTTATCCAAATTCCACCGGAAATTACACCATCAGTAATCCATTAATACACAATGGAACCTCCTTTACGAATCCACCGATTGCAGGATTTTGTTTTAATAATTGTAAATCAGATAAAATATATTTTTATGATTTAGGATTTCAAATTCCTACTTCTGTTACCATTACCGGTATTGAAGTAATACATACTCATGGGGGCTGCAATTCTGGATCCTTTATGATTGATACTTTACAGCTTGCTTATAATGGCAATCCAATTGGAACGGTTAAAAGGGACTCATCTTCTGCCACTGCTTATGATACCTTAGGTTCATCAACTGATTTGTGGGGATCAGTTTTAACACCTACTATGATTAATAGTAATCAATTCGGTGTAATGATTAATAGCACTGGAACTGGGATTTGTACTTATGGTCAATTTAATGTTCAAATTCGGGTATATTATTCTTGCACCCCAGGTCAAGCTTTGGGATTTATTCCAGATAGCGTAGTGAGTATAACTAAAAGCGGATCTACCGGAAGTTATACAATTTCAAATCCATTGACCCACACCGGCACTCAATTTAATAATCCTCCCACGACAGTTAATTGTATAAATAATTGTAGGTCGAATTATTTACATTTTTATAAAACTGGAATTAATATTCCTGCAAATGCATTAATTACCGGAGTAGAAGTATATCACAGAAGAGGAGCTTGTAATGGAGGATCATTTATGGTAGATACCTTAGAATTGTTTGTTGCAGGAAATGTTTTAGGCCAATTAAAACGCGACACATCAAGTGTATTTGAAACAGACACATTGGGAGGACCTATGGATACTTGGAATGCTGTACTAACGCCTGCAATGGTAAATGACCCTTCTTTTGGTATTCGATTATTTAGCACTGGCACAGGAATTTGTACTTATGGACAATTTAATTTAGAATTTAATATTTATTACTGTACTCCATTACCGAATACTGTAAATTCATGGGCAGAAATTGACCCTATACTTGTATATCCTAATCCTGCACAAGGATATATTACCGTTGAATTACCAGAAGGAGTACAAAATTTAAAGTATGTATTACTGGATATTCAGGGCAGAATATTAATTACTGGAAATTTAACTCCAGAAGAGTCCAAGATAAATACAGAATCCCTAACCCCTGGATTATACTTTTTACAAACCGAATATCCAGGAAAACAAAGTATAAAAATTCAGATTACAGCGCCTTAATCTAAGGTAATTATAATTATATAATCGTTTAGATTAATACTTACGGATGTTTATTATTTCTGAAATATTACCCCCATAAAACAAACTGTTTATTGGGGTAATATCTGCAGAAATCATTTTTTGTATTAATTCATTTTAGAAATACAGGAACTTTACCGAAAGCTTACAAAAATAAGCTGAGCGGATATTAGGCAGTAATTATTACAGTATTAGAAACCTTATTTGCCAAATTCCCCATGGGGGTTATTCCTAATAAACAAACTGTAGCTTTCCATTCATCAGGATTATTAGGGGCAGGATCTGCATTCATTCTTAATTTATTTTCGGAAAAATCAACATTCATTTCAAGAAAACGTCCTCTAGCATCAGTTTTAACATTCCGACTTGAAAGAACAGTTTGAAAAGCCTTATAAGAATTATCATCATCACCCATTTTGCGTACTTCGCCTGAATCATCATCTACCATGACAACCCCAACAACATAGCCGATATGGGGCTCTTTAACAATGTTACCATAAAGCTTAGCTTTTACCTTAATTTGAAAACCTGTAGGAATCCTGTCAATACTTAAAGATACTTCTTCAAACGAAAATGTGCTCATATACGAATATTTTTAAAAAATGAAACTTACGGGATAAATGTATAGATTAAAATTAATAATCCAAATAAATTGTATTGAAGCATTGAAGAAATTAAATCATAAATTAAATTTAATTACAAAACCCTTGAACAAGTTCTACTTTAAAAAATTTCACTTATTCTTTAGCTTAGAAAAGTATATCAGATATAATTAAAATCAAATATACTTCCCTATATATCCCTCCAAAAGTATTCCAAATCCAAACTTGTTAAATATTTTAAAATTACGATCAGCTTAAAATTTTTAGGGATGTGATTTGTGATATCTTTTCAAAATCTTGATCATAATGCAGTAAAGTTGCCTTATGAAAAATGGCATAAAATGCGATTACACCATCATTACTCTTTCGGATCACAATGCCATGTTTTCGAATTTTCCGGTATAAGGACGCAACGCCTAATGCTGCTTCTACCGGACCAATTGTCAATACTTCCAAGCCAGCACATGATTCCTTTACTTTTTTAAAGTCTGAATCTTATTTTATCCCTTGAAGTGTTTCTTGGATAATAACAAGACAAGTAACTACTCTGACCTCTGCTTCAATTAGTGCAGAAAGTAATTTAACATGATGATTTTTTTCCGTTGAGGGCATCAATCCATACAGAGGTATCCACTAATACCTTCTTCATGCTTTACGTATTTCTTTCATATCTCCTTCCCATTTCACTTTTCCAAAAAGCTTTTTTATGTTTCTGCTATTTAAATAAGCAATGTAGTTCTCTAAGGCAAGGTCAAGTACCTGTTTTTTAGTTTGAGAAAGTGAATAATACCCCCTAACCACTATTCACTAGCTACTAAGATAAAACTAGACTGATTTTAGGAACGAGTATGAAAATTGGGATTTAATTTTCATACTCGTTCGCATTTACATACCCCATTATTGGTGGGCTGCCCCCGCCTTCGCTTGCTAAATGCGGACTTTGTCCGCCTTAGCCCGTTTCGACGGGCGATGGCGGACTTCGCTTGCTAAATGCGGACTTTGTCCGCCTTAGCCCGTTTCGACGGGCGATGGCGGACTTCGCTTGCTAAATGCGGACTTTGTCCGCCTTAGCCCGCTTCGGCGGGCGATGGCGGACTTTGCGTGCTAAAAAAGGATTTCGAAAAGTATATCCAAGTATTGGCGGGCGACCCGCCTTCGCTTGCTAAATGCGGACTTTGTCCGCCTTAGCCCGCTTCGGCGGGCGATGGCGGAGAGGGAGGGATTCGAACCCTCGGTACAGTTACCCGTACGACAGTTTAGCAAACTGTTCCTTTCGGCCACTCAGGCACCTCTCCTTTTACTAATACACAAAGATAAAGGGTCATAGCCTTACTCCCAAATGAAATTTAATTTATCCCCTCCACCTATCTTCCATTTTATAGACTTCTTGCCGCGCATATGAATATATGATTGAATTTTTCTAAATTGCTTTATAGCCTATCATTCCTAATCTCGCATATCTTTTAAGTTTATGAAAATCCACCACCTAACCTTCATACTTTTATTTCTTTTAGGTCTAATAGGTTGTCAGGGTTCTGATTCAACCAGTTCAGATCCATATTCCAGTGATCAGGTGAATCCTACTCAAAATGACTGGATTGTGGTGCATCAGTTACATGACCCCGATCAATTATTGCCTACACATTATGCAAGTGTGGCTTCAGAAATAATTTGTACCCAATTATTATTTCAACCTCTACAATACTTTCATCCTCAAACTTTAGAATTAGTGCCAGTATTGGCAGCCACTAAACCTATCGTATCTCCAGATGGACTTAAGTTTACCTTTCAAATTAGAAAAGAAGCAAAATGGGATAATGGAAAATTAATTACTGGACAAGATTTTTTAACGACCTTGAAAATTACCCGTGTTCCACAAGTAGGTTCCCGATTAGCTTTATATTTAAGTTTTATTGAGGAGGTAATTGTTAATCCCAAAAACCCTCAGGAATTTACCATCATTTGTAAAGAAAAAGGAATAAATAATTTATCCTGGATTTCAACTATATTAATTCTTCCAGCTTATATATATGATTCCAAAGGGATATTAGAGGGATTTAGTTTAACAGAATTATCCAATACAAAAGAGGCTGAAAAATCTCAAGCATTATCCGATTTTGCAAAAGAATTTTTATCAGAAAAATATAAACGCGAACCCGGCAGTGTAATAGGTTCAGGCCCGTATCACTTGGCAGAATGGGTGACCGGAGAAAAAGTGGTTTTGGATAGAAAAAAAGATTGGTGGGCCGATTCCCTACAAGACAGTATGTTACAAGCATGGCCTAAAAAATTAATCTTTAAAACTATTAATGATTTAAATACTGCCATATTAGAATTAAAAGCTGGAAATATAGATTTAATCTATGGAGTAAAACCAAATATATTTAAAGAATTAACCCAAAATCAAGAATTAAAAAAACAATTTGAACTGAAAGAGTCTGATATGTTTGTTATGTCTTTTATTGGGATGAATATGAAACCGGGGCGTAAGCGCAAACCTTTTTTTACAGATATAAAAGTGAGACAAGCTATGGCGCATTTATTAGATATGGATAAAGCGATTAATCAATTTATTTTTGGTTATGCCAGAAGAATTAATGGACCGATTCCTGCTCTAAAATCAGCTGAATATAATCCTAGTATTCCACTGGTAAAATTTGATATTGCGCAAGCCAGAAAATTATTAGCAGAAGCAGGATGGGAAGATACCAATGGAAATGGAATATTAGATAAAATGATTCAAGGAAAAAGGGAAGAATTAGAAGTGGAATTGGCTTATGGAAATGGGGTAGAAGTAAGAAAAAATATCGGGTTAATGTATGCGGAAGATGCAAGAAAAGCTGGCGTTAAAATTAAAGTTACCGGATACGAGCCTTCTGTATTAGAAGAAAAAAGAATAAGTCGGGATTTAGATATGTTGTATAGTATTATTGCTTCTAGTCCAGAGCCGACAGATTTAAAGGATTTATTTCATACTGAATCCTGGGTAAGTGGAGGATTTAATTATATGGGGTTTAGTACGTCAAAAACAGATTCCTTAATTGAAGCAGCGCGAGTTGAGATGGATCCCATGCGAAGAAAAGGTATGATGGATAGTTTACAAAGTTTGATAGTAGCAGAGACACCTTGTATATGGATGATGTCATCCAAGAATTTAATTGCTGTGCATAAACGGATTAAAGGGTTTGTGCCTACGGTGGTGCGGCCTAATTTTTATGTACAACAGTTTTGGGTTCCGGAAAATCTGACCCGATACGGAAAATCAGAAAAGAAAGATTAATTAATAATTTTTTATAATATATCATCTATATATGATATACAAAATATTATATATTATATACAGTTACTTGTATATATTATATTTTATAGATAATATAAACAATATATTAATTTGATATGTTTGCCCAAATTCGACATCGTCTCCTCTGGATGTTGCCTGTATTAGGGGTAATTTCTATTCTGACCTTTGGATTACAAAAACTTACCCCCGGAGATCCGGTTTGGATGGCACTCCAAGCAGAGGGTATCTCCCCTACTCCTCTCAATACCCGACAATCTAAAGAAGCGTATCAAAGAAAACGACACGATCTCCGCCTAGATTTACCCCTTTTTTATTTCACACTCTCTCATCAGGCAAGTTGTGATACCTTATTCCGAGTGATAACGGTTGAAGATAGAACTTGGATTGCCCAACTCCTGCAAGAAACGGCAAGCCCTGAAATCATCCTACAGTTTTATGCTGTCCTATTACATCAAGAAGAAATATGGGAACAAAACCCTTCTCCTCAATCCTTTCGATTCCGTAATTATTGCCGACAAATCCGAGGACTCTCCTATTCCTCCTTACAAAAGATATCTTCCTTATTTAACCAAATCACAAATAGCAAAGCACTAAAGTTAACGGACTTACCCGCTTCATTCCCCATATGGAAATTTTATCTTCCTTCCTTAAAATGGGAAGGCACCCAAAATCAATATCACCAATGGATATCACGCTTATTGCGAGGAGACTGGGGGGTATCCTGGACAGACGGCCGACCGGTAATGACCAAAATCCCTGAAGCCCTTACTTGGACAATAGGATTAAACACCTTGACCTTATTGCTGGCTTGGTTAATCTCCTTGCCTGCCGGGGTTTGGGCTGCGAGACATCAAGGCTCTTGGGCTGAAAGAACTTTCTCAGGCGCAGGATTTCTCTTATATGCCCTGCCTGGTTTTTGGGTAGCTACCTTGCTGACCTTAACCTTCGCTAATCCTGATGTATTATTATGGTTACCTGCCTCCGGATTACATGCAATGGATTATTCCTCAGATTGGCCGGCTTACAAAAAGATAATGGATCTAGGAGCACATCTGGCATTGCCTGTCGTGACCTATACCTATGCTAGTATTGCATTCTTATCCGCACAAATTAATAATGCGGTACATCAAGAATTATCAAAAGACTATATCCGAACAGCTAGGGCTAAAGGGTTACCTGAAGGAACAGTAGTATGGAAACATGCACTTCGTAATTCTTCCTTACCCTTAATTACCTTAACCGGACAGATGTTACCCGGATTAATCAGTGGCTCTTTAATTTTAGAGAACATTTTTTCTATTCCGGGGATGGGGCAGTTGATGTGGAAAGCCTTATCAGAAAAGGATTTTCCGGTTTTGGTAGCTTGTTTTATATTGACAGGAATGTTGACGATGTTGGGTATGTTATTAGCAGATTTGGCTTATGATCGGGCAGATCCTAGAATTGGTAGTAAAGAGAAAAAATGAAAAAAGGCATTTATCGCTGGGCTTTGGGTTGGATAGGGATTTGTGCTGTTATTTCGATACTTGCTCCTATTATCGCTACGCAAACCCCTTGGCGAATTATATATAATAACCAAAATTATTATCCACTTGTTTATGATCTAACGGGTTGGGGGCGAGTAATTCCGGATGCTTCCTTACAATTAGATTGGCATCAATTAGGGCAGGAGAATTTATGGATGGCACCTATTTCGTTTGATCCCACCCGACCTGACCATTCTGAATCTGAGACAAATTCAAAACACTGGCTGGGTAAGGATGAAGCTGGAAGAGATATCGCCAGTCAATTGATTCACGGCACCCGAACTGCTTTAGGAATTGGAATAGGTGCCTGTTTAATTTCTGTATTCCTGGGCTTGATCTTGGGTGGACTTGCAGGATATCTGGGAGATAGGGGATGGATGGCTAGTAGAGCTCAACTCTTGTTGGGAATTTTCGGAATGCTTCTGGGGATTTTTTACATATTCTTTACCCCCTTCTTAACCTTGTTAGAACTAGATGTACCTTGGATACTTAACGGTCTCCTGTCCGTTGGAATTTTTACTGTATTCCCAATCCTTGGAATAAAGTTCGCCAACGTATTCCATTACTTTCCGTTTTGGAAAAAAACAATACACATCCCTATAGATTTTATTATTAGCAGATTAATAGAAATTAAACATGCCTTCCCCACTTTATTTCTAGTATTAGCCATCATGGCGATTATTCCAGGAGGAGAAGGATGGTTGGCAATTATATTAGGAATTACAGGATGGACTCCCTTTGCTCGATTGATTCGTGCTGAAATGTTACAAATCAAAACATTAGATTACATGACCGCTGGGAAAGCGTTGGGATACTCTCCTGGAAGATTATTATTCAAACATGCAATACCGAATGCGTTAGGTCCGGTTTGGTCGATGGTAGGGTTCAGCATTGCTGGAGCAATTTTGGCAGAAAGTGCGTTAAGCTTTATTCGGGACGACCCAGATCAAATATCCTGGGGAGCAATATTAGCTTCTGCCCGCCATCATCCCGAAGCATGGGGATTGGCAGTTTGGCCTGGCTTAGCTTTGTTTTTTACTTTGTACGCTTTTCAGTTATTGGGAGAAGCCGCTAGAAATAAATGGAACCCAAGGATGCGAAATATCCCTTAATTTTATTGATATGAAATGGGCTTATCCGGAATTTATGTGGTGGTGGATTTTAATTCCGGTGATGGGTATTCTATTGCTTTGGATTCAATATCGTGCTGAACATATTTATCAGCAATGGTTTAAAGGAAATACCCAGCATAAAAGAAGGCCAATCTTGCGTTATTTTTTAAGATTTTCGGGAATTACCTTGGCATTACTATCCTTACCAGGTCCATTTTTAGGGGAAGGTCATCCTGAAGGTGCCATCTTAGGAAAAGAGGTTTATTTTTTGGTTGATGTATCGGCATCTATGAATGCTCAGGATATTCAACCCTCAAGATTGAAGCGGGTTCAGCAAGAAATAAGTCAATTGGCGAAGCGATTATCCGGAGACCGATTAGGGTTAATTGTTTACACCCAACAAGCATTTGTTCAATGTCCATTAACAGACGATCAAGAAACTTTTTTAACGTTATTAAAACTAATTGACACACGGCAATTTTCAGGAACAGGAACAGATCTAAGAGCTGGGCTTAGTCAAGCATTAGAACGATTTGCAAACGATAGACCCCATGCGGATAAACCAATCGGTAGGGCTATTATATTGTTTACCGATGGAGAAAATTTTGGAGAAAATTACACTTCAGTGGTGAACCGATTAAAGGCTCAACAGGTTACTACCCTGGTAGTTGGCGTAGGGAAAGAAGAAGGAGGAACGGTTCCCGAAAGCCCTGGAAGTAAATCCCCAAAACGTAGACCTGATGAAAGTGTTGTGCGATCCATTCCAGATTATGAAGGACTGAAGAATTTATCTGCACGATGGAATAAACCATTGTTTAAGATTGAAGATGAAAGATCCATTACGGCTGAGTTACAACAGGCATTAGACCGTTTACCTCCCGTAACATTAGATTCTATTTCAGAGAAGATTCTCCTAAATCGATACACGTGGTTATTACTTCCCGGCATATTATTGTTTGTCACTTCATTTTTCTTCATACCAATCGTTAAGAAATCAAAAGATGCATAAAGGAATATTGATTTTATTAGCCTTTTGGGTAAGCTCAAATCCAGTATTAGACAAGGCTGAAGAAGCTTATTTATTAAAGAAATATTCGGTTTCGATAAAATTATTTTCTGATGCACAATCCCTATATCCGGAATGGAAGCCTCAGTTAAAATATAATCTTGCGACTGCTTGGTTAATGGCAGACACATTGGATAGATCCTCTGAAGCTTATGGAAGTATCTTGAAAACATTACCCGTTGAAGCAGGGGCAAAAGCCCGTAACAACTTAGGATATATTGCGGTAAAACAAGAACATCCTGAGGAAGCTTTAGAATATTGGAAGGCAGCATTACGATTAGACCCGAATCAAGAAAAGGCGAGATACAATTATGAGTTGTTAAAAAAGCGTTTAAAAACCCCTCCTCCGCCTCCTCCTGACGAGGAGAATTCTCCTGAATCGGATAATCCACCACCTCCTCCCAAAGCACATCCGGGACCTCCTAAGCCCACCGAAGGTCAGGGAAATGTAAATACTATTCTTGCCTTATCTGAAGATCAAACTTTGCAATACATTCAAAAGTTAGGGAGTAAACCCTATGTCTATATTCAACAATTAAAAAAATCTACTAAATCAAGACTTGGCAGGACAGGTAACCCGGATTGGTAGGTTAGGTAATTTTGTTTCCCATCGCTTGTTTCAGCCATTTTAACATCAGAAAAATTGCAGCGGCTGCCACTAAAGCTCCTAAACAATTTGTGAGAAAAAAATAGGATTTATCCTGATATTGATCCCATAAACCCGCAAGTACTCCAGAAAGCTTATTTCCAATTGAGGTAGAAAGGAACCATCCTCCCATCATTACAGCGGTTAGTCTTGGAGGGCTAAGTTTTGAAACCAAGGATAATCCCATCGGACTTAAAAACAATTCTCCAATGGTTATAACCCCATAACAAGAGATTAGCCATAAAGCTGAGGCTTTATCTATACCATTATTACAAACAGCAACGGCTCCAACCATTACCAAGGTTGACAAAGCGGTAATTACCAATCCCCACCCAATCTTAGCAGGAGTTGAGGGCTCGCGTTTATGTCGGCGTAAGAACCCAAAGAATCCCACTACCAATGGGGTTAGCAGTACGACAAAAAATGGATTGACCGATTGAAATAATTCCGTAGATATTAACTTCAGAGACTGACCTTGCACTGGATATTCATTTGGGTTTAGGTTCTTTAGGTAAGGATGTGGTCCCATGGCCTTAAGGGTATTTCCCAAACTATCTTTGGAAGTTCTAAACTGGGCATCAAAGACTGGATATTCAGCCCATTCCAAATCAATTTCCTGAACTATGCCTAGAGGCTTAGCCACTCGTGCAACCGGTTCAGATAATGCCCTGTCAGTAAAGTTTTCTGCCCAAGTGGTAAGTGCGGTTCCATTTTGTTTAAAAATTGCCCAAAAAACAATCACAACACCGAAGATTGCCAATAACGCTCCGATAGATTTTTTCTCAGCAGGATCTCCTTTTACATAAAGTGAAATATAAAAAAGCGTTATCGGTAATGCTCCAAAAATAAAGGCATCTGTAGAGTCTGACCCAAACCAATTTCCAGGAATCAATACCCAACCGGCAACGCCAGCAAGTATTGCAGGAAGCAGCACCCATCCTAAAATTTTCATCAATGACATATCCTGCGATTGGGCAGGCTTTCTTACATCTGCAGATACAATGTGTTTCCTTCCCAGCGCAAATATTATTAAGCCGACAAACATTCCTATCCCAGCTGCAAAAAAAGCATATCCCCAACCAAAATTATTTCTCAAATAAGCTCCAAAAAAATTGCAGATAAAAGCCCCAATATTTATTCCCATGTAAAAGATATTATACCCGGAATCTTTCTGGGAGGAATAATCGGGTGTATTGTAAAGATTACCCAATAGAGTAGAAATATTGGGTTTAAAAAATCCATTACCAATGATGATGAGCATTAAGGAAACATATAAAGCGGTATCTCCAGGGATAGCTAAACCCATATATCCTAAGCCCATTAATACGCCACCTATGTATATTGAATTTACATACCCCAGAATACGATCAGCCAGTAATCCTCCTATAAATGGGGTTAGAAAAACAAGCGCAATAAAGGTTCCAAAAATATCGGAAGCTTCTTTTTTATCTAATGACAATCCCCCTTTTTGGGTGTCGGTCATATACAGAAAAAAAATGCCCAGCATTAAATAATAGCCGAACCGTTCCCACATTTCTGTAAAAAAAAGAAATTGAAGACCTTTGGGGTGTCGAGAGGAAGTTTTCATGGAAAGGCAAGATAAAAAAAATCAAATGAAACTTTTCATTCCTTAATTCGTTGTAGGTACATCAATATAAAAAGGAGAATAAACTTATGGATCGAAAGACCTTTTTAAAGACTGGATTATTTAGCTTAGCAGCAGGCAGTACTTTATCTGCCTCTGAAACACGACCCTCCCTTCCTTCGGTTGTTGGTTTTAATCACTTGCCTCCCGATTCACCAGAAAAAATTATGGATAATTTAATTTTACACAAAGCAAATACCCGTGGACATGCCAATCATGGTTGGTTGGATACACATCATACTTTCAGTTTTGCCAGTTATTATAATCCTGAAAGAATGCATTTTGGGGTTTTAAGAGTTTTAAATGATGATATAGTTCAAGGTGGGATGGGTTTTGGTACACATCCCCATGACAATATGGAGATTATTTCTTTGCCCCTTCAAGGTGACTTGGAACATAAAGACAGTATGGGTAATGTGCAAGTAATTCGCCAACATGATATTCAAGTGATGAGTGCTGGAACCGGTATTTATCATAGTGAATTCAATCGAAATCCAGATCAAGCGGTGAATTTCTTGCAGATATGGGTACTTCCCAATAAAAAGGGTGTTTCGCCGAGATATGATCAAATGAGTTTTAAACCGGAAGACAGACATAATCGTTTACAACAAATCTTATCTCCAGACCCATCGGATGATGGAGTTTGGATTCATCAAGATGCTTGGTTTCATTTAGGCAAATTTGAGGTTGGAAAAGAGGTAACTTATCAATCTAAAAAATCTGGAAATGGAGTTTACGTATTTGTTTTATCCGGGAAGTTAACGGTAAATGGACAGGAATTAGAGACCAGAGATGGTTTGGGTATTCCTACCCCAAAAACGATAGCGTTGAACATGACAGCAGCCAGCGAATTTTTAATCATGGATGTTCCTCTTTCTTAATTTTGTCTTGTATGAATCCTACTGATACTTCCCATCCCAAAATACCCAATACCAATCAGCCTATTAGCTCGTTCGTTTTAAATCGTTGGAGTGTTCGATCGTTTTCAGATCAAATGATTTCCCCAGCCATTTTGGATCATTTGTTTGAAGCGGCAAGTTGGGCACCTTCTAGCATGAACGAACAACCCTGGGTTTATCTTTATGGTTGGAGAGGAGACGCCTTATTTGAAACCATTTGGAATTGTTTGTTACCGGGAAATCAACCTTGGACAAAAAATGCCTCTGTGTTGATGTTAAGTTTAGCGAAAAAGAATCATGCTTCACTTGGAAAGCCTAATAAATATAATCTATATGATGTAGGGGCTGCCAATCAAACCTTGTTGTTAGAAGCAGCCTCTTTAGGGATATTAGGCCATCAAATGGGTGGATTCGATATTCCAAAAATCTTAGTCGCCTTAAATATTCCGAACACCTTAGAACCTTCGGTTTGTTTAGCGCTTGGGTATCCGGATACAGCAGATAAATTAGAGGAACCCTTTTATACACGAGAAATAAGCGCGAGAACACGTAAAGCAACTGAGATGTTTGCTTTCCAGGGGAAACTTCCGGAAACTGACTTTTAGGGGGAATCATTTTTCACTAAATAGTAAACTCTATATATTATCCCAATATTTATAAATATATTTATTATAGAATTTATTTATCAAATTGGAAACTCGATTAACGCGTTATTCTGCAGCGTCTGGTTGCGGATGTAAATTACCTGCTAAGGTTTTAGACGAAATACTTGCAGGAATTCCTAAGGGTTCAGATTTTAATTTATTACAAGCTGGATATCTAAAGCGGGAAGATGCAGCTGTATATGCTTGGTCAGACTCCCGTTGGTTGTTATCTACCACCGATTTTTTCACGCCTATTGTAGATGATGCCTATCATTACGGATATATATCTGCTGTAAATTCTATCAGTGATATTTATGCGATGGGCGGTACTCCCATTTTAGCTTTGGCAATTTTAGGTTGGCCAATAGATCAATTAGGAACAGCCCAAGCATCAGAGGTTTTACGAGGAGCTCAATCTGCTTGTGAGCTTGCCAATATCCCCTTGGCAGGAGGACATAGTATAGAATCGCCTGCTCCCTTTTTTGGATTATCGGTTACAGGTGAAGTTGCACCCCATCATCTTAAAAAAAATCAAGGCGGAAAATCTGGAGATTTATTATACTTATCCAAACCTCTAGGAACTGGTATTTTAGCATCCGCTTTAAAACAAGAAAAATTGATTCCAGAAGACTTAAAAATCTTATATCACTGGTGTGAAACCTTAAATAAAGCAGGAGAATACTGGGGAAAAATTAAGGGAGTTAGTGCATTAACCGATGTTACCGGATTTGGCCTGTTAGGGCACTTACAGGAGATGTGTGGAGAGGCATTAGGAGCAGAACTTCAATATTCAGCCATTCCGCTGCTCTGCGATTTAATGCCCTATATTCAACAAAACTGTATTCCCAATAATACTTGGAGAAATTGGCAAACCTTACATGGCAAAACCCAATTATCAGATGATCTCCAAATGGCTGTTTTGTGTGACCCTCAAACCAGTGGAGGATTACTAGTAGCCGTGGATCCTTTGGATAAAATAGAATTTGAAAACAGTTTTCAAAAATGGATACCTGAGTTACCTTGCCAACCTATTGGAAGGATTACAGATACTCCTGGATTTAAAATTCTACTTTAAAATTTAGTATTCTACAAGCCCCAAATAATTGGGGTTTTACCCTTGGAAATCAACCATTCATTGGTTTTTGAAAAATGCTTACATCCTAAAAACCCCCGATGAGCTGATAATGGAGAGGGGTGTGGCGCTTTAAGAATTAGGTGTTTTTCGGGAGATATTAATTGTGATTTAGCTTGAGCAAAAGATCCCCAAAGTAAAAAGACTAAATTGGAATATTGAGTTGACAAATTAGAAATAATGGAATTGGTAAAAGTCTCCCATCCTTTATTTTGATGTGTTCCGGGTTGATTTGCCCTTACCGTGAGCGTGGCATTTAATAAGAGCACTCCTTGCGATGCCCAGCTTTCTAAATTTCCATGGGAAGGGTATGGAAGATTTATATCTTGTTGTAATTCTTTAAATATATTACGTAAGGAAGGAGGGATCGGAACACCATTAGGAACTGAAAAACATAAGCCATGTGCTTGGCCAGGTCCATGATAAGGGTCTTGACCGATGATAACAACTTTTACCTTTTCAGGGGGGGTTAATTTTAGCGCTTGAAAGATGAATGAACCAGAAGGATAGATAGTGTAGCCTGCTTCTTTTTCAGAAAGTAAAAAGTCTTTAAGTTGGGCAAAGTAAGGAAGCGCAAATTCCTTCCCAATTAAGTTCAACCAACTGTCGGGTAAATCCGGCGTTTTTATTGACGCTGCCAAGTTGTTAATCGTATTATTTATTCAGCGTCCATTCTTTTTTCGAGCAACCTAGGCATACAAAAAAACAATAAATGCGGATAAGATTGAAAAAAATGTTTCCAAGTTGGAGATTGAGAATGAATCAAACAAATTGTTCCTGTAGGTACTTCAGGAGGGGATGCTAATCCTAAAGCCCAAGCAATTGTTTTGGTAATATCAGGATTATGTCCCCAAAGCGCTGCCTTTGAGTATTTATCAGGAATATTTCCAACAACCTGTTCCAATCCACTTACGCCATGTTCATATAATTCATTTGAAATTTGAATTGGAGTAGTTGAATTGCTGTGAAATAGAATTCCTTCTGCGGTTTTATAAGCTCTAACGGCGGGAGAACTAAATACCACTTCGGGCGACCATTCAAAGTTTTGCAAAGCTCGCCCCAATAAAACCAAGTCTTGTTCTCCACGAGTGGCTAAAGGCCTTTCCAGATCAGGGACTCCAGAAGGATGATCTGATTTTGCATGTCGGCCTAATAATAGTGTTTTCATCGTTTTCCCAAAGGTTATAAAATCCAACTGCCTCCTGTAATAATGAGGAGGCAGTTAAGAATTGTAAAATAAAACTAATTAATTAATGAACCACGACTGTTTTCAAAGTATGTTGGGATTGAAGCCCATTTTCATCCAAAGAGAATTTAATTAAATAAATGCCCGCTTGAAGATCTTCTGTATTGAATTCTACAGTTTGTTTTCCTATTACTTCTTTTCCGCTAAATAAGGTTTTGATTAAATTTCCGGTTATGCTATACACTTCAATTTTCACTGAAGTTGCATTTGAAAGTGAATATTCAACACTTCCTTTGTTTCCCATAGGATTAGGGAAAACGCTTGCATTAAAGCCTGCTTCAGTAGTAATTAAGGGTTGATTAGATACTAATGAACTAGTACGTAAAACTCCTCTTCCAAAGGTAGCTATGTACAAATTTGGATCATGCTCATACCCTTCAGTGAATCGTTTGGATTTGATTTCCATAACTGGAACACGCTTCAAATCATTGTTATTGGTTTCCGCCCAAGAAGGAGCAGTTCCCCCGTGTACATAATTAGAGGTACTATAGATTCCCCATTCTGTTCCTAATACAAATCCACTTAAAGGAGAATTAGGATGATAGTGGGAAGCATATACCGGAATATTGGGAAGATTACCTGTGATATCAACGAACACAGGAACAGAATCCAGAGCATTGCTACTTGCCATTACTCTAGGATCTCCAGATGCTGTTTCGTAACCCCCATAAGTAACAACAATATTTGCAGGATTAGTAGGATCAACAGCAATAGAGGTAATCCAACGTGCTGGCATATTTAGCGCATTGATTTGTTTGTAGGGAGCAAATGTATCAATTAAAAGAGGCTCATGTGGACGTAAAATTCTAAATAATTTTCCGTTAGAAGTACCTACAAACAAGGTATGATTAACATCATTTGACACGCCCATTGCTGAAATAACATTTAATGGATTTTTCTCTACATCTGTTCCAATTTCAGCGGAGGATAGTAAAGCAGGGGTAATACGTGTCCAAGAAGGAACTTCAATATCGGTAGCAGATGGGGTTGCAAAAGGATTCAGAATGGTCCAGATGTAACGGTTAGTAGCATAATAGGCTACTGTAAGATTTTTTTGGCCAACAGCAGGATTGCCATATTCCAAAAATTCATCCAATAAAAAGGTATTGATATAGGCAGCATAGTCATTGGGACGACCTAAATTACTAGAGGACGAACTTGCATCAATGATGGTATCGGTAGCCAGTGTTCCAAATGGATTTGGAGATAATGGATAGCCGAAGAAGAGTTCATAATTTTCACCTTTATTGGTTGTTCGGGTTAATAATCCTTGGGTCCTTCCTCCTAAGAAATTATCATACTTACGTTGGGTAAAATCATGTTTTGCAGGAATAATAGAGGCTGCAACTCTTCCGCCAACGCCTTCAAAGCCATTGGTATATGCCTTAGAGTTGCTAAGCGTTGGTATTTTATTGATTAATCCATGTGTAGAGGATCCTGCAACGATACCTCCTTCTGGAGATACTCCAACGCCAAATAATTCAGCACCCACATACCCCTTGGATTTGGTGATGATATTACCGCCAGCATTGGTTGATCTAACAATTTGCCTATCGGTACCTAAGAAAAATTGTTGTGGGTCAATTGGATTAAAGGCCATGGTATGCACATTGGCAGGAACATAATTCACATTCCCGGGAAAATCCGTTTGAATTCCTATGGTTCTCCATCCTAACGTAGGGGAATAAATCATAAAAGTCTGACCACCCAAATAAAGTAAATCTGCACTCAAAGGACTTACTTTTAAAGTAAAGGCATAACGACCCTGACCTCTAACTTTATTACTTGCAACGGAATGCGGAGCAAACCATCCCATATTGGCTTCATCAACATACGTTTCTGCTGGAGCTATACGTGCCCAAGTGGCTCCTTTATCGGTTGATTTAAAAACTCCCGTAATTCTACCACCTTTAGAAGGGTCAGTAAATGGGTAACAGCCAGAAACATATACAGTATTTGCATCAGCAGGGGCAGCGGCAACTACAATTCGGCTTCCGCCTAATAAGGTCGTTGCAGAACCGGTTATGGTTGCATCTGAGATTTGCGAAAAACTAGCTCCTCCATCGTTAGAAATAAATAGTTTAGAAGGGGTAGCGGCTAATACTGTAATCCCGTCAGCTAAGAATTCAACTTCAACAAAAATATCGTTTGTTAATTCAGCTGGACCTGATGGGAAGTTGATAGAAGTAAAATCATCATCTGTGAAATACAATCCTCTTAAAGTAGCAGCAAAGACTCTGTTACCTGTTGGGCTTACAGCTACTTTTTGCACCGATGTGAAAGGATCATTAAACATAGGAGTACTTCCATGTGGCCAAGAAGCATTTACATTCGAAAAGGTAACTCCATTATCTAAAGAAACATAAACTCCTTGACCCATAAAACCCGAATATCCCAAAGAACCATTTTTCTTATTCTTCACCAAAAGAGGATCGTCTTGACGGGTATAAAAAACTAGTTCTCCAGTACCTACAAATATTTTACTTCCTTTGATTGCAATGGAAGAAATGATTTGATTTCCAACATAACTACTAACAGGAGACCAACTTTCTCCAAAGTTGGAAGTTTGATAGAGACCTCCTCCGGTACTACCCGCATATACTGTACTTCCATCTTGGGAATAGGCAATTGCACGCGTTCTTCCGCCTAAATTATCTGGACCTTCAGATTGCCAAACCAAGGGTAGCTGCGCCTGAGCACCCATCCAACTGCCGAAACATAGCCAACATGAGAGATGGAATAATTGCTTCAAGGAAAATTTCTTCATATTCATTATACTACTGAATGTCAAAAGTTGTGGAATCAAATTAACATATTTTACCTCAATTTAACAAAAGTCAAGAATTGGGTTTAATTACACCAAAATCGAATTAATTCGGGCGTAAATGCTTTTCAGAATGGTAAGAGGATCTTACGAGTGGACCAGACTCAACATATTGAAAACCGATTTCAAGGCCTTTTTCCTGATAATGTTGAAACACCTCCGGGTGAATGAATTCAGCAACAGGCAAGTGCATATGGGTAGGTTGTAAGTATTGACCTAAGGTAAGAACTTCACAATTATGGTTGACTAAATCTTCCATGATTTCATAAACTTCTTCAGGTGTTTCCCCTAAACCCAGCATAATTCCTGATTTGGTCCTAATTCCTGTTTCGTGTGTTCTTTGAATTTGTTCCAAGCTTCTTTCATAGCGGGCTTGAGGTCTGACCCTCCGATACAATCTTTTTACCGTTTCCATATTGTGAGAAATCACATCTGGTTGTTCCTGGGTTACAAGATAAAGTGCATCCCATTTAGATTTAAAGTCAGGAATTAAGGTTTCCATCGTAACTCCAGGCGATGTTTCATGGATAGCCCGAATCGTTGCCGCCCAAATACCTGCTCCTCCATCTGCAAGTTCATCCCGATTAACGGAAGTAATTACTGCATGTTTAATCCGCATTAATTGAACTGCCTGGGCAACTCGTTGGGGTTCTTCAATATCTAACTCAGTAGGCCGACCTGTTGCCACTGCACAAAAAGAACATGCACGAGTGCATACATTCCCCAGAATCATAAAGGTTGCAGTTCCTGCTCCCCAACATTCTCCCATATTAGGGCATCTTGCACTTTCACATACCGTATGCAGGGAATGGTCATCAATAATATGCCTAACCTCACGAAAGGTTTCTCCATAAGGTAGTTTTACTCTCAACCAATCTGGGCGTTTTCCTGCGGTGGCAGGTATATTTTTTTGTATTATGGGTAGTTCTATCATACAGGTTTTGTAATACCTATCTATTTAATTGAATACAAAGGTATTGTGTAATCTGTTCCCAAGGGATTTATTCACCATGCATTTCCCATTAAGAATCCAATGGATCCCGTATAAAAAACCTGTCTTGAATAGGGTATTAATACTGTTATGGGATTGGGAAATAAATCAACACGTGTTCCTAAAGTAACGGCACGAATAAATGCTTCTTCAGCTCCTAATTCTAGTTCCAATTGGCCTCTAAGGGTAAATGCTAATTTATACTTGACCTCGGCTGTAGAAGACATAAATCCAGCTTCGGAAATAACTTGTTCATAAGGAACTCCTTCATAAAACGAGGTTAATTGTCGTGTACCTAATAAAGGATTATTAGGATCAGGCACAAACTTCTCAATACGATAAGGAACCAAAAGTGCAAGGGAAGGGCCGGCAGCAAATCCCCCTTTAAGATTTACTTTATTGATCTTGCCTCTAGGAATGATATCTACCATTCGGCCATAAGCAACGCCAAGAATTAATAAGTAATTGGCTTTATTCAGGATAAAACTTTTTCCATCTTGCCCTTTAAACAAAGACTCTCGTTTAAATTCCCTATAGTCCTTTACATAGTTTAGGCTCAAAGGAAACCAATGGTAATATCCATTTGCTTTAAGAGTGTATTGAACCTCTATTCCCCATCCTCTGGTCAATAAACCACCGCCGAAAGCTAAATGATTTCGGAAGGGAGCGGAAAGCGTATCTTCTGCAGTAGTATATTGACTGAAGCCTATCAAGGGGATAAATCCTATAAAACCAATCATCCATATTTTAAGGACTCCAGCGAAACGCATGTTATGGATTAGTTAGCTCCAATGACCTCAACATTAAAAATCAATGTTGAGTTGGCTGGAATGTTCGGCATTTCGGAAGTTCCATACCCTAAGTTGGGAGGAATCACCATTATAATTTTAGCACCTACTTTACAAAGGGTTAATCCTTCTCTCCATCCGGTGATTACTTGATCTAAAGAAAGATCTGCTGGTTGATTTCGTTCAAAAGAACTGTCGAACACTTTTCCATCGGTTAACATTCCATGATACATAACTACCACTTTATCGGTTGCTTTAACCTGATTTCCGGTTCCTTGTTGAACCATTTGATAACGTAATCCGGATGGGGTAGTAATTAATTTACTGGTATCCATTGCCCAGGGAGTGAAACCTTGTCCAGCAGAAGTTGGAGTTGAAGTTGCCTGTGCAGTAGTTGAATGATCTTGTGGTGTTTGAGAAGAAGAAGTGTCTTCTCCACATCCCAATCCCAACATAAAAATGGCTATAAGACTTAAGGATTGGAAAGTAAACAAGTTCATAGGATTGATTAATAAATAAGCTGAGATTTAAAGGAGTCTAACAAATTTAAGAATTTTTCGACGGTGTTTTCTAAGGAATCTTCACTCATTCCGCCAGAGGCATTATGGTGTCCTCCCCCTTTAAAATGACCCGCCAATTGATTGGCTGGGAAGCTTCCAATACTTCTAAAACTCATCTTTCTTACCGATCCCCGATCCACAATTAATACGCCTAAATTCACACCTAAAATACTCAAGGCATAATTTACCAATCCTTCTGTATCTCCTGTTTTAACGTCAAATCTTTCCAGCTCTTCAGCAGTAATTGCCATATAGGCGGTATTATATTCTGGAAGTACTTTTAATTTTTCATATAAACAATATCCCAGAAAACGGGTACGGGATTCTGAGAAGTTATCAAACAAACGATTTTGGATTAAGTCGGCAACTGCGCCTTTTTCCAATAAGGTTGCAATGGTTCTGTGAACAGTAGGGGTTGTGTTACCAAATCGGAAAGAGCCTGTGTCCGTCATGATTCCCACGTACAAACATTCTGCACTTTCATGTTTTAAGAGATGTAATTCATCGTTGGCTTGAATAAAACGATAAATCAATTCACAAGTGGAGGAGGCTTTCACATCCCAGATTCTAAAGTCGTCCCAAGGTTCAGGGTCTAAGTGATGATCTATTTGAATAAAACATCTTCCCGATTTATTATTGCGCATCCACTCGCCTATTTCATTGGCTCGGGTAAGCACACTAAAATCTAGGCCCATGATGGTATCTGATTGTTCCAGCAGTTGAATTGCTTTTTCAGGTGTTTCGGTATATACACAAACCTGATCGTTGCCTGGAAGCCAATGCAAAAAATGTCCATAATCAGTTGGGGTGATGATGGTGGCTGATTTTCCGAGGTTTTTCAGATAATGCCATAACCCTAAAGTTGAGCCCATCGCATCTCCATCTGGCTTGTGATGGGTGGTAATTACAATATGATTTGCCTTTTCTATATGAGCTCTTATCTGTGCACTTTGATCCATGATGCAAAGATACTAGGGGAAAAGGCTTGCTCAGCAGACAATATGGATAAAGTTAAATTCTGAGGAAAGTGTATTTTTGCAAAAAATATCCATCATGAACGGGAACTTAACGCTTACCATTTTAAAACCAGATGCTGTTGCCAATGGGCATACCGGTAAAATTATTGATCATATTCTTCAGGCTGGGTTTCGTATCAAAGCCATGAAGTTAATTCAACTGGATGAGCGCACTGCTGGGATGTTTTATGACATTCATCGGGAACGTTCGTTTTTTAAAGAATTAGTGGGCTTTATGATTAGCGGACCAGTGGTTCCAATGATCTTAGAAAAAGAAAATGCTGTTGCTGATTTTAGAGAACTCATCGGAGCAACTGATCCTGCCAAAGCTGCGCCCGGAACGATTCGTAACTTATACGCTCGTTCTATCGAAGCGAATACTGTGCATGGTTCTGATTCAGATGAAAATGCTTTGCGTGAAGCACATTTCTTCTTTTCAGACCTTGAAACGTTGTAAGCTGCTTACGCTTCTAACTTCAAATCTGATTTAACCAATCACCTAACTGGTTTTCCCATACAGACCTAAGTTGATCTAAGGACCAGGTATGGGCGTTGAGTTGTACGCTTTTATCTTGAAGAGTTCCTAAATACAAGGCATTCACTCCTGTTTGTTGGCAAATTTCGGTTAACTTATCTGTTGCCTCTGGAGCCAAGGATACCACTACTCTACCCGCTCCTTCTCCAAACCAGAAGGCATCTGGGCGGATGGTATCTGGCGAAGTAACCTTCCATCCTAATCCTGAGGCAAATGCAGATTCTAACAAACAAAGCCATAATCCTCCATCGGCAACATCATGTGCCGAATGAATTACCTTTTCTTGGATTAATCTGGGTAAACATTTATGAAGCGCTAATTCTGCTTCCCAATCAAAATATGGGGGCGGACAATGTGTTATCTTATGCCAAGCGGTTAGATATTCTGAACCCGCAAGGTCATGGGTTACTGGACCTAAAAGCCATAGATGATCTTCAGGGGATTTAAAGCCCAAACCCATAACATGGTTAATACTTTCTATTAATCCCACCATCCCAATTACGGGACTTGGAAATACAGGACCTTCGGGGGATTGATTATAAAAGCTAACGTTTCCGCCAGTTACCGGGAGATGTAATTTCTCACAAGCTTCCTTCATCCCTAAGATACTTTCGGTAAACTGCCAATACACTTCGGGATTATAAGGGTTTCCAAAGTTTAGGCAATTGGTTACCCCTAGGGGTTCTCCTCCAGCACACAGAATATTTCGTGCAGCTTCCACTACTGCCAGTAAGGTGCCTTTCCGTGGATTAGACCAAACATGACGAGCATTACAATCGGTTGTTAACGCCAATGCTCGGTCGGTATCTGGCAATAAGAGTATTGCTGCATCTGAAGGTAAACGAGTACTTATTGTAGCCGCTCCTACCATAGAATCATATTGTTCGGTCACCCATTTTTTATTGCCCAGGTTAGGAAGCTTGAGCATAAATTCAGCAACTTCCGCTATGGAGGTTGGCACAGGAATAGAATCCTCCGAATATTTTTCTATTTCTTTAAGATAGGCAGGAGGCGTATAAGTTCTTTCATACACTGGTGCATCTCCTCCTAAAACTAAACTTTGGGCGGGAATTTCCCCTACTTTTTCATTCCCCATAAAATATTCCACACAACCGGTATCGGTAACCTCTCCTATTTTGGCACAATGAATACCCCATTTCAAGAAGATTTTCAGTAATCCTTCTTCATTTTCAGGCTTAGTAATCACCAACATTCTTTCTTGAGATTCGGATAATAGAATTTCAAAAGGCTTCATGTTGGTTTCTCGAAGAGGGACTTTATCTAAGTGTAAAATCATTCCTGCATTTGCCTTTGCCGACATTTCTGCACTGGAACAAGTAATTCCAGCCGCTCCCATATCTTGAATGCCTGCAATCACTCCTGCAGCTATAGCTTCCAGCGTAGCTTCGAGTAATAATTTTTCGGTAAAGGGATCGCCTACTTGAACCGAAGGTAATTTCTCCTCACTAGATTCATCTAAATCTCCAGAAGCAAAGGTTGCCCCATGTATTCCATCTTTTCCGGTGGCTGCTCCTACAATAAAAACCGAATGACCTTTACCCACCGCAGTAGCACTTGCGGTAAGTCCGTTTTCTACAATTCCAACCGACATCACATTTACTAAGGGATTGGTCGTATAACAGGGGTCAAAATATAATTCCCCCCCAACGGTAGGAACTCCAAATGCATTGCCATAATGAGAAATACCAGCTACAATACCTCTGAGTAATCTCCGGGTTTTCGGATTTTCCGTATCTCCCAAACGCAAAGAATTTAAAGTAGCTATAGGCCTAGCACCCATGGTGAAAATATCTCTATGAATTCCCCCTACCCCAGTAGCTGCTCCTTGAAAGGGTTCAATTGCCGATGGGTGATTGTGAGATTCTATCTTAAAACAAACTGCCTGACCTTTTCCGATATCAATTAATCCAGCATTTTCTTCCCCTGCAGCCGCCAATACACGGGCTCCGGTTTTGGGTAACTTCTTTAACCAAAGAATAGAATTTTTATAAGAACAATGTTCACTCCACATTACGGAATAAACACTGAGCTCGGTAAAGTTGGGGGTTCGACCTAAGATTTGACAAATCTTATCGAACTCTTCGGGCAATAAGCCTAGCTTATTAGCAACGGTAACATCAGAAAGGGGTAGCGAGGTTGGGTTCATTCCATTAATTCAGGATGATCTTTTTCAAATTGTGCTTGTACAGAACGGCTGACTACCCTTACCTGGATAGTGCCCGAAATGATATCTTCTTCGAAAGAAATAAAAACATCTGGTTTATACCAATAATAATAGGGGCGATAAGGATCGGGTTGTTCAGCTTCCCCGTAATGATACCTCAATACATCCACAAAAGTTTTATGATCTTCAGTATATTCAAAACGTACATCTGCCGAGTGGATTCGATTTTTATAGGCTAAGTATCGGATCTCTTTATATCGGTATCCTGCATATCCTTTTTCATCTGCTTTGCTGATAAACAAAGTGAAGTACGTATTTCTTTTGCCTTTATATTCTGGTTGCACCAATGAATCAGGCGGAAGCCCGGGACGTGTGCGTAGGAAGAACAAAGGCGTTAGGGTAGAATCTATTGGATTCTGACTCCACAGCGGAAAGCTGGAAAAAAGAAGGCACAACAAAAGGCAATTCCGCCACATAGAAAGCAAGTTAAGGAAATCTGATAGGCTAAACAGGGATTTCTGTATTTTTAACCTTTGGTTGTTAACGAAACTGCATGAAAATTCTGATAACAGGTGGAGCTGGTTTTATTGGTTCCCATATCGCTCAAGCTTATTTAAACCTTGGACATGAAGTACATGTCCTGGATAATATGTATAGTGGTAAAAAAGAAAATGTCCCTGCTGGCGCAAGGTTAATTGAGATGGATATTCTAGATCCTGCGGTTCCGGAGTTATTAAAAACGGAACGATATGCGATCATTAATCATCATGCCGCTCAAATGGATGTTAGAAAATCAGTGGCGGATCCTTTGTTTGATGCTAGAGTTAATATTTTAGGAAGTATAAATTTGATTGAACATGCAATTCCCCATGGATTACAAAAATTTATCTTCGCCTCTTCCGGAGGAACTGTATATGGGGAACAAACGCATTTTCCTTCTACTGAAAATGATTCAACCCATCCTATCTCTCCTTATGGGGTCGCTAAGTTGACGTTTGAAAACTATTTGTTTTATTATCATACCTGTTTTGGACTTTCCTATGCAGCGCTTAGGTATGCGAATGTTTATGGCCCCCGACAAAACCCACATGGAGAAGCAGGGGTGGTAGCCATCTTTGCGCGTAAACTTCTGTTGGGAGAAGAAGCGATTATAAATGGTGCTGGATTACAAACGCGTGATTATGTTTTTGTGGGAGATGTGGTTCAAGCGAATATTGGTGCTTTAGGAGATGAATTATTGGGTGCTTATAATGTAGGTACGGGTATTGAAACTTCGGTAAATACCATTTATGATTTAGTTCAAAAAGCATTGAATTCCCCTCAGCCGCGTAAACATGGACCTGCAAAAACAGGGGAACAACAACGTTCGGTGTTAAGCTGGGATAAACTTAACAAGGCTTGTGGATGGACACCCCAAACTACTATTGAAACGGGTATTCCTTTAACCATGGAATGGTTCCAAAAGGCTTAACTTCTTTAGTGCTTCGACCTCCTTTTTGGATTCGGAAGATTTATCCCGGAGCGATCTGGAGCATGGAGGAAGATAAGTTATTGTTGAGTTTTGATGATGGTCCGCATCCGGTTTATACGCCTCAGATTTTAGATATATTAGATAAGTATTCGGTAAAGGCTTATTTCTTTTTAAGCGGACAAGCGGCGGAACGTTATCCTGAAGGGGTAATACAAATTATTCAACAAGGCCATAGGATTGGCTTGCATGGGTATCAGCATTTGGATGGATGGAAAACTCCTGCGAAGGTTTGGCTGCAAGATTGGGAGAAGGGGAAAAAGGTATTAGAGGATATTTGTGGTTATTCTATCAATATCGGTCGGCCGCCGTATGGACATATTCCCTTCTCGTTGCGTAAAAGTTTATCTCGTCAATATACGATTTGGATGTGGGATTTACTTTCGGGAGATTATGATCCTCGAGTAAATGGAGAGGTATTAAAGCAAAGGATATTTCAATGGGCAAGACCGGGCAGTATTATTGTTTTGCATGAAAATGATAAGTCGGGCGTAAAGGTTTGTGAGGTATTGGGGGAGGTTATTGAGGGCTTAAGGACAAAGGGATTTAAGTGGGTAGAAGTAGTTTGAGGATGCAGGTGTGCTGAGCGCTCTTGTGCTGAGCGCTTGCCCTGAGCTTGCTTGCCCTGAGCTTGTCGAAGGGCCGAAGGGCCGAAGGGAAGTCGAAGCATGCGCTAAGGGGAGTCGAAGAGCCGAGGTTGGAGATTGCGGGTCACATTTCGGCTAGCTCAATGCGAGCATTTCGACCCTTCGACTGGCTCAGGGCGGGCAAGCTCAATGACCGCCCCGCAATGACCGGGGGTAAAATATTTTTTTGATTTGGATACGATGCAAAGAGCGTTGGGCAAATCAACCAACCACAAATCACTAACCACTAACCCCTAAAAACTAACCCCTATTCCTTATCGTTGCGCAGTTCTCAACAAAAATATCCCTAATAAAAAGAATATTATATTCGGTAACCATATCGCCAACCAAGCAGGAAAGGTATCTCCAATAAAAGCTTGAGAGGTTAATAATAATATCACATATAAAAAACAAAAGACCAACCCTAACCCAATTTGAAAGGCTATTCCTCCTCTCGATTTACGAGAGGATAAGGGTAGTCCAATTAAGGTTAAAATAATGGCAGCAAAGGGATAAGCAAATCGCTCGTATTTTTCAATAATTAATTCGTCTAATATATCGGATCCCCGATCGGTTTCTAATTGTATATACGCATATAATTCATGTAAGGTAAGACTTTCTGCATACCCATCTTTTTGATAAATATCATCGGGCGATAATATTAAAGAAGTATCCATTAAGGGTTTGGAAAATAAATACTCACTACTATCTTTAAAAAATCTATAATTAACTCCAATTAATTGCCATTTTTGAATAGAATCCAACCAAACCATTCTTTGGGCAGATATTTTGGCTATCATTTTTCCATTTTCAATTTGCTCTAAGGTAAATTGATAGCCTTCATTAATTAATTGATTATACGACTCAATATAAGCATACGTACCCGGAGCTACCTTTTTATGAATATTCCTTTCTTCCATTACATTTTTTTTACGCAGAAAATTATATTCAAAATTTACACGCTCCCGTGTAGCTTTGGGAACAATATATGCATTTAAATAAAAAGAAACTGAAGCAATAAATCCCGCACAAATCATATAGGGAAATAACAACCTTCGTAAACTTATTCCTCCACTAAACATAGAAACCAGCTCGGTTTGTTGTGCCATTTGGGAGGTAAAATAAATTACCGAAATAAATACACAAACCGGACTTAATAAATTGGCATAAAAAGGAATTAAATTAAAATAATAATATCGAATAATATCCCAAACAGAAGCTGAGGTTCGGGTAAAATCTTCAATTTGTTCGGTAACATCAATCACAACAATTACCAATATTAACAATAACACCATAAAGGTGAAGGTGCCAATGAATTTTCGGATAATATATAAATCGAGTATTTTCAAATCCGGGTAGAGAGGGCAGGAATTACTTTATTTTTCCAAGTGACAAATGTTCCCTCTAAAATTCTAATTCTGGCTTCTCTCACCAGAGATAAATAAAAATTGAGATTATGAAGGGTTGCAATTTGTAAGGCAAGTGTTTCTTCGGCAACAAATAAATGCCGGAGATACGCATAAGAATAAATTTGATCTTCCTTCAGCGTACTCTGGGGATCGAGGGGTGAAAAATCAGACTTATATCTTGCATTGCGAATATTCCGAATGCCTTCCCAAGTAAATAATATTCCATGACGAGCATTTCGAGTGGGCATTACACAATCGAACATATCTACCCCAAGGGCAATTCCTTCCAGAATATTTGCCGGAGTGCCCACGCCCATTAAATAGCGAGGTTTATCTTTAGGTAAGATATTACATACCAAGGCAGTCATGGCATATAATTCTTCATCGGGCTCACCGACTGACAATCCACCGATAGCATTTCCTTCCGCACCTAAATTGGCAATAAACTCAGCTGATTGAGTTCGTAAATCAGGAAAGGTGCTTCCCTTAACGATGGGAAATAAATGCTGAGGAAATCCATATAAGGGTTCGGTTTCTTTAAATCTCTGCATCCCGCGAATTGCCCAACGGTGGGTTAATTGCAGAGAAGTATCTGCATACGCAAATTCACAAGGCCAAGGGGTACATTCATCCAACATCATCTGTATATCCGACCCAATAATTCTTTGGGTATCTACTACAGATTCAGGCGTAAATAAATGCTTAGATCCATCAATATGGGATTGGAAAGTAACCCCCGCTTCGGTTAATTTCCGCTGATGAGAAAGACTAAATACCTGATACCCGCCAGAATCGGTAAGTAAAGCATTCGGCCATTGCATAAAAGGATGTAATCCCCTTGCTGAGCTAAGTACTTCCGTTCCGGGACGAAGATAAAGATGATAGGTGTTTCCTAAAATGATAGGCGCTTTAAGATCGGTTACTAAGCGCTGATGATCGGTTGCTTTGATGGTTCCCTGCGTGCCCACGGGCATAAAAATAGGAGTAGGGATATCTCCATGCGATGTATGTAAAACTCCTGCACGAGCCGAAGATTGAGAGTCGGTGAGAAGGAGATCAAACAAGGGAAAAAGAATAGGGATGTATGTAGAGAAGAAACCGGATTATTTTCTTCTTCGAAGTCGTATTCGAGCTTTGTTTTCTTCCCCTCTCCATAATCGTCGGATATTTTGTTGATGTGTTAACACCACCATAATAAACATGGCAAAGCCGAAAATGATTAATACTTCCTGACGGGGATCATAATGATAAATAATGGTATAAATCAGGACAAATACCGGAAATGCTAAAGTCCCAATGATAGATCCTAAGGATACATATTTGGAAATTAACAATACCACAACAAAGGTTAGTACACAAGCCAAGGTAGCCCAGGGATGGATAGCAATCATCATCCCTAAAAGGGTATTAATACCTTTACCTCCTTTAAAGTCGGCATATACAGGGAAAATATGTCCAACAACTGCCGCAAGACCGAAAATAATTCTGAGCATGGTAAATGATCCTGCATCGAAAAATCCGAAGTTGCGATAAAAGATGCCTGCGAGGGAGGCAGCGAAAAATCCTTTTAGAATATCAATAATCTGAACCGGAATTCCTGCACGTGCGCCAAGTGTTCTGAAAGTATTGGTACTACCCGCATTTCCACTTCCATGTTCACGTATGTCAATTCCGTAAAATATCTGCCCAACCCATACTGCAGTAGGGATAGAGCCAATAAAATAGGCCAGAATGGTTAATAAAAGGATAGAATAAAAATCTATCATAATTAATTGTAAAATTAATAAAACGCCTGAGTCAGGCGAGAAGGTAAAATTAACCCGAAGGGTTAAAGTTAGGGGTTAGTGCAGAAAATGCCAAAAATCTTATTTATCTGCTTCTCCCATTACTGGGTCAAGAGAACCGATGAGCACTACGGTATCGGCAACTACTGCCCCTTCCATCATTTTTTCTAATACCTGAAGATTAGAAAATGAGGGAGAATTGATTTTTAATCTCCAGGGAGATCCCGTACCATCGGAAATAAAATGAAACCCTAATTCCCCTTTAGGAGCTTCTATGGCGGAATATACTTCTGCACCTTTCGGAGGACAAACTCCAATATCGGTCATCATAAAGTCATGAATCAATCCTTCCATGGAATAATACACCTCATCTTTGGATGGATAGGTTTGTTTTGCATTATCTGCACGAATATCGCCAGCGGGAAGTCGATCTAATAATTGTTCGATGATCCGAACCGATTGTTCCATTTCATCCATTCTCACAAAATACCTAGCTAAACAATCGCCTTCTGTGCGGATAGGAATGTCGAAATCTACTTGATCATACACTAAATACGGCTCAGCCACCCGAATATCATGGGCTACTCCTGATGCTCTTAAGCTTGGACCTGTAAATCCATAGGCTATGGCATCTGCCTGAGAAACTACCCCTACGCCGATATTGCGATTAATCCAGATCGCATTTTTATTCAATAACTTATTCCATCCCACCAATTCTTTTTTGAAGTTCTTGATGAAATCCCGAATCATTTTAATGGTATCGTCTGCCAAATCGTATTGAATTCCGCCAATTCTACAATGCGATACTGTAAATCTTACTCCCGCGAACTTATCGAATATCATGTATAGATTTTCTCTTTCGCGAAAGGCATACATAAACATGGAAATAGCTCCTGCGTCCATTACCATCGTGCCCAACCATAGTAAGTGTGCGGATAGTCTAGCCAACTCACAAGCAATGGTACGGATATATTGTGCTCTTTCTGGAACCTGAATATTGGCTAGTTTTTCCACTGCCAAGCAAAATCCAACATTACTGGAATAGGGAGAAAGATAATCCATGCGGTCGGTATAGGGCATGAACTCCTGATAGGTTTTATTTTCAGCAATTTTCTCAATACCTCGATGCAGATAGCCTAAGTCTAACACTACCTTTTCAATATTTTCCCCATCTAATTTGGTTACTACCCGCAAAACTCCGTGCGTAGCTGGATGTTGAGGACCCAGATTGAGTACCATTTCGGTACCTAAAGGATCATTTTCGATTACCTCTACAGAGGAATGTTTAGTCTCTAAACGCTTATAAATAGCTGCTTGGTGACGGGGGAAAAAAGTTGCCTTGAACTTTTCCTGATATTTGGAGATATGTTCGCTCATAATGCCGGAAACTATAGATAGTCACAAATTAAGGGGATAACAGACTTTTTTCCTAATACCCAATATACAAGCCCCGTATTATCAGGAGGGAAGGATTTAAAACAGCGCTCGTAATTGCATCCGGCCGGCGTGAATGGGTCGTCCGATACTAGATGCCCGGAGGTCGTAATTCATACTAAATTCTAAACTTGGGGTCAGAAACCAGGTTCCAAATACTTGCACTTGTAGGTTATTGCCCGGTTGAAAACTTTCTAACAACTCATAATTCGCAGCCGCATTTGGGGTGCCTTCCTGAAGAATTCGAATTACACTGATTTGGGTATTTAAATTATTCCGATCCTTTACATTGATTTTAGTTTCTAACTGAATTTTATGAAATCGGGCTCTACTATTTAAAGATTCATTTAAAGAAGTATTCTGTTTATCTAGAAATTCATACCCACCACTCATTCTGAATTGTCGGGAAAATTGACAATTTATTTTGGGTTGAAATCCTTGAAATTGAATTTGATAATTTCTGGGATCTAATTCTTGGGCAACATATCCTTTATTTCCTAATTGTAATAAATTTTCAATACTGATATCCGAATTAATATTAACCCGTTGACGACCCTGCCAGGAACGGCTTTCTCTGGTTTCTGCTCCTACTAATAAAAACAATCTGGATTTATTATCTAAAAAAGAAAAAGAAAGTTCTCCGCCTGGTTGATTTCTGAAAAAATAAAGATCCTGACGAAAAGTGTATAATGCATTTTGTAGGGCAGTATCTCCGAAAAAATTTCGAAAACTTATTCCATACGTTTTCCATCCCCGATCTTCATCCTTTTTTTGTTCCGTACGAAAATTAGTAACTAAAGATATATTTCGTAAAGTCTCTTTAAACCTATTTTGAGTTTTAGAGATAATCCGTTTAAACTCCAATCGAATACTCCCATTTAAATTCACACCAATCGTTGGAAATAAAGTAGTGCCCGGAACTAATACCCGAATAAAATTTGCTGCCGACTGATTAAAGGATAATACAAATTCATTAATTTCTTGTATTCCATTCTCATTAAAATCTTTCCATTCATATTGCCCAAAACCAGGAGTAGTTTCTACATATCTAATTTCTCGACGTGCTACCCGTTGGGAAGAAACTTCATAAATTAAATTCGTATTAATCCACCGTTTTCGACTGACATAAGATTGCTGAAAATTGTTTAATAATGTTTTGCTATTACTAAGACCCAGTTCTGAAAATGCAGTATCTTGAACTCGAAAATCTCGCCAGGTGGTCGTTTGTTGAAACGTAAATAATTCTCCCGGTTGATAAAACACTTTGCCATACCAAGTATGGGCAATTGCTTTATCTCGCACCAGTAATTTATACCATTCCTGATCCTTTCTGTAATTATAAGAAATATCCATGCGTAAATTTTCTAGATCAACGGTTCGTAAATACGGCTTTAAATCTGTGAATTTAAAAGTTCCCGGCAATAAACTATCTACATTACGTTGAATTCGATTTTCAGTCCATATTTCAATTCCTGGCTTTAATTTATTCCAAGTATGCGACCAATCTGCATTTTGCCGAAACCAAGTAGAATAGTTACGTAAACTATCATCTATCGTTTTTAATGCGGTTATTAAATGTTTTCCTTGAATCCAAGAATGTTGACTATTAATTTCATAATTCTGTTTACTACTATGAATAAACGTTCCATAATTTCGATACCCCAATAATGCTTTTATACCAAATAAGGATTTATACATAAGACCAATACTTCCTTCGCCTAATTTTTCTTCTCTTCGAATTCCGAGGTCATCATAATTCCATTCCCTACCATATTCTACTTTATAAATTCGGTCAATATTTTGATATTCCCGCGAAACAAAACGATAATGCAGATCAGAATTAATCTTTATATTTTTAAGAATAGGAACTGGATTTAATTGAATTCCCGATCGAGTTGCCCACCCTCTATTATCCCGATCATTTAGTGGAGAAAATCGGTTTATATCTTCCGTGCTAAGTGCGGTTTCTTGATATAATTGAATATTCTCGGTTAATTGGTAAGCTGCATTAATATCTCCTACTTGTAATAATCGAGGTAAGGGTAATAAAGTTAAGGGTGCATATTCACCCAGTAATTGTCCGGTTAAACTATCAGGTGGTAGCCATTCGAATACAGTACCATTTATATTATTATTGGATCTGCGGTAATACCCTTTCCCCGCCCCAACAAAGGAGAAGGTAATTTGATAAATTGCAGTAGGGTCATCGGGAGCATACACATATCTTTCTAAATTCTGATTAAATAAAAAGGTATCTTTTCTAGCATATCGAATTTCGGTTCTAGACACCCCGACAGAATCTATTCCAGTATAGGCCGCTAAATTGGGATTATCCCCTGCTAATCGTAAAATAGCTTTTTGATCATCATTTAAGGCTTCAATGGGGGCATTTAAATTATCCGCTTCTCTTCCTAAAGAAATCCCTAAGGTTAATTTATCTTTAAATAATTTATCCTGATACGTAGAAAATAATAAAGAGCGATTATAATATCTATCGGTATATTCAAAATCAACTACAATGCGGGATATATTGGTAATTACCCGTTGCGCGGTAAAAGTGATTTCCCCAGAATTATAATCCATCGTATAATCATTCCCCTCTCCTCTTTGCATCTTTTCTCCATTTACATATACTTTTTCACTTCCTGCTAGAATAATAATTAATCGTTCGCCATTTTTTCCGGTAAGCCGATAAGGACCTTGACGTCCATTATCTCCTAAAAAAGAATTACTATAAAATTTACCTTTTGCCACTGCCCCATTAAGGGTGACTTTTAAGTCTTTATGTTGATGTTGAATTCCAATTCCTTGTACATTTCGATAAATATTGGCGTAAGAAGTTCCGGTTTGTTGAATTTCAAAATCTCCTAATACTAATTTTTGTTGTCTGGATTTTAATTGAATATATACTTTATCAAAGTCATTAATTTGTTGGGTAGAACCATCGGGTTGAATGGGAATATTTTCATCGGTAATAGCGGCCATTATTTCTACATCATCGGTTACATATCCTTCTAATTGTAAACGTAAACCACTGGTTACGGAAAGATCCCGATTATTGCCTAAACTTATTCCTCTGGAAATACTTCCTGATCTTCGAATTCTGCTAATTTCAAGTGCTTCCCCGCCTCTGCCCAAGGAAGGATCTAACCGTTGGGTGATACCTGAAATAAAAGCATTCGTATCTCGTTCCCGAAATGCATAGCGATTTTTCAAAAAGGTGGGCAAATAACGATAGTAAATAGTGATACTATCTTGACGATTTGTAAATAAAATTACTTTTCCATCTACTGCCCATAATTGCCCAATGGTAACCCCTTCTGAAGTTTGAATAGAACCTGGAATTATATAAGGATGTGCAAATTGAAAAGTATCTGGAAAGGGATACTTAAAGGTTTCCTGAGCAGGCAAGGAACCTTGTGCCAGCAAATTTAGGGGTAATAATAATCCCCAAAACCACCAGCATTTACAGGTATTAATCAGCTTTAGGAAATTCAAGATAAAATCGGGTGCCGTTTTCTATTTCACTTTCGAAACGAATCGTTCCTCCTGAACCTTCTACAATTCTTCTCACCAAGGCGAGTCCTAATCCCATACCCGAAGTTTTAGTTGAAAAATTAGGTTCAAAAATATGGGGTCTAATTTCATCTGGAATTCCACTACCATTATCTTCAACAATAATTAATATTCCCGATGGAATTTCACTCAGAGATAATTTAACAATTCCATTTTCATTTAAAGATTGTAATCCATTTTTAACTAAATTTTGTAATACTCTTCCGATTTGTTCTGGATCGGCCTTCATAATTATGGGATGTTCGGGCAATTCCAATATTACAGCACCTTCAGGACCTTGTTGATATAAGTCGGCCGTTTGTTGTAACAATTCTTTTACATCAAACAATTTAATTTGAGGTTGGGGAAGCGTAGCAAAAGTTGAAAATGCAGTTGCAATAGTTGCTAAAGAATCAATTTGCAATAATACTGAAGTGGTTACTGAATTTAATATTTCTTCTCGTTGCGGATGTTGATCTTTCCAAGCCCGAAGTAAGTGTTGTAAACTTAACTTCATAGGGGTTAGGGGATTTTTAATTTCATGTGCTACTTGTCGCGCCATTTCTCTCCACGCCATCTCCCTCTGCGTTTGCCCTAATTGCGCTTCGGATGCCCGCAACTTCACCAGCATTTGATTATAACTTTTTGCAATGGTACCAATTTCATCTTGTGTTTTTACTTCTAACGGTTTATTCTCTCCTCCTAATATAGTAGCATCTAAACGCTGACGTAAAAGCGTAAGGGGGCGAGTCATATATCTTGAAAATACAAGGGATAATCCTCCTAATATTAATAATACCACTAAATAAATATATCCTAATACAGATAAAAAATCACGTATACGAGTATCTAATATTTCTTGTTGACTTAAATAAGGAATATTTAAACAAGCCAATGGTTTTTGATCTGCACCGAATAATAATATATATCCGGAAAGATAACGAAGGTTACCAATTTGTTCTGCCCGAATAGTAAAAGAATGATGGGTAATCATTAAATCTTCCCAAGCACCAAAAGAAATTCGGGGAGAAATTAATCCTAAGGTAAAGATTCGGGGTTGTGTTGTTGCCATTAATTTCCCGCCTCGATCATATAAATTCATATCTAAATTATAATGATCCCTGGCTCGCATTAAAATAGAGCGCAACTCTTCTCTTGCACGAATATTATCTCCCTTAAGCCATATTCTACTTTCTGAGGATAATTGCCCAGAAACTTGTTGTAAATCGGCATGTATCTTTCCATATAATTCTTTTTCAAAACTGGATTGAATAAATGGAACATATAAAAATAATATTCCTAAAAAAGGAACAGCACTAAAACTTAATAATAAAATTCGAAGTTTTTGAACAAATAATAAATTTCGAAAAATAGCCGGAATCCTATGAATTCGCTTAAATAAATGATCCCCCCAAAGCGGCAAACATAAAAAATAATATAAAAAGAATAAAATGGAGATTGCTACTAAGCGATTCGTTAAAGTACGCGCTGGAAGTTGAAGATAAATAAATTTATCGGGCGTTAATTGCCGTTCCAATTTAATCATCCCATTTATCGCTTGAGGAACCAAGGTAGTTGTGGGATCAGGGGGAGTAAGTTCTAATTGAAAAGGAAAATCAGCAGTACCCGCTTGTTTAATTAAATTTCCTTCTTTGTAAACCGCAAAAGAAACTGATGAAAAAAATTCTTTTTGCGGAACTTTATCATCTAATAATAAACGAGGATATAATTGAGGTGCTGGAATTGTTTTCGGGATAAATTCAACAATTGCTAAAATATTCCCATATCCAGGCAAGGAAAAATTAAATCTTCCCACATAAATTTTATCAATTAATTCTTCTTCTTCATACGGCACTAAAAACAATTCCCCACCAGAGGATAAATTAGTTACTGATTCATAGCCCGTATGATCCCGAAAGGGAGTAATCATAGGTTTAGTCCAAGGCGTATGATCTAACCGCATTCCATAGGAATTATATAAATACAACTTGGGCTGATAGGATTTAAAACCCGGTTGTAAATAATCCTGCATAAGCACATCGGCTAAATTTCTACGTTCTTTTCCAGTAGATTCTATTTTTTTAATTAAGGAAGATTCTTTTCGAATTTCCGTTACCATTTCCCCAAATAAATATTCTGCGATTGGATCACGGGAATCATAAAACTTAGAAGCCATTCTTAATAAGAGATGATCTTGACGTTCCCGAATACTAATGGCAATGCTCGTTTCTGTTACCCAAGCCATGGCAAGGATTGCCAAGGTTGTATCTAAAAAACTCAATCTAAATAATCCTCTTCTGTTGGAATAATATCCTTGCATTAAAGCTAACCAAGCTAGGCCGGCAAAAGACAACATGGCTCCCCATTGCCCACCAGGTAACCATATCCATGCAATAATTCCCAAAGTAAATAAGGAAACTATAATTGACCAAGGTTTTACAGGGGCAAATTTTTTCCAACTATAAATCGCTGTTCCTATTCGAAATAATAATAACCAACAAATACCAGTAATTAATGCGGTTGAAATAAAAAATACCAAACTATAAAAATCCATCTCCAATAAAGATTCTGGAAATAAATTAATTTGGGAATTAGATGACATTTCTCCTAACAAATAAAAACTACCATAAGCCAATGCCCAAATAAAACTTCCTAATGATATCCAAATAAGAATAGCAGAAACTTTAATTTTTTGTAAAGGAATTGCTGGAATTAAAAAATATAAAATAAAAAAGATAGTTAATAAATTTAATCCTAAATCTCCTAAGGAAGGATTCCATTCATTCATTGCCAATATTCTAGGAGAAAATAAATCTAAAGAAATCCATTTTGCGGGAAATCCACTTAAGAAACTGATTACCCGAATACAAATCAATAATAATCCAATCCAAAGGCTGGCTTTCCATAAGGGATTAAATACTTTTCGAAATAACCGAAACAATAATCCAAAACCTCCGATGGCGAATAAAATCAATCCGGGAATGGATTGCATCCGATAAGGATATCGAAATAATGGAATTACTCTGGGATTATAATTTGCGAGTACTGTTCCTTTTTCATTTATAATATTTATATCCCCAGCCCCTGCTTGTAAATCAGAGGGTACTAAACGATCAGAAATCTGATAAAAAGCAGCATTTAATCCTAAAAATAAATACGGAATTAAATATGGATTTCGAATAGGCCAAACCACTTTTAAGGGAATTAATACTATGGCAATAAGGCTATCTCGATGATATCGAACCGGAACATAAATATCCTGACCTTGGAGGTATACTTCCGGTAGTGGATGCACCGGCTTCCATTCCTCGGGTAAATGTTCAGGCACCCATCGAGAACTAGAATAATGGGTCAACACGCCGTTTACATATCTAAAAAATAAATTCTCTTGTACTCCTTCCACTTTGGGAATACGGGAAGGCAAAGCTGCATATTCTCCGGCATGTTGATGGGCAGTGCGCAACAATCCTTGAATAGAAGTGCTCAGTTCTTGTTCTAATTGTTTTCCAAAAGCCTTATCGGATAAGGCTTCCTGCCATAAAAACAAAATAGCCCATACCAACCCGATTATCGCCAGTGCAGGATAAAACCAACGGATCACCCTTCGCAGACGGTGTTTCATACCTGAAATTTACAGCTAATCTAAAGAATCAAAAAAAGGATAGCTTTTTTATTATCTCTGGGTAAATGAATTAAAAATCCCGAGTAAAATCTGGATGCATATCCATTTCCTCCCAAAGGGAATCGGACACCATACAAATACGTTGATCTACTATCCTTTGAAATTCGTCCTGCACATAAAAGGGAATCCGCAACTGAACACTGTGTCCAAGCTCCTCTTCCCTTTTTAATAATAAAGTATAAATCGTTACTGGAAAATCAGATCGGGTGTAATAATCCCGAATTTGACCCCAAGTAATCTTTTTATAAATAGGAATGGGTAATACCGAATGATAAGTAGTATATAATATTCCTTCGGTAGTAACCAACTGAATAAACCATTGTCCAATGGCTATATACAGTAAGGTTAATCCAAATAAAAGCGAACCTGTAATCATGGCCAATTGACGCATTTTATCCGGAGGAAAAGTAAACCATTCTGGATAAGTTCTGCTACCTAATATTCCGGAAAAAAATATTGCAGTACTAATAAATAAAGTAAGATTTAATACAAAAGCTCCTATCGTTAAAATAGCCGCTCCAGTTTGTTTCCAGGATAAAATTACCCCTGATATTTTCCTGCGTCTCCAAAATGAAAAAAACAATAAAGCTGGAGCAATTCCAAATGAAAAAATTAAAGCCAAATCAGCTAAGAGAATTAACATATTAATTCTTGGTAATAATTAACCCTAAAATTAAATCAGCAGGTAATAAATTCGGTCTAAAAATCATCTCAGCTTAATTAACCTTACCAAATTTTATGAGAAGTTAAATACGATTGCACATAATCTGCAATACCTTCTTCTAAAGGAGTAAATGGAATAGTATAACCCGAATGAATTAATTTATCCATTTCAGCCTGAGTATAATATTGATAAGTGTTTCTAATATCCTCAGGGATATCCATAAATTCTATATCAGGATGAGTACCCATGCTTTTAAAAACAGCGTGGGTAAGATCTAAGAAAGTTCGGGCTTTTCCGGTTCCTAAATTAAATATGCCCGAAACAGGTCTATTTTCCATTAAATATTGAATTACAGAAACTACATCTTTTACATAAACAAAATCCCTTAATTGCTCTCCATTTTTATACTCTTCACGATGCGATTTAAATAATTTTACTTTGCCCGTTTCTTTTATTTGATTGTAGGCATGAAAAATAACCGATGCCATTCTTCCTTTATGATATTCATTGGGTCCATAAACATTAAAGAATTTAAGTCCTGCCCAAAAGAAAGGAGTTTCTTTTTGTGCCAATACCCACATATCAAAACGTTGTTTTGACCATCCATAAGGATTAAGAGGAATTAGAGAAGGAATTTTTCCTGGATCATCCGAATATCCTAAATGTCCATCGCCATAAGTAGCAGCACTGGATGCATAAATTAATGGAATCTGATTTTCCGTACACCAAGTCCAAATGGCTTTAGAATAAGCGGTATTTAATCGTTCTAATAAATGTTCATCAAATTCTGCTGTATTGGTTCTGGCGCCTAAATGAATAATTATTTCAACTTGATTTGATTTTCCACTCAACCAAGGAATGAATTCGTCTCGGTTAACCAGTACTGTTTTTTCCCGATGAATAAAATTGGGTTGTTTGGCAGGAATAGAAAAATCATCTACCAACACTAAGTCTTTATATCCCAAGTTTTGGAGGTGAGCAGTTACACAACTGCCAATAAATCCTGCGGCTCCTGTAATTATTATCATACTGCGAAATTACTGGGTAATTTTTGAGTTAGAAATCCATAAATCATTTTCCACGTTAGGAACCTCCGGATAAAATCCTTCCTCCGTTCCGGTTTTTAATAAACGATCCAATGCTATCGCACCTGAAACGCCCATATTTTCAGTAAAATTATTTACATACAAATCAATATGTAATTTCATTACTTCCGTTGACATTTCCTGCGCATACTGGCTAACGTAAAGCATAACCTCCTCGATATTCTGCCAAGCATATCTTACACTTTCTCCAATTGCCCATTCCAATTGTCTTACTAAATCCGGATCCAAGGTTCTAGAGGCTACAATTGCACCCAATGGAATCGGTAAACTGGTGGTATTTTCCCACCATTCCCCTAAATCCTCTACACATCGCACAGGATATTGGGTGTAGGTAAATCGTTGTTCATGAATCAACAAACCTGCCTGCACTTCTCCTGAAAGAATTGCAGGAATAATATCTGAAAAAAGCACCTCTTTTTTTTGTTTAAGCTCAGGCCATCTTGCCGATAATAATAAATTAGCTGTGGTCATTTTACCTGGAATGGCGACGATTCCCGACTGCCAACTATCCTCCGTGTTATCTTGATTCGTAATTAATAAGGGCCCGCAGCCTTTGCCCATGGCTGATCCCGTTCGTAACAAATACCAGTTTGGAAATAAATATCCCAAAGCATTACAAGATACTTTTACAAGATCTGCTTCCCCTTGTTTAGCAATAGTATTTAATTCCAGAATATCTGCCAGATGTACTTCAAACCGAATTCCAGGAATAGATACCTTACCCTTAACCAAAGCATAAAACAAAAAGGTATCATTCGGACAAGTACTAAATGCTAAACGAATCGTAACCATACCAGCAAATTAAGCGATTATCAAATGGGATACTCGAACAATTGTATCAGCAATTCTTTCTAGCCGATTGAATTGTGTAATTTTAGGAGGTGAAAGTGGCACTTTATACACTGGGTTGTAAATTAAATTTTTCTGAAACCTCTGAAATTGGAAGGCAATTATCTCGTAAAGGATTTTTACCGGTTGAATTTTCTGAGTTTCCAGATGTGTATGTTATTAATACTTGTTCAGTAACTGAAAACGCTGACAAAAAATGCCGCAAATTAGTTTCACAAGCACTTAGAATTAATCCTCAAGCCCAGATTGTAATCATGGGTTGTTATGCCCAACTTAAACCAGAAGCCATTTCGAATATTCCTGGCGTAAGTATGGTGTTAGGCGCGAGCGATAAATTTAGGCTGCCCGAAATACTACAAAGTTTTGTGCCCGGCAGTTCTCCTACTATTCATCATCAACCCATTCAAACGGCAAACTCATTTTCTGCTGCTTATTCTGTTGGCGATCGAACTCGGTCCTTTTTAAAAGTGCAAGATGGATGTGATTATAAATGTACATTTTGCACCATCCCCTTAGCCCGCGGGGCAAGCCGAAGTGATACTCTTGAACATGTTCTTCTTCAAGCAGCAGAAATAGCTGAAGCAGGAGTGCAGGAAATTGTTTTAACCGGGGTTAATTTGGGAGATTATGGAAAAGAATTTACCTACGATTTTTTTGATTTAATAAAAGCCATGGAAGAACAAGGAGCGGTTCCGCGTTTTAGGATTTCTTCCATTGAGCCTAACTTATTACACCCTGAAATCATTGACTTTGTTGCGGGTAGTAAGCATTTTATGCCCCATTTCCATATGCCTTTGCAAAGTGGAAGTAATGCAATGCTGGCAGCCATGAAACGACGCTACAGAAAAGAATTATATTCGGAAAGAGTGGAACAAATTCATGCTCAAATTCCACATGCAGGAATTGGAGTGGATGTAATCACTGGATTTCCTGGAGAAACCGAAGAGCATTTTCAAGAAACCTATTCTTTCTTGGAATCCTTACCCGTTTCTTATTTACACGTGTTTACTTATTCTGAACGCGAAAACACAGTAGCAGCCACTTTGCCGGGGAAAGTCCCTGTTTCAATTCGTCAGGAAAGAACACAACGATTGATTCAATTATCAGAATCAAAAAAGAAAAACTTCACAAACATTGCCCTAACTCAAATCAGACCTGTTTTATGGGAAAGTGAAGAAAGTAAAGGGAAATTATCAGGATTAACGGATAATTATATTCGGGTGAATACCCTTTGGGATCCTATTCTGGTCAATGAAATCACGCCTACCTATTTGAAAGAAGCACTTCCAGATTCCTCTTGTTCAGGGCTTCCCCAAATATTTGAACCTGCTGTAAATTAATTTGGTTAAGATAGATTAGGAAGGAGAGGATATCTTTTTCTTTTTAATTCACAACCAATTCTAATATTTAATTACAACCTACGTATTTTTACACTACACCTTAAAGCCCCTGAATATGTTTCCTTCTCGTGTTTGCCTTTGGATTCTGTTAAATATTATTTGTTTTTCACTCGCGCTTGGTCAATTGAGTCCAACGGTGAAAGGAAAAGCAAATTTATTATTGCCTTCTTCAACGGCAACGGAAACGCCTGATTTCTCAGCCTTTTTAAAAAACACCCAAATCATTCATGTACCTGGGATGGACGTAGAAAAAGATGCGTTTAGAAAAGCTAAGGCAGAGGCAAATAATAACTATCAACTATCAAATGCGGAGAACGTAAATCTTGAAAACAAAACGACCGCCGCCGCTCCCACTTTGTCTAATAATTGGCAGGGAAATCCATTCGCCAATTCGGTTCCGAATGATAATCATATTGCGGTATCTGACTCTGGAATTGTGGTAAGTGTAGTGAATATTAATATCAGAGCTTATGTAGATCAGAATATGGTCAACAATCCTTCTATTTATAATCGAACCTTACAATCTTTTAGTGCCTTAGAAATCCCGGGAAATTCAGATATTAAATTTGACCCCAGGGTGATTTGGGATCCCCAAGCGAGAAGATTTATAATTGTGTATTTGGTAGGATCTACTTCTTCCACTTCATTAATACTCATCGGATTTTCTAAAACAGCTAACCCTATTGACGGATGGAATCTCTACACCATTACCGGAAATCCTAATAATGATGGGAACTGGACGGATTATCCTACCCTAGGATTAACCCAGGAAGAAGCCTTTATCACCGGTAATTTATTTTCGAATGGAGGACAAGCACAATATTCCGGAATATGGCAAATTGATAAACAAGCAGGATATGCGGGTAATTCTACCTTAAACTTTGCTTTCTTTAAACTCCCCAGCGGTCATTTTTCTCCCACCCCTGCATTGCATTCCCCTAATCTTAGTGGACCCAAAATGTATTTTGTGTCTTCTCAATCGAATCCTGCGAGTACTTCCACACAAATTCGCTTAAGTTTAATTGACAATACAATATCTAATGGTGGAACCTTCAATACCGCTACTTTGCAATCAAGCACCGCCTATCGTTTGGCTGCCGATGCCAATCAAAAAGGGAGTTTAGCCTCCAACTTAAATACGAACGATTGCCGGATTCAAAGTGCAATCCTGGCAAATGGAAATATTCAATTTGTTATGAATTCAGGGGGCACTTCTAATCGCCCTTCTATTTATCATGGGGTGATACGGGATGTTAACAGCGCAGCACCGGTTTGCACTGGAAAGGTAATATCTGATGCTAATGTTGAAATTGCATTTCCTTGTATAACCTATGTAGGGGGAGATCAAAACGATAATAGCTCCTTGATTTCAGTATTGCATTCTTCAGAATCCCGCTTTCCGGGTACTTCTGTTATGTATCTGGATAATAGCTACACTCCTTCGGCATTAACCACTGTAAAAGAGGGAGAGGGAAATATGGTATTTATGTCTACCCCTCCGGAACGCTGGGGCGATTATATGGGAATTGTTACCGATCCGCGTCAATATAATGTAGGGTTTATTGGAGGCAGTTATGGTTCTCAATCAAATACTACCAGCACTTGGATAGGTAAAGTATCTGCCCCAAATGGCTTTCCCGCACAATTGAATTCTGTTGCATCCGAAACAACAGGGGTATTATATCCTAACCCTTCTTCTATAAGTCGAAATACAACCGTTACCTATCGTTTACCCATTACTAAACTTGGTTATTATAGTGCAGATATATTTGATATCACGGGTAAACATTTGCATTCCCTTATTAAAAATCGACTAAACCCAGGGGAAGCTTTATTGGCGTTCCAAACCGATGCATTACTTCCAGGAACTTACCTAATTAAAGTGAGTTTAGATGGGCAACCTTGTTTTGAACAAAAACTAGTTTTAGTACCCTAACCTAAATGACTCCCTCTTTAAATGAAGAGAATCCCTTATTGGTTATTCTTCTGTTTGTATTAGCAGGGATAGGGGCTATTTTGGGGGGCATGATTGTTTCTTGGATACTTCGACCCAATAGGCCAAATCCAGAAAAAAACACCACCTATGAATGTGGGGAAGATACGCTAGGCTCTGCCTGGATTCAATTTAATATTCGGTTTTATGTGATTGCCTTAATCTTCTTAATCTTTGATGTAGAGATAATTTTCCTTTTTCCTTGGGCTACCGTTTTAGGAAATGCAGATATGGCAAGAGACGCACATGCCTGGCCGATTATGGCATTCTTAGAAATCGTATTTTTTACGATTGTTCTTTTAGCTGGATTGATTTATCTGTGGGCAAATGGTGACTTGGGATGGGTAAAGCCAACCCCCATCCTCCCCAATGCTCCACAACAAGTGCCTAATGATATCTATGCTAAAATCAATGAACAATACGCAGGTTCTAAAGCTCCAGTTATTCAATAGTAGATGGGAATATTAGACGAAAAATTTGATCAAGGTCGCATCCTCATCACAAAGGCAGATGACCTTATGAATTGGGCTCGACTTTCTTCCATGTGGCCCTTGGCATTTGGACTTGCCTGTTGCGCTATTGAAATGATGGGAACCAATGCTTCCCATTATGATTTGGATCGTTTGGGAATATTTCCTCGAAACTCCCCACGTCAAGCCGATGTAATGATCATTGCAGGTACTGTTACTTTTAAAATGGGAGATAGAATCCGACGCCTGTATGAACAAATGGCAGAACCTAGATATGTAATCTCTATGGGATCCTGCAGCAATTGTGGCGGACCTTATTGGGAACATGGATATCATGTGGTTAAAGGGGTAGATAGAATTATTCCGGTAGATGTATATGTACCCGGTTGCCCTCCTAGACCTGAGGCTCTGATTGGAGGACTGCTCAAACTTCAAGAGAAAATCCGAAACGAAAGTCTCTTTATTGAAACCCCTGAAAATGCTAGGTCATGAGCTTTGATGAAATTACCTCTGTTCTTATCTCTCAGTATGTTGCAGAAAACCTTCAAATCCATCAACCGAAAGGTTCTCAACCCTGGATTGAAGTAAAACCCGAAAACCTGATTCCTATTTCCCTTACCTTAAGAGACTCACCGGAATTTTGGATGGATTTTTTAAATTGTGTTTCAGCAGTTCATCTTCCCGAAACGAATGAAGTTCAACTGGTGTATCATTTATCTTCTATCCCCCATCATCATAACATAGTAATTAAAGTTACTATTCCGATCCCGACTAACGACTTACCTGAAGTTCCTACGGTTTCTGACCTTTGGAAAGCCGCATTGTGGCATGAACGGGAAGCATATGATTTAATGGGAATTCGATTTACCAATCACCCAGATTTACGTAGAATTTTAATGCCTGAAGACTGGCAAGGATACCCGCTTAGAAAGGACTATACGAATGCAGAAACTTATCATCAAATTCGAATAGAATATTAAGTATTTGTATGGAAGAACAAGCCCCAGTGCAATTACCCGGGTATGCTAAAAACGAAATTCCCAAAAGCCAATTACTACAAAATAGCGAACCTTTTAGAACTAAGTTAGCTGAGTTGAGAACCGAAGAAATGGTTCTCAATATTGGTCCCCAACACCCTTCAACACATGGGGTTCTTCGCTTAGAAGTAGTAACCGATGGGGAAATCGTAGTTGATGTAGTTCCCCACATGGGCTATTTGCATCGGTGTTTTGAAAAACATGCCGAAGCACTTACCTATCCTCAGATTTTGCCCTATTGCGATCGAATGGATTATTTAGCTGCCATGAACAATGAATGGGCATTTGTAAGAGCAGTTGAAATTATGTTGGGGATAGAACAAGATATACCCCTTAGAATAGAATATATCCGGGTGCTAGTTTGTGAATTAAATAGAATCGCTTCGCATTTGGTTGCCATTGGAACTTATGGAATTGACTTAGGCGCATTCACTCCCTTTCTTTGGTGCTTTAAAGATCGAAACCATATTCTTACCCTTTTAGAATGGGCATCTGGCGCTAGAATGTTGTATAATTATATTTGGGTTGGAGGATTGTTTTTTGATTTACCTCCGGGTTTTGAAAAACGATGTGATGAATTCATCACCTATTTTGAACCCCAAATTGACCAACTCAATCAACTCTTAACCGACAACGCATTGTTTATTCAGCGCACCGCAAATGTTGGGGTTTTACCCCTGGGAGTGGCGGTTAATTATGGAGCCTCTGGCCCTATGTTAAGAGGAAGTGGATTGAGATGGGATTTAAGAAGAGCTGATTCTTATAGTGTATATCCTGAATTGGAATTTGAAATTCCGATGGGGGAAGGTAAGATGGGTACCACAGGAGATTGTTGGGATCGGCATTTTGTGAGAGCTCAAGAGATTCAAGAATCTGTAAGGATTATTAAACAATGTTTACTTCGTTTACAATCGGATTTAAAAAGGACTCCCGATTTTGACCCCAGAGGATTTTGTCCGAAGAAATGCAGACCCCAAAGTCCACGGGAGGTATATGTTCGTTCTGAAAACCCCAGAGGTGAATTAGGGTATTATATTCAGTCGGATGGAAAAACCGACATCCCGCTTCGGGTTAAATCAAGAACACCTAGTTTCTGTAATTTAAGCATCCTCCCTGAAATATCCAGAGGGGTATTATTAGCCGACCTCGTTGCAATTGCAGGATCTATTGATATCGTGTTAGGAGAGGTGGATCGTTAAGATTTTTAGGGTTCTATTTATTGGGGTTGTGTTTATAAATAAAGACCCACAATTGTGCGTCTCTAGGATGTTGCCAAAAAAACATTCTTGATTTTTTGTACAAATGGTCACAAAATAGAACCCATTCTAACTATTATCATATTCATGCTATCTGGCAAATGATATTCTATATTTGTTTTGAAATCTTTCCATTATCCAACAATTTCTTCTAAAAGATTTTCGGTTTCATGTTCAATGGTTTGTTGTTGAGACGCACAATTGTGCGGCTATACTGTTATGTTGGCTTTGCAGCCTGGCAGGGTGTTCACGCATTTATTTTGTTATCAATAACCCGAGCCAAACAAAAGTCAAACCGAGAATAACACTAAGTCCGGTGTAAATAATTGCAATTGTAATGTTGTTTGCTTGCAGTAAACTTACATTCTCTTGTGCAAAGGTCGAGAAGGTTGTAAACCCACCGCAAAAACCTGTTACCATTAATAGTTTTGTGTCGGGATTCGAAATATTATTTTTTAAATACAAACCTGTCACTACGCCAATAATTAAACAGCCAATTATATTTACCAGGAATGTCGCCAAAGGAAAAGTGGTTGGGAAGAACTTACTTGTTAGCAAAGAAGCTAAATACCGAAGAACAGAACCTGTCCCACCGCCAATTAATACCATGAGAATATTTTTTGTCATAGGATACTTTTTTGTTTGGTGAAAGGTCTGGTTGGGTATGACCAACCCAACCCTAAATAAAAATTGCACTTATTACTTGAACTTATAATTTAATACATTCATTTACTGAAACAAAAACCCATTTGGAATTACCCCTACCTTCCAGGAACCTTTTTGTACGCCAGCATTTGAATATTGAATTACCTTTCCAGCCTGAACATAATCCATAGCATCTGCAATAAAAATATCCCCAGTGGTAGGATGCACGCCTAAACCATAAGCATTTTGTAAATCCTGCTGAATCCAAGGCTCACTGGGTAATGCAATATCTTCAACCCCCATCTTCCATACCCCTCCCGCTCTTAACCAATATAAAGTTTGCCCATCCGTCGCGATCTTTAAATTTCCTCCTCCTGAACTTAAAAAACTAAAACTTTTTATTATCTCTTTATTTACTGAATTCAGGCAAACTAATTTTGCCCCTATTCCATCTGCCCCTGTGGCATAAACCCATAATCTTCCTTGGGCATCTTTCCCTAAACTATTCCCGCCCATCCCTATTTCAATGCTATCTTTTATTACATCTGTTTGAGTATTTATCCTATAAATATATTCTTTTTTGATATTGGTAACCCATACAATAGAATCCTCAGATAACATCTCCTCAGTCCAGCCAGGAAGCGCAATCTTTCCTTTAATTTGTAAGGTAGATAAATCCACCACCGTAATAGCCTGTTGGTAAATATCCGTTATATAAGCTTTATGATTGGGTAAGGCACATAAGTATCTAGGCGACCGTAACCCCCCGATTACTCCTAAGGATTTCAAAGATTGTTTATCAATTTTTTCAACCTTACCGGAATTATTTACTACTATCCAAAATGAACCGTTGGCATAAGTCATCGATTGAAAAACATCTCCCAAAGGTTGTTGATTGGCTAAATAATATAAATCAGAGGTAACAAAATTCTGGGTGAGATTTATGGCTGTTAAAGTTGCATTTCCCCAACGAAAATTTCCTTCATTAATCACATACACAAAATCATCTCTATCGTTTAATAAATTCTGCCCTGCAACCGGAGTAGGAGATTCTGGCTCAGGTACACAAGCAGAAAACAACCCAATAAAAATTAATAAACAGATTAATACACGCATATTCGCATTGCAGGATAATTCCCTATTTGTAAACAAAATATTCCCGAGGGAATATTCTTAAAATTAATTAAAAGAATTTCCTCCACGATACCTTGATCTAAAATACGTCCTTGTAAATCGGTTATTGTCCAGGGTTGTTGCAATACATTAACTGGAACATTCAACCCTTCTCCTAACTTCAAAGGCTGAGGCCAACAAACAAGGGGATTATGGGCAGCATTTTCTGTATTCAATGCCCCTTGATGAATAGCCCCGACTGCATCTAAATCAAATCCTCCGGTTGGAAAAGCGGTTGGCCAAGGGTCATTAATCTTGCGATGATAAACATCTTTACTAACCCAAGGCGTATCTAAAATTCCAATAACATCCATGATTTTTACATAAGGCACGGATAAAGGATTAATCCATGAATTACTCGGCAATTGGGATAAATCAAATGGAGTGCCCCAACCACTAGTATATTTTCCTGCAAACCCCTCTATTTTTCGAGTATCAATCCCCTCAAAACTTCCAATTTGATTTACAGTATCTCCTAAATATTGCGTTGGAAATCGAACATAATGAATTCCATCGGACGACACTTCCACAAATGCTAATTCCAAAAAATCTAAGCTATCTAAATAATAAAATCCATTTTCAAAAACGGCAAAATCAGCCCCTGCTCCATCCATTAAAGGAGGGGAAAAAGTCAGAATGGCATGTCCTCCATCGCCTAAACTTACCACTCCATTTTCTAAAGCTGGCCCTAATGCTGATTCAGGGGTTCCTGCGCTAGTAGTATCATCGTTGGGTTGGGTAATATCTAAATACCCTCGTGTCACTTCACAGGTTTGCGCCCAGCCTGTCCATACTCCTGCTTGCGCTGCTATTGCGGTTGACCCCGGCTCTCCTGCCCGGGGAGCAAATTGCCCCCTGAGCAGCAGTGCTGAGGAAATAAATAAATAGTATAAAAGAATATAATAAACTTTCATATTAAGGCTTCACCCATTTGCAATACCATTTTTGGGTATCCGTAGAAATTATTAAAACATACATGCCAGAAGGTAAATCATTCACTTGAAGGGTGCGGTCTGCAGTATTATTCTCTTGCCAGATTTTACCTTGCATATCAAAAATTTGTGTTCTTATTGATGCCGGAGTATTCAATTCAAAATACAAATAATCACTTGCAGGATTAGGCCAAACTTTAATTGAATTTGTTAAGATATTCTCCCGGTTTGCAAGCCCCACTGCAATTTCTATTCTAGCAAAAGCAGTATCTCCCCAAAGATCTGTAACCCGATAATATAAAGTATCCGTGCCTACAAATCCAGTATTCGGGATATAAATCAAACTATTCCCAATAAAATTTGCACTACCATTAAAAGGCCCAGATACGGAAGATAAACCAATAGAGCCCCCATCAGCATCGCCAGCAATACCCGACATACTTTGGGTTAAAGTTGTATTTAGGGGAGTTTGAAATTGTGCATCATTAGCGATGGGTAATCCATTATAAATTAAATCTAATGCGGATCCAGATATGTCGGTTGTAAATGAATCCAATCGAGTTCCGGATGCATCTGTTTGTATAATTGAGCCCGTTGAAAAATAATCGGTTTGCTGAAAAAATGCAGTTGCCATTATCGTATCAATACATCCACGTGTATAGGACAATGCAAACGCAGGATTCACAGTTAAAGAATTACTAGTGGCATTCCATATTCCAGGGCCTGTACTATAGTTTGCATATACATCTCCTCCATAATAGCCAATCCCCCCTTGCGCTTTAGGCGTAGGATAAAAGTTATAGGCACCTGAAGTAAGGCTTATTTTTACAACCCCTGCAGTGATAACTACCTCAGTAAAATTGGGAGGAGGAAAGATAGATTTATGCGCTAAACCATAAATAAAGTTACCATCTGAATATAATTTATCAATCCCAGAAGCCAAGGTATCCATTACGATACTATCCAAAAAAACTGGAGAAGAACCAGTTAATAAAATACGGGCAATTTTTCCGGTATCATTTCGGGTATAAGAGATATAAGCAGTATCCTTAATTACCAGTACATCTTGGGTAAACGTGTTAATTACAGTATCCCGATAAACAGGTCCGCCATTAAGATTATTTTTATTATAAATCATTATATAATTTGAATCCGCTCCAAAACCTCGCGTCACAATTAAGTGATTTGTGCTTGTAGCCATTCTTCTGGCACCCCCAATGTTGGTGATACTGTCTAATCTTAAACGAGTAGGTAAACTGTATTTGTAAATAACATCCTTGCCTTGGGGATGACCATTCGCACGACCAATATGTGCATAGGCATAAACGCCTTCCGTTATTAAGTCGTTTGAAAAATCCCCTTGAGCAGAATCTAATTTTACATAAGTTCCAGAGGATAAGATTTTACTTTCAACTCTTACCCAGTTTCCTGGGGTAGCATAACTTCCGCCGGTAGAATAAATCAACCAATAAGGAACTACTTGGGCTTGAATCAACCCAGACATAAGAAAAAGCAATGGTGTAAGGAAGTGTTTCATAAATGATAAAATTAAGATGAAGATTTAGAATCAGCGCCCCAAGTAACTTTAAGTCCTAAAAGGCAATATCGTAGTGGCATAGCCATCCATTGAACGACCATATATTGGGCATTCCAACAATTTCGAATTTGGGCAGATCCCTGAATAGAATAATTTCCCCAGCTAAAGGATCTTGAACAATTAACTTCTCCTGTTTGCCAGGAAGGTAGGAATTGAGAAGCATCTGAAGTAGTATTTACAAACCCTGTCCAATTATGGGCATATTCAACCCTCCACTTTTGAAAGGAAACTTTAAAGCTTCCACCCATGGTATTCTGAGGTACATAAAAGGATTGATGAGGATTACCTGCTGCTTTTGTGGAATTATATAAATACCGTCCCTCAACCTGGTAAAACCATTTTCCCGATAAAAACGAAATGCGTAATTTATTTTCTAACCCTTTAGCCTCCACTTGTTCCAAGTTACGGGCTGTCCATACAGTTGCCTGAGGAGTCCAACGGATTTGTTGATCTAAATAACGATACCAAATTGAAATTTCAGGTTCCCATTTCCAACTTTGGGTTTGCCAACTTCCTAATATCCCAGTTTCTAAATGATACCCTTGTTCAGGCTTTAAATCAGGATTTCCCCCTGGGTACCAAAATAATTCATTTAAGGTAGGCACTCGATACAACTTAGCAGCATTCGCTTTTAGGGTTAAAGAGAAAGGAAGATTATATTCTAACCCTACAGAAGGTAGTATAGGTATATTATAAATTCGGTTAGGATTATGCACTTGCTCCAGGCGTAACCCACCACTCACGATCCCATTAGCATTAATACGTTTTCGAATTGTGGTAAATGCAGTATATCTTTCTTGTGTTCCAGGGGAAATCAAATAAGAATTATTTCGAATCCCTACGGATAAATCTTCGCTTTCGATTATAGCTTCAACACCTCTAATCTCGGTGGTAAGTAATACCTCCAAGGTTTTTTTAATATATCGAATTTCTCCCTGAATACTTTTACTTATTGCATTAGATTGAGACAATAATTGACTGGACCTATCTTTATAAGTTAATTTCTCTTGTTGCAAACCTGTCCTGATTTGGGTGGTCCAATGAGGATTTGGTTGGTAAGTAAAGGTCAATAAGCCTCTGTCAGCAATATCCAGCTGATGAGCAGAAGACCTATTGGGGGCAGTCATTAATCCGGGAATTTGTCGATAGGTTTCCTGATGCCAAAAATTAAATTGAATAGAGGTACGAGCAGAAAAATGATATCCTCCCGACCCTAAAAAGCCCAAGCTTTTAAAACCAGAATGTTGTTGGCGAACTTTGGGGGATTCTGAAACGGCTGTATTATAATATGAAAAGTTATTATCTGCTTTTTCCTCCCAGACACCAGCATCCATCCAGGCTTTGCGAATGGGCACTTTAACCCGCAAGGTATATCTCTGTTGCCCAAAACTCCCCCCCCGTATTCCGGCAATAACCTTTACCTGATTTGGAGAGGAGGTAGATTGGGATAAGGCTATCACACCAGATACTGCTCCACTTCCGCCTAAGGTTCCATTTCCTCCATAGAATAGGGTAATATCCTCAAAAAGATCAGGACTTAATAAAGAAAAATCAATTTGCCCATTCATAGGGCTATTCAACGTTAAGCCTTGCCAAGTCACCTGAGTATGTTCTGCACTTCCTCCTCGAAATGAAGTAGTAGCTAAATTTCCAGGACTATATTGCTTAACATAAACTTCAGAATTACGGGATAACAAATCCCCTAAGCTCGTTGCATTTGTTATTTGTATAGAATCGAAAGTTTGGCGTTTTACGCCAATGGCAAAATGAGACAAAGTACGATCTGCATAGATTCGAACTGTATCTAATTGTATTACCTGAGCAGATAATAACCCACTAAAACTTAATGCCCAAAAGCATTTAATTCTAAACCAATGGCACATGTAACTCATAAGGTTAATTACCCAGAATTACGTTGAAGCCAATAAAATGACAAAAGGAAAGGTAATCCTTCCACATGTGTCGCTTTTATTCCCGAAAGCTACAAACGATTTAATAGTTTGGGCAGGTCTTCTGACTTTCTTTCCTTTTCCCTGGCCTTCCCGTCAGAACCGACAGTGGCAATGTATTGGTCAAAGTTGCGGATTAAACCGCGAAAGATTACAGCAGCGGGTACTGTTCACGACTTACACGTGATTCCCTTTTCATCTCCGTTCCTGGAGAACCTAAACATTGCAAAGATAAACTGAAAATTCGAATACTTTAAAATCCCTTTTTCTACAACCAATTTGTACATATTTAACCGTTCAATTCATTGAATCGGTAATTTTGTGCTGTGAAGGTAAATGAACTGCTCCATCAGTATCAGCAAGAAGAAAAAATAAAAGATCTAACAACTGCAATTCATGCAGGAGAGCAGAAATATTTTAGGATAGAAGGATTAGCCGGAAGTAGCGATGCATTACTTACTGTTGCATTATTTCGAAACCTTAAAAAGAATTGTTTGATTCTGGTAAATGATAAAGAGGAGGCATTATATTTTGCAAATGACCTTCAAACTTTTCTTCCTAAAAAAGATATCGTATTATTTCCTGCTTCTTATAAAAGACCTTATCAATTAGAAGAAATTGATAATGCGAATGTTTTAATGCGAGCCGAAACCTTAAATGAATTAAACCATACCCGCTCCGGAAATTTATTGGTAATTACTTATCCAGAAGCCATCTCAGAAAAAGTAATTAATAAAAAATCATTAATTAAAAATACACTCGAAATTTCGATTGGCGACAAATTAGAAATGTCATTTATTATTTCTGTTTTAGAAAGTTATGATTTTGATCGAAGTGATTTTGTATATGAAGCCGGACAATATGCAGTAAGAGGAGGTATCTTAGATGTTTATTCCTTTTCTCAAGAGTTTCCTTTTAGAATTGAATTTGATGGAGATGAAATTGAATCGTTAAGAACCTTTGATCCAGCAGATCAATTATCAAAAGATTCGGTAACCTCACTATCCTTAATTCCGAATATTCGCACACGTTTATTAGAAGAAGAAAGAGTTTCTTTATTAGAATATATTTCGCCCAATACTTTATTATTTTTAATTGAACCAGAATTAGCAGAGTCGGAATTAGATAAATATTATACAAAAGCAATTGACGCGTTTGGTATATTAGAAAAACAAAGTGGAAAAGCTTCTCCGGTATCTAATCCAGAACAATTATTTGTATCAGGTAAAATATTCAGAAAACAAGTATTAAATTTTCAGGCAGTAGAATTAAGCGGAAGATCCTATTTACCAAAGCCCCTGCTATTTTCCTATCGCATGCAGGCGCAACCTCAATTTCATAAAGATTTTAATTTACTGGCCGATCATTTATCCCGACAAGCAGGAGATGGAATTACCAATCTTATCTTTTCAGAAAATGAAAAACAATTAAATAGATTATCAGAAATATTTAAAGAAGTTGCACCACAATTACATTTCGAGGGACTTACCGCAGAATTAAGAGCTGGATTTTTAGATCCAGTTCAAAAAACAGCTTGTTATACCGATCACCAAATTTTTGAACGTTATCACCGATATAAAGTAAAAGCCAGTTATAGTAAAAGTAAAGCCTTAACCTTAAAAGAACTTCGGGAACTTAAACCCGGAGATTATGTAACACACATTAATCACGGGGTTGGAAAATTTGCAGGATTAGAAACCATCCGAGCAGGTCAAAATGAACAAGAAGCGGTTAAAATATTTTATGAAGGTGGAGATGTAATTTATGTTAATGTAAGTGCACTTTATAAAATCTCTAAATTTTCAGGAAATGATAGTGCGCCAAAATTAAATAAATTAGGCTCCCAGGAATGGAATAAAACCAAAGCGAAAGCGAAAAAAAAAGTTAAAGAACTTGCCTTTGATTTAATTTCCCTTTATGCCAGAAGAAAAAACCAACCCGGTTTTGCCTTTTCCCCAGACAGCTATTTACAACAAGAATTAGAAGCATCCTTTATTTATGAAGACACTCCTGATCAATTAAAATCTACAGAAGCCGTAAAGGGAGATATGGAGGAAGCACACCCTATGGATAGGCTTGTTTGCGGAGATGTGGGCTTCGGTAAAACTGAAATTGCGATACGTGCCGCCTTTAAAGCTGCCACGGATGGAAAACAAGTTGCCGTATTAGTACCTACTACGGTTTTAGGAATGCAACATTTAAGAACGTTTCGGGAACGACTAAAAAACTTTCCTGTACGAATAGAATTTGTTTCCAGATTTCTAGGCCCTAAAGAACAAAAAACAGTTTTAAAAGATTTATCGGAAGGAAAAATAGATATATTAATTGGAACCCATAGATTAATATCTAAAGATGTAATTTTTAAAGATCTAGGATTATTAATAATTGATGAAGAACAAAAATTTGGAGTTGCAGCTAAAGAAAAACTAAAATTAATTCGGGTAAATGTTGACACCTTAACTTTAACCGCTACTCCAATTCCCAGAACTTTACAATTTTCATTATTAGGCGTAAGGGACATGTCCATTATTACCACGCCGCCACCTAATCGTCAACCTGTTCAAACTCGATTGCATTCCTTTGATGCGGAAGTAATTCGGGATGCTATTTCTTATGAAATTCAAAGAGGAGGACAAGTATTCTTTATTCATAATAGAATTGCAGAATTAGAAGAAATGGCAGCCCTAATTAAAAAACTAGTACCCGATGCACGTATTGCAATTGGACATGGACAAATGAGTGGCCCCAGTATGGAAAAAATGATGTTGAATTTTATTGAGGGTGCGCATGATGTGTTGGTATCCACCACCATTGTAGAATCGGGTTTAGATATTCCGAATGCCAATACGATTATTATCCATAATGCACATAATTTTGGTTTGAGTGACTTGCATCAAATGCGGGGAAGAGTGGGACGATCCAATCGTCAGGCATTTTGTTATTTGTTAAGTCCACCAGTTGCTGGATTAAGTTCTGATGCTCGTAAACGATTAAGTGCTATTGAAGAATTTACCGATTTAGGTTCTGGAATCCATGTAGCTATGCGGGATTTAGATATACGAGGTGCAGGAGATATGCTGGGGGGAGAACAAAGTGGATTTATTTCAGAAATTGGATATGAATTATATCATAAAATCTTGGATGAAGCTGTAATGGAATTAAAGGAAGAATTTTTCCCAGAATTATTTGCAGATGAAATTAAAAAACGTAAATCTTCTTTAGCAGATGAATGCCAAATAGATACTGACTTAGCTATTCGTATTCCTCCAGAATATATTCAAAGTGTTTCTGAAAGACTTAATTTTTATAATCGTATTGCCGATATCACCGATGAATCAGGATTTAGAGAAATAGCCAAAGAAATGATTGATCGTTTCGGTGTTTTACCTGAACCAGTTTTAGATTTATTTGATACGATTCGCCTAAGAGAAAATGGAAAAAAATTAGGGTTGGAGAGAATTGTTTTAAAAGAAGGATTAATGCGTGTTTATTTTATTTCACAACAAGATCATCCTTATTTTCAATCAGAGATATTTAATTCGATATTAGAATATGTAAAAAATCACCCTGCACTTTGCAGATTAAAACAAGGTGATAAAGGACTTGTTTTAACCATACAAGGAATAAATTCCGTAAAACAAGCCTGGCTTAGAACTGAAGACCTGTTCCCTACTCCCATTTTATCTGATAATTCTTCTATTTCCCCTATATGAGTTACACCCAAGAATTAGGAGAAAAATGGGAGCGATTAATGATTCGGCTTCAAGAAGAATTTGGTAAAAGACCTAATATGGAAGCCATTTTATTTTTAATTGGCATCCGTGAATTAGGCGCCTCTCCAAGAGAATTTACGAAAGAAGAAAAACAAGATTTAATGCATATTGCGATATGCGCTGTATTAGCTCCTTCGGGTTATTATGAATTAGAAGGACAAGATGAACAAGGATGGCCACTATGGAAAACCCTACTCCCCCTTCCCTATATTAATATATTTGAACAAGCTACTTTTTTAAGAGCACATATTGTTCACTACTTTGAGAATGTGTACGAAACTGAATTATAACCCGATTTACTATTATTTTAATTGGGTAGTAATCCATAGTAAATCTTCATTGCCCCGATAAAGTAAATTCAAAGTTATTGGTGCAACCATATTCTCCATATCCTTTACGAATCCATAACCAGTAAGCAATCGGTTTTGATATCCTTGGGGAATAGGTTTACTACTAATTAACTCTCCATTTGCAAATTGATAGGTTTCTAGAAATATTTCTTCATTCCGCTTTATTAATGCGAACAAAGTATAATCGGTAATTTGAAAGTCTAAAATATAATCTTTAAAATATCTTTTACAATCTTGAATATATTGAATTTGGGATTCCCCATTCCTAGGATAAACTTTCTCTTCTTTTGAAAATAAGCGAATAGAATCTTTTAGGGCAGAATTATACATCCAACCCGAACGATCACTATTTAACACCCAAGGACGATTAGGAAGTGCAAATAAACGTCTGCTTAAATTTCCAGTATACAGGAAAAATTCTCCTGAATATATAGAAGCAACAATTAATTGTTTATTCCAAACTCTAGGGACGGATCCCTGATAAAAATATCCCGTATGTAATCGGGAAAATATTTCTGAAATCTGACCTTCAGATTGAATTAAATTTCCATTTAAATCCGTCTTTGCAAGAACAGGTACATTCTTATAAAATGAATCTTCAAAAGGATTTGCTGGATCTCCAGAATTTATGGAATCTGTAATTCCCGATACAGGCCAACCTTTGGAATAGGGAAATAATACTTCTCCGGCTGGGGTAAATTCAAACTGTGTATGTCGGTAGCCCAAACCCAGAGAATCACTATCAATATTTAAGGGATAACACTTCGTAGGATTTGACACATTGATTAATACAGGCCTATTTTGATACCCTACTGAGGAATCATTATCCATAAAAACGTTAGGTAAAGACGCGCTAATCCAAGTATCTCCGGTTATAGGATGAATTCGAGGATTAAAATAAATATATTGAATCGTTCCAGAGCCTTTTAATATTGATATGATTTTATCCGGTACTCGTTTATCAATAAACGTATCTTTAAAGGCAATTTTGTTTAAATCTATAGTTATTTTATTTCCATCTGTATTTAATTGGTATAATAATGGAGAAAATCGATCCAGAAACAATAATTTATTTTTATAAAAGAAATAATTATCTGGTTGTGGCAAAACATCATAATTTTTAAAACTATATTCATTAAATTCATTAAAAGGTATTTTGGATGTAGTACTGGCAAGATTAGCCATCATAGTTAGCTTACTCCATTCGGTTTTACAATTTATGGTTACTTGCGGGGTAATAATTTGGGATCGGGAATAAAAATCTTTATTTAATACAATTCCCAAAAATGATTCTTGAAATACGGGAATTCCGGTTTTTACTTCAATTCGAATTAAATGAGGGGTTTGTAAAGAGGGAATGGATATTCTAAAATAATCAGACCAATGATATTTAATATCTTCAATTAGAGTGTCAGCATTAAAGTTTTTATCTGCAAAATATTTTGCTAATGAAGCGTAAGAATAATCCGTAAACAATAAAATTCTAGGTTCGTTTGGGAATTGTCGTTCCATTTCATTTAATGCCATTGAAAATGGACCTTCACAACGTGGGCAACCCATGGGAGGTAATAAATAAAGTTGAACATATTTCTGTTTAGGATACATTTTAATCAACTCTTGCGCTAATATTTTCCGGGTAGAATCACAAACTGATAAGCGCGCTAAATCCTGACCTGCTTGAATTCGGGAAAAAACAACCGAAAATAAAATAAATATTATTATTCGGATTTGAGGAAATGATACAGACTTCATAAGTATAATTTATTTAAGTGAAAGAAAAATAATGCAGACATCTGGAAGTTCCAGATGTCTGCGATACCATTTAATTAACGAAATTTAATCTCAAATGCTTCCCCATCTGCATGAAATCCATTATCCCAAGTAATTGGAAAATCAGGATTAATTCCTACTAAATAGGCTTCAGCTGAGTAGTAATTGCCGAGTTGGTCATAAACCTTAATATTAACTGGAAGAGTATTGTTCGAATTATTATTATCATTATTCCCATTAGCTGGACGCAAGGCATAAGCAATTAAATCAAAAACATTACCTTCAACCGTTGCACAAACTGCTCTGTCTCTATTAGGACAAAGCTTTGGCTTACCGTTTGAAGATACAGATGCTCCACCGCTTCCGTGAATGTTAATCTTAATAAATTGAGGATCTTCAACTGGATTGGAATTATCCGATCCAGCATGGGGAGTGTTATTATCCGCTGGAACTAAATTAACGGGTTCCAAGAATTTAACTGCTAAATCGCTGGCAGTGCCTTGTCCGGATACTTTAATCCCATTTAATTCAGGAGTTTCAAATACCACCCACTCATTTATTTCCACATTTAAATTAGTGATCCCTACTACATCAACTGCAGCACGTAGATCGCCCATGTACAAGGTCGCTGGCAATACAGAAATGTTTCCATTTTGATATTGATCATAGGAATCACGCGCCATTTCAATAATGGCACATACTGCATCACCACCATTAGGACAAATTTTATCAACCGTTCCGGTATGAATAATTCCCCCGCTCCCAAAAATAGTAACCTTAATAGGGGCTGCCCAAATGGCAGCTAGAAAAGAAAAACTTGCAAAAACAATTAATAACGATTTCATAACAATTTGTTTGTTTACAAAGGATAAGCCTACTTTCTGACGTGGGGGTGTTTGGCGTGTGCCCCGGTTGCTGATTAGGTTAGACAGGATTATCCCGATTCCTGTGCAGGCAATTTATGATTCCTAGAGATAAAAAAGCAAGGGACAATTTAATAAAATGTTATAATTATCTGATTATCAAAACGGAAATCTAATACTTACTACACAACTCTATAAATTTCCTACCTTTGAAAAAGACCTTTTCCCATGAGATATACTCCTCCATCCGCTGACTTATTCCAATTGAACCGTCGGAATTTCATGCAACAAATGAAACCAGGCACCCTAGCTGTCTTTTTTTCAAATGATATTGTTGTTCAAAACGGAGATGCGAATTATAAATTCGTGCAAAATAGTAATACCTACTATTTAACTGGAATTGATCAGGCGGAAACCATTTTAGTTTTATTTCCAGATGCGCCTAAGCCGGAATGGAGAGAAATATTATTAATTCTTGAATCTCATCCTGAAATACAATTATGGGAAGGGTGGAAATATAGTCCTTCAGAAGCTTACGAAGCTTCCGGAATAAATACCGTTAAATATGTAGATAGTTTTCGTACGCTAATTAAAACCTTAATCTCCCAATGCGAAGGGTTTTATTTAGATTTTAATGAGCACGAAAGAAACAGCTATTATACGCCTACTCGCGCGCATCGATTTGCTGAAGAAATGAAGGCAGAATTTCCAGCACATTCTATACATCGATCTGCGCCAATTCTTGAAAAATTACGGTCTATTAAATCGAGTTGGGAAATTACCCAATTACAAACTGCTATTGATATCACTGAAAAAGCCTTTCGCAGAATTTTATCCTTTATTAAACCAGGAGTTACGGAATATCAAATAGAAGCAGAAATAATTCACGAATTTATTTCTCATCGGGCTGATGGTCATGCATATGATCCTATTATTGCTAGTGGAGGTAATGCTTGTGTATTACATTATATATTAAATAATCAAATTTGTAAGGATGGTGAATTAATCTTATTAGATTTTGGTGCGAATTACGGAAATTATAAAGCAGATTTATCAAGAACCATTCCTGTAAATGGTAAATATTCTGACCGACAAAAAGCGATTTATTCTGCTGTGCTTGAAGTGCAACAAAAAGCCATGGGGTTATTAAAACCGGGAGTTAAATTAGATGCTTACCAAAAAGAAGTAGGTCAATATATGGAATCAGCTTTATTAGAATTAAAACTATTAACCCAAGATCAAATCCGAAATCAAAATCCTGATTGGCCAGCTTATAAAAAATATTTTATGCATGGAACTTCTCATTTTTTAGGATTAGTTACCCATGATGTCGGAAATCGATATTTAGAGATGCAAGCAGGAATGGTATTTACAGTTGAACCTGGAATTTACATTCCAGAAGAAAAAATTGGAATTAGAATTGAAAATAATGTAGTAATTACGGAAACCGGAATTATGGATTTAATGAAAAACATTCCAATAACCATTGAAGAAATTGAAGGATTAATGAATAATTCTAAATAAGCATTCAACGGAAACATAAGCAATTCGAATTTTATGCAAGCAATAATTCCCGTTGCAGGGGCAGGTACCAAATTAAGACCCCATACCCATACACAGCCTAAACCATTAATTCCGGTAGCTGGAAAACCTATTTTAGGGCATATTCTCGATAATTTAATTGAAGCAGGGGTTAATGATTTTGTATTTGTTATTGGCTATTTAGGAGAAAAAATTGAAGAATATATTCGAGATAATTACGGAAAAAATATAACTACTCAATTTGTAATTCAAGGTCCAAGGGAAGGACTTGCGCATGCAATTAGCATGACAGAAATGTTAATTAAACCCGACCCAAAAGGTTTATTAATTGTTTTAGGAGATACTATTTTAGATGTAGATTATTTAACCTTTCTAGAAAGTAAGACTTCTATTTTAGGAGTTGATACGGTTGAGGATCCCCGTAAATTCGGAGTAGTAAGATTAAATTCCGAAGGATTTATTGAATCCTTAGCAGAAAAACCTACTATTCCCAAAAGCAATTTGGCTTTAGCTGGAATTTATAAAATATTAGAAACAGAATTATTGTTTGAAGCCATTCATCATTTAATTGAAAATGGATTGCGTACCCAAACTGAATATCACTTAACCGATGCGTTGATGTGGATGGTAGAAAAAGGAGTAAAAATTAAAACCCAAAATGTAAATAAATGGTTTGATTGCGGAAAAAAAGATAGCTTATTAGAGACCAACAGAATATTATTAGGTAGAAAGGATGCAGACTTATCTTTACCTAAAGGATTAATTAATTCTATTTTAGTTTCTCCGGTATCCATTGATGAGGATTGTTTTATAGAAAATTCAATAATAGGACCTTATGTTGCCATTGGCAAAGGAGTTCGAATAGAACATTCAATTGTACAAGATAGTATTTTAGGAGATTATGCTACGTTGGATTCTATTTTATTAAAACATTCAGTAGTTGGAAATGATGCCATATTAAAGGGGAAATCCCAAAGTGTAAATATTGGCGATAGCACTGAAATTAATTTTAATGATTAAATTGTTTTACCCTTTGGATTTAATATTGATTAAATGATTTCGTTTGAAGGAAACTCAATAACAAAATTGTTTGGAATTAAATACCCGATAATACAAGCGGGTATGATTTGGTGCAGTGGATGGGAATTGGCATCTGCTGTTTCTAATGCCGGTGGATTGGGATTAATTGGCTCAGGTTCTATGTACCCTGAGATATTGCGGGAACAAATTCAAAAATGTAAACAAAACACGCAATTACCCTTTGGGGTAAATGTTCCTTTATTATATCCCGACATTGAAAAACACATGGCAATAATTGCAGAGGAAGGGGTTAAAATAGTTTTTACTTCTGCTGGAAATCCTCGAACCTGGACAAGCTGGTTAAAAGAAAAAGGAATAACAGTTGTTCATGTGATATCCAGTGTAAAATTTGCCATTAAATGTGAAGCTGCAGGAGTTGATGCAATTGTGGCAGAAGGCTTTGAAGCTGGGGGACATAATGGGAGAGAGGAAATAACCACCTTTTGTTTGCTTCCACAAGTTAAACAAGCCATAAAAATTCCATTAATTGCAGCCGGTGGTATCGGAACTGGAGCAGGAATGTTAGCAGCCATGGTATTAGGCGCAGATGGTGTTCAAGTGGGTAGTCGTTTTGTTGCTTCTGTTGAATCTAGTGCCCATAGTAATTTTAAATCTGCTGTAATTACAGCAGAAGCAGATTCTACCCAATTAATGCTTAAATCATTAACTCCTGTTAGATTACTTAAAAATGAGTTTTTTAATCAAATATTAAATCTCGAAAATTCAGGGGGAAGCAAAGAACAATTATCTGATTTATTAGGAAAAGGTCGTGCGAAAAAAGGCATGTATGAAGGGGATATGGATGATGGAGAACTAGAGATAGGACAAATTAGCGGTTTAATTAATGATATTATTCCCGCAAAAGAAATAGTAGATAATATTATTGAGGAATTTATTCAGATAAAAAGTAGTTTCTTAACAGATAAGCGTTTTGGTGAAAGTTGAATAAAATTAAACACATGTCATTACAATCCCATTCAGATAAAAGAGTAACTACTCATGTATTACAGGAGATGAAGTTGCGAGGTGAAAAAATATCTATGTTAACTGCCTATGATTTTTCAATGGCAAAAATTTTAGATGATGCGGGAATAGATATTTTATTAGTGGGCGATTCCGCCTCTAATGTAATTGCTGGTCATGAGACTACCTTACCTATTACCTTGGATCAAATGATTTATCATGCCTCTTCAGTAATTAGGGGAGTTAAACGTGCACTGGTAGTGGTAGATCTCCCATTTGGAAATTATCAAGGAGATTCAAAAAATGCATTGCAATCTTCGATTAGAATAATGAAAGAATCGGGTGCACATGCTATTAAATTGGAGGGAGGAGAATTTGTACAAGAATCGGTAAGAAGAATTGTATCTGCAGGAATTCCAGTAATGGGGCATTTGGGCCTAATGCCTCAAAGCATCTATAAGTTTGGCACTTATACTGTGCGCGCTACTGAAGAAATGGAAGCAGCACAGTTAATAAAGGATGCAAGATTATTAGAAGAATTAGGAATTTTTGCATTAGTTTTAGAAAAAATACCGGCAAATTTGGCAAAACAAGTTGCTGAAACAATTAGGATCCCAGTTATCGGAATTGGTGCAGGTGGAGGAGTAGATGGACAGGTTTTGGTTACACATGATATGTTAGGTATTACTAAAGAGTTTGAACCTAGATTTTTAAGAAGATATGCCTCTTTATATGAGGACATGAAGAAAGCATTTGAAAATTATCATTCAGATGTAAAATCAGGAAAATTTCCAACTGATAAAGAAAGTTATTAATTGTGGAAATAAACGATTTACCTGAATTAGAAATTATTTATGAAGACAATCATTTATTAGGAGTAATAAAACCATTTGGTATTCCTTCACAACCAGATGAAACCAAAGATTTAAGTTTACCAGAAATAGTAAAAAAATATATCAAAAAAAAATATAATAAACCCGGGGAGGTTTATTTAGGTTTATTGCATCGTTTAGATAGGCCAGTTGGCGGGATTACCGTTTTTGCAAAAACATCTAAAGCTGCTGCTCGGATGTCTGAAAGTTTTAGGAATCATGAAATCAAAAAAACCTATATCGCAGTTACGGTTCAAATTCCACAGCAAGCCGAAAGAAAATTAACCCATTATTTACATAAATTACCGGGAAAAAATATTATTAAAGCTTCTCCCGTAAATTTTCCGGGTGCTCAACAAAGTGAATTAATATATAAAGTAATTTCAACAAGAGGAAATAATGCATTGGTTGCAGTATATCCGATTACCGGTCGTCAACACCAGATTAGGGTTCAGCTTTCTAGTATTCATTGCGGGTTATTAGGTGATGTAAAATATGCCTCTACGAAACCCTTACCAGATGCCAGGATTGCTTTATATGCCTATCAATTAGAATTTATTCATCCTGTAACTGGGGAGAAGATAATATTAACGGCACCATGGCCTTCCGGTGAGGAGTGGGATTTTGTTGGGGTAGAGGGATTATAAATAAATTTATCTTATTAATTAATAATAATCACTAGAAAGGATATTTTATTATTCAGGTAATTAAAATAAGGCTTGATTAATAAATTATCGGGTAACATGGGACTTAAGTCCCCCGCTTTGGCATTTTACGCTATTGTATTGAATATTAAAATAAAAATTGGGTATATATCTTCAATTCTTCAGTGCCAACCTGGCTAAGTTCCCCCCATAGGTATTAGATGCAATTGCATGAATATTAAAATAAAAATTGGGTATATCTCTTCAATTCTTCAGAGCCAACAGGACTTAAGTCCCCCCTATATCCTTTCCAGTCTCTCTTTTGAATATTAAAATCTAATATTAAATATTCAACTGGACTTAAGTCCCCCCTACTCTAAAAACCTCTTCAAACCTCAAACAAAAACCTTAAAAATCGAATTTTAAATATCCAACCGGACTTAAGTCCCCCCCCATTTCTTTTCCACCCTCCAGCTGAACATTAAAATCGAATATTAAATATTCAAGGGACCTAAGTCCCCCACCCCTCATAATTTTTTTTCAATCTCCAACTTAGATATTAAAATCGAGTTTTAAATATCTAACCGGACTTAAGTCCCCCCTACTCTAAAAACCTCTTCAAACCTCAAACAAAAACCTTAAAAATCAAATTTTAAATATCCAACCCGACTTAAGTCCCCCCTATATCCTTTCCAGCCTCCATTTTGAATATTAAAATCTAATATTAAATATTCAACCGGACTTAAGTCCCCCACCCCCTCAAAAATTCTTTTCAATCTGCAACTTGGATATTAAAATCGAGTTTTAAATATCCAACCGGACTTAAGTCCCCCCATCTCCTTTCCAGCCTTCATTTTGAATATTAAAATCTAATATTAAATATCCAACCCGACTTAAGTCCCCCCTATATCCTTTCCAGCCTTCATTTTGAATATTAAAATCGAATATTAAATATCCAACCGGACTTAAGTCCCCCCATCTCCAAATCCCTTTAACCTATCCTAATTTATTTATTTCTCATCCCCCCAGCATCTCCCTGTACATTTCCTGTATTAAAGTGTCCAAGGACTTTCTCCATCCTACGCTTAAATTGCTACCCTAAACGCCCCTATTATGCCAAAACCAGAATTATATGTATACGCAGCCTGGTATACGAAAAACAAATACCCCTTCCTTTCTAAAAGCTTATTAAATAAGTTAACTAAACATATTATAGAAAATGCAAAAACTAAATATATTCAGATCGAACAAATTCAGGGAAGCCAAAATCATATGCACTGCCTCATTAAATTAAAACCTGCAATGAGCACTAGTAATGCAATTAAATTAATTAAAGGAGAATCTGCCCATTGGGTAAATAAACATAAATTAACAGAACCAAAATTTAATTGGAATGAAAAATATTACGCAGCTTCTGTAAGTCCCAATTCAATTGAAAGAGTTAGAAATTATATATTAAACCCTCAAATTAGGTATATCAAAGATTAATTTACTAGTTTTAATTCGAATAAAATAAACTCAAATAAATCCTTACTATTTTAATTTATCCTTATACGTTGCCCTAAGCTTTGCCAGCTTAGGAGAAATTACAGCTTGACAATAAGGTTGCGTTGCGTTCTGAGCGTAATAATTCTGATGATAATCCTCAGCTGGATAATAATTAGCCAATCTGGAAACTTCAGTCACTATTTTATTATCAAATTCAGGAGTAAGCGCTATAATTACTTTTTCTGCAGTTAATTTCTGCGCCTCAGAATTATAAAAAATAGCAGACCTATATTGACTTCCAACATCCGCTCCTTGACGATTAACAGTGGTAGGATCATGGGTATATAAATGAATTTTTACCAAATCCTCAAAAGAAATCACTTTAGGATCAAACTCAATTTGTATAACCTCCGCATGGCCAGTAGTTCCAGAGCATACTTGGCGATAAGTGGGATTAACAATAGATCCTCCACTATAACCTGACCTTACTTTTTCAACCCCTTTTAATGATTCAAATATTGCTTCCGTACACCAAAAACATCCCCCTCCAAAAGTCGCCGTTTCTTTCTGCCCAACCTGAGCCTCTTCTACTTTAATTAAAGATTTTGAATTCATACAAAACCGCAAACCCGAAGGTAAAGGACCATCTGGAAAAACATGCCCTAAATGCGCTTCACAGGTATTACATAATGCCTCAATTCTTTCCATCCCATGACTAAAATCAGCACTGTAATTTACTGCATTATCTGAAATGGGCTGCGTAAAACTAGGCCATCCTGTACCAGATTCAAATTTATAACTGGCATCAAATAATAAGGCACCACAACAAACGCAAGCATATAATGCTAACTCGAAAACACCACAATATTCACCCGAAAACGGCCGTTCAGTCCCCCTTAATCGCGTGATTTCAAATACATCTGGAGATAATTTTTGTTTCCACTCTTCAATGGATAAATTCATCACTCGGTCTGGCTTTGGACTACCCTCTTTTGCAAATTGTAAAACATTTTTCCAAGTCAACATAATTTCCAGATTTAATGATTTGAATAATAATACTACCAACTAACAGTTTGGCCTACCTACACGTTCCAATTAAAAACATTTTATTGGAAAAGCTAACCTTTGATTACCGAATATAACCTAATACGAAATATATTTCCTTTAATTATTCAACAAGACAAAATCTGGCAAATATTCAAGCCGGTATCCTGCTTCTCCAATTTTGGAAATTACAACTTTGTAGTCTATTAATTCCCCATGCAGGATTATTAACTTATCTGGATGTAGGAGATCTACCTCCCAATGATCTATCCCTGAAATTTGATTCAATGGTAACTGAATTTGTTCAATACAGCCCTCACATTTTAAATTCGACTTAAAAACAAATGATTTCATAATGTATTAAATTAAATACCTCTAAAAATAAGCATATTTATTATGATTCATAAATAATACACATCTAAATAAAATATTTAATAATTAGTACCTTTATTGACGTATGAAAACAGATCTCGAAATAGCCAGGGAAATTACTTTAACCCCTATTCTACACCTTTCCACAACATTAGGAATTCCTGATTCCTCTTGTCGGCCTTATGGTCATTATATTGGAAAAATAGAATTATCTAATTTAAATACTGAAAAGGTCAAAAAAAATAAACTTGTTTTGGTTACGGCTATTTCTCCAACCAAAGCGGGAAATGGAAAAACAGTTACCACCGTTAGTTTATCCTTAGGATTAAACCGACTAGGTAAAAATAGTATTGTGGCTTTACGGGAACCTTCCTTAGGACCTGTCTTTGGAATGAAAGGTGGTGCTGCCGGTGGCGGATATGCGCAAGTACTACCCATGGAAGATATTAATCTTCATTTTACGGGAGATTTTCATGCAATTACCAGTGCACATAATACCTTAACTGCCTTAATCGAAAATTATCAATACCATCATTTAAACTCAGATAAAGCTTTAAAAGAAATTACTTGGAAAAGAATTCTAGACGTAAATGATAGATCCTTGAGGAATATTATGTCAGGTTTGGGAGGATTGCAAAATGGTGTCCCTAGAGAATCTGGCTTTGATATAACCCCAGCTTCTGAATTAATGGCGATATTATGCCTAGCCCAAAATGCAGATGACCTTAGAACTCGAATAGACCGAATAGTTATAGGATATACCCTGGAAAAACAACCTTTCACCGTTAAAGACCTAGGAGCCGGTGGAGCATTATGTATTTTATTGAAAGATGCCTTGCTCCCTAATCTGGTTCAAACTACTGAAAATACCCCAGCTTTAATTCATGGTGGACCTTTTGCAAATATTGCCCATGGATGTAATTCAGTACTTGCCACACAAATGGCCTTGTCATTGGGTGAATATGTGATTACCGAAGCTGGATTTGGCAGTGACCTAGGGGCTGAAAAATTTATTCATATTAAATGCAGAACCTCGGGCCTTATTCCAAATGCGGCAGTTATCGTAGTTACCTTAAAAGCACTTAAAGTACAAGGAGGATTAACAGAAAATGAATCTGTAGAAATAAACCCAGAAGCAGTTAAAAATGGAATTCCACATCTGCATAGACATATATTAAATCTACAACAAATGGGTATGCCAATAATTATATCCCTTAATTATTTTGCAAATGATTCAGAATTAGAAATTAATATTTTATCAGATTGGTGTATTAAAAATAAATACCCTTTTGCAATAAATAAAGCGTTTACACAAGGTGGAAAAGGTGCAGAGGAATTAGCTCAAAAAGTATTAGAAGTCATTAACCAAAACCCTTCCCCTAAAATAAATTATTTATATGAATTAGAAGATTCAATAGAAAATAAATTAAATTCCATTGTACAAAAAATATATCATGGTGCAAGAGTTGAATTAAGTCCTACTGCAATTTCAACCCTAAAAAAAATAAATAAAATGGGTTGGAATAATTTGCCTGTATGTATTGCAAAAACGCCTTATTCATTCACTGAAAACCCCTCTATAACCGGCACACCGGAAGGATTTATTCTTCCTATTCGTGAATTAATTCCACAAATTGGCGCAGGATTTATTGTAGCTATTGCGGGAGATATTCTTCGAATGCCTGGCTTACCTGTGCATCCTGCAGCGTTATCTATGGATATTCAAAATGGTATAATTTCAGGACTAAGTTAATTTACCATTGAAATAATTGGGTTTGATTATTTCGTTGAAGAATAGTTTGATCCTCTATTGCCTCCAAAGGTAAGGGCCCATATATATGGGGAAATAATTCACCATTACGAGAAGGTTCAATTTTTAATAAATCTCCAAGTCGCTTATCCACGATATGCAATAAAATCAATTCGCTTTCCTCTTTAAAATGAAGATTTGCAGATTGAATAACTTGATCCCGAAAAGAACAATGTATAAATCCTTCAGTCTTTAAACTTGAAGTAATATATATCTCAAGCCTTAAGGCTTCCTCCCAAATTTTAGAAGTGGTTAAATGATAAATCATTTTAGTAAAAAATTATTTCACTTTAGTAAAAAATGCAACTAAATATCCATAAAAAAAGGGAGAATAAATTCTCCCCTTTTTATTAATTATATTAATTAAGAATGCTGACCTTTAATTAAATTTAAAGCACTACCTGCTTTAAACCATTCGATTTGAGCAGAATTATAAGTATGCTGTACTTTAATCTCATTTTTAGTTCCATCTGCATGATGTAGAACTAAAGTTAAAGGCTCCCCTTCTGAAAATTGTTGTAATCCAATAATATCAATTTGATCGTCTTCCTGAATAAGGTCATAATCTGATTTATCTTGGAAGGTTAATGCTAACATCCCTTGTTTTTTTAGATTCGTTTCATGAATCCTAGCAAATGATTTAACCAATACTGCTCTTACCCCTAAAAAACGGGGTTCCATGGCAGCATGTTCACGAGAAGAACCCTCTCCATAATTTTCATCTCCAACCACAATTGACCCTATCCCTGCAGCTTTATAAGCACGTTGCACTTGAGGTACTCCTGCATAAGATTGGTCTAATTGATTCTTTACACAGTCAGTCTTTTCATTGAAAATATTTACTGCTCCAATCAACATATTATTAGAGATATTATCTAAATGCCCTCTATATTTCAACCAAGGACCTGCCATGGAAATATGGTCAGTGGTACATTTTCCTTTTACCTTAATTAATAATTTTAATCCTAATAAATCAATACCTTCCCAAGGTTTAAACTCTTCTAAAATTTGAAGACGATCTGAAGTTGGGCTAACGGCAACTATAAGTTGACTTCCATCTTCTGCCGGAGCTTGATAACCCGCATCTTCAACAGCAAATCCTTTAAGAGGTAATTCAATTCCTTGTGGCTCCTCTAACTTTACAGCTATCCCATCTTTATTCATTAGGGTATCTGTAATCGGATTAAAAGTTAAATCCCCAGCAATAGCAAAGGCTGTTACAATTTCAGGAGAAGCAACAAAGGCGTGTGTATTTGGATTTCCATCATTACGTTTTGCAAAATTGCGATTGAAAGAAGTTATGATAGAATTCTTACGATTGGGATCTGTAGTATGTCTTGACCACTGCCCGATACAAGGCCCACAAGCATTTGCTAATACTACCCCCCCCATTTGATTGAAGGTAGATAAAAGCCCATCCCGATCTACTGTGTAACGCACTAATTCTGAACCTGGGGTTATGGTAAATTCAGCCTTGGCTTCTAACTTTTTATCCACTGCCTGACGTGCAATAGAAGCAGCACGTGTAATATCTTCATAGGAAGAATTAGTACAAGACCCAATCAATCCAACCTCTAAAGTTGCTGGCCAATTATTATCTTTTACTGCTTTAGCGAATTGACTGATAGGCCACGCTAAATCTGGTGTAAAAGGTCCATTCACATGCGGCTCTAAAGTATCTAAGTCTATTTCAATCAACTGATCAAAATATTTTTCTGGTTGTTCATAAACCGCTTCATCAGCTCTTAGATGAGCTGTTATTCCATCAGCTAAATCAGCTACCTCTGCTCTTCCGGTGGACCGTAAATAGGCACTCATTTTTTCATCATATCCGAAAATAGAAGTGGTAGCTCCAATTTCAGCACCCATATTACAGATGGTTCCTTTACCTGTGCAAGAAATTTGATCTGCGCCGGGACCAAAATATTCTACTACTGCACCTGTTCCACCTTTAACTGTTAAAATTCCTGCAACCTTTAATATCACATCCTTTGCAGAAGTCCAGCCATTCATTTTTCCAGTTAAACGCACCCCAATTAATTTAGGCATTTTTAATTCCCATGCCATTCCTGCCATTACATCTACCGCATCTGCACCGCCCACACCAATAGCGATCATCCCTAATCCTCCAGCATTTACAGTATGCGAATCCGTACCAATCATCATCCCTCCGGGAAACGCATAATTTTCTAATATCACTTGATGGATAATTCCTGCCCCAGGTTTCCAAAAACCAATTCCATATTTATTGGAAATTGAAGACAAAAATTCAAATACTTCACTATTAATATCTAAGGCATTTGCCAAATCCGTTTTAGCTCCATCTTTGGCCTGAATTAAATGGTCACAATGAACAGTAGAAGGAACAGCAACCTTTTTGCGTCCTGCTTGCATAAATTGAAGTAATGCCATTTGAGCGGTAGCATCCTGCATAGCAACCCGATCTGGTGCAAAATCAACATAGGCTTTTCCTCTTTCATAAGAAGATATATTCTCGGCATTAAATAAATGCGAGTACAATATTTTTTCTGTCAAGGTCAATGAACGACCAAGTTTCTGGCGAGCTGCCTCTATGCGCTGGGGAAAACGGGCATATATCTCCCGAATAATTTCAATATCAAAGGCCATATTTATCAAAGAATGTTTAGAAGCAAAGATAGAAAATTAGCCCCAAAATACCCAAAGTCAAAAATTATTAACTTTCAACTTCACCGACCCACCTTCGGGTTTACCCTGCCTTATTTATTAGGTTAGGTATTTTAATCTACATTTTAATAAAAAATTATATAATATCTATTATCTATTAATTTTAAGGAGACTATTTAATTATTTTATAAAATCCCAAAGTTCTCATCCCCCTACAATAAGAACATTATAGGTGGATGAATCGAATTCCTCCTAAAAAATAAAAACGCCTAAATTCAAGATTTGAAAAATATATCTCCATTTCGATACATAATGGGAACTTATTGAACATTTTAGTTGTATTTAGAACAATTCAGCTATTTGTTTCTCTAGATTACAACAAATTAGATATATGCCTAGGATTGCAAAGTTAATAGGAGCCTCCAAAACCTATCAAATGGGTGACCAGTTGATCACTGCCTTGCAGCCTACTGATTTAGAAATAAATACAGGCGAATTATTACTGATCATTGGTCCTTCCGGTTCCGGTAAAACAACTTTGTTATCCTTATTAGGTTGTGTTATTTATCCTACAGCCGGAGAATTATGGGTGGAAGATCATTTGATAAATGGTATGTCCGCCAAACAACTCGCACTACTTCGACTTCATTCTATTGGATTTGTATTTCAAAACTTCAATCTTTTAGCGCCTCTTACTGGTGAACAAAATGTTCAACTTCCTTTACAATTAATGGGAATACCATCAGCTGAAGTTAAACAAAGAACGAAAGAAGCCTTGGAGAGAGTAGGTATGACAGACCGAAAAAATAATCTACCCAAACAATTATCCGGAGGACAACAACAAAGAATTGCCATTGCTCGCGCCTTGGTAACCCAACCTAAATTAATTCTTTGCGATGAACCTACTGCAGCTTTGGATAAAGATTCCCTGGTAGTAGTGATGAAAGAACTTCGGCAACTTGCTGATCAAGGAAAATCAGTTGCAGTAGTAACCCATGATCCTCGCCTTAAAGCTTATGCACATAGAATTGTTGAGGTGAATAATGGGGGTGTAAAAGAAATTTCTTTAACAGAAGACTTTAAATAATATTTATGTTTATTAAATCAACCCTTTTTCCTTTAGCCTGGATTATCAGTATTATTCTATTTCAGGCCTGTGGATCTAAACCCCAAGAACCTCAAGATCCAGGTATTTCCCCAACTATAGAACCCCAGCAAATAGTAGGTCTTGCACAAGTGGAACCCCAAGAAAAGGTGCTTACCTTAAATGCCGAAACAGGTGGCTTAATTCAAAATATCTTATTTAAAATTGATGACACTATTCAAAAAGGAAGTGTAATTATTGAATTAGAATCTTCTACTGAAAAGGCCCAATGGGAGCAAGCCATCAATAGAAAAGCTACGCAGGAATCCATGATAGAAAATGCTCGTGCTGAATTGGCTACTCGGGAAATAAAACTTACACAAGCCACTCGAGAATTCAATCGAAATCAACAACTCGTTAAATCAGGCGGGGCTACTACAAAAAGTTTAGAAGATAGCCAATCGCAAATGGAGCAGACCCAAGCTGAGGTTAAGGCCGGGAAAGCTATGGTTAACCAACAAGTTGCTAAACTAAAAGAATTAAGCAGTGATATACAATACTACTTTAGTTTATTGGAAAGAAAATTAATTCGCGCCCCATTATCAGGCAAACTATTGTCCATGGAAGTTAAACCTGGTGAATATGCTACAAGTCAGGATGCCCTGTGCGATTTTGCACCAGATGGACCTTGGGTAGCTACCACCGAAATTGATGAAGTATTTGCAGATAAAATTCAAAAGGGATACAAGGCATTTATTAGAACCCAAGGGGGTAGAGATACCCTAGGAACAGGTACAGTTTGGTTAACTTCCCCTTACCTAAGGAAAAAAACATTGTTCTCCGATCAGGCTGCAAATCTTGAAGATAGAAGAGTTAGGGAAGTAAGGGTATTGTTAGATCCACCTGTAAAAGCCTTACTGGGAAGCAGAGTGGAATGTGTCATTTTATTGCCTTAACCCAATGTTATTTAAAACAGCCCTAAGGTTTATTTTATTTGATAAACCCAAATCTATCGGAGCATTGGCAGGAACTGTAATTTCTGTTTTTCTAATTGGTCAACAATCTGGAATATTTATTTTCCTAACCAATGCCATGGCAAGTTTGGTGCAAAATAATTCCGAATATGTTTGGGTAGTAGATGACCGTACTACCAATGTAAATGCATTAGCCCAATTAAATCAAAGAATTGGTCGAGAACTCGAAAGTATTGAAGGTGTTCAACAAGTGTATCCTTTAGTAGTAAGTCCCGCATCTGCCAGATTTAAAAATGGCAAGTCGGCGGGTATTACCTTAATTGGCGTTCAATATCCGCAATGTGCTGGGGGGCCTTGGAGATTATTTAAAGGAGATACCAAAGATTTAATTACTGACGGGGCTGTATTTACAGATTATTTTGACAAAAATGCGCTAGGGGGATTAGAACCTGATGAATTCTTTGAAATAAATGGTAAACAAGTTTATAATGCAGGATTAACCAAAGGGGTAAGAGCTTTTGGAGGGGGTACATATACTTTTACCACTATTGAAAGAGCACGTTATTTAGGTAAATTTCCAAATGATAAAGTAAGTGCATTTCTAGTTAAAATATCTGACCCCAACCAAGAATTATTAGTTATTAATCGAATTAATGCAACACTACCCGGAATTAAAGCTTGGAATGCAGAAGAATTTCGTAAAGCCTCTATTCTTACGGTACTTAAAACTTCGGGAATAGCAATATCTTTCGGTACCTTAATTGTATTTGCTTTAATTGTTGGTTTTGTAATTATTGGATTAACCCTTTATTCTTCAGCCATTGATAGAATTAGAGATTATGGTACGTTGAAAGCGATAGGAGCCAATAATAATTTTATTCGCCGATTAATTATTACCCAAGCAATAATTATAGGTGTTACAGGATTTATTCTAGGTTCCCTATTAGTGGAAGGATTTAGAGCAGGACTAGCTTCTGCAGGAACCTTATTTGATTTCCCTATTTGGTTGAGATTAATATTCCTGTTTGTTACCTTATTTATCGCATTCTTTGGAAGTGCCTTTGCCATCAACAGAATTACCCGATTAGAACCAGCACAAGTTTTTAGAGGTTAAAATAGCAGTATGTTAAAATCATTTATTATCTCATTCTTGACCATTTGGATTAGTTTCCAATTTCCAAATTATTTATTCGCTCAATCAGCAATCAGTTTATCTTCTGCTCAACAATTGGCGCTTCAAAATAAAGAGGAATTAAAAATTAGTAAATACCAAACGGATATAGCTAAAACAGAAAAAGAAAAAATAAATACCAATTACCTGCCTACAATATCTAGTGAGGTTGACTTCAGATATAATTCACAACTGCAAAGTAATATTTTACCCGGCATCGCATTTGGCCCCCAAGGAACACCCGACCGAAGAATTACCTTAGGAACACCTTATCAATCCTGGGCAGGAATTAGTTTAAGTCAACCTTTATTTAAACCCGAATTTTCAGCAGACAAAGCCATAGCAAAAGAACAAATAACATGGCAAGTATTACAAGAAAAAAAAACGTCAACTGAAATAATCGAATCTGCAAGTTTATCTTATTTACAATCGTTATGGGAAAATGAAAAAGTAAAAATTGCGAACTTCAATTTAAATCGAACTCTTACAATTTATGAAACTGCACAATCGCAATATGCACAAGGAATAATTACAGAAAATCAACTCAATAAATATAAGCTCGATCAAATCCAAGCCAAAGCAGAAGTAGATAAATGTACGCGTAATTTGATGTTAGCCTTGTCGGATTTATCTTGGAAAACAGGAACTACTATCCAACAAATAAATCAATTAATAGACAGTCTGCCAGCCCTGTTAGCGCAAACCCCTACTGAATTATCCCAAGGATTTGAAATTATCAATAGACCAGAACTAGCCATGGAAAAATCTACCTTAGCCCAACAACTATTAAAAACTAGAAAAATCAAAAAAAGCTACCTACCGACAGTATCTCTTTATGCACAATATACTGCGCAATATTTAAATCAAAATGCCAATTATTTTGAAAAAGCAACTTGGTTTCCTTATAACTATATTGGAATTAAAGCAAATTTTACTATTTGGGATGGAGGCATTAAACAAAAAAATATTAATACGTACCAACTTCAATCTGAAATTTCAAGATTAAAATACAATAGCTTAGAAAAAGAATATCAACAAGATTTAAGAACTGCAATTACCAAACATAAAAATGCTAAGCAGGAAGTGGATATTCAAAAATCTAACCGTCAATTATCAGAGGACATATGGAAAACTACTTCTTTGCAACTATCCTCAGGAATTGCCTTACCCCAAGAAACACTTACCGCGTATTATTCAGTATTACAGCAACAACAATTATATTTAAATGCAATTTATGATTATTTAAATGCCTGGGTTGCCTACCAGAAAATAACTGGATTTGCAGGGAAATAAATATGAACTCCGTACCCAATTTAACAGTTAAATTAGTTACCCAATGGGGAAAATTCGAAGCAGAACATCCTAACGCCACCTTAGAAGAATTTTATAGATTTCAATTATATCAATTAAAAAATACTCGCACTAAAAAATCTACCCTACCCGACAAAAATATTATTCAAGAACCTAGAATCAGAATTGGAATTCTTTTAAGTAGAATATCCAAATTAATGACTTTTTTTATGGAAATGGCCATGCAAAAAATCCCATTAAAGCAATTTGAGGAATTTTTAATTCTTACTAGCATCAACCATCTTGGTGAACCTAAAAAGACTGAAGTGATACATCATATTATGATGGAACTAACCACAGGTCTTAATCTAATAAAGCAATTAGATAATCAGGGTCTATTAACTGAATATAATGACCCTGGAGACAAAAGATCCCGTAGATTAAAACTTACGAATAAAGGAAAAAAAATACTAGAGAAATGTTATTTACATTTCGGCTCAGCCAATACAGAATTGTTTAGGGTAATGCCTGAACAAGAGGTAGAATTAGCGATTCAACTCTTAAGTGGAGTTGAAATACAAGCTTCAAAAGATTGGGAAAAGCAGAGAAAAACAAGAAAAATACAACTGAGTTGACTCCGTCGAACATGTTTATGACAAATTATGGTTATTGTTAGATCAGAAATTCAAAATAGCCGAAATAAAATTATTATTATTAATTAATAATAAGAATAATAGAAAAATTAACCATAACTATATAAGATAAGCAAAATCTAATTTACCACCTTTGTATTGTAATAATTCTATTACAAATTAAAAAAAAAAGAATATGAATTCTATAGAAGCTAAAGGAAACTGGAATGTTCAAAAAGGCAAATTAATGCAAAAATTTGCAATGCTTACCGATCAAGATTTAATGTTTGTTGACGGGAAAAAAGAGGAAATGTTAGGAAGACTTCAAATTAAATTAGGAAAAACAAAAGAAGAATTATTATCCATTATATCAGCTCTCTGATTTAATATTATAATAATCGTTAGTAAATTAACCTTTATTGATTTTAGTTAAACCCATTCAAATACAAAATACATGAAACTTAAATTACTAAAAACAGGCTCCTTATTTACTATAAGTCTGTTATTGTTACAGACGCTCTTTATAGGATGTGAATCTCCTTCTGAAAAAGTAAAGGATGCCCAAAATAATGTATCTGAGGCTAAAGAAGATTTATCTATTGCTGAAGACGAATATTTGGCTGAGGTAACGGCCTTTAAAAAAGAGTCTGAAGCAAAAATTACCGAAAACGACAAGAATATTGCCATAGTTAAATCAAAGGTAGCAACCGTAAAAAAAGAGGTTAAAGTATCGTATGAAAAGCAAGTAGCGGAACTAGAACAAAAGAATACTAAATTAAAAAAGAAACTTGCTGAATATAAAGAAGAAGGAAAAGAAAATTGGCAATCCTTTAAAAGTGAGTTTAATCATGATATGGATGAATTAGGTCAGTCACTAAAAGACTTTACTGTAAATAATAAGAAATAATACCTATAATAAATATCCTACTTAATCTTGGGATAAGGTATTAAAAAATTAATACTTTATCCCAGATTTTTGTAGGGGTTAGTTAACAACATTAATAATCACTTTCAACACAATATATGGGAAATTTGCTATACTTTGTTGCAGTAATTCTGGTACTTGGATGGGCCGTAGGATTTTTTGTCTATTCTGCAGGTGCTATTATACATCTTCTATTAATCATTGCTATTATATCCGTATTGTTAAGGATAATCTCCGGAAGAAAATTATAGTTTTGGGAAGATAGCCAGCCAAAACCTATACATAGTATTGTCTATATTAATATCTTTTGTAACTATTCAATAAAGCGCATAACTTTATTTAAAAATTACAAATACATCCTTGGATTCAAAAAAACATCCTTTTGGAATTATAAATTCAACCCTATTCCTGATTATGGGAGTGATGTTGATGATAAATTTCAACCTTCATTGGAGTAAAGATGCTTGGAATGGAGTAATTGAATCCGATGCCAAAGGTTACTATGCTTGGTTACCTGCCGTATTTATCTACCAAGATCTTCAGTGGGATTTTTTTGAAAAGATTGAAAAGCAAAAATATTATGATGTTCACCACTATTACGATTATCGTGAAGGTTGGAAAGGAAAACCGATAAATAAATATTTTGCTGGTGTGGCAGTATTGGAATTGCCTTTTTTTTTAGTTGCCCATATATGGTCGCTGGCGTCAGGGCAGGAAGCCGATGGATTTTCAAAATCATATCCCCTTGCCATTTCCTTAGGAACATTGTTTTGGTTAGGAATAGGTTTATGGTATTCGGCAAAACTAGGAGAAATATATGGGTTTAAGCCCTTATCCATTTCCCTAGCCTTGCTCATCTTTACGTTTGGAACCAACTTATTTTATTATGCCCTAATTGAACCTGGAATGTCGCATATTTATTCCTTTTGTTTATTTGCAGCCATCGCTTATTACTTTCATAATTGGACCCTAAACCCAAAAGATAAATATTTATATTTTGTTGCAGTACTTTCTGGACTAGCATTGATGGTTAGACCGGTAAATTGCATATTTATATTTGCTCTACCCTTTTTAACTGGAAATTGGAAAACACTAATATCCCTACAGGCTCAGTTGAAGTCGAAAAAAATCATAATCATATCTTTATTATTGATTATACTATTTCCATGCCTTCAGTCCTTATTGTTTTATCTGGAGACAGGTGATTATATAATTTATTCGTATGGAACAGAATCGTTTAATTTTGCTGATCCGCATTTTTGGGATATACTCTTCAGTTATAAAAAGGGATTGTTTTTATACACTCCAATGTATGGTGTTGCCCTAATTTTAGCCTCAGTTATATTTACTTATAAAAAAGATTATTTTAGATTACTATCGTTAGCGTTATTTTTTATATTAATAACCTATATATTATCCTCCTGGTGGAGCTGGTGGTATGGGGGTAGTTTCTCAGGAAGGCCATATGTAGATTTTGGAATTATATTTCTGATCCTACTTATGTCTGTATTGAATCATCTAAAAGGAATAAAACTTTATTTAACTTCTATTCTATTAATAGCTTTAGTTGCCCTCTGCCAAATCCAGACATACCAATATAGATATTATCTAATCCATTGGGAGGATATGACCAAAGAAAAATATTGGGAAGTATTCCTTAAAATTCCGTAAACTTAATTTAATTAGTATTTATAAAATCAAGACCTCAATAATCATTGGCAAAGAAGGTATATCTATGAATTATAATATTTAAAAAACAAGAGGGAATAATTTAATAATCCCCATTATTCATAACCACTTTTAATAACCGTTAAGATCATTTTAAAGCGACCATCTTGTTTAATATAATTTGATGAATGTGCAGGAATAATGATTCCCATACCAGTTTCTAATAAATGACTTACTTTATCTATAACGATTTCAGCCTTGCCTTCTATAATTTGGGCAAAGCTATCGAAAGGCGAAGTTTTTTCAGCTAACCCCTCCCCGGTGTCAAAGGATAATACACTTATATTACCGGTTGATCTTCGGATAATGGTTTTAGAAACCACGGAATTCGGGACATATTCTATTATTTCCACGACTATATAGGTTTTGGCTGGATCAATTTCACTTTGAATATTTTGGTTGTGACTGGAGTTCGTGCTCATAATAATTAAGGTAAAACGTTAAATAAAATTTATTTAACTAAATAATAAATATATTAGCTAAAAATCTGCGGAAAATTACACTTTATTAAAAAAGTATTTATTGCGCTACAGTAAATAATAGTTTCAAAATTCACACATTATCCAACATAGTCCTTCTCTTATTTTTCAAAGCCTTAAAATGGCTTGGAGTAAGTCCGGTAATTTTTTTAAACTGAGTAGATAAATGGGAAACACTGCTATAATGGAGTAGGTCGGAAATTTCGGATAAAGTCAATTCATTATATACTAATAACTCTTTAGCCCGCTCGATCTTATGCAAAATGATAAACTTTTCGATAGTAGTTCCTTGTACTTCAGAAAAAAGATTAGCTAAGTAGGTATAGTCATAATTAAGCTTATCACTTAAGAATGCGGAAAAATTAATGCGTAATGGTTCTTCAGAATAATGAATCAACTCGATGATTACATTTTTTATCTTTTGGATTAAAATGCTTTTTTTATCATCCATTAGCTCTAATCCTGAACGAAGCAGGGATTCCTTTAATAAGACTAGTTTCTGTGTTGGAATATTATCAATTAGGTTAATCTCCCCCAATTCTACATAAGTATAAGGCAACTCCAATCGCTCAAGGTCTGCTTTAACAACCATCTTACATCGAATGCAAACCATATTTTTAACATAAAGCTTCATATAAATAAGAAAGGATTCAAAAAATCAGTGTTATAACCTCTACTTAATATTTATTGAGATATTTTAAAAAAAATAAACGCATTAATTAAAAGTGACAAATATCACTATTTGAAATAAAATGTTCAAGATTATCAAAATTATTCAACATAATCCTCAATTTAAGAAAATTAATTAAGATAAAAAATAAATATTCATACTATAATTATAAAACAAAAAAACAGAATTAAATAACACACATTACATTGATTAGATCCAATTTTGTGGGGTGAAAAAAATTTCACCTTGAAACAAAACTCTTATGCAAACCACCGTAAAAAATCCAACAGCCGGAAAAGAAGAAACTAAAGACGCTACTCCAAGTAAAGCCGTTAATAGTGCAGAAACTCATAAACTGGCTGCAAAACACCATACAGAAGCTGCTAAACACAATTTAGACGCTGCTAAACATCATGAAGCTGGAAATCATGAAAAAGCACACCAAAGTGCCGTTTTGGCTACTGGTCATTCCTTGATCGCTAGTAATCATTTGAATGAAGATGCGAAACAACACGCAACTAGTGCAAAATAAACAGTGATTTAATAAGCTATCCTACATATTTAGGATAGCTTATTATTATTTTATAATATAGAAAACAAAATTCCTAATCAGGGGAAAGAGAATTCTACATGCCCATGTATTGAAATATTTATTCAAGAATAAATGAGTTAATGCTAAACAGCTATTGGTAAACAAATAAAATGGTTTACAAATGTCGTTTCGGACATTTAAACAATTAGCAATCCAAATACTTTCAAATCCGAAAGTAACACCAAGCTAAACTTTAGAAACCCAAAAAATAGCTCGTAGTATAGAATTACACAATCGGTTTAAGAAAAAACATCCTTAAACCAAGACTTGATTTAAATTAATAAAACAACAAACAAAGGAATGATCGAAGTAAAAAAAGAAGGTGTGTTGTTAGTAAAAACAGACTTTGCATTTGAGAATGAAGGAGTATTAAATCCAGGAGCTATTGAAGTAAATGGGATTATACACATATTTTATAGAGCAGTACATAAAGGAAACTTTTCAAGCATTGGCCATTGCAGACTATTTAATCCCTTAAGTGTATTAGATCGAAGCGAAATCCCAGTATTAATACCTCAATTTGAATATGAATCCCATGGCATTGAAGATCCCAGGATTGTAAAAATAGAGGATTTATATTATCTAACGTATACAGCCTATGATGGACTAAATGCATTAGGCGCATTAGCCCTATCCTCGGATCTTATTCATTTTGAGAAAAAGGGAATTATGGTACCTCAAATAAGTTATGACGAGTTTAAACAACTTACCGGATCAAAATATGAAATAAATAAAAAGTACATTCGATATAATGATAATCATGGAAATACTGAACATTATGGTAAAAAAATTCTTATATGGGATAAAAATGTAATTTTTTTTCCTGAAAGAATAAACGGAAAATTATATTTTTTACATAGAATAAAGCCTGAAATACAAATCGCTAGGATTAATGAAATAAGTGATTTAACACATGAATATTGGTCTGACTATTTACTTCACTTTGATGAACATATTCTGCTTACCTCAAAATATAGTCATGAAGTCAGTTATATCGGTGGTGGTTGCCCCCCTATCAAAACAGAAAAGGGGTGGCTATTAATTTATCACAGCGTTCATGATACTTTGGGAGGATATGTATATTCAGCCTGTGCAGCGTTATTAGATTTAGAAAATCCATGTATTGAAGTTGCCAGACTACCTTATCCATTATTTTCGCCTGACCATAAATGGGAATTAATTGGAGAAGTTAATAATGTATGCTTTCCGACAGGAGCTATTGTTCAAGACGAAATATTATATATATATTATGGTGCAGCGGACGAACAAATAGCCTGCGCATCCATCAATCTTGAGTCTCTTTTAAATGAATTATTATTAAATCCAGCAAAACATGCTTAGCCTCAAAATTAGTATTTCTCCCTTAGAGAATTCAGATAATAAAAACGGCAATTTGGCGGATAATAACCTATACAACCCCTTACCAGAAATAATTTGTGTTTCCACCTACCCCCCCAGAGAATGTGGAATAGCAACCTTTTCAAGAGATTTAATAGATGCGTTAAATAATAAATTCTACAGCTCTTTTAAGATAACTGTATGTGCCCTAGAGTCTTCAACCGAAAAACATTTATATACAGACGAAGTAAAATATATCTTAAATACAGATGACTCACTATCCTTTAATTCCTTAGCAAAGGAAATTAACAATAATGAAAACATAAAAATTGTTTTATTTCAACATGAGTTTGGATTATTTTCGAACAATGAAAGAAAATTTGTAGAATTATTAATAAAAATTAATAAACCTATATTAATTGTATTCCATACGATTTTGCCTAACCCATCGAAAGAATTAAGTGCAAAAGTAAAAAAAATAGCGTCCTTAGCTCAGGGTATCATCGTAATGACAAATACTTCAGCCGAAATATTAGATCAGCATTATAAAATATCCCCTCAAAAAATAACAGTGATTCCCCATGGTACACATTTAGTATCGCATATAAATAAATCAACTTTAAAAGCAAAATATGGGTTAGAAAACAGAAAAGTGCTATCCACATTTGGTTTATTAAGTTCCGGAAAAAGTTTAGAAACAACCTTAGAGGCTTTGCCAGCAATTATAAAAAAAGAGCCCAGTGTTTTATTTCTTATCATCGGAAAAACACATCCATCTATTATCAAAAATGAAGGGGAGATTTATCGGGAAATGTTAAAATCAAAAGTCGCAGAATTAGGAATCGAACATCATGTTAAATTTATTAATCAATTTTTAACCTTACCCTCCCTTTTAGAATATTTACAACTTACGGATACTTATTTATTTACCTCTAAAGACCCTCACCAGGCTGTAAGTGGGACATTTTCTTATGCAATTAGTTCGGGTTGCCCAATTATTTCAACTCCTATTCCACATGCCAAAGAAGTATTGCAAAATGATACTGGAATAATTATAGACTTTAACAATTCTACACAACTATCGGAAGCAGTAATTAGTGTTTTAGGAAATGATGCAAAAAGAGAACAAATGATATTAAATGGAGTACATAGAATTGCTCCGACTGCCTGGGAAAATGTGGCACTTGCCTATGCCCGTTTATTTAAAAAAACTGTCATAACGCCCCTTCAATTATCCTATAACATTCCCCCAATTAATATTAATCATCTTCAGGCAATGACTACTGAATTTGGTATGATTCAATTCTCAAAATTAAATACCCCGGACATAAACTCCGGATATACCTTAGACGATAATTCCAGAGCATTAATCGCTATGTGCCAATATTATGAAATAACAAAAGATTCAGATGCCTTACTACAAATAAGAATATATTTAACCTTTATTCAATATTGCCAACAAAATACAGGAGAGCTATTAAATTATGTAAATGAGAAAAAGGAATTTACTGATCAGAATACAGAAACCAATTTAGAAGATTCGAATGGCAGAGCGATTTGGGCATTAGGATATTTTATCTCCTTAAAAGAGCTTTTGCCTGAATCTTGGGTAAATGAGGCAACTTCCATCCTTACTAAATATATACCGAATATAGATAAGATTCATTCAACCCGAGCAATGGCCTTTATTATAAAAGGACTATATTATTTTACTCTACAAGAAAATAAAAATAATGCTAAAGAATTAATTATTGTTTTGGGTGATCGCTTAGTACAAATGTACAAACATGAGACTAGTTCAAACTGGCAATGGTTTGAAGGGTATTTAACCTATGGAAATAGTGTATTATCGGAAGCTTTATTATGTGCCTGGCTAGCTACTGGAAAAGATGAATATAAAGATATAGCCAAATCATCCTTTGACTTTATTCTATCCAAAACCTTTAATAATAAAAAACTAATTGCCATTTCGAACAAAAACTGGTTACTCAGAGGAAATGAAGATGTTCAATATCCTTCAGGCGGAGAACAACCTATAGAAATTGCTTACACGATAATGGCCTTAGACAAATTTATAACGGTTTTTGCGAGTGAGGAATATTTAGATAAACTTCAAATTGCCTTTAATTGGTTTCTTGGCAATAACCATTTACAGCAGATTATTTATAATCCCTGTACAGGTGGTTGTTATGATGGACTGGAAGAAACCTGTGTAAATTTAAATCAAGGAGCTGAATCTACCCTTAGTTATTTAATGGCAAGGTTATTATTAGAAAAAAGAGCGTCAGTGTTAAAAAAGGAGAAAATAGGAATTAAATATGTAATTAGCCATACGGCAGCTATTGCATAAATAGTCATAATTATATATAAATAAAATATTATTACATAATAATATTATCAGAATTGTGACCGAAATTTGAATATTATTAATAATTCTACTTTACAAAAGCATAAATGAAATCACTGCTAAGAATATCGAAAATAATATCAATTTATTTTTCCTTTTTTCTACTAATATTTTCAACGAACCCTTTAGCTGCACAATCGGATAGACATAATGAGCAATTTGGGAATACCCTCAATTTAGGGTTAGGGATAGGATATTATGGTTACATTACCAAGTCAACTCCAGCATTTCATGCGGATTATGAATTTCAAGTAGCCAATAATTTTACCCTTGCTCCATTTATCACCTTTTATACTTTCCAAAATTCTTATTATTGGGGAAATCCGAATTACCCCTATCGGAATTATTCTTATAGACAATCCGTGATTCCAATTGGGGTTAAGGCCACCTATTATTTTGACAAATTACTTGAAGCAGGTAATAAATGGGATTTTTATTTAGCAGGATCACTGGGGCTTGCCCTTAGAAGAAACACTTGGGAAAGTGGATATTATGGGGAAACCAATGTTTCGAGAGGCGCCGGTAATTTATATATAGATATCCATGCCGGGACTGAATACCATATAAATGAAAGACTGGGTTTATTTGTAGATTTATCAACGGGTATAAGTACCATTGGGGCTGCTATACATTTTTGATATTGTAGAAGAACACTTTACAATAAAAAGGGGAATTGTTTAGCAATAAATGATTCTCTTTTTTTTATTATCGAGTCCTAAGTATTAATTTAAATAAATTCATTTATCTAAAATATCCTATTAATAATTTTTTAAATAGTGCTTATTAAGTAATATTTGGCCTTTAGAAAGTGTGACTTATCCCTTCTTATTATACTTTTTTACATCTTGCAACATTTCAATATCAACTTTATCCTTACCTCTACCAGTACTTATTTTAGTTAAAATAAGATGATTAAAGCTTATAAAGGGAATTTTAAATCCTTCTAGGTCAAAAAAATCCTTCCCTATATCTGCTTCTTCATATGTTACACCTGACACTTGGGTAAGAAAGTCAGTTTTAAAAGGTTGATCACCTATGCTAAATACCAAAGTCTGGGTAAAATCTAACCTTCTAATGTGGCCAATTGATTCCTTGTCAAACCCATATTTTTTAAATAAAAGCAGAACCTTCGTTTTAGTATCTTCATCTGGTTTTAGCCACACGTCTAAATCCCCTGTAGTACGATTATATCCATGAAAATTTACTGCATATCCTCCAACAAGGATGAATTGAATTCCTTCTGAGAGCATATCTTTTAATAATTGAATATGTTCTTCAATAAAGATATTCATGATTCATATTTAATGATATTGATTTTTTTAAAATGGTGTAGTTTACGTGCTTCTTCCTCTGAAATTCCATAAGAAATTTTTATCATTTCATATAAATTGGCAAGTCGTTGATAAGGGGAAATGGAAGCCCAATATTCAATCATTTCCTTTTCTTGCTCTTTGAAGGAATTAAATATGCGTATTTTACCTCCTTTAAATGACGCGTAGGTTTGCGGAAATTCTTGTAAAGTTCCCATATCTTCCTCTGATGATGTATCCATAACTTATTAAAGTTAAGTTGAAAAAAACAAGTAGGGAAATTAATAAATGCTTTTTAAATAAATACGTTATTTATTTCAGTTGCTAGGGTCAAGAACCTGAGAAATTAAAATTATCTATCATGAAATACTAAGGATTTTTTTTATGTTTGAGTTTGAAACAGAAAACGAATATGATGTTTTAATTCATACTCGTCTTCAAACTCGTTTTTGTTCGGTAGCCTTATTATGTTTGAGTTTGAAACAGAAAACGAGTATGATGTTTTAATTCATACTCGTCCTCAAACTCGTTCTCGTTCGGTAGCCTTATTATTTTTGAGTTTGAAACAGAAAACGAGTATGATGTTTTAATTCATACTCGTCCTCAAACTCGTTCTTGTTCTGTAGCCTTATTATGTTTGAGTTTGAAACAGAAAACGAGTATGATGTTTTAATTCATACTCGTCTTCAAACTCGTTCTGTAGCGAGGGGGGGAATCGAACCCCCGTCCGCCTACGGCGGATATGAATCCTGCACAGTAAATCTATTAATGTGGTAAACTCCGAATAAACTCCCGTCCAACCCCTGTCTTCAACCATTTTTCCCGTCTGCTTGCCTCAGCTTTAGTGGTGAAATTTTCAGTATGAATTAGTTTCCAGGGACGATATCGCTTCGTCCAATCATATTTACTTAAATGATTATGGGCTACAAGCCTGCTAACAATATCAGCCGTGTAGCCTGTATAATGCTTATTATATTTTGGTGAATACAATACATAAACAATGAAAACAGATTCGGTATTTTCTAATTTAAACATAAAAGTTTCAAGTAAAAAACCGACCTAATGTCATGTTATTTTTGAGTTTGAAACAGAAAACGAGTATGATGTTTTAATTCATACTCGTCCTCAAACTCGTTCTCGTTCTGTAGCGAGGGGGGGAATCGAACCCCCGTCCGCCTGCGGCGGATATGAATCCTGTGCTAATTAATTCTGTAGCGAGGGGGGGAATCGAACCCCCGTCCGCCTACGGCGGATATGAATCCTGTGCTAATTAATTTCTTGTAGCGAGGGGGGGGGAATCGAACCCCCGTCCG